>Ga0315288_10011431_pt1 | contig 11173 bp, 9 predicted proteins | sample YL17G11_20_MG_FD_203454 | JGI IMG/M metagenome (GOLD analysis project Ga0315288, IMG submission 203454) | Sediment microbial communities from Yellowstone Lake, YNP, Wyoming, USA - YL17G11_20 | ecosystem: Environmental > Aquatic > Freshwater > Lake > Sediment | place: USA: Wyoming | collected... | reverse complement strand
GCGAACCGGAGATTGCGGGCACACCCGCAGTGGCTGGGGTCTACCATGAGCGTGTGGCACGTAGCGCGCAGAAGAAGAGTTCGGAGTGCGGAGTTCGGAGTTCGAGGTTCGGAGTTCGAGGTTCGGAGTTCGAGGTTCGGAAGGCGGCCGCTGGCGTGTGGCGAATGGCCAGTGGCGCGTGGCTTGTGGCTTGTAGCCCGGAGCTTGTGGGAGATGGGTTCGGAGTGTGGGGTTCGGAGTTCGACCGGCGGCCAGTGGCTCGTAGCTTGTAGCTTGTGGGGGAGGAGCTCGGGTTCGGGTCCGAGGTTCTGAACGCGTTGAAGAGGTCAGCCTTCATCGTCTCGCGGATCTCGGCGACCACTGACGACAAGTTTGCGCGGGATGAGAAGCACCGGAAGCCCCTGCCTCTTGAGCCATTCGGCGTGCTCCGACCTCAGCTCAGATGGAAATGGATACCGTACTGGACATCCATCGGCGAAATACAGCCAGTGCACTGGCAATCCCGCGGCGAGAGAGTTGGATCTCCGTGGAGAAGAGCGGCTGGGTCATGCCGTGATCGTCCTCGCTCCCGAGCCTACTCCTTCTCGAGGATGGTTCTCGCTGCCTTAGACAGCACGTTCACGGCCCGTCGCGGGTAGATCATGTCGATCAGGCCCTCGTGCTGGTACTCGACGAGCTTCCTCAGGTCACTGGCGCGATTCTGCCAGCCCCGCCCGTCAGTGACCAGGAAGAAGTACATGTGATAGTCCTTCGCCTGGGCGATCTTGAGGACATCGCCGAGGAAATCGGTGAGCTTGCTCCCCGTCGCCTCGAACCCCTTCGCCTCGATGACGACCTTCGGGTTCTCCTTCCCCGGGACGGCGAAGTCGCACTTCGCAGTCTTCCCCTGTTTCCCGACGAAGGTGACTCGGGACACGAAGGGGACCTTGGCTTTCGTCAGCGCTGCCTCGACGTCGTTTTCCAGCCCACGTCCGCGCTGCTGCCCCGCGATCGCTCTGCCTCGGCTCATCTTGTAGCGCTCGATGAGGATGTCCTCAAGCCGCCATTTCCGGCGAAGACCCTCGTCGATGACCCCGGGAAGACCTGCTCGAACGAGCGCTCCCGCGAGTCTCGCTGGCTCCCGGACTGCCAGCTGGCGCAACTGCGTCCACGTGAACGAGCCGGGGCCGAGTTCGGCACTCAAGACGTGAGCCGCAGGCTCCTGGCCAAGCCCGAGGAGAAGACGACTGGTGTCAAGAAAGGCTGGGTCCGCACGGAGGAACGCTTCGAGGTCCTCCGTCGTCGGTGGACGCCGGAGCGCCCGCAGGCCACGCACGGAAACCTCGATGGAGTCCAGTAGCTTCCGGGCGGCGTCGTCCCTCCAATCGGCGGGAAGTTCGGCGAACTGGGAGAGGAGTCCTTCGAGCGTGACCTTTGCGAATCGCACTCAGGACCCCACGAGGAGGTACTCCCGAACTGCCGCCCGATCTCGAGAGACGTTCCGGTGCGTGCCGAAGTGGTAGCGATGGGGTTTCTCGAAGACCTGGATGTCGCGCCTGTACTTCTGCATCAAGCCGACAAGCTCGTCGAGGTCCGGGTATCCGTTCGACGAGTAGGACAGAACCAGGGTGCTTCCAGCAAACCGATTGAAGAGGTCGTCAAACGCCTGCACGGCAGTCCGGCGATAAGAGAACGGGGTGTAGCGCTTGGGAATCTTCCGCACCTTCGTCTCCTCCAGGATCTCTGTCCCCTCCGCCTGCCAGTACGAGGCGAGGCCCTCGAGGAAGTGGTAGCGCTTGATGTAGCAGTTGTCGTCGGCACGTGGGACGTAGGGAGGGTCCATGTAGACAAGATCCAGATCGTCGGGCGGCACGGCGAAGACGTCGGCCTTGAGCGCCCGGCACGGCTGGCCGTTGTCAAAGACCGTGGCGTTGTAGAGGGCAACCGATTCGAGGAAGTGCTCCTCGAGAGAGAGGCGGAGATCGCGCCGTCCGTCCTTGTACCTCTCCGGGTCCCCGGCAACGGTGAACACTCCCCGCGGTTGACGCTTCACACAGGCGCGCACGAGCGAAGCGATGGCAAGGCTCTTGTGGTGGGGCGTGGGGAGTCGCGGGATGTTCGCCCAGATGTTGTCGAGGAAGAGGAGGTCGCCCGGGGTGAAAAAGATCCCGGAGAAGGTCCGCTGGATGAAACTGGCGCGGTCCGGGTTCTCCTCGAGGAGCATCGCGCAGTCGTCTTCAGACAGGATCGTTGAGGAGTTCTCGATCGTGGCAAGTGCGATCTGATAGGAGAAGTCGAGGAAGTCGTTTGTGACGATGCGCTTTCCCATCGCCTTCAGGAGGTAGCCGACGCATCCGGTTCCCGAGAAGGCGTCCAAGACCGATGAGAACTCGATCCCGGAGAGGACTTCGTGGATCCACGGCAGGAGCCGGTGCTTGCTCCCCATGTACCGAAGCTGGGGATAGAGCTCAGCCCTGTGCGGGTAGACCGCCGTTACCTTGAGCGCAAGTTCCTCGCGACTTCCAGCCATGCGTCCGACCACCGCTCGATGATAGCACATGCACGGCGGCGAATGAGAAGGCGCGCGGCGTGTGGGAGACAAGTTCGGGGTTCGGGCTCGAGGTCATGAAGGCAGGTGCGGCTTGTGGCGCGTGGCCCGTGTGACGAATTCGCGGCTTCGAGGTTCGAGGTTCGAGGTTCTTAGGGCAGCCGGTGGCTTGTGGGAGAAGACACGGCTCAGCTCCCGGTTGCTTCGTCGCGCGCTTCGTCGATTCTCCGTGCGACCATCCGGTAGACCGCTCCAACCTCGCGTTTGGCAATTCCCCACACCTCGACCTCCGCTTCTTCCCTCAGCGACCGGTACACGATCCGGTATCGGTTCCTCCCAAAGTGGAGGGCCCGGTAGCCAGTCAGGTCGATGCCTAGCTTGTTACCGAGGTTCGCACCGAGCTCAGGATTCCTTCCGAGCTTCTCGAACTGCCTTCGCGCTTGTCGTTGCGTCTCGCCGTCCAGGGCACGGAAGTCCTTGACGGCAACGTCGCGCAGGGTGACGCGGTGCTTCATGAGTCCTGGCTACAGTTCGGCGAGGGAGGTCTTCGACGTGCTCTCCTTCTCCCTGCGATCCAGTTCGGCTCGAAGAGCCGCGCGGTCGAGGAGCTCTTCGAAGGCCTTCGCGCCGATGAGAACGGCCTTGGGCGTCCCGTGGCGAAGAATGAACACCGGGCCCGCCTCCGCCTCCTGCAACCACCGCGCGGTGTCCTCTCGGAACTCAGAAACCTTCACCAGTCGCTTGCTGTCCATCGAAAGGCTCACGGTTCCCTCCCGTGCTTCGTTCTGTACAGCATTATGTACGGTCTCCAGTACAAAGCAACCCCGAGGACCCGTCGATTCTGCGGCCCTGCCGACAGGATGAAACACCGGGCGGCATCAGACCGAGCCCAGAAGAGGACGCCCCGGCAGGTTCCTTGCCTGCCGGGGCGCTGTGAGAAAGACTGCAAGAGCTGCGCCGCTCAGCCCACCTTCTCCGGTCCCTTCGGGACGTCGTAGAGGATGTCGTCGAGCGGGTGGCGATAGAGGTCCTGCTCGAGGCGAATCTGGTCGAAGTAGTGGCCGATGAGGCCGATCGACCGCCCTAGGACGAAGAAGGCGTTGAAGAGACCCGCCTGGATCATCTCGTCGATCTCGGTGTCGGTGAACCGAAGCTCCTTCAGGAGATCGACCAACAGGACGCCGATGCAGCCGTCGACATTGAGGATCAGGTTATTCTTCTTCTGCGTCGTCACCTGCTCGACCGAAAGCGCGTAGTCGAGAAGCGGAGTGGCCTTGAAGTGCGACTTGGCGAACCCCTTCATCAGCTCAACGCGGGCGTCGGGGTTCTCGAGCGAGTGGAGCCGGTGCCCGATCCCCTGGATGCGCACGTTCTTCGTCTTCATCGCGTCGATGAACTCACGCGGGCCAAGCTTGTTGCGAAGCCCGAAGAGGAAGTGCTCGGCCGCGCCGTTCACCGCCCCGCCGAAGCGGGGACCGATGGTGAGGACGCCGGAGACGAGCGAGCTGATCAGGTCCTTTCCCGCCCGCGCGGCGACGATCGTGTTGTGGGCGCCCGACACCGCCGGCCCATGGTCGGCAATGATCTGGATGACCATGTCGATGAACTGGCGCGCGTAGGGCGGAATGTCCTTCTTGAACCAAAGGAGCCCGATCACGCCGCCGATCCCGTAGCGCTCTTCGATCACCCGATCGATCGGGACGCCGCAGTAGTTGTGGACGTCGCCGCGCTCGTCGCAGATGGTCGATACGAAGTTCGTCGGCCGGCGGACAAGGCCCTCGGCCTTGGCCTGGGCGTAGTCGATCGGGACGTTGGGGGGAGTGACGTCTTTGGCCGGGACGATCTTCCCCTCCTTGACCAGACGCTCGAAGGTCTCCTTGATCTTCTGGTGGTAGTCGTCAAAGGAGGTGGGGACGATGACGCCGGCCTTCCTCAGGGCCTCGTTCTTCGCGTCGGCCGTCTCCTCGGCCGTGTTCGCCTTGGCGCCGGCGTGGCCGAACTGCACCTGGCCGGGGAGGACCTTGGCGCAGGTCCCGGTTGCCCACATGACGAGGGGCTTTGTGATCTTCTTTGACTTCACCGCCTCGGCGATCTCGTATTCCTTGGTCCCGCCGACCTCCCCAAGACACACGAGGAGCTTAATCTCTGGGTTCTTCTCGAACCGCAGGAGATGGTCGAGGAGGGTCGAGCCGGGGTAGGCGTCGCCGCCGATCGCGATCCCTTCGTTTAAGCCGTCGGTCGTGCGAGCGACGATGTTGTACGCCTCGTTCGAGAGCCCCCCGGAGACGGAGACGAACCCGACCGACCCGGGCCGGTAGAGCTTCGCCTCCTTGATGTTCTCCATGGTGCCGGCGGCGTTCCCGATCTTGAAGCAGCCGGCCTTGACGCCGCCGACGGTCGCCGGGCCGATGATCCACTTCCCTTTCTCCTTGGCGAGGGCGGCCATTCGCCGCGACTGGCGCTCGGGGATCCCTTCGGCGATCACGGCGATCGTGCGGATCGTCGGGATCTCCAAGGCCTCGATCGTCACGTCGTAGGCCGAGCGCTGCGAGGCGAAGTTGACGAGGACGTCGGCCTGTGGGAACCGCGCGGCCGCGCACTTCAAGCTCGTCTCCCGCGGGACGCGGATTTCTTTCGTCCCCCAGAAGAACTTCTCGAAGCCTCCCCGCTCCGGGGTGATGAGGGCGACGACGCTTGGCTCCTTCCTCTTGCAGAGGTAGTCGAAGTCGAGCATGCGCTGCGCCGCGCGGAGCTGCTCCCCGTAGATGAAGGCTTTCGTTTCGTTCGTAAAGAGCTCATAGTCCTTGGTCATCTGCGGGCCTCCTCCAAAGCGAGGGAGACGATCCGCGTCATGTGCGTCTCCGGTCCGTAGACCTCAAGCGGGATTCCGATCCGCTCGCCGAGTCTGCGCATATTCTCCAGGCCCTCCTTGAAGTTGGGGCCGCCGCGGCGGACGTAGATCTTGACCTTGTTCGCTTTGAGCTTCTCCTTGTACTCGTCCAGGGCCTGGATGATCCCGGTGAAGGTTTTCGCGACGTCGGTGAAGTTCGCGATCCCCCCTCCGATCAAGAGATACTTGGGGCGGCCCTCTGGGTCCTTCTCGCGGGTCATGAGGTCAAGCAGGGTCTTCGTGTACTCGTAGGTGAGCTCGGTCGAGGGGTCGCCCGAGTACTCGCCGTAGTTCGCAAGCTCCTTGGCGTAGCCGAGATCGACGACCGTATCGGCGTAGATGACGCTCGCGCCGCCGCCGGCGACGAGGAGCCAGACGCGCCCCTTGGGGTTCAAGACCGTGAGCTTGAGCGAGGCGCCGGTCTTGGCATCGAGGGACTCGACGTACTCCTCTTCCTTGGAGACGGCCTTCCCGAACGCGCGCGGGAAGGAGATCTTGCCCCACTTCTCCGCGCACTGGAAGGCGGCCGTGTCGTCGAGCTTGGCCACCGTGTCAAGCGGGATGAGCCGACCGCGGGAGAAGGCGATCGGGTTAAACTCAAGGTAGCTATAGTAGTAGTCGGCGTAGATCCGGTAGAGGACCTCGATGAACTGGGCGACCTCCTTCTTCTCCGCAATGTCCGGGAGCTTGGAGGCGATGTCGATCTTCGCAATGTCCCCCAGGATCGGGACGTCGATCGTGACGACGCTCGACCAGACGGACTCGATGTCCACGCCGCCCTTGGGCGAGAAGTGGATCGTGTCCACGTCTCGCGACGAGGTGAAGGCGAGGTAGTACTCGGCGTCGTGAGGGGCGAAGGGTTCGATCAGGAAGTGGGTGAGCGTCCCGGTCGTCTTCCCTGTCGTCTGCTCGATCGTCACGTCTTTGTTCATCCGCTCCTTGATCCAAGCCTTCGCCTGTTTCAGGTCGGCGTTCAAGAGGAGGAGGTTATTCTTGCCCCTCTTCCCAAAGAGCTGGTCGGGCTTGACGACGAGCTTCTCCTTGGTGAGCCAGGGGTGGTCCTTTTCAAGGGACCCCAGGTCCGTCTCCGGCGTCACCAACACCAGGCGCTCGTCAAGCGAGAACTTGCCCTTGGAGTACTCCGGAACCGCTTTGGCCAGCATGCGTTTCGCGTCGTACTCGCGAATCCCTTTCTGTGCCATCCTATTCCACCTTCTTCCTTACAGGTTCTTGATGATCTCGCTGCCAAACTGCGAGCAGGAGACGAGGGTTGCCCCGTCCATCATCCGCTCGAGGTCGTAGGTGACCCGCTTGGAAGCGATCGCCTTGGTGATTCCCGAGAGGATCATGTCCGCCGGCTCGCGCCAGCCCAGGTACTTCAGCATCTCGACCGCCGAGAGGATGACGCTCCCCGGGTTCACCTTGTCCTGGCCCGCGTACTTGGGGGCCGTCCCGTGCGTCGCCTCGAACACGGCGTGGCCGGTCGAGTAGTTGATGTTCGCGCCAGGGGCCACGCCCAGGCCGCCGACCTGAGCCGCCGCGGCGTCGGTCATGTAGTCGCCGTTGAGGTTGGTCGTCGCGACGACGGAGTACTCGTCAGGCCGCAGGAGCATCTGCTGGAAGAACTGGTCGGCGATCTTGTCGTTCAAGAGGATCTTCCCGGCCGGAAGCTTCCCGGCGTGGACCGTGTTCACTTCCTCCTCGGTGACGATCTGGGGGTACGTCTTGCCCACCTCGTAGCCCCAGTCGCGGAAGGCGCCCTCGGTGAACTTCATGATGTTCCCCTTGTGGACGAGGGTCACCTTCGTGCGGCCGTCTCTTATCGCATAGTCGATCGCCGCCTTGACGAGGCGCTTGGACCCCTCCTCGCTGATCGGCTTGACGCCGATGCCGCACATGGTCGGGAAGCGGATCGACTTCACCTTCATCTCGGTCTTGAGCCACGCGATGACCTTGTCGGCCTCGGGCGAGCCGGCCTTCCACTCGATTCCGGAGTAGACGTCCTCTGTGTTCTCGCGGAAGAAGACCATGTCCACCTTCTCCGGCTCGCGCACCGGCGCCGGGGTCCCGATGTGCTTCACCGGCCGGACGCAGGCATAGAGGTCGAGGATCTGACGGAGCATCACGTTCAGGCTTCGGATCCCGCCGCCCACCGGGGTCGTGAGCGGGCCCTTGATCGCGACGAGGTAGGTTCGGATCGCCTCGGCCGTCTCCTCGGGGAGGTAGAGCTTCTGGCGCTCGTCGGGCGGGACCGCTTTGATCTGGTCTTCAGAAAGCTCGGGATGGAACTCGCTGATCGCCTCGTCGCCGGCGTAGACCTTCATCCAGGCGATCGACTTCTTCCCCTTGTACGCCTTCTCCACGGCCGCGTCCACGACCTTGAGCATGACCGGCGAGATGTCGACGCCGGTCCCGTCGCCGCGGATCGTGGGGATGATCGGCCGGTCCGGGACCTGGAGCCCCCTTTGCGTCATCGTGATTGACTGTCCGTCCTTCGGCACCTGGTAGCCCGTCTTCGCCATCGCTTGCCTCCTCTTGCTTTCTACGTTCTATCTTCTCAGTGCACGTCGTACGCGGAAACCTCTTGGGTGATTCTTTGGGCCGCCTCGACCACGAGGCGGATCATCTCTTTGCTCCTCGCGCCCGCCAGCCTCTCGGTCGGCGCGGAGACCGTGAGCGCAGCAAGGATCTTCCCGGTCGAGGCGAAGACCGGGCCTGCGACGCCGTAGGTGTGCGCGATGACCTCTCCGTCGCTCTCTGCGTATCCCTGCCGGCGGATCCGCTCGAGCTCGACCTTTAGCCTCTTCTTGTCGGTGATCGTGGTCTTGGAGAAACGAGGGAGCCCGCCTTCCTCGATGATTCGCGTCTGCTCCGAGGGATCGAGATAGGCCAAGAGCACCTTTCCCGACGAGCCGGCATGGAGGGGGAAGATCGCCCCGCGCTCGTGGGAGACGCGCAGGGGGTGGTGGCCCTCGACCCGCTCCAGGCAGATCCCCTTCATCTGGTGGAGGCCGGCGAGGATGGAGGTCTCGCCGGTGTCGCGTGAGAGCTTCTCCATGATGGGAAGCGCGATCTCGACTAGGCCACGGCGCCGCGCACTGGCAGCCAACTCGAGGATCTTCCCGCCCAGTCGGTAGTCCCCGGTGCGCACGTCTTCCTCGAGAAGGCCGTGAGTCTTCAGCGCGGAGACGTAGCGGTAGGCGGTGCTCTTGGGGAGTTCGACGCCCGAGGCGATCTGGGAGACGCTCAGGACCGGCCGCCCCCCTGCGAAGAGGGAGAGTATCTTGACACACTTTTCGAGCGTGTTCAGAGCGGCTCCTCCTCTTCCCGGCTCTTGGGAGCGGGGCGCGCCGACCGCGTGGCACGCCCCGTCCCAAGCCAGGCTACTTCTTCTGGTCGGCGATCCCCATGGCCAAGAGACCGCCGGCCTTGAGCATGCGGACGTCGCGCTCGGAGAGCTCGGCCTTCACCGGGGTCGTGATGCCCTTCGTCCTGTTCCGCAGGGTGAGGGGCCCGTGGAGATTCGTGACGTCGATCTCGAGCTCGTCTCCCTTGTTGAGGCCAGTCGTGTCGCACACGAACGGGACAATCCCGACGTTGATCAGGTTTGCCTTGTGGATGCGGGCGTAGCTCTTGGCGAAGACCGCCTTGATCCCCAACTGCCACGGGGCGAGGGCCGCGTGCTCGCGCGACGAGCCCTGGCCGTAGTTGTCTCCAGCGACGAGGAACCCGCCGCCCTTGGCCGCCGCTCTTTCGGCGAAGGTCTTGTCCTCGTAGTGGAAGGTGAACTTCGCGATCTCCGGGAGGTTCGAGCGCAGGTGCTGGGTGAGCGGGCCGGCCGGGACAATAGCGTCGGTCGAGACGCCGTCCCCCAGCTTGAGCAGGACCTCGCCTCGCAGGACCGGCGTGAGAGGCCGGGGCGCGGCCATCTTGGCGATGTTCGGCGCGCGGCGGATCTCGACCGACTTCCCCTTGGGCTCGAGGATCATCGTGTCGTCGACGATGAGCTTGGTGATCCGCACCGTGACCGGCGGGAGCTTACGCGGGTCGGCGATCCTCCCTTCTAGAGCGGAGGCCGCCGCGACCTCGACGCTCGAGAGGGCGAGCTTGCCGAGCTCGTTCCCGCCGCGGCCCTTCCAGTTGCGGTTCACGGTGCGAAGCGAGAGGGAGTTCGTCCCCGGGACAAAGCCGATCCCGATGCAGGCGTTGCAGCCCGGCTCGATCATGCGGACCCCGGCCTCGGTCAGAGTGAGGAAGCTTCCGTCCTTGGCGAGCATCTCCCACGCCTGGCGCGATCCGGGCGAGACGATGACGTCGATGTCCGGGGAGACGTGCTTCCCTTTGAGCATCTCGGCCACGACTCGCATATCGCGGTAGCCGCCGTTCGTGCAGGAGCCGATGAACACCTGGTCGACCTTCGTCCCGGCGACCTCGGTCACCGGCTTCACGTTGTCCGGGCTCCCAGGCATGGCGACCAGGGGCACGAGGGTCGACAGGTCGATCTCGAGCGTCTGGTCGTAGGTCGCGCCCTTGTCCGGGCCGAACTCAACCCAGTCCTCTTGCCGATTCTCGAGTTCAAAGAACTTCTTCGTCACCAGGTCGGAAGGGAAGATCGACGAAGTCGCGCCGGTCTCGGTGCACATGTTGGTGATCGTGGCCCGCTCCGGGACGGAGAGGGTCTTCACGCCAGGCCCGGAGAACTCGAGGAAGTACCCGACTCCGCCCTTGACACTGATCCGCCGCAGGATCTCGAGGGACACGTCCTTCGCCGCCACGCCCCACGGGAGCTTCCCCTTGAGCACGACCTGCATGACCTTGGGGACACTGAGGTAGAAGAGGCCGCCCGCCATGGCCACGGCTACGTCCGCGCCGCCGGCCCCGATCCCAAGCATCCCGATCCCGCCGGCCGTCGGGGTGTGGGAGTCCGACCCCAGGAGCGTCTTCCCCGGGACCCCGAACCGCTCGTAGTGCAGCTGGTGGCAGACCCCGTTTCCGTTCTTGGAGAACTTGGCCCCGTAGTGGGAGGCGATCGTCTGCAGGAACAGGTGGTCGTCCGTCGACTCGCCCTTGAACCCAAGCGAGGTGTGGTCGCTGTAGGAGACGGCGACCTCCGCTTTCACCTTGTCTAGACCCAGCGACTCAAACTCCAGCCACGCCATCGTCCCGGTCGAGTCCTGCGTCAGGCACTGGTCGATCTTGATCCCGACTTCGGTCCCCTTCTCAGGCCGCCCCTCGCGGATGTGCAGGGCGAGGATCTTCTCGGTCATCGTCTGTGGCACGTGCATCACCCCACTTGAAGGCTCGTCTTCGGAACTCCGGTCCCACGGTCGGTCCTGGGGACCGCCCAGTATCCCACGCCGTGAGACTTCATTCCCAAGACACGAGCATCCTAGCGTGTGGCGAGGGGCAAGTCAAGGACAGACAGGGCGCCATCCGACCCTGGGTGCGCTTTGCACCGAGTGGCGAGTGAAGGCTAGGCTTCGCCGAAGGTGCCTAGCCGCGTCACGACCTCGTCGACCGCCTCCGCGGGCGTCGAGGTCCCCGCGGTCACGCCGCAATGCTCAAGGCCCACAAACCAGGCCGGGACGATATCCTCGGCAGACTCGACGCTGTACGCGGGGACCCCGGCCTCTCGCGCAGCGTCGACCAAGCGCCGGGTGTTGGCCGACGTGGGACTCCCCACGATGACCATGACCTCTACGGTTCGGGCAAGGTCCTGCGCCGCGCCGTAGCGGCGTGCCGGCTCCGGGCAGGTG
>Ga0315288_10011430_pt1 | contig 11174 bp, 6 predicted proteins | sample YL17G11_20_MG_FD_203454 | JGI IMG/M metagenome (GOLD analysis project Ga0315288, IMG submission 203454) | Sediment microbial communities from Yellowstone Lake, YNP, Wyoming, USA - YL17G11_20 | ecosystem: Environmental > Aquatic > Freshwater > Lake > Sediment | place: USA: Wyoming | collected... | reverse complement strand
CCGCTTCAATCCGCGCCGAATCCGCGTAAACAGCCGCGACACCCAGAAAAAGAAGAATCAACGCCGCGAAAAGAAGCGCCCTATTCGCTGACCAGGTAAATCTTGACTCGCTCATTCTGATACTCCAATTGGAGTTGTCCTGCGTGCGCCATCGCCTCGAATTTGGCGAGACCGACACGATCGTAAAACGCACGCTCGACATCTCCAACGTAGATGTACACCACGCGAAATCGTTTGAGCAACGCCAGCGCATCGTCCGGACTGCGCGAATTGTAGATCTGCCGCACCGCGTCCAACCGCCGATCAATAATCGCGCCATCAATAATCGAGCGCTGCTGCTTCTCGTGCCAATCCCAGCCAATCACCGTCGGCAATCCCGTGTAGATCGAAACGCGCGATGCCCAATGATACAACGGCGCATTCCCCTCTAAAATCACAGGCGATCCTTCGACATTCGCGCGCAGCCATTCAATCCCCTGGCGATCCGAATCGAGCACCTCGTCGTAATTGCGATCCTGATACACCGCCGTCCGCATAAAATCCATTCCATTCAATCCCGCAGGCGATCCCATCGTGTACCGATCATTCACTTTCGCGCGCGTCGCGGTGATCGGATACAACAAGCCGATGAGAATGAGGAACGCGAAAAGTATCCACCAAACGGGGTGCAGACCGCCGACCACTGACCGCCGACCGCCATCGTCTGCCGTCTGCGGTCGGTCGCCTGCCCTGAGCGTAGTCGAAGGGTCTGCGGTCGGTCGCATCAGCAACGCGATTCCCGCCGCCGCTGCAATCGCAAAGAACGCCCACACCTGCAAATAAAATTTGAACACCGTGTTCATCCGCCCGATGTCGCCTTTGTACGTGATGCCTTCGACCATCAGCGTCATCGCGAGTCCCGCCGCGATCAACAGCGCGACAAAGCGCGCGCGCGCGTCCAACTCGGGGCGCAGAATCAGAATCGCCGCGAGCGCGAGCCAGGGGAACGCAATCGCAAACGCCATCAGATTCGCGAAGATGAATGCCGTTTCGGCGGCGATGAACGCGACGATGGTGAGCGGCAACAGATCAAAAAGAAATTTGCGGCGTTCTGGCGTGTCGAGCGTTTGCGCGATGAGAAAGGTCACCATTGCAAACAGAAAGATGCCATGCACGATGAGGTATTCGCCGAAGCCCGTGCGCTCGCCCTTCCACAATTCGACACTCAAGTACACGCTGACAAAATTCCTTACAAAAGGGTAATACGACGCCGTACTCAACACGACAATCGCGCCGAAGCGCCATGCGACGGCGACGCCGCCTGCCCAGTCAATCGCGCGTCGCCGCGCGTACTCACCGATTGCGAGCGCGCAGCCGATCAGCAAGAGGTACGTCGGAAAATCGGCGAAGTTGATCGCGCGCAGCGCGCCGAACACGACCGACAATCCGACCACCTCGATCACGTCGCTCGGCGAAATCGGTACGCGTGAGAGGAACGGCAGACACGCGTCGTCGTCGCGTTCGCGCATGACGAAGTTGACGCAAAAGCCGATGACGACCAGCGTGAACGCGAGCGCCATCAAGTGCGCGTGCAAATCGGCGTAAAGGAATGTGAAAGACGGAAACTCGTTGATCGTTTCGGGAATAGCGCGCGACGCGTTCCAGTACCATTGCCCAATCGGAACATCAAACGGCTGATGGTCGGCGAACACGCGCCACATTCCCTGCGCGATGCCCGCGACAAAATCCGCAAGAGAACCTTTCGGATCGCTGCCACCGATTCTCAAAAATGTCTGCCCGATCAGAATCGCCTGCCCCAGGTTGCCGATGACCGCGACGAAGATAGCGCCGAGGAAAGCGAAGAATAAGGGCTGGAGGTTGGGAGCTGGAGGTTGGAAGTTGGACACAGCAGATGAGGACTTTTGAACTTTGAATCTTGAATTTTGAATTAGATTGAACACGACGCTGAACGCGCCCATCGCTGTCAACGCAAAATACATCGGCAGCGCGAGATTGTACGCCACTTCGGGAACGATGCCCGAAAACTTGACGAGCGTCGCGTTGATAACCTGACCGAAATAGTAATAGTTGAGATAGCCGCCTGCGAACCATGGATCGTACGGTGGAAACCAGGTGGATTTGATGACCGCGTTCAGGTGCGCGAAATCCATCGGCTTTTCTCCGCCAAACCACTGATGCCACAAATCAGGGTTGCCGTAGCGAATCAGCAAGAACGCGCCGAAGAAAACGAGAAACAACGATTCTTCAACCAATACGATTGTCCATCGCGCGCGCAAGAACGTGCGAAGGTCGCGTCCGCGCCACCACACCGCGAGCGCGCTGACGATTGCGATGAGCGCGATCACCAGCGCGATGCTCGCGCGGCTGAACGGCAAAATGTGATAACTCGCGAGCGTCCACGCGCCCCACGCGAGCAGTAAAATGCCAATCGCCTTTGCAAAAATGTAACCGCGATCCGCAAGCGCGCGCAACGCGACAAACGCAAGCGGGAACGCGAGCCAACCCAGGATTTCGATCAGCGCGAGCCAGCCGAGCACAGGCACGCGGTTAATCCAATCGTCAGGGTTGAAAATCTGCGACCAGGTACCGCCGCTCGCTTGAGCATCCCGATCCGCTGGCGTGAGCAACAGCGCGGTTGGCGCTAGCGTCGCCTCGCGGGGCCAAAAGCGATAAACTTCACTTAGGTCAACACTATCGAAAAGCGCGGCGACTTGCGCGTGAGAATAGCGCGGCGACTTTTTGAAAATCAAAACCTTTGGATGATCGTAAACCGTGAACGCTTCTTCCGCGTTGTCGTCGTTGATCGCGATGCCGAACAATTGCGGACGCGAGGTCATCTCCGCGACCTTATCGAAGCCAAGCGTGCCATTGAACAGCCATTCGTAATACTTCGTCGTCAGCGGATAACGCATCGGCAGGCGCGGAATCGAGCCATAGAGACGATTGCTCGACAGGATGATGTAATTGGCATCGTCGAGGCATTGGATCGCCTGCGCGCGTTTTTCGGGCGTGTCCTCGTCGTACCAATGCATCTCGCCATCGCCTGGTGACGACGGCAGACTGCGATACATTCCGCCAAACGGATCCATACCATCAATTCGCAACGGCAACGGATCGTCCCAGTGTTCGTTCGCGAGCATCGAACCCCGCGGCACATTCTCGAAAATCCAACGTGACGCCGTTACGCGTGAAACAGGTCGCGTGTAAATCGTCGTGAACGCGGTTGCCCAAAACAAGGTGTAGCCGATGACGATGAGCGCGATGATTGCAACGGCAACACGTGCGCGCAAAACGTGATGCGTGAAACGTGATGCGTGATCCCAGATTGCGACAAGAAAATATCCCGCCAGCAGCGCGAGGAACGGATAAATCTGCAAAAAGTAGCGCATCGTCTTGACCCACTGCTGTCCTGTGTAACCGAAGGTGACACCGACCCAGACGACGATCAACAAATGCTGCCACTCGCGATAACGAATCAAGCGATACAGCGCGAATGCGAACCCTGCCCACGCCGCGAGTCCAAGCGGCAGCCCCAGTCCCCACAGCACCATGTTTTCAAACGGGAAAATGTACGAGGGGCGATTCGTCCATTGATGACCTGGCGGATAATCCTGCTGCCCTGCGACGAGTTGGCTGATGTACAGCATATTGTCGGCGAACTTGGGATTGACGCCGCCTGCCCACGACAACGCGACATCGAGCAGCATATTCACAGCACCGCGATTCGTTTCAAATTTCGGCAAGGTTAGCGAAATGAAATTCGGACCGTTCGCCGCGTACGGTTGAAACATACGAAAGACGATCAGCGCGACGATTGCCGCGCCCGCGAGACCGACGAACGCGCGCGTCAGTTTGCCGAGCAAAACGTCTTCCAGCGTGACCGCCGACGACCGACCGACGACCGCCGAATCTTGTCCGTCGTCTGCGGTCTGCGGTCTGCGGTCGAGTGATTCAGGCGCGCCAAGCGATTCGAGATCGCCACGCGCCGCACGATACGCCCGCAACGCGCCCGCCGCGATCAGCACGACCGCGAACGGCGCGATGTTGATGCGCCCCGCGAGCGCAAGCCCGAACGCCGCGCCAGCGTAAACAAAGGCACGCCAATGTTTTCCATCCGCGATGTCCATCGCGCACCAAAACGCAAGTAGAATCGGGACGTTGGTGAACGTGTCCACCGTGAAGAAATGCGACTGCTGAATATCGAGCACCGACGCGGCGAGGAATAACGCGCCGAGCAACGCGGCGCGCGCGCCGTACATTCGTCGTCCGATGAAGAAAATCAAAAGGACTGTCGCAAGATCGAAGAGCGCCGAGAGCACACGACCGACGAGATAGATTTCGCCGTATCCTGTGTGCGCGATGGCTTCACCGACCAAACGCGTGAGAAAAATCGGGAACGTGCCGTAGACGAACAAACCGAAGTTGTGGTTGTACGGATTGAGCGGCGAGCACTCTGAATTGAAATAGCCGCCCCACTTGGTACAACCTGGCGGCAAGGGACCCATCGGCTTGTCCAACCCAGGAATGCCGAGCGCAGACTCGACCATCGTGAGAAAGCGTTCGTCGGGATGTAGGTGTTGATCTTCATCCCAGTTGACGCCGCTCAACCGAAACACCGCGCCAAGCAGCAAGATCAGCGCGAGAACAATCGGAACGAGCCAAGCCCGAGCGCGCGTATTATTCGGTTGTGGTTGAGTGGTCGTGTGTTGTTCCATGCAACGATTGCAGATTGTAGATTTAGATTGCAGATTCATTCAATCTGAAATCTCGAATTACTTTGATCCCAGAAACTCACCTGTCCCCGCCGCGCCTGGGACGTAGAAGATGATGAAATCGTGACCAGGCGTACGCGCATGAAAAGTTCTTTGCTGTCCGTCGGGAAAAATCTCGTGCAAACGCGTGAGGTTTGCGGCATCGCCAGGGCACAGGATGTACAGTTTGTGCGCGGGATCGTTCACGTGCCCCTGCGCGGCTTCCGCGCTCGGCAAGGTCTGTTCCCATCCGATTTCATGCATGTTGATCGCGACGTTGCGCGTGTCAATCCAATGCGGATACAGCAAAATCCACGCATGCTCCACATCGCCGACGCTGTCGGCGAAACCGCGAATGACTTTAGCGACCTCCGATGCATTCCACGATGCCTGCCGATAATTCGCGTCAAACTCGCGGAAATAGCGAACGTAATTCGTGCGCGCGATAAACGCCAAGAGCAGCGCGAGCGTCGCAACGATCACGACTCTGCCCCAAGCAAACCCAGCCAGCCATTCGCGCAGCGCGCGCACCAGCCACGCGAGTGGCAGCGCGACGATGATGAACACGAACGGAATCGCGCCGCCCGCGCGCACGACGCTGGGATTTTCGTTGGGAAATGCGAGACTGAGCGCGGAAGGCAGCAGCATAATGCCAATGCCGATCAGTACGAACGCGTGCGCGCTTTCGCGATAGCGCGCCAGACGATAGAGCGCGTACGCGACGCCAAGCAAGAACAGACCGCCCGCAATGTAATCGAGCGCGGGATCGCCTGGGAGCGAATTGGGCCACGCCGAATCGCCCGTCCAGCTAAACATGATCGCCGCGTTCGCAAGATTTCGCGCGAACACCTCGATTGGATTCCCTGGGATGGACTGACCTTCGCCAACGAAACGCGTCATCGCGCGGAACCAAACATTTTCGGGTTTTTCCGTCATGTAGCGCAAGAGCGGCATGATGACGAAGAGCGCGAGCAAAAACAGCAACGCGCTGTTTTCGATGTACTTGACCGTTTGCGCGAACGACATTCGACGCGTCAGCCACCTCAAAACCAAAAACGCGACGACGAGGATGGGCGCGAGACGAAACGCGTTGTAACCGAGCAAACCCAAGCCGAGGAACAAGCCCGCCATCAGAAAATCGTTGCGGCGACCGTACTTGAGCGCACGGAATAAGAAGTACGCTGTCGCCGCGACGAAAACGGGCGTGAACGAGAAACGCAAGCCCATTCGCGCAATCGTCAGTGGCCATTTGCTGATCGCGATGAAGAGCGCGGCGAGGAGCCCGACGTCGTCGTCGAACAATTCGCGCGCACAGAGAAACGTGAACGGGATAACCAGCACGCCCATCAGCGCCGTGATGAGTTTGAGTGCCATATGATCGATCGGGTGCTGAGTCAGGTTGACGAACGCGGCGGTCAGATAAAATTGCATCGGCTCGCGCCCCGTGTTGCGCTCGAAGAAGATCGGCGTGAGCCCGTGGTTGACGACATCGTTCACATCGAGCAGTTTCTCCGCGTGGTCGCTATCCATCTCCGCAGGCGTCAAGTCGAGATCGTGATAGTAAAAGAATACGCCGATCAATGTCACGCCGATCAACGCGATGATCTGCGGTGAGACGCGCAAGCCATTCACGACAATTTCACGCGCCGATCCCGCGCGCGCGACGAACCACGCGCGCCAATCGTCCCACGTTTTTTCAGGAATCCAAAACGCGTAGAGGAACGCCACAACGCTCAGAAACCACGCGAGCACATTATCGGGCGTGAACTCGTTGCCGCTGGAAAAGAGGAAGGTGAGCAGAGTCAGGGCGCATGCGCTTGCCGCAAACACGCGCGCGGTGTGATGCGATTGGTGTTCGACCGACGTGGCTTCACTCAGCCGCGTGCCGATGGAAATCGGACTGCGAACCAGCGTGAACAACCAGAGAAAAAGCGCGGCGGCAAAGAGGAAGCAAGCGGCTTGGTCCGATTGGCGATAAACGTGCAGGTTTTGCGCGACGGCCGCAAACAAAATGGCAGCGAGCGCGAGCGCAGGTTGAGAAATCGAGCGGAGACGATTCACTTTTTCTCGCATAAGAAGAAGAGATACGCGCCTTCCTTCGTCGGCGGCTCGCCGTAGTAGCGCCGCCACAACGATTCAATCAAAACAAAATTGGCGCGGTACGGCGCGATGATCCAACGTCCAAACAATTTCTTGTACAGCAGTGTCGGCGACGAATAGTAATGCGCGAGATCGAACAGGTGCGACGCCGCGCGTGAAAAGTAGGGGTGCCACTCGCGCACGGTGAAACCGAATCGCGATAAACGCGCAAGCCAGGTTTCGGGCGAATCGGTGCGATAGTGTCGCGAGATACGGTTAAAGTAATTCTCGTATGCTTTCGATAAACCTTTCAAGCCAATCGAGCGAAAAAAATCCGCAAAGAAAAGAAATTCTGCGAAGTGCTGCGAGGGCGTCGTGAAAACGAAAATGCCGCCAGGTCGCAGAACACGGTGCGTCTCGCGCAGCGTCGCGTCAATATCGAGAATGTGTTCGACCACAGAATTGCTGAGTACCGTCGCAAACGCACTATCTTCAAAAAGCATCGCGTTGTTGTCCAGCACCTTGAGTTCGCGGTGCATTCCGCGCCGCGCGGCTTCGGCAATTGCTTGCGGCGATGGATCGATCCCGACATCGAGTGGTTCGGTGAACGTCGCTTGCGCGAAATGTCCGTCGCCGCAGCCCAGATCGAGAATCGGACGCGGCAGATCGAGCGCGGCGATCTGGCGCGCTTCGACCGCGCGCAGCAGAGCGCGGAACGCTGGAATCGCGATGAGATGTTCGGCGAGGTAATCGCGTTCGGGGTTCATCGCAGCGACTCGAACAACGATTCGTACGCCTGCACTGTTCGTTCCAGCGAGAACATTTTTTCGATTTCTGCTCGCGCGCGAATGTACGCCGCACGATTTTGCAGAACGCGCACGATGCCATCGGCAAGCGCGCACGCATCTTTGATCGGCACAACTTCGCCCATACCCGTCATACGGATCGGCTCACGCACGCCGGGCAAATCCGACGCGACGACAGGACAACCACTCAGCATCGCTTCGATCTGCACCAGCCCAAACGACTCGGTCGAGTTGATGCTCGGCACAGTCAGCACATCGCACGCGCCGAAGAAATTGCCTATCTCTTGCACGGGCACCGGCCCCAGAATCTCCAAATACTCGCGGTACTGCTGGATCCGCATCTGCAATCGTTTCCATACGTTTTCACCAATCACATTCTGGTATTCACCTGCAAGCAGATATTTGACGTTTGGGATTCTTTCGCGCACGCGTGGAATCGAATCGAGCAAATAGTCAATGCCTTTTTCTTCCGCAAAACGCGCGACAAAGCCGACGATAGTGTGACCTTCGGCATGACAACGCGCCTTGAGCACTCGCACGGCGTTGGCATCGGTTGGCGAGATTTCGATGGGAGGCAAAATGACAACGACTTTATCCTCGAATCTCGAAAGAAAGGGTGAGTGCCGCGCAAAATCCTCTGTGTATGCCGAAATCCGGTTGGCAAATATCCCTGCCATCATGTTCGACGCAAAAACAAACCTGTCAACGACGCGATTGAGAATCCCCGGTGGCAATTGCAGATCAGAGTGATACGTCAGGACAACCGGTTTGCGGACCAACATTCTGGCGACAAGAGCAAGTGGGCCACCTTCGGCTTGCGGAAGGTGAACACTGACAATGTCGTGTTCGCGCATGAGCATCAGCGATCGCGACAAAAACCCCGGCATGATGCTCCCCTTGCTAACACGAAAGGCAACGGGATGACGAATGACCGTGACCCCATCCATCACTTCGGAATAGGGCAAATCCTTGGCGTAGTGCGAAGTGAGCACCGTCACACGATGACCGCGCTTAGCAAGCGCTCGCGCGAGTCGTTCGACGTAAATGGTCAATCCGCTAATGTGGGGACGATAGTATGTCAGGGCAATGAGAACTTTCATGTCTGGTTTTCGAATTGCGTTCTATGATTTGACGTAAGCGTTCAGGTGACATTGCAAGCGCAGTGTGCGAAGCCATGTCCAAATCGCGAATCGGGGATTGTTTCGCAAAGACCACCCGCCATGACGATGGTGACTAGTCAAACAATTCGCGATTTTCCTTCACCCACCGATACAACTTTGCGACGCCATCTTGCACACCGACCCTTGGCTCCCAGCCCAACTCGCGTTTCGCCTTCGACGTATCGTAGACGCAGACGCGCTGATCGCCGGGACGCCAGTCGCCGCGTTGGATCGGAAGTTTTCTGCCCAACAACTCTTCCAGCATCGGCGCGAATTCAACCCAGACCGAAATCGTGTTGCGCGGTCCGCCGCCGATGTTGTACACCTGCCCCGCGATGTGATCAATCCGCATGGTCGCCGCGTCGTAGGCGTCGAGCAGGTCGTCAATGAAGAGCATATCGCGCACTTGCTTGCCATCGCCGTAAATCGTGATCGGCTTGCCCGTCACCGCCGCGATGATGAACCACGCGAGCCAACCCTGGTCTTCGACGCCAAACTGCCGATAGCCGTAAATCGCGGATTGGCGAAAGACGACGGTCGGCAAGCCGTAGATGCGAAAATAATCGTGCGCGTATTGATCCGCCGCGCCTTTACTGCACCCGTAGGGCGAATGAAAATCGAGCGGCTGCGCTTCGGAGACACCGCCGCGAGAATCGCGGTACTCGTAGCGCGTCTGTTTTTCGACGATGGCGACATCCTCCATTCCGCCGTACACCTTGTTCGTCGAAGCGAAAAGAAACAGGGGATTGCGACCGGACGCGCGCGCGGCTTCCAGCGCGTTGAACGTACCGAGCGCGTTGATCTCGAAATCCTCGCGCGGATCGGTAACTGAAGTTGTCACCGTGACTTGCGCGGCAAAATGATAGATCGCGTCCGCATCGCGCGCCGCGTCTGCGATCGCGCGCGCGTCGCGAATGTCCGCGTGGATCAACTCAAATCTCGATCCGTACTTGGCGCGCAGCCATTCGGCATTCTTCTCCGAACCGCGCCGTGATAAATTATCGAACGCGACAACGCGCTCTCCACGCGCCAACAATCGATCTACCCAATTACAACCGATGAAACCACAACCGCCTGTGACGAGAGTTTTGTTCAAGATTGAATCTCCAAAGTTGATACGGGATGCGGGATGCGGGATTCACATATTACGAATCACGCTTCACGTTTCATTCGTCTGAATCGTCTGCAGCTTTTGATACGTCAGTCCCTCGTGCCACATCGAATAAAGACCAAGCACGATCAACAAGATGTACGTGAACGCGTGCACCACCACTGCGTAACTGAGCGCAGCGGACTTGTCCACACCGAAGACGCTCGCGAGCGTCAACTGCGCGACGTAATGAAACACGCCGATATAGCCCGGCGATGATGGCACGACGACGACGAGTGACGTAACGAGCATCACCAAGAACGCGGCAGAGAGCGCCAAATCTAAATTCATCGCGCGCATGACGATCCAATAAATCACGCCGCCCGTGATCCACACGAAAACCGCCCACACCGCGACGCCGATGATCTCACGCGGCGAACGCAAAATCGCAAAGCCGTCAATCAGCGATTCGAGCGCGCCCCACAAGCGCGGACTTTGCAAAAATGGAATCGGCGCGGTGAGATGGCGCAACAAGTTCATGCCGCGCGCTTTCTGAAACGACAGCGCCAGCAGAAAAACGACGCCGCCGACCCCTGTCGCCGCGACGGCGATGGCGCCTTGCCGCGCTTCCAGCGGAATGTTCGGCACGAAGAACGCGGTCACCGCGAGCAACAGCACGACGGTCAAGCCATCGCTCAGGCGCTCGACGACGACGGTAGACAGCGCGCGCGCTTTGCCCACGTTCTCTATGTCGCCGATCAGGTACGCGCGGATCACGTCGCCCAAGCGCGCGGGCAGGAGATTGCTCAGAAAGTAGCCGATGTTGAGCGCGTGAAAAGTCTTGTCCCAACGCGGTTTTTGCGGATAGAACAACAATTGCCAGCGAAACACGCGTCCTGCATAACTCGCGGAAAACACAAGCGCGGCAAGAAGCATCCACAGCCAAACAATCCCGCGCAGCGCGTCCAGCAATTTGTCGAACTGAATTCCCTGAAAGGAAAAATACAGGCAGATCGCGCTGATGACGAGTCCGATCCAAAAGCGAGCCGATTTGAGCATCCCTGTCCTTGGGGTTGGAAGTTGGAAGTTGGAGATTAGAAATTGGAGGTTAGCGGTCGGAAAGAACGCGCAGGCGCAAGCGTCTCTAACTTCCAACCTCCAATTTCCAACTTCTAGTTCGCAACGCGCGCTATTTTAGCATCAAGTCGGCGGATTGGCAAACCGTGAGCGCGAAACTCGCGAAAGGATGGGAAAGCCGCGAAAGTAAAATCTTTCGCGGCTTTCCCAT
>Ga0315288_10011429_pt1 | contig 11174 bp, 5 predicted proteins | sample YL17G11_20_MG_FD_203454 | JGI IMG/M metagenome (GOLD analysis project Ga0315288, IMG submission 203454) | Sediment microbial communities from Yellowstone Lake, YNP, Wyoming, USA - YL17G11_20 | ecosystem: Environmental > Aquatic > Freshwater > Lake > Sediment | place: USA: Wyoming | collected... | reverse complement strand
TTATGTCAAAGAACAAGGTCTAGCACAGGAATATAAGGTATTGCACAAATCAACCCAAATGGATCTCTTTTAGAGATCCATAGATACCCCGCTGCTTGCGGCGGGGTAGTTCATTCTGTTGGGAGGCTGGTTTTACGGACGCCAGTGTCCTTTTACCCATACCCATCCATGGTGTCTTTTGTCCCAATGTCCCGCCACCCAGTTTCCTTTGGGATTCTTTACCCAATGACCGGGAACCCATACATGATGCCCACCCGACCATTTCCACCAACCCTCTACCCACACTGCTTTTGGACCTGGAGAAGGAGGTTTGATTTCGTCTTTGGGTGCTGGCGGGGGATCCGGGACGTATGCTGTAGTCGCACAGCTAAATATAAAAGTCAGTAAAATGGTGACGCCCAAAAATGCCCAAAGATAATTTCTCACTTCTCCCTCCTCTATTGGTTTTGATTTTGCTTGTGCTCTTTTGTTCATTTTCGACTTTTTAACCGGTTTCTTTAATCTAGCCAAAACTCTTTAATTTCTTCAGTAAATTTATCCCTCTCCCCAGTGAAACCGTGTCGCAATGTAGCGGTGCGATTCTAAGACGGGAACATAGCTCATCGCACACGATATATATGGTCGGATAAATCCGACTACTACAAGGTGATGAATAGTTGTCTTCTTAAACCAGATTATGACATAGCCTTTGTGGGTAAAAGTAAATTTAAAATCCTCGTTGTTATTTCCTAAAAGAAGAAAAAAGTCAACCCCGCCAAAGGCGGGGTTGACCTATCATTCATATTCAGAAAAGAGTCGAAGAGAAATCACTCCAACAAAAGTTTCTCCAGCTGATCCACCAGCTGTCCACAAAGCTCTACGGTTTTAACTATCGGCTCCGGAGAAGTCATGTCCACGCCGGCTTTCTGGAGAAGATTTATAGGATAATCGGTATCTCCAGATTCTAAAAGCTCGATGTAGCGCTTCACCGCCTCTGGATTGCCGGCTATGATATCTCGGGCTAAAGCAATGGAAGCGGCAAAGCTGGTGGCATATTGAAACACGTAGAAGTTTCTATAAAAATGCGAGATACGCAAACCGGAAAGATCGCCCAGCGAGTCTAAAACTACCTCAGGTCCCTGGTATCTCTGATATATCTCGCGATAGATCTTTCTCATAGAGGATGCGGAGAGAGCTTCTCCCGCTTCCGCTTTCTCGTGGGTCACTTTCTCGAACTCGTTAAACATAACCTGTCCATAGAAAGTATTCATGAACATCTCAATGTAGTAATTAAGCAGATAAAGCTTTTGTTCTTTGTCTTTGACGTGTTTAAGCAGATAATCTATCAACAGCGCTTCATTCATGGTCGAAGCCACCTCGTTCACAAACGTGCGGGCATCCGAATAAATGTAGGGTTGTTTCAAGTTGGAATAATGTCCGTGCAAGTTGTGTCCCATCTCATGCGCCACCGTAAATAGATTCTCCAGGGTGTTGTTGTAATTGAGCAGCATATACGGATGAGTAGTGTAAGCGCCCCAGGAGTAAGCGCCACTGCCTTTTCCTTCGGTCTCATACACGTCCACCCATCCAGAATTGAAACCTTGTTTCAAATCAGCTTGGTATTTCTTACCCAGAGGTTTCACCGCATTTAAAACTAAGGTCACAGCTGAATCATAAGGAATATCCATTTTAGCTTGCGGAACCAAAGGCACCCAGAGATCATATTTATACAGCGTGTCCAGCTGCATGACCTTTTTCCGCAGGCTGATATATCGATGAATCGGCTCTAAATTTTGGTCCACCGTTTGGACCAGGTTGTTAAATGCTTCAACCGGGATGTTGTCCCGGAAAAGTGCGGCTTCCAGCGCGGAGTTATATTTTCGAGCCCGGGCATAGAAGATGTCTTTGGTGATGCTTCCCGATAAATTGACTCCCAGGGTGTTCAAATAACCTAAATAAGCCTGATTATAAGCCTCCATGGCATCTTTTCTTAATCGGCGATCCGTGGATTCCATGAATTTGGAATACCTTTCCTTGGTAAGCTGAACTTCGTTTCCTTGTTCGTCCTTGACGGAAGGATATTTGATGTCCGCATCGTCGATCATGGTAAACACAGTTCCCGGAATACGAGCAATGTCAGTAACTTGTGCCAAAAGCTCTTCCTCCGGTGCAGAAAGGGTGTGAGCTTTTTTTCGTAAGATATCATCCACGAAGTGGCGATAAATTGCCAATTCTTTTTCTTTCAGCATCCAATCGTTTACCTTGGTTTCGGGAATGGTTAAAATCTCCGGGTCGATGAATGAGGTGGCTTGCCGGACCCGGGTGCTAAGCTTGGCGATACGATCGGATAGCTCCTGATATTTAGAGATGCGATTATCCTCATCCAGCTTCATGTAAGCGAATACATACAGACGATCCGTGACAATCCAGATACTATCCTGCATCTGAAGACAGCCCAGAAGGGTCTGACCCGACTCCAAAAGACGTCCTTTGAATTTTTCCATCTCCGGAATAAGATTTTCTACCCGGGAGAAATCGTATTCCCACAGAGAATCCGAGGGATAAATATCCTGAAGCCTCCATTTGTATTTCTCCGGTATCTCCGAGCGCTGAGGGATTTTTTTTACCTGTGATTGGACAGATGCAGAAAAGATAACCAATGCTAAAAGAATCACCACCCCCAAGAAAATCTTTGATACTTTCTTCATTCCTTCCTCCTTGAGTTAAGTTTACACTCCAAACTACAAATCTAATATATACGAGCTTAATCAAAAGAACAAAAGAAAACAAATAATTATTGTAAACAGGAAAGGCATATGTGAGTTAAAGAAGGGTACGAGCACCTATAACCTCAGTTCCTTTTCTTCCCCCTCTCCACCAAGAGGGTGTGTCACAAATCGGTTTTTTGTAACCGCCGGTTTTAGGGCCGTTGAAAAACCCGTTATTGAGGAATTAGACTTCGTAGGGACAGAACTTGTTGAGCTTGCGAAATCCCGCCTTTGGCGGGGTCACTGTCCTAATTCCAAGTAGGAAAGCCACAAGGGCTATCCCTACGACGACCTCTCCTTGCTGATTTTGCTACAGAAGGGACTTTACCAACAGTCCCTGAAGCTTGCGGCTACAACTTCAAGACATGATTATGATACAACATCAGAGTGGAGAGGGAAATAAAGGATAGTTTCTAACCAAACTTTTCCTTGTCAAGATGGTTAATAGATAATAGATTGTCCAAAGCTTGGAATAAAGAAAGAATTTTAGATTCCAAATCGTGAGGATAAAATGTTAGCTATGCGATTGGACCAGCCCGAGGTGATTGAAAACCATCCCCTTAATTTAGTAGAGATGGATCAGCCGAAAATAAAACCGGATGAGATTTTGGTCAAAATCAAAGTCTGTGGAATCTGTCATACGGATCTGCATACGGTGGAAGGCGAGATGGAGCTTCCGAGAAAACCTCTGGTGCCCGGACATCAGGTGGTGGGAGTGGTGGAAGAAATAGGGGAGGAAGTTAATCGTTTCAAACCGGGTGATCGGGTGGGAATGGCTTGGCTTCATCACACCTGCGGGAAGTGCAAATATTGTCGAGAGGGAAAGGAGAATCTATGTGAAAATGCTTTATTCACCGGTTATCACGTAGATGGAGGATATGCACAATATACGGTGGTGTCACAGGATTTTGCTTATCCGATTCCGCAGAATTTCTCCGACCATGAGGCGGCACCTTTGCTTTGCGCGGGGATCATCGGTTACCGGGCTTTGAAATTGAGCGAAATCAGACCAAAGGGAAGATTGGGACTTTTTGGATTCGGCGCTTCCGCTCATGTAGCCATTCAGGTGGCGATTCACTGGGGATGTGAGGTGTTTGTATTCACCCGCAGCCAAGAACATCGAAAGCTGGCAGAAAGTCTGGGAGCAGTTTGGACCGGAGAGGCAAAAGACCAAGTGCCCAAAAAACTAGATTACGCCATTATCTTTGCCCCGAAGGGAGAACTTGTACTTGATGCCTTAAATGCTTTAGACCGTGGAGGAACGTTGGCTTTAGCAGGAATCTACATGACCCCGATGCCACAAATGGATTACCTGAAATATCTCTATTTTGAGCGAACCATCAGAAGCGTAACTGCCAGCACCAGAAAAGATGGAGAAGAGCTACTCAAGCTGGCAAGCGAAATTCCCATCCGCACGAAAATCACCTCGTTTCCATTGAAAGACGCGAATGAAGCTCTCCAACTGCTCAAACAAGGTAAGATAAATGGTGCAGGAGTTTTGGAGATCCCCTGCTAGGTCGGGTTACGAGTCCAGCCTATGGTGGGTGAGCTACCGGACACACCTAGCTGGGAAGGAAAATTCCCAACAGATGAATGGATGAAACAGATAATATCTTTTTAATCTTTTATTCTGCTTATTCTGCTTAATCTGTTGGGAATCTGTTAGGAATCTGTTGGGAAAACCTCTAAAAATAGGGAGGAAAGAATGCGACATCCAAATCTCTTGAGAAAAGATGATACGCTTTTGGTGATCGTTGATATTCAAACCAAGCTTTTAAATGTGATGTTTGAAAAAGAGAGGTTGATTTCAAGTTGCAGAAAGCTGATTCAAGCAGGTAAACTTTTAGGAATCCCAATGGTGATGACGGAACAGTATCCCGAAGGGATGGGACGAACGGATCCGAAAATTTCAGAGCTTCTTCAGGACGCTGGCATCATAGAGAAACTCTCGTTCAGTTGCTGTGAAGTAGAGGAATTCAATCAGAAGATGGCGGGTTTTGGAAAAAAGCAGATAGTGATGATCGGCATCGAATCTCATATTTGTATTTTACAAACGGTCCACGATCTTATACAGCAGGGATATTTTTTATATATTCCCTATGATGGAGTTAGCTCAAGGAAAGAGGGTGACTACAAAAATGCTTTAGAAAGAATGAGTCAAGCGGGTGCGGTAATAGGGTCGGTAGAATCGGCTGTATTTGAGCTAATGGAAAAAGCGGGGACTCCGATTTTCAGACAGATCTCCAAGCTAATCAAATAACCATGCATGAGGTCTGAGTTCACACTTCACAATTTTTATATGTAACTGGAGTCACTCACCTATGAGCAGGTGGATTAGAGTTATTAAAGGATCATCTCCAGATTAGTTGATGAAATGAATGGATAGACAGGCTCACTATAATAAGGATTCAAAAAGATGGGGTTCTCCGCCATTGGCGGATCCGCGCCCGTTGTTCGGGCGGGGGTTGAACCCCCGCCCGAACTATTAGTATTCTCCAGACGAGCTAACGCCCCATCTGGGAGCGGTCGTCTGACCGTCTTCGGCGGAAAGGAGTCAAATGGTCAAGGGGTCGAGTGACAAAAACTTGAATCATTGAACCTTTTTCAACAACTTTATCGGGAAAGAAGCAGAAAGGAAAATAGGTAAACGCAAACCATGCACCTTCTGCCATTTCTCTCTGAATGTAGCGTAAAATGAAATTAAAAACCTCAACAATCCTGATAATTTTGTCTCTTAGCTGGGCGATTTCAGTGGTGCAAGGATTTTCTGCCACCGCCGGGAAGAAGCAAAAGCTAAGACCTATTTCCTCGTTTGCTCCTGCATCTAAGTCTAATGTGTTAATCACTACCCGCTATTCGGGCGGGGGGGCAATCCCCGCCCGAGCTAATAGTACTCTTTATCAGTCTCCTGCCATCAGTATAAAGTATAGCATGACTTGTTCGGATATCAATCCCCAAGCTGGTAACGTGATTCAACACGATCAGATAGGAGACACCTGGTATGACTGTCAGCAACACGGCTCTATGGGTCGAATGATCTCTGTGACTTCTGGCGGCTACCGGCATTTCTCCTGGACTTATACGGATGGACCTTATCCTGGTGTAGCTCGGGGTGTATATGCTAACTGCAAGGATCCCTCCGGCGGGTATCTTGGTGTTGCCACTGTAGCATATAGTGCTACGACAAAGCCCGGATACTGCAATCAGACTCATCTGCATACTGGGCATTCACTGGTTATCTATCATGAGATCGGTCCCCCAACAACCAAACGAGCTTCCATGATAAGCAAAGGCTCAGTAGTGTGTGGTGGTTTTTTCACTATGCATTGGGATATTCCAGATTCAATCACTGGTTGTTCTTCCGGAGAGCCGGGAATGTGGCCAAAAGCTGAGGTGCTCTATGATGATGCCAGTGGTAGGGATTACATCCACATTGTGTTGATCGAGGGGAAAACTCTTGGTGGAAGATCCGCTATGGTGGCTTATGAGCGGTGTTATTTCGGCACAGATGACAGCGTAATCTGCGAAGCTTATAACAGTGGAACTAAGCGATATGCGATCAAAAACGACGTTCCAGGTCCGGGTTCTTTAGCTCCCATCAGTCATTTTGATTCTTCCTGTAATATTACTCCGGTGTTAGCGGTTTCTCCAGTCTCCAGGAGAGTGGCGATCGTTTTCCTAAAGCCAGCAGATCCCAATGGAAGTTGTCTATATGGCTCCGATGTGTGCTATATCGAGTCGATGAACAACGGTGATGACTGGATTTCCGGAAGCCCCTGGCCTCCTCCAGAGGGCAATATTACTCACTATGGTATCACCGGTAATGAGCGAGCCTACAACGATCTTAATGTCTGCTATGACTTTCAAGACAGCTTACATCTAGTCTATGTGACTTGTGGGTTTGATTCTGCGTTACTGGATTATTACGATCCTGAAGTGGCGCGGCTGTATCACTGGAGCAAGAAGGATGGAGTGACTATGATCACCAGCGCTATTTGGGGAGGAACAGCTCCAGGAGAAAACAATGCTAACATCGCCAAGATGAGCATCTCGGCTCAGGATCCGATCTATCATCCCGGAGGCGATTCTGTATATCTGTTTTGTATCTGGACTCAGTTTGATCCCGGCGACACTTCGGTTTCCGGGTATGGCAATGGGGACATTTATGGATGCGTCAGTAACAATGGTGGAATGACCTGGGATGGAGTGTCTAACTTAACCCATACCAAAACACCTGATTGTGTTCCGGGAGCGTGTTTAAGTGAGCACTGGTCTTCGCTGGCGGCAAACATGTATAATGGCGATCTACACATTCAATATATCTGTGATCGGGATCCGGGCACCGCGCTTCCGAACTTAGATCCTGGCTCCACCTGGCACGATAATCCGGTGATGTATCTGGATCTGGGCTGGGGGCATTCTTCCTATTGCAGGATTGATTACCGGATTGACGATCCACCCGGATGGTATAATCCTCCTTTAAAAGTTATTCCAGGTGGTTTTAGAAACTTAATTTTCAAGCTTTTTAATTCAGGAACCGCCAATTGCGTTTACAGCGTCTCCAGTGACGATCCATGTATTCAGGTGAATGTTCCGAACACCAATCTTCCACCCGGAGATTCTGCCTCTGTGACCGTCATAATTGATGGATCCGGAACATGCATTAGCACCTTCATTGACGGCAACGTTATACTCACCACTAATGAGGGAGGAGGAAGGATCGATTCTCTGCCGGTGCAGGCGGTAGTGGCAAATGCTTATTATGAATGCCCTCAAGACCCCCAAACGGTTGACTCTTTGGATAACGGTGTTTTAACCATTTACCTCAATGCCAATGGTCAGGAGAGGATGCATGATGTCAGTGCTTTAGCCTCCGGAGACACATTTGACGTCTTCCTCAATGGTGGGACCATCGTAGCCACCACTCGGGACAAAGATACCCTGGTGGGCAGATACATGGGTGGCAACGATCAACATAACCTGGCTGGAGAGAAATTATATATAAACGAGCTACCCAGCAAAGATTTCCGCGTGGTGTACACCTGGAGTGTTTTCATGCACGATTTCGATCCACCAGTGGACGTCAAGTGGTATTGGTGGGAGCTATCTCAGGAGATCGTCTTCTTCAAACCCACAGCTTCAGACGATCTCAAGCATACGGTGATAAAGTTTGTGACTGTTGAGAGGCATGATCCACCTATCTGGTGGCCCGAACATCCCGCCTTTGTCAGCTATGACAACACCTACATCGGTATGGCGATGGATATTGACTGCCCCAATGATACCCTAGGGACTGAGAGCGGGCGAAACCTGGCAGGATATGATTCAACCAATAATATCGCCTGGCAGAAGGGATTTGGCAGAGCGGGTGAGCATCCGCAGTATGATAATTACTACGCGGGGATAGCTCTGGCTCAAGGAAAACAGTTAGGAGAGGACCTGGTGCCTTATGGAGCTTTCAACGTGAAAAATCATCAGTATCTTTATCCCCGATCTCCTTGGGGCTGGAAAGATCAGGAGCTGTATCAGCTTTCTGCAGCTTCCGGATACCATATCCAGGATCCTGATTCATTGCTGGATCGTAGTCAGGTATTCACTGCCAGGAAGATCGATGCTGGATCTAATCCGAAAGCAAGATCATCCTTCACCCTGATTGAAGCTATTGCTCCCGCCAATCCGAAAGAGGATTTGGCTCAACTGCAACAGTTTATCGCCGAAGCTCGCAGCTTTGTGCAGAATCAGCCTGTGATCCTGTGCGGAGACATCAACAACAGCGGTTCGTGCGAGCTGGGTGACGTGGTTTCATTGATAAGCTACTTATACAAGAGCGGACCGCCACCTACTGTGGGACCGCTACTTCGGGCAGATGGCAACACCAGTGGACAGGTTGAGCTGGGTGACGTGGTTACTCTGATCAGCTATCTCTATAAGAACGGACCGGCGCCATTGTGTCCTGGCATCTGGTAATCGAGCTGAAAGAGATAGACTAATCTCACCTGTGTTCGGGCGGGATATAGTTATCCCGCCCGTACTGTTATTTTCAAAGTTGCAGGATCACAAAGCTGTATACCTTAGCGGGAAGCCAGAACTAACAGCCTAGCCAGAGATTTATGCAAGTCTAAAGTGACAATTTAAATAGCAGTCCCATCGTCCTGTTGTTCTTACTGTTACAGAATTTTGAAGTTTTTTATTTTTTTGCTTGACTTCTAAGTTTTGGACAATTAAGTTCTGTAGACAAAGAACTTAGTTAACTTCTCTTCTGGTTATTCAAATACCTAAGGATACGGTAGTATAAACTGTCTTTGAACTATCTCTCTTTTTCCTGTAATTGAAGAAAAGTCCATAGGAAGGTTATGGTTCTTCTGCTTATCAAAAAAGCTTCAAGCAAAAACCATTCACATTTAACATTTTTCTCTGAAAGGAGGGGAAAATGAAAACAAGAATGCTAACATTTCTGGTCGTGTTGTTTTTAGGCTGGATTATTATGGTGGTGGACGGGTTTTCTGCCACTGCTCAGCAGAAGCAGAAGATAAGACATATCTCTTGGGATGCTCCCCCACCGGAGACGAATATTCCTCTCGCCGCCCCCTCCCAGTATCCGACGGGTGGTCAACAGTATCGGCTTTCCTGCACCGACATCCTTCCCGAAGCTGGCATCATAATTCAACATGATCAGATCGGGGATACGTGGTATGACTTTCAGCACAACGGCTCCATAGGTCGGAAGATCTCTGTGACCAACAGCGGTTATCGCCATTTCTCCTATATGTATACTAGTGGACCTTATCCTGGAGTCCCTCGGGGTGTGTATGCCAATTGCAAAGACCCCTCTGGTGGTTACCTGGGAACGGCTACTGTGGAAATCAGTGCGACGACCACGCCCGGATACTGCAACCAGTCTCATCTGCATACCGGAGAGTCGGTGGTGATCTATCACAAGAGTAATCCAGCCGCTTCCAAGTGGGCATCCACCATAAGCAAAGACACTCAGGTCTGTGGTGGCTTCTTCACCAAACACTGGGATATTCCTGATTACATCACTGGTGCTTCCTCGGGTGAGCTAGGGATGTGGCCCAAGATGGAAGTGTTGTATAATGATTTAGATGGCAGAGATTATGTCCACGTTGTGATGACCGAAGGGAACACCGCAGGTGGGGCGCCGGCTATGGTGGCTTATGAGCGGTGTTATTTCGGCGCCAATGACAGCATAATCTGCCAGGTATATAACGCCGGAGCAACTAAGCGATATGCAATCAAGAACGATGTTCAAGGTCCGGGCTCCTTTGCTCCCATCAGCCATTTTGATTCCTCCTGTGGTTATACACCGGTCGTAGTGGTTTCACCAGTATCCAGAAAAGTGGCTAGTGCCTTCCTGAAACCTGCAGATCCAGCCGGAACATGCGATTATGGTTCCGACGTGTGCTATATCGAGTCGATGAACAACGGTAACGACTGGCTTGCCGGAGCTCCTTGGCCTCCTCCGGAGTATAACATAACCAACTACGGCAATACCGGTAATGAGCGAGCTTACAATGACGTTAACGCCTGCTACGACTTCCAGGACAGTTTACACGTAGTTTATGTGACCGCAGGGTTTGATCCTACTCAACCTGGCTATTGGCAGCCGGCGAATGCGCGGTTGTATCACTGGAGCAAAAAGGATGGAAGCTCCATGATCACCAGCGCGGTCTGGGATGCTACTCCAGGAGGACACAACGCCACCATCGCCAAGATGAGCATCTCGGCTAAGGATCCGATCTATCATCCGGGAGGCGATTCGGTGTATCTGTTCACCACCTGGACCCAGTTTGACACCTCTGATCTGTCGGCAGACAACTACACCAACGGAGAAATCTATGGTTGCGGCACCTTCAATGGTGGAGCCACCTGGGGTGCACTGTTTAACCTGACTAATACCAGAACTCCGGGCTGTGCTCCCGGAACCTGTGTGAGCGAGCACTGGTCTTCTATGGCGCAGAACATGTATAATGGCGATCTGCACATTCAGTATATCTGTGACCGGGAGCCGGGCTGTGCGCTTGCGGGTCAGGACCCAGGCTCTGTCTGGAAGAATAACCCGGTGATGTATCTGCATCTGGGCGAATGGCCGGTTGACTGTGTAGCTCGAGGCGCTTATAAGCTTATCGATCCAGCAGGCTGGCCAGACTGGTATCATCCTCCCTTGAAGGTCACCCCGAATGGTTCCAGAACCTTAAACTTCAGGGAGTACAGCATTGGAAACTGTAACTTGCTTTACAGCGTGACCAGTGATAATCCCACCTGCATTCAAGTAAGCGTTCCAACCACCCTACTTCTCCCCAGAGACTCTGCTACGGTTACCGTCACCATTAGCGGAGCTGGCGCCTGCAATGGCACCGTTATTGACGGCAATGTCAAAATCATCACCAATGAGGGTGGTTCAAAGAC
>Ga0315288_10011428_pt1 | contig 11175 bp, 12 predicted proteins | sample YL17G11_20_MG_FD_203454 | JGI IMG/M metagenome (GOLD analysis project Ga0315288, IMG submission 203454) | Sediment microbial communities from Yellowstone Lake, YNP, Wyoming, USA - YL17G11_20 | ecosystem: Environmental > Aquatic > Freshwater > Lake > Sediment | place: USA: Wyoming | collected... | reverse complement strand
GGAAGGGATCGAAGAGGGCAGCCCACATCAAAAAGCTGAGGGCCCGGATCGAGAACCTCCTGGCCGCCATCCTGATCGGCAATACCCTGGCCAATATCGCAGCCGCCTCGGTGTCTACGCTCATTTTCGTCTCGATCATCCCGGATAACAGGAACCAGGCCGTCCTGCTGGCCACAGCCGCCACCACGATCATCATCCTTTTCTTCGGCGAGATCAATCCCAAAACCTTTGCCGCTCACAATCCGCTCAAAGTTTCGCTCTGGGTCGTCCATCCCATCCGCCTCTTCCTCGTCCTGTTTTATCCCCTCATCAAGGCCTTCACCCTCCTCTCGAGCCGCTTCGTCCGGAAGCCCGGGGCTGAGGAGGGGGCAAAACCCGCCTCCCTGAACGAGGAAGAAATCAAGATCGTGCTCGCGTCAGGCGTCAAGGGTCTCTCCTCGCTCCGCAGCAAAATGATCAGCGGCGTCCTGGACATCGGCTCCCGTTCCGTCAAGGAGATCGTCGTCCCCCGGTCGCAGCTAAAAGCCATCGAGATCGATTCGGGGTTCCGGCAGATCCTGGAAACCATCCTCTCCTCCGGCTACTCGCGTTACCCGGTCTTCAAGGGCCGGATGGACAATATCGAGGGCCTCATCCACGCCAAGGACATTGTTCCTTATCTTGTTGATAATAAAGAATTTGAAATACGTCGTCTTCTTCGCAAACCGCTTTTTGTTCCAGAGTCGGCCCCGCTCGAGAAGGTCCTCATCCAGATGCAGGACAGCGCCGTGCACATGGCCTTCGTGGTGGACGAGTTCGGCAGCCTGGAGGGCCTCGTCACACTCGAGGACATCATCGAGGAGATCGTGGGTGAGATCCAGGACGAGTACGACGACAAGGCCGAGGAGCAGTGGTTCCACAAGGAAGGCGACGGCATCTATATCATCAAGGGAAACGCGCCGATCAAGGAGATCAGCCAGAGGCTCCCCGTCGAATTCCCGGACAAGGTGGAATACACGACACTGGCCGGGTTCCTTCTTTTCAAGTTCGGCAGGATCCCCCATGAGAAAGACAGCCTGGACCACCTGGGGCACCGCTTCACCGTGGAGAAGATGAACAAACGGCATATCAGCCTGGTCCGGGTCGAACTCAACGCCCCGGCTGAAAAGAGGCCCTCGCCATGAAGACCGTCGCCGTCAACAGGCCGGCCTATTACAACTACGAGATCATTGAAAGCCTGGAAGCCGGGATCGCCCTCCTGGGCAGCGAGGTGAAATCGGTCCGGGAGGGACGGATCAGTCTCAAGGAAAGCTATGCCGAGGTCAAGGACGGCGAAGTGTTCCTGGTCGGCTGCCACATCAGCCCCTATGAGCCGGCCAACCGCTTCAACCACGACCCCCTGCGTCGGAGAAAGCTCCTGCTCCGCCGCCAGGAAATCAAGCGACTCACCGGGAAGATCAAAGAGCGGGGCTTGACGCTGGTCCCGACCAAGGTTCTGCTCACCGACAAAGGCCTGGTCAAGGTCGACGTGGCCCTGGCCAAAGGCCGGAAGGCTTATGAAAAAAGAGAGGTTATCAAGGACCGGGAGCGGGAGCGGGAAGCGCGCGCCGCACTAAAGAGAGAGAGGCGCTAGCTCGCAGGCCAGCTTGACGGCCTCCGCCATACTGCCGGCATCGGCGACACCGCGGCCGGCGATATCGAAGGCCGTGCCGTGGTCGGGCGAGGTGCGGATAAAGGGCAGGCCCAGGCTGAGGTTGACGCCCGAATCGAAGGCTACCATCTTGAAGGCGATCAGGCCTTGGTCGTGGTAGAGGGCGACAATGATCTTGTCGGGTTTATCCAAGGCGTTCCGGAAAACGACGTCGGGCGGATAGGGACCGCTGATTCTCAACCCTTTCTTCCGGGCCAACCGGATGGCGGGGATGATCTCCTCGGCCTCTTCATTCCCCAAAAGCCCTTCCTCCCCGGCGTGCGGGTTCAGGCCGGAGACCAGGAATTCGTAGCGTCCCGGCCGGAAGCGCTCGACGCTGCGGTGGAGGGCGGAAAAAAATTCTCCGAGATTGCCGCGTGTGACCCGCTCCAGGGCCTTCTTCAGAGAAAGGTGGTGACTGAGGAGCGCAACTTTCATCCGGCCGGACCAGAAGGCCATGATGGCTTCGGGATAATAATGAGCCAAGTACTCCGTATGTCCCTTCCAGTGGATGCCGGCCAGAGCCCAAGATTTCTTGGAGATGGGTGCCGTAACGACGGCCTGGAGTTTTCCTTTCCGGGCCATGTCCACCGCTTCCTGAAAATACAGGAACGAGGCCAGCCCGTTTTCTTTTGAGGATTTGCCCGCACGATCGGACCGCATCGGTTCCAGGGGCGATTCGATCTCTACAAGGGAGTAATGCGTTTCGGCGGGATCTGAGCCGGGATCGTAGGGATGAATATCGAAGTCGACGCTCATCGCCTTTATTTCCTGCTGGAGAACGAGGGATGAGCCGAAGAGAATATAATGGGCCGGAGGAATGTCCCCTCTTCCGCCGAGCGCTTTCAGCGTTACCTCGGGACCGATTCCGGCCGGGTCGCCGATGGAAATTCCGATGCGGGGGAGACGGGGCTTATCTTTTTCTGGACTCGGGCTCTTCTTTGGGCTCATTCAGTTTGTATATATACTTGACGTTGGCCTTGTAGATAAGGAGGTTGGGCGCCCCGTCCCGGTTGAGCTTGATGCAGGACCGGTCATACCACTCGACGTAGCCTTCGATGACCTCGCCGTCGGCCAGGACGATGGCCATCCGCGTCTTCTTGTTCATCTGCTTGAGGAAGTAATAGTTCTCGGCATGCGTATCATAAGGGGGATGCGCCTTCTTTTTGGCGGAGTCTTGGTTCATTTTTTCCTTAATTTCAGCCAGGTTCGGTCTCATAAGCTTTCTGTTCATGGCATTCTCCATGGCATACTCCACGCTTTGAGTTATTCAGATCCCTTATTTAGAAATAATTATATCATGATTCGTCGAGCCCTGCAAGAAGAGGCGAAAAGCGTCCCCGGCTTTCCTCGTCCATCGACTTAATCTGTATTATTCACAAAGCGGGTTCCATATGGGGGAAGACCGGAATAGGCTCGATCCCGAAGTCCCGCTATGGTCGCTCCGTCAATCCCGGCCTTTCCCCTTGAAAGAAACGACGATTTTGTCTCTCCAAATCAAGATTTGTGAGTCATACAGGTTAAGCAACTCGCGAAGCGCTTTGTACCAGTTCTCGGCCATGAGCCGATAGCCTTCTTCGGTAGGGTGTATTCCGGGGAGGAGATGGGGCGAAGCGAGAAAAACGGCGAAGTTATCCACCAGGGAAAGATAGTTATCAACAGCGAGTTGGCGAATGGCCGGATTGATCTCGTTCTCGGCACGCTCTCGCGATTCCAGCCCGAAGGGGAAGGCGACGTTCTCGGGAATGGGAGGGATCGTGGCCAGCAGGAGCCGCGTCGCCTCTCCCTCCCTGTCCCGAAAGGCACGGAAGATGCCGATGATCCGCTCCATGTTGCGCCGGAAGTCGGCTGTCGTCGTTCGGTCGCCGTCCAGCCGGAGGTCGTTCGTTCCCAGCTCAAGAAGGACCACGTCGGGATGCTCTGCGGCCATCGTATCTTTTTGTTTTTCAAGGAATTGCAAATACTCTGCCGAAGTGTTCCCGCTCCGGCCGAAGTTCAGGACGCGGGCGGTAAGGCCGTTGTCCTTCAGGATGCGCCTGAGGAAAGGCGGGTAGCCCTGCTCGGTGAGGCTGTCGCCCGCGCAGAGAACGATCACGTTCCGGCGCGAAGGGGAAGAACAGGAAAACGCGACAAGAAAAATAAGGAGAAAAGGAAGGAACTTCCCTCGCATCATGTTGATCTATTCCCGGCCGTCCCGGGGTTGATTAACGATTAAATCCGCCGCCGGCAGGAGAACGTGACGAAGTCATGGCCGCCGTTGCCCAGAAAGCTGTTGCGGCGAGAATCAGGGCGGCCGTACGACGCGGAACTTCCGGGTTTATTTTTCTTGCGGTTTTTTCTGGGCGAATTTTACTTTTACTCCCTCTATTTTATTTATTGCCGAGCATGTCCGCAATCTTGATGTTCTTACTCTCCAGGCTGGTGCCCAGGACCTGGTCCAGCTTGGCGCGAGCGGTGTTCAGGTTGATGGTGGCCTGCAGCTCCGAGGTCCTGGCGCGGGTCAACTGCTCCTGGAATTGCAGCACCTGGTAAGGCGTCGAGAGCCCGACCCGGAGTTTTTCTTGCTCGGCTTTGAGGTTTTGGTCGGCCAGGTCGGTGGCGATCTTCAGGGCTTGAACCCTCTTGGCATTCGTTTCCAGATCCCGCACCGCGCTCTTGATTTCGAGATAGATCTGCTGTTCCCTGTTTTTGAGCTGCAGCTCGGACGTTTTCAGGCTGACTTGGGCCTGGGCCAGGGAAGCCCGGGACAGAATGTTGCTCAATGGTATGTCCAGCGTCAGGTTGATGTTCCAGTTCCTGTAGAGGAATTTCATGGCGTTCTTGATGGCGTCCGAATAGCCGCCCGGGATGGTCCCCACGACGATGCCCGACAACGGATCATTATTCAGATAGAGGACCCGGTCGCCGGACAGTCCGGGACTGGTATAAGAGGCGTTGAAACTCAGGTTGGGAAGGAGCTGGTTTCGGGCCACGCTGAGGTTGATATTCTGGCTGTCGAGGTCGATTTTCAGGGATTTGAGCTCGGGCCGGTTCTGCATAGCGATGATGAGGCTCTGATTGAGATCCACGGGCTTGATTTCGAGATTGGGCTTGTCCGCCGGGATGATCGCGCCCGCCGATTTCTCATCGCCCATGAGGTTGAGGATGGACCGCAGCTGATCCTCAGCGCTCTTGACCTGGGCTTCGGCCGCGATGATGTCCGCCTCGCGCGAGGCCACGGTGGACTTCGCGGTCAGGACGTCCCTGGGCGCCATGGTTCCGATCTCGACCGCGCGCTGGTTTTGCTCCAGGAGGTCCTGGGCCAGCTTCAGGGACAGGCGGACGACATTGAGGTTCTCGATCGAATAGACAAGGTTCCAGTAAGTCGTTTCCACGTCATAGACCAGGCCGGCCACATTCGCCTCAAAGTCGTATCCCGCCTTTTCCAGGCCGTTATGGGCGAGGATGATCTGCCGGCGGCTCATCTTGGGCCCGAAATCCCTGAGCAGAGGCTGGCTGAAGGAAAATTGGAGGTTAGCGTTGTATCGGGGATTGACGGTCTGAAGCCTCTGGTTTGTAAAGTTCTTGGTGCCGGACATGTTGATCGTCAGGGCTCCGCCGGTCGGGACGGCCTGGTTGATCGAGCCCGCGAGGGAATCTGTTCTCGTAATTGAGGAGTCCGTCGGCGCGTCGAGCCACGAAAATGAGGCGGCTTTGTTATCCGTTTTTCTGAAGGAGAACGAGAGCGAGGGGATGAACTTCTCCTGGGCGAGTTGGAGGCTGTATTCAGCCTGTTGGGGCGCCAATTCCTGGATAAACAGATTCAGGTTATTCTTCAAGGCCCTGATGATGCATTCATCCAGGGTCAAAGAAAGAGCCTTCTCGGCGCTTTGCGGCCGGACGAGCGGCGCGATGCAGACGAGCGCTAGAGATAGAATGAGGATTTTACGTGTTATCATATATAAACCTCCCGATTTCAATTTTGGCCGGTTGTTATTCGTATCTGAGCGCGTCGATCGGGTCGAGCCGCGAGGCCTTACGGGCGGGGTAGAATCCGAAAAAGATCCCCACCGACCCTGAAAAGCCCAAGGCCAGAAAGACCGAGCCCAAGGAGACGAGGGTCTTCCAGCCGCCCAAGCGCGAGATGAGCTTCGAGCCTCCATACCCGACCAGAATGCCGATCGCCCCGCCGAGGACGCTCAGCACGACGGCCTCGGTCAGGAACTGGAGCAGGATGTCCCGCTCCCGGGCGCCGACCGACATGCGGATGCCGATCTCCCGGATGCGTTCCGTCACCGAGACGAGCATGATGTTCATGATGCCGATACCGCCGACGAGCAGCGAAACGCCGGCGATGCCGCCAAGGAGAATGGTCATGATCTGGAAGGTCTGCTCGGCGCCCTCGGCGATCTCGGACATGTTGCCCACGGTGAAATCATCGGGCGCCCCCGGTTGGATTTTGTGCCGGACCCGCAACAGATCCTCGATCTGGATCTTAGCCTCGGCCGTACGCGTCGCCGAGACGGCGGAGACGTCGATGGAGGAGATGTAAACCCTTCTCAGGATTTTCTTCATGACGGTCGTGTAAGGAACAGCGATCATGTCATCGCGGCTCATAAAGCTTCCGGTTTCGCCTTTCTGCTTGAAAACGCCCATGACGCGAAAGGGGATTTTCCGGATGCGGATGATCTGGCCGATGGGATCTTGGTCCTCGAACAGGTTTTTCTTGACTTCGCTGCCCAGGATGCAGACCTTGGCCGCAGACCGGACCGCGGCTTCATCGAAAAAAGTCCCTTCCTGGATCTCCCAGACGCGGATCTCCGGGAATTTTTCCCCGCACCCCTGGACGCTGGTGTTCCAGTTCTTGTTGCCGAAGACGATCTGGGCCCGGCTCTGGAGGGCAGGGGAGGTATTTTTGACGGCATCACACTGCTCCCCGATCGCCATGGCATCCTCCGGCTTCAAGGTGTTGTAGCCGGCCCCCCGCTCCGTGTGGACGCCCTTGATGTTTCGGCTTCCGGCGCTGACGAATAAGAGGTTCGTGCCCATGGAATTGAAGCGGTCCTCGACGGCGCTCTTGGCGCCCTGGCCGATGCTGACCATAGCGATGACCGCCCCGACTCCGATGATGATCCCAAGAGCGGTCAGGAAGGAACGCATTTTATTGCGGTTCAAAGCCTGGAGCGAAACCCGGCTGACTCTGATGATGTTCATGGTCTTGACTCCTTTTTAACTTACGATTCGGATCTCAGGTTTAATCCTCTTTGATGATCCGGCCGTCCCGGATGTGGATCCGGCGGTGCGCCATGTGCGCCACGTCGGGGTCATGGGTGACGATGATGAGCGTGATCCCCTGCTTCTCATTGAGGTCCCTGAAGATCTCCATGATCTCCTCGCCCGTCCGGGAGTCCAAATTCCCGGTCGGCTCGTCCGCCAGGATCAGGGACGGGTTATTAACCAGGGCCCGGGCGATGGCCACCCGCTGCATTTCCCCTCCGGAAAGCTGATTGGTCTTGTGGTGCTCGCGTCCCTTGAGCCCGACCGAAGCCAGGGACATCATGGCCTTCTGAAAGGCCTGCTTCTGCTGGATGTTGGAATAAAGGAGCGGGAGCGCGGCGTTTTCCAGGGCCGTTGTCCTGGAGAGAAGGTTGAAGTTCTGGAAGACGAACCCGATCTTGGCGTTCCGGATCCTGGCCAGCTTGTTCTTGTCCAGCTTGGAGATTTCTTCCTCTTCCAAGAAGTACTTCCCGTCGGTCGGCCGGTCCAGGCACCCCACAATGTTCATCAGGGTCGATTTGCCCGACCCTGACGGGCCCATAATGGCCAGGAAGTCGCCTTTCCCAATATTGTAGTTCACGCCCCGGAGAGCGTTGACCACGGTCTCGCCGATGTGGTAGACCTTGGACACGTTCTCGAGCTGTATGAGTTTTCCGTTCATGTTTGAAATCCCATTGGTGACGTAAGACCGAATCCCATCAACGGCCGATGAACATCATGCCCCCGCGTGGGCCGCCAAAGCCTCCCGGTCTCTGCTGGCTCTGAGCCTGGACCGGGCTGCCGGACTCGAGCCCGATGATGATCCTCTGGCCTTCTTTAAGGGTGCCTCCCAGGAGTTCGCTGAAGGTGTCGTCGGTCACGCCGGTCCTGACAAAAACCGGGGCGGGTTTCCCGTCAGCATCCAGGATCCAGACCTGGCTGGCCTGGCGACGGGACTGGGTGCGGAGCTTGCCATCGGGCGAAGACATACTCTGGCCTTGTGTCTGAGAAGCCCCTCCCGGCTGGCTCTGGACTCCCGGCTGGACTTGCTGGCCTTGGGCTTCACCCGGCCGTTTGGCCGCCATCTTGTCCCGCAAGCCCGACATGAGCGCCGCCATCTCGTTAGTATCAAGGGGCGGCGTAAAGCGCAGCGCGGAATTCGGGACTTTGAGCGCGTTTTTCGCCTCTCCCGTGATGACAGATACCGTGGCCGTCATTCCGGGCCGGAGCTTCATCTCGGGATTCAGGACGTCGACGATGGTCGTGTAGGTAACAACGTTCTGCACGACCTCGGGCGAATAGCGGACTTGACGGACAACCCCTCTGAAGGTGTCCTGCGGGAAGGCGTCGACCGTGAACCGGGCGTTCTGGCCTTCCTTGATTTGCCCGATGTCGGCCTCGTCGATGCCGCATTCCACCTGCATCTTGGTCAGGTCGTTGGCGATCTTGAAGAGGACCGCCGCCGACATGTTGGAAACCACGGTCTGGCCGACGTTGACATTGCGGGAGATGACGATGCCGTCCACCGGCGAACGGATGACCGTGTAGGTCAGGTTCACGTTGGCTGTATCCAGCTGGGACTTGGCCTGTTGCAACCGCGCCTGGGCGGACAGGACGTCGGACTTGGCGCCGAGGTAATTGGATTCGGCGGTTTCCATCTCCTCATAGGAAATCTGTTGTTTATCGAAGAGCGCTTTGCTGCGCTCGTATTTTTTCTGGGACAATTCCAGGGTCGTTTTGGACCTGTCCAGGGATGCCTGGGCGCTCTGGTAATTGGCCTGGTTCTGGGCCACCTGGGTGATCAGCTGGGCCTGGTCGAGCTCGGCCACAACCTCCCCTTTCTTGACGCGGGTGTTGAAGTCCGCATAAAGCGTGGCGACCTTGCCGGTCACCTGGCTGCCGACGTCGACGATGGTCACCGGGTTCAGAGTGCCGGACGTCACGACCAGGGATTCGATGTCGCCGCGGGCCAGGGTTTCGGTCCTGTACTTGACGACGTTGTTCTTGGCGCCGCCGATGAGCTTATAACCGGTGAAGGCGGCCGCAACCACAACCACCGCAATGATGGCGATCAGCGCTTTCTTTTTCATTTTTTTTCTCCTTTTTCCCTTTCTTGTTTATTTCTGTTGGGATATCTGTCTCCGGAACCTCTTTTCCCCCGGGTCCGATATCGCTCAATCATTTCTTCCATTTTTTTCTTTTGCTCCGGCGTCAGGACCGAATCGATCTCGGCCTTCAGCTGCTCCCTGATCGCCTGGAGCTTCCGGTGGAGGTCTCCGTTCAGCTCTTTGAATCGCTCCTCGTTCTTCTGGAATATGTTTTTGATCCGCTCCTGCTGCTCTGCGGAAAGTCCGAGGTCTTTGGCCATTTTCTCCAGGGAGGGAAAAGGCCCGGGCCGGCCGGCGCGACCGGCCATTCGTTTTTCCATCAGGAACCTTTCCCCGAAGATCCCTCCCAGCACGCCGGCGGCGAAGGTCAGGACGAGGGAAAGGACGATCCAGAATTTCAGTTTATTTTTCATGGGAGATATCTCCTCACGGGCACGGCCTCTTCGCTCGAGGCGAAGATGAGCCTGATGTTTTTGTTGTCTAGCCTCTTCTCCTCGATCAGCCGCTGCGTTTCGGGGAGCGGGTTCTCATCGCGGAGGAGCAGGATCTCGGACTGGCTCAATTCTTCCGCGTTTCGGGCCGGAAGGAAGAGGGCGATCCCGGCCGCGAGGACTGAGATCGCCAGGACGTACGTGACGGCCTTCACCAGCACCGGGATCCTGAAGGCCGGCCCCCAGATCGATGTCCTGTCTTCGAGGCGGGGCGCCAGTCTCTCCCAGAACCGGGGCAAGGGACCGGGCGTTTCGTCCTGAAGGAGAAAACGGCGCAGGGTCCGGTACTCTCCGTCCAGGCGACGGCAGGCCGGGCATTCTGAAAGGTGAGTCTCGAGAATCCCACGTTCTTCAGGATTCAGGCGCTCATCCAAAGAACGAAGAAGCCGTTTCTCAGCCTCTTTGCACTTCATGGCGGCCTCCTTCCTCGATCAGAAATGGTTCCAGTTTCTCCCGGAGCTTCTTCCGGGCCCTGTGGAGCCGCGACTCCACGGTGCCGGGAGGCAGCTTCAGGACCGAAGATATTTCCCCATAAGACAGCCCCTCGATGTCCCGGAGGGCCAGGACCACCCGATGTTTCCGTGGCAGGGCGGCGATGGCCTTGTGGACGAGGGCCCGTTTCTCTTCTTCGATTCTCTCCGCTTCCTCGGGAGACGGATCGGCCGAGGGCTCGGCGGCCCGTTCTCCGGTCTCTTCCAGGGAAACTTCCTTCCAGGCTCTCTTTCGCTTCCGCTGCTCATCCCTGACTCGGTTGACCGCGATCCGGTAGAGCCATGTCCCGAACTCCGACCGGCCGCGGAACGAGCCGAGCGAAGTCCAGACCCTGATGAAGATGTCCTGGGTCAGGTCGTCCGAGACCTCGCGATCGCGGGTCAGACCGAAAGCCAGGTTGAAGATTTTCATTTTATACATGGCCACCAGCGCAGAGAACGCCTCCTTGTTCCCTTCTTGGGAGAGCCGGACAAGTTCTTTCTCTTGCATCCCGTTTCATGGCGCTCTGCCTCCGTCCAATCATTAGACGGATACAGAGCGTATTTCTTCCATTACTGATTATAACCCAGGCCCCCACTCCCGGGTTACATCATGACCGGCAGAAAAATTCAGCCGAAGAAAATCCTTGTTGCCTTATTTTTTCCGGGTGGCCGTCCACTTCATGTTGCCGCGCTCGCCCATGGCCACCTCGCCCGTCATATTATCGCCTTCGACCGTGCCCTTGTAAATAAAGGTCATCTCTCCGCCGCCCTGAGGCATGCTGCGGGTGATGGACCACTCGATGGCGTTCTCTTTGACCGTCCCCGGGCCCTTTGTCTCGCCCATCCGGCCCTTCAGGGTGACTTCGATCTTCTCGCCGTCCTGGGTGATGGACATCTCCTGAGTCATGGGGCCTCTCTGGCCCATCTCCACGGTCAGATCCCAGGCCCCGGCCACGTTGGCATTCTGCTGATAAGCGAGCGCGAACACGCCCAGCAGAGATACCGCCAGCATGACGGAATACATTTTACGCATGCGCCTCTCCTTTTTTTGAATTTTATCGATATAGGAATAGTCCCTTACGATCTCAATTAATATTTTAGGTTCATCTCCCGATTAGTTGAAAGGAATGAGTGATTTTATCATGCTTGAAAAAGGAATTGGACATCCGGTATCTCCAAAGGATAATAGAGATGAAAAG
>Ga0315288_10011427_pt1 | contig 11175 bp, 8 predicted proteins | sample YL17G11_20_MG_FD_203454 | JGI IMG/M metagenome (GOLD analysis project Ga0315288, IMG submission 203454) | Sediment microbial communities from Yellowstone Lake, YNP, Wyoming, USA - YL17G11_20 | ecosystem: Environmental > Aquatic > Freshwater > Lake > Sediment | place: USA: Wyoming | collected... | reverse complement strand
ATCTTCCCCTTCTCAGTGTATCTTATGGTTGTTCCAACCTGATTCATGTGTCGGCAGGGAAATACAAAAAACCTTAACGGAAATTTCGTCGAAGGGAGGGGGCATGAAAGCTGACGCGAAGACAGAAGCCGAGGTGATGGATACCATTAACAAATTCAACGAAGCCTATGTAAAGAAAGACCTTGACAGCGCACTGAAGTTCCTGACGCCAGACCCTGACGGGATCTTCATCGGCACAGGATTGGACGAAAAGTGCCTTGGATTAGAGGAGGTGAAGAGACAGCTCAAACGTGACTTCGCTCAGTCTGATGATTTGTCCTGGGATTCGGGATGGCACTCAGTATCAGCAGCAGGTCAAGTTGCCTGGGTGGCCGGTGATTTGACCCTGCACGCGAAGATAGGCGGGAGGAAGATAAGTCTGCCGATGCGATCTACCGCAGTGCTGGAGAAACGCAGGGGCAAATGGCGGTTATCCCCAATGCTTCCCACTTACATCAAATCGAACGACCGGGGATTTTAAAATGCATTGTCGATACTTATTAGGAGGAGAATGAGAACATGTTAAAAATCAAGGGACTTATCTCGATTTGCCTGGTGTTAATCATTCTTTTCTCGACCCTGGGTATTACCGGCTGCGGGAGTGAACCGCAGAGTACCTATCTTGAAGCCCAAATCATTGCCCGCACCGAAATCTGGCAGGATATTAACTCCGGAAAGGCCAGCAGCGCCACTGTCGCGATTCTGGATAATGGGGAAATTGTCTATGCCGAGGGTTTTGGAATGGCAGACCGGGGAAAAAGCATTCCGGTTGACACCAGCACCCTGTTCAATATCGGTTCCATCAGCAAAACATACTGTGCCGCCGCGGTGATGGCGCTGGTGGATGACGGCAAAGTCAAGCTCGATGATCCAGTCGTTAAATATATACCGGATTTCACAATGGCCGATCCACGCTACAATGATATTACCGTCAGGATGCTATTAAACCATACATCCGGTATCCCCGGCACTACGGGCGCCAATAACCTTGGTTATGAATATAATCCTACTATTTACGAGGATACCCTGGCCAATCTTTCTCGCTCACACTTGAAGCATACGCCAGGCGCCGAAGCGCCGTATTGCAATGACGGTTTCACCCTGGCGGAGATACTGATAACCCGGGTCAGCGGCCAGAAATACATTGACTTTCTATCAGAAAATATATTTAAGCCTCTATCCCTGAGTCATACCGGACTCAGCGTCGGAGAGTTGTCCGGCCAAACCGCGGCAACTTTTTACCAGGTTGATGATGGCAAAGGAGTACCTCTGGAAGTACTGTCGGTAGTGGGAGCCGGCGGGCTTTCCGCCACGGCCACGGACCTGGTCCGCTTTGCTGATTCATTTTCCGGAAAAGGGAAGCAGATACTATCCCAGTCTTCTATTGCGGAAATGACAAAAGCCAGCCCTTCTCCCTTTGCGGTACAGGCGGTCAAAGAAACCGGCCAGAATCCTGAGATGGCCTATGGACTCGGCCTGGACATAGCCGGCCTGCCGGATTATCAGGCGAAAGGCATCCAGGTAATCGGGAAGGGCGGTGATACCATTGATTACCATTCCATGCTCTTATCGGCCCCTCAGCAAAGAATTTCGGTATCTGTAATCGAGGCCGGGCATGGCGCCAGCGCAATGAAAATAGCCACCGATATCTTTGATGCCGTCCTCCAACAAAAAGGACTGCTGGAGAAAGTTGAGCCCGTGGTATCCAGGCCGCCGGAGCCCCAGACCATTCCGGCCAGCTATTCTGCGTTCGCGGGTTATTACAATTCCGGCATTAAACTATCATTTGATATGGAGAAGAACAACTGTACTGTCGCCATCCTGGTTAACGGTAAGGAAACCGAATCCAATTCACTGTCCTACCGGGACGGCTATTTTTATAGTCCTACCGGATCCAAGTACTTATTACTGTCAGTTGACGGGCAAGATTGCCTGGCAGCGTCACTTCCCGGTTTGGGAATTAATATGATTATGTGGCAAAAGGTACCGGTGCTGAACCAACCGCTGAGCCTGAAAACTGATATCAACGCGATGCAGTGGCTAAGACGGAATGTTAAGCCTATTGAACTCATTAACCAAACGTATATCGTAACTTCGGCCACAATTGACGAACTTGCCGGCTATATCGTTTTTGGCGGATTTCTGAAAATCGAATCACCTTACTTTGCCGGTATGCCTAGCGCCGCTGTCCGGGACCAGACCGAACTGACCTTGATAGATAAAGACGGGCAGACCTGGGCACAACTTTCGGATGTGCTGTACAGCCCCGCTTCTACCGCCGCGGTATTGAAAATCGGCGACAATATAACCACCATCAGCAGCACCGGCTACAATGAATGGCTCAAAACTGAGGAAGATGTAATTTTAAGCTTCAGTAAGCAGGCTAAGGGCAGGGTGATTGTTTTCTCATCCGATGGGTCGGCAACATATGATAGTGTCATGAAAACAGGGGATGTCTATGTTCCCAAGGATAGTTTTGTCATGCTGGCTGGAATGCCGGGAGATTCATTTACAGTGACGGCGCGTGCTACTCCATAAAACAAATAGGTCTTAATCAGATAAGCTGGGAACTATGTCCATCTGACAGAACCGGTTACCTTATAATAATGGATTGGAGCATCCTTAGAAGATTTTTAAATGCACCGTTAATATGTTTTTAGGAGGAGAATAGAACTTTGTTAAAAATCAAGGGGCTTATCTCGATTTGCCTGGTGTTAATCATTCTTTTCTCGACTTTGTTTGTTATCGGTTGCGGGAGTGAACCGCAGAGTACCTATCTTGAAGCCCAGACCATTGCCTGCACCGAAGTGTGGAAGGACATCAACTCAGGAACTGCCTGCAGCGCTACCGTGGCGGTGATGGAGAACGATAAAATCGTCTATTCCGAAGGCTTTGGAATGGCGGACCGGGAAAACAGTATTCCGGTAACTAATCAGACCATCTTTAACATGGGTTCCATCAGTAAGGTCTATTGCGCCACCGCGATTATGCTACTTGGGGATGCCGGCAAGGTATCCCTTGATAACCCGGTGACTCAATATTTATCGGATTTTAGAATGGCGGACCCCCGGTACAAGGATATCACCGTCCGTATGCTTTTAAATCATACCTCCGGACTTCCCGGCACCTCGATGGCCAATTCATTCGGATTTGAAGAAAACAAAGATGTCTTTAAAGACCTGTTAGAGACTTTATCTACCGCGCACCTGAAACACGCTCCGGGGGAAATGGCTATCTATTGTAATGACGGGTTCACCCTGGCGGAAATGGTGGTGGAGCGGGTAAGCCAGAAAAAATATATTGATTTCCTTTCTGAAAACATTTTTGCCCCTCTATCTTTGAGAAATACCGGGGTTAGTGTGGGACTGCAATCCGGCAAGGTAGCCGCAGCCTATTATCAACCCGGGACTACCAAAAAAGAACCGCTGGAAGCGTTATCCGTGCTGGGCGCGGGCGGTCTTTCAGCCACGGCTGAGGACCTGTGCCGCTTTGCCGATACTTTCTCAGAAAAAGGAAAGCAAATATTATCTAAATCATCCCTGGAAGAGATGAAAAAGGCTCAACCTTCTTCATTTACCGGCAAACTGAAAGAGCCGTCAATGTCCTTCGGACTCGGCTGGGACATGACCGAACTCCCTGCGTATCAATCCAAAGGGATACAGGTATTGGGGAAAAGCGGCGGCACTGGGGACTATTCGTCCATGATGTATACCGTTCCGGAACAGAGGCTTTCCGTGGCGGTAATTGCTTCCGGACCGAGCAGCGGAGCCGGGAAAATCGCCCTGGATATCTTAGATAAAGTGCTGGTCGAAAAAGGGTTGGCAACCAGCCAGACCAAGGCTGTCACCAAACCGCTGACGCCGGAAAAGCTGCCTCAAGAATTCGCTGCTTTTGCCGGATATTATGCGGGCAACGGCCAACTTTATAGATTGGCCGTTGATGATAAGGAAAACACTGTCACCGTCTTTTCCTATGAAAAAGGCGCTGAATCACCCGTAATCTCAATGTTTTATAACAATGGATATCTTCATGCACAATCCGGAGGACTCTACTATCTGATTACAGTGGACGGGCGGGATTACCTGGTATCACATTCAGATCTTTTCAACGTTGATAGTATTAACATGGAGAAGCTGTCCACCATCAAGTCTCCGCTAAGCCTGGAAATTGATGTCAATGGAAAGCAATGGTTAAGGCGTAATGCTCATTCATTCGAGGGAACCATGTTTGTCCCGTCCCACCTGATACAATCGTATACCCTGGAAGACCTGCCGGGATATGTGGAATTTTTAGGCGTCAAATCCGTACAATCGCCTGTTTTTGCGGGTATGCCGGCATTTTCCGGTCGTGACCAGACTGAATTGACTCTCTTCGAAAGGGATGGAGAAATTTGGGTTCGTGTTTCAGATATGGTCTACAGCCCGGCTGTATCTGCGGGTACATTTGAATCGGGGGAAAGCACCGTCCAGATCGGCGAGAATGGATATAATGAGTGGTTAAAGGCCGGGATAGGACTGGTACTGAGCTATGAGAAACCTGCTAAGGGTAGAATCATCGCCTTCTCGCCGGATGGAACATGTACTTATGATAGTGCGGTGGATACGGGTGATTTATATGTACCGCAGGGTGGCTTTGTGGAATTTGACGGCGCGGCCGGGGATGTCTTCAAGGTTACCGTCAGCGGGACTTCGACCGGGGGCGACTACAAGCTGCCCGAGGCCGAAGACTTCAACAGTCTCACTTGGACCCAGGCGTTCGACAAGCTACACGCGAAGTTGTTGCGTGAATATGCCTTCACGGAGTGGAAGGGCATCGACTGGTATGCCCTGTATGCGCAGTACCAGCCACGCATCGCCAGTGCCGAGGCGGCCAAGGACCCCAAAGCCTACTATCTGGCCCTTCGGGAGTACGTCCACTCGATCCCGGATGGGCATGTTGGTATCGAAGGCGACGACCTCGGGTTGGAGAAGGCTATGGTCGGTGGGGGGTTCGGGCTCGTAATTACACTCCTAGACGACGGCAGGGTGGTTGCGAGCTGGGTCAAAGACGGCGGGCCAGCCGCGAAAGCGGGTCTCAGACCCGGAGCCGAAATCTTGGAGTGGGACAGCAAACCGGTGATGAAGGCCTTGGCGGAGACATCTATCCTGTTTGGACCTGTTGTCGCCACTGATGCGAGGCGGCAATATGAACAGTTGCGTTTCCTGGTAAGGGCCCCTGTCGGAACAGACAGGCCGGTCTCCTTCAAGAACGCGAGCGCCGATGCGAAAGAGACGGCTACGCTTAGGGCTGTTGACGATGACATGGAGACACTGAAGCTAACAGACCAACGTTCCAAGATTGCGCTCACCGGGTGGCCGGAGAAAATCGTCGACCAGAGGCTTCTGCCCGGCAATATTGGTTACCTATCGGTTTTCGCGGAGATGGACCTTCCCGATCAAATACCGGGAGACCACACCCCTACACTAGAGCTGTTCCGGAAGGCCATCGACGGCTTCATAGACACGAAGGTCACGGGCATCATTATTGATGTGCGCGGCAATGCGGGCGGGTATGACCAGATGACGGCGGATTTCCTGGCTTCTTTCTATGCCAGCAGAGTACTTTATGAGTACACGACCTGGTACAACGCTATCACGGGAAAGCTGGAGCCGGGCTGGCTCGACGAAAAGACAAATCAGCTGCTGCCGGAGAAAGGGATCTACATCGAGCCAGCGCCAAGGCGCTACGATGGCCCGGTGGTCGCCCTAGTCAACAACGGTTGCGTGAGTTCCGGCGAGGGCGTGGCGCTGGGCATTAATAATCTGCCCAATGGCAAAGTGGTGGGATTTTACGGCACCAATGGTTCTTTCGGCATGAGTGGTGACAAAGCAGCGATGCCGGGCGGTTATGTAGTGCATTGGCCATTTGGCCAGTCCTTAGATAAGAACAAGGTTGTCCAGCTTGACAGCCGTTACGGTGTCGGCGGGGTGCTTCCCAACAAGAGGGTCCCCATGACCCTCGAAAACGCTCTGAGCGCCGCCGGTGGGCATGACGTAGAACTCGACTATGCCCTCCAGGTACTGAGCCAGATGCAGAAGGGCGAGTGACAACTGGTCGGCGCTTAGATAAAGGCATATTGGTAGAAATCAGGCGTAACAAATAATTTTAAGGAGATTTGAAAATGAGCTAAAAAAATCATCATATTGGTCATCGTTCTTTGTTTTGGTTTAACTCTTGCAGCATGCGGAAAACAGCAAGTCAGCTATCCGATTGATTCCAATGTTTCTACGACGCTCCAGAAGACGATTGCGCTTGGCATAACAGCTTCGGGTAGTCCTATCGAACTTTCATCTATTTCACAATACAGCAAATACGGCTATGGCGCTTGGACGTATGGCGCAGGTCTGCCAGCTTGGAAGCATTCCGAACTCGTGTTTGAGAAGAAGCAATTGATTCCCGGTCTGCAGGAGCTACTTATCTCTTACTCAAAGCTATAGTAATCCTATAGGCGCCAGCAACATTCGTCAAGCAGCGGAGCAACTCCCCCCAGCTTTGGAACGGTTGCCGGCGGTTTATACGAATCCCCTAAGGTAGCACCAAGGACGATTGTTACCCCAGAGCGGCTTGATTGATACGTCGCACATGAGTTGGGGTGTCGAAACCCGGGTCAGGGTGTCGCCGTAGATTCAGAACCCCGACTACTTATCTTTTAATCAGGGCGTCGTGGGTCCGACTCCCACACCGCTCACCAGAACACAACATGTAGTGCCTGGTTAGCCAGGATACACAATATATAGCGGAATCGGCCTGGAAAGGGGGCCGATTTTTTATTGCCTAAATGATTTTGTCAACCTGATTTAAGGGACAGTTGTCAACCTGATTTTATGGGAGGATGAAATGAATAGCAATGGTCTGGATATTGCCAACCTCATTGAGGGCTTCAGGCTGTCCTGCCAGACGGAAGGCAAGAGCCCGAAGACAATCGAGTGGTACAGTGGCTTTCTCAACAGATTCAGACTGTTTCTGGAATCAAACAGCATGCCAACAGATGCGAGCGGGATCGAGAAGAGCCACATAAAGGCATTTATCATGTACCTGCAGACCCAAGCCAGAGTACCACACTCCAACATGCCTCTGTCCCCTGCAACGGTACAGGGTTATGTCCGCACCCTCAAGGCTTTCTTCTCCTGGCTTGTGCGCGAGGAATACCTAGCTAGTAACCCCCTGGCAAAGATTCCCATCCCCAAGGCACCAGTAAAGGTTATCAACACTTTCAGCGCTGAGCAGCTAAGTAAACTGGCTGAAGACTGCCGCAGGACAAATGGGGCTGGATGCCGAGACCTCTCTATCATCCTGCTCATGCTCGATTCTGGCATCAGGGTCTCCGAAGTGGCAGGTATCAGCCTCAAAGATATAAACCTTGCTGAAGGGCTTCTAAAAATCACCATGGCCAAAGGGGGCAGGGAAAGGATGGTCCCTATTGGCAGCCTTGTCCAGAAATCACTGTGGAAGTACATAAACCACTACAGGCCGAACCCGATGACCCAGACGGTGACCACGCTGTTTCTGAACGATAAGGGTCTGCCCCTGACGAAAAACGGTATACAGCAGACGCTCAGGAGAGCAGGTAGAAGAGCTGGCATAACCGGGGTGAGATGTTCACCACATACTTTTCGGCATACTTTCGCCAAGCAATACCTGCTCAACGGAGGCGACATCTTCAGCCTGCAGAAGATCTTGGGACACCAAAGTCTGGCTTCGGTGCGGATCTACCTCAACCTCTTCGCTGCAGACGTCAAGAAGCAACATCAGCGTTTCTCGCCGGTAGATAACCTGGCTCAGACATCGAGTATCTACCGTTTCTGCCGCTGAAAAAGCGGCGCGGAGTAAAAGCAGGGCCTAAGGGATTCAAGAATATGTGGGGCAGTGAAAATACCGCTAAGAAAAGCGGTCAAGTGTTCATTTGTTCATTCAAAACACAGGCCACAGATTACATGGGCCGTCACGAGGGACCGTCACCGTGTACCGTCCCTGTGTACCGTCCCTGTGTAGTTATGTGGCCAAGCCTAGATAAGGAGGGGCATCGTGAAGGATCTAGCCGTGAACAAGAAGCTCAAGGTCGTCAAGATGTTTCTGGGAGGTTTTTCTTACCACGAAATAGCCCAGCAGGCGGGTGTGGCAAAAGGGTCCGTGGTGAATATCATCGATGAGTTCAGGGATGGCAAAATACCCTGGCCGCCCGGCATGAGTGAATACATCGATGAGCTGAGGTGCCTAGTCGTGGACCTGAAGAAGCACAGCACAAACGTGGCCCAAGTCAAGTCCTGCCTCAAGCTGCATAGCAAGCTTCACGACATGGGTGTGCCGGAGGAACAGGCGGATAAATGGCTCGACATATGCCAGAGCATAGCCTCGCCCCATGTCTCCAACAGCCAATTTACCAAAGCGGCTCTGGAACTAGCCAAGTTTACCTCGGAGGCAGGTCTAGGCTATCAGCAGCTTCTGGATGATTACAAGAGCAAATTGCAGCAGCGGGATAAGTTAAACGCGGAGATAGTGAAGATGTCCGGGGACCTTGAGGCTATAAAGACAAAGTATGAGGGCCAGAAGAAACAGGGAAATAAGGAACTGCAGTCAATCCAGAAGGCAATAGCCGCCGCGCAGGACAACTTCGCCGCCCAGAAGAAGCAAAGACAATCCCAGTTCGAGGAATACCTCGCCCAGAATAAGCTTACCTGGAAAAAGGTCAAACTTGCCAACGCTCTGCTGGACAAGGGGCTAAAGAAAGCTGGGATGAACGCAGAGGGGGAGGAGGAGTTCTACAACAGGGTCATGGCCGCAGGCTCGCTGGCAGCGGGAATAAAGCTGCTGGATAAGGAGCAGGTTGCGCTGAAGGCACAAGTTGAGTCGCTCAAACAGGAGAAGCACAGCTACACCTACAGTATAGACCAGCTGAAGATCATGAACAACAGCCTCTTCAAAGCCCAGGCACAAAAAGGGCAGCAGGTCCTCGAACTGGAGGAAGGGATCGCTTCGAGAAAGAAGGAGGCTGAGGAGTGCGGTAAGATACTCCTGAATATGATCAATGATGGCCAGGTGACCTGCCTCATCATCAGGTTCCTGCTGAACCCTGCTAAACTCGGCAGCGCTGAATTCGACCAGCTGGTTAGCCTCCTGGTGGCTATTCGTCAACAACGCCATGGCATCGTGCCCAAGGAGGTGAGGGACGCCGAAGGCAACATACTGTGCAAGTGCCAGGTGCCGCCCCCGTTCTACGGGGTTGCAATGAGCGGTGAAGCTTTGGATCAGGCAAGAAAGGAACTGGCGATGCACCTGATGCCCCTTGTCAGGGATCATTCCGTAACCAAGTTTGAATACCAGTTGGCCGAGCTGGATGCTATAAGAGACAGGAACGAGGCAGTGATAAGGGCGATAGGCTCAAAATGATCGAATGGTCAATGTCGGGGGCGATGTGCACTATCCACGACATGCGCTCTTCATACGGGATGAAAACCTTGCCTAGAAGGCAGGGGGATTACGTGGCCTGATAGAGTTAGAAAAAAGGGTTGACAAACTAGCACTTGTGTGCTACTATCGACTCAGACAACCGAACATGTGCTGAGCCATCGCGCATCTCTCTATAAAGACGCGGTGAGCACTTCGGCAGCATAATGGATTTATGCTAGCCAGGTCGCTCTACCGCTTTTTTATTTGCCTATGATGAAGATAGACAAGCCCCACGCGGATAATATGCCCAGAGCCAGCAAGGCGTTTCTTCTCCAGTTGCTCGAGGAGTACAAGCTGAGTCTGCAGGCCCTGAACCGGAGCCCCAAGACGATTTCCTGGTATTCAGAGATATTGGGTTCATATTTCGATTTCCTGGAATCGAATTCCATGCTGAAACCGGTTGGTGAGATGGGGACCCATGAGCTGAAGCGGTACATCCTCCACCTGCAGAAGACACCCAGGTGGGCTAAGAGGCCTCACTTCGATGGAGATAAGGGGAAACTATCCCCTTACTCTATACAGGGCCATGTGAGGGCACTTAAAGCGTTCTGGGGCTGGCTGGAAAAGGAGGGATACGTCCAAGCATAACTCCCTGGCCAAGTTCCCGCTGCCCAAGGTGCCCGATAAGCCGGTGAAGATACTAAACATCGAGCAGATAAAGAAACTTCTTGCCCAAATCGACAGGAACGTCGCCAAGGGCGCAATGTATTACGTCGTCTTAGTTTTCTTGCTTGATACCGGGCTAAGAATATCTGAACTCATTAACATCAAACTGGCCGACATGGACCTTATGCAAGGCTTCGTCCAGGTAATGGGAAAGGGGCAGAAGGTGCGCACAGTACCTTTTTCCAAACTCACCAGGAAGGAATTGCTCCATTATGTCAATTCATTTCGGTCGCAGCTTTGCCCGGCTGATTCACCTTATTTGTTCGCTACATCCAAAGGCCCTAATATTTCGGTGAATAGCGTACAGCAGTTCCTGCGACGACTGGCCAAGAAAACGGGACTCAACGGTATCAGGGTTTCACCACACAGTTTCCGCCATACATTCGCTACTATGGCTGTAGCGGGAGGAGCGAATGTGTTCACACTGAAAGACATAATGGGGCACCGCTCTTTGCAGACCACGATGGGGTATATAAAACAACAACCCGAAGAGATCCAGCTTCAACATGCGGCCTTCTCACCCGTGGCAAAGCTCTTTGGCAGCAAAAGTAACAAGTAGGAATTAGCTAGAGCGACAACCCTAAATCGTGCATTTTCTCACCTACCATCGCGGATAACTTAACCTGCAAGCCGGGTCGTTGCAGACCGAGGGGCTCCAAAAAGACTTGGTTCTGGATTACGTGGATGGTGCGACAGTGCGACGTAATGTAACTCAACAAAACGATGGAAAGTGTTCCCCAGAATGTGCAACCTCGATATTGCTCACTTCAGATCTGGGAGTTTCTCACGGGGCAGCAAAAGACGTATGGATCGGGCATCTCTAGGAATTCTACTTATCAATCGTCTCTTTTCTAAAGTAATTCTAACTAGTCTTCAAGATGGCATTAATCCAGGGCCAGTTTGTTAAGCTTTTCAACGCCTTTCTGTTGAATGCTAGGCGTGCCAGCCCGCTTTCAGCCTGGAGAGTTGCTGCGTTGAGTGAGT
>Ga0315288_10011425_pt1 | contig 11176 bp, 5 predicted proteins | sample YL17G11_20_MG_FD_203454 | JGI IMG/M metagenome (GOLD analysis project Ga0315288, IMG submission 203454) | Sediment microbial communities from Yellowstone Lake, YNP, Wyoming, USA - YL17G11_20 | ecosystem: Environmental > Aquatic > Freshwater > Lake > Sediment | place: USA: Wyoming | collected... | reverse complement strand
CTGGTACGAGCACACTCGTATCGGAATTCGACACTGGCAGGATAAGTGTGATCAATGTGACGGGAAGTGCTATCCTCGATGGAACCTGGAATATCACCGATTTGGGTGGAACACCTGTGGGCGTGTTCGATATTCTGATAGCTGATGGAAGTATTTCAGGCGACTTCGATACTATCAATATGCCCAAAACCGTCGATTGGACTTGGGGGATTACTCCTGATGCAAAGACACTCTGGATTGAGCATGTCCCCGAACCCTGCACGCTCTCCATGTTGGCCTTGGGCGGTGTGGCCCTGCTGAGGAAACGGCGGAGGGCATAATTTTCCGCTTCCGCCCTGCCTGTGCGTCGTCTGCCTGTGCGTGTACGCACGCAGACAGGCGAATTTTTAAGAAACCCGTGTTATTCGGCCAGCCAATAAGCGGCGAACTCGGCAAAATCATAGATATCAACATCATTGATGTGATTCAGGTCGGCGCCGCCGCACCAGTTGTTCGCTGCGCTGCAATCTGTTTCCAACCAATGCCAGATAAATACCTGTAATTCAACCAGATCGGTGGCACAATCATTGGTGAGGGGATTGGGATTGGGGTCATAAGCCAGGTCAACGGCGGGATTATGGGCAACTATCAAGGGAATATCGCGGCAATAGGCCCCAGTGTTCAATGGATTCGCAAGTAAATAGAGCCGGGTCAAACTAGTCAGTACTGCTAAGGGTGAAAGGTCGCTGATTTGGTTGTAGCTCAGGTCCAGCCCGCTCAGATGGGTCAGCCCCGCCAGAGAGGACAGGTCGCTGATCTGGTTGTGGCCTAGCTCCAGCGACGCAAGATTTGTCAGGTTCGCCAAAGGGGCCAGGTTGCTGATCCGGTTGTTGTCAAGATCAAGCAATTCCAAATCCGTCAGGTTTGCCAGAGGCGCCAGGTCGTCTATCTGGTTACCCCACAAAGTCAAGGTCTTGATGTTGGTTAATCCCGCCAGGGGTAAAAGGCTGCTGATCTGGTTGTTGCCAAGATCAAGCCATGCGATATTGATCAACCCCGCCAGGGGCGTCAGGTCGCTGACCTGGTTAAACAGCAAGTCCAGGTCGGTGAGATTGGCGGCGTACTCAAGACCAGTTAGGTCGATAATGTCTCTATAACCGGCGTGGAGAGATGTCAAAAAAAGCATATCCGCGGCGTTGGGATCGGTAAGGCCCAGTTCGGCTTCCACGGCCGCTTTAAGATGGGCATCGGCGAAATAGACGGGCTCTTCGGCGCGTATCAGAGCAGCCGGCAGCAAGAACCAGGCTAATAATGCCGCGGTCAACCATTTCATAGGTAATTCCAAACCAGGGTGAGTAATAATTTTATCGGACAAGCCAATACCGAGAGAATTTCCATAAGGGTTTTATGGTATCGACAGTTAATTCACCATTTTAATAATATAATATACCCTGCCAAAAAGTCAAGGATTCACAGCGAGAACGATGATTACCGACTTTCGGGGCAGACTGGGGCGATTTCCTTTTACGGACCAGGCGGACCCGAAGTGGGTGGCGGGCGTTAAACTTGAGTATTGAAATTATGCTGCCCTAATCAAGCTTACAGGGTTGATTCCGATTGATTCGGTTCGGAGGGTGGTTCGACCTGGGGCGGCTGGGTCATCTGCATCATCATCTGCATATAAGCTTTATAACCGCCGGCAATCAACTCGGCGGGGATAAATACTTCAGCGGCGACACTGCCGATATTCATGGTGGCGCTGATACCGACGGTACCTTTGATCTGTTCCAGCAGGGGCATGAACATCATCATGGGATTGATGCCTCCCTGGGGGCCGACGGTCATCATCTGGGACATCATCATTTGTAAATAATTGCCGACATTGATGAAAGCCAAGGCATTAGCCGGTGAGGAGAGATTGGCGGCGGCGTGGGCGATACCGGGGTCCTGGTCGAGACCGGCGGGTTTGGTTTTAGCGAGGTTGACGACTTCCTGGAGACTGGCCTGACCCATGGCGACTGCTAAACGTTCCGAATCCAGCAGGCAAACCTGTTCGGTGATAGCAGCCTGGCCGCCCCACTGCTGGGCCAGAGCCATCAGTGCTTCCTCGGGCAAAGGCAGCTGGGAAAGGTCCAGGGAAATTTCATCATAGTTGAGGCCGTCAACTTTACCCACGGCAGCCCGGTAGTGCATAGGGAGTTTGTAACCAGCTTTTTCGATCAGGCTGCTGAGCAGGGGTAAAAGTTTTTGGGCGTCGGCCAAAGTTTCCTGGGCATTTTTGAAAGAGGTAACTTCAAGGGCCCGCAAGCCTGGAGAGGCGGAGGGGGGTGTTTGAGAAACATACAAGGCCTGACTGACGGCGTCACTGAGACTTAATTCGTACATATGACTTATCAAGTCTTTTACCTGTTTCATTTGAGCAGAGACGTCTTGATCATCCTGGGTAATCTCCTGGGCGAGAGCATCGAGAACGGCAAAAACGGGTTCCTGGAAGGCTTTACTGTCAAGGCGATAAGCGGCGGCAGTGACAAAATCACTGGCGGGTAGTTTGGCCAAGGGGGTAATGTTGGTGGTGGGATGATTGGTCAAATACTTGGCGAGGGTGCTATCGGGCCGGGCCAGGCTGTTAATAGTAAGTTTGATGCCGCCTTTGCCGACAGAGGCGGCGAGGGTAACTTTTTCCAGCTCTGCCAGGCGGTCCAGGGCCATGGTGATGACCTTTTTTAACCCGGGGTGCTTTTGAATATCATCATTGGAGGCCATTTCCTGGAGGATTTGTTCCTGCAATTCGGGGATAACGGGGCCGAGCTTGATAAGGGCAAGGGCTTCGGATTGGGCCAGGAGCTGGGAGTCCGCGGGGGTTAATTTAAACCCTTTGGGTTTGGTATCCAGACCCAGCAGGGCCTGTCCTTGCTGGGCGACAACCAGGTATTTGCCGGCAGGTTTTAGAAAGACGTCCTCGCCGGGCAGCTGCCAGACGCCGGGCATATCGGCAACCTTCTGGGCGGCTTGCTCCTGAAGAACAGCCTGGGCATCGGCGACCGGGAGAAAACCTAACATGGTGCTTTCGGTTTTTTTAAGATCGACGATAGCAAAAGCAAAGCTTTGGGAACCGTCGATGACGCCGGGGATGCCAATCAGGTCGGCCAAGGCGTCTTCAATTTTGAAGGGCTGGTTCTCAGGCAGAGGGATTCCCACAACCCGGGCGAATAAATCGAGCTTGGCACTAACGATATTCAACGGCTGGGTTACCACCACCAGCTCCGCATCGGCAGGTATTTGGCTGAGGACGGCAGGATCAGCGGCCCAGGCGGCGGGTGCTGCGAGCAGGAGGGACATTAACACTATCAAGGCAAAAGGGTTTGGTCGGGTTTTCATGGTTTTTCCTTATATAAGAGCTATATTATTTAGGTACATCACCGGTAATTATACCGCCAGGTTTGCCGGTGTCACCTAACTTTTTTAACCGTATAAGTTTATTTTATATATATTAGTCGGTATTTGGACGAGGGTATTTCATGCTTTTCGGGCAGGGGAGGGGAAAATCGGGCAGGGGGAAAAGGAAGGTCCGATAAGCAATTCCATAATAATTTGAAGCAAGCCTGGACAGAGGTATTTACAAAAGGATAAAATAGCGCCTTTGAATTTTGAATTAAGATTTGCCCGAGTATAACAGGGAGCGATTTAACCATGCCTTTGCTGACATTTTATTTCCAATTGCATCAACCTTTCAGACTTCATGGCGATACCGACAAGTTTCTCTGGGAGGAGCATAACGCCGGGGTATTTAAAAAGGTGGCCGGTAAAAGTTATCTGCCCGCCACGGAAATGTTCGGCGAGCTGATAAAATCGAACCCGGAATTTAAAATTACCTTAAGCATGTCCGGGGTTTTTCTGGAACAGGCCCAGCTCTATCAACCGGAGGTAATCGCCGCTTTACAGCGCTTGTATGACGCGGGCATGAAGTACCATCAAGTAGAGTTTCTGGAGGAGACTTATTATCATTCGCTTACCTCTTTATTCCATGATCCGCAAAAGACGGAGTTCAATGATCAGGTATCATTACATCGACAAAAGATGAAAGAAATTTTCGGTCTGCGGCCCAGCTCCTTTAGAAATACCGAGCTTATGTACAACAACGACATTGCCAATGTGGTGGCCGATATGGGATTTAAGGCCATGCTGTGTGAGCAAAGAGACGACATGTTCACTTTGCAGGACGGCAAACCCATATCACCTAACGCCATATTCAGGGCTCATGGTCGAAGAGAGAAGCCCCGGGATTTAATCGTGATTCCGCGGAACAGACATCTGAGCGACGACCTGGCCTTCAGGTTCAAGGAAGGCCGCCTAACCCCCCAGCAATATGCCGCCAACATAGGTAAAATTGACGGCGAAGCCGTCATGCTGGGTTACGACTATGAACACATCGGCGAGCACCTGTGGGGCGACACGGGCATATTTGATTTCTGGAAGGGCCTGGTAAAATGTTTGCCCCATCATCCCGGCATTATCATGGCCAATCCCACGGAAATCGCGGAACGTTTCAAGGATGTCCCCTGTCCGGTAGTTGACATTCACCCTTTGGCCACCTCTTCCTGGGCCGACGTGGAAAGAAACACGTTCGGCTGGCTGGGTAATAAGACACAATACATCCTCTTTAGCGATCTGGAAGCCCTGGAAGACGACGCCCGAGGGGCGGGAGGAGCGTTGCTGGAGCGGTGGAGGCATCTGACCACCTCGGATCATCTTTATTATCTGCATGAAGGCCGCGGCGCGGACCGCAGTGTGCATGATTACTTCAGTCCTTACGGCTCCCTGGCCACGGCCACCTACGTGCTTACGCGCCATATCGATAATCTGAGATACGCCATTAAAACCTTTAATATTCGCAAAAGGACCGACGTAACGCCGGTTATAATTATAACGCCGGAGACCTCCAGACTGCCCTCGGAGGGCATGGGCAAGTTTGCCCAGTACGTATCGGGCAAAAGCGGGGGGCTGGGGGATGTGGTCGCCGCACTTTGCAAAGGTCTTTCCGAAAGAAAATATCCCGCGCATCTGATTACCCTGAACTTAAGAAGAAGATTTCGCGAAGAGGCTCAATTGAGCGAGGCGGAATGGATCCAGAGCCGGCATAAATTGAACCCGGAGAACATTCACCTGGTAAGCTCTTCCATATTTGAAGAAAATCGCAGTGCCTATGAGGGCGACCCCGTCGAGACGGCGGCGGAATTTCAACGACAAATTATTAACACCTATCTCAAGGAGATTCGAAGTCACTACGGGGGTCGAGCTATCATTCACAGCCATGACTGGATGGCGGGCGGAGCCCTGGCGGCCTATGCCAAATTGCGGGACATTCCTATCCTGCACACCGTACACAATACCCACACCGCTAATATCCCTTTGGAGATGCTTCATGGTATAAATGTAATAAAATTAAAGGATAATATGTATATATCTTGGGAAGAGGCAAAAGAGTGTTTAGATGCCCAGGCAACCGCCATAAAAAATGCCACCCTCATCAGCTATGTGGGTAAAACGTTTCTAAAAGAAATCGTGGAAGATTATTTCCTGGACCGCCCCATCATCCCGTGGAGTGTTAGACAGGAAACCAAAGAGAAGTATTATTCGAATGCCACCCTGGTCATACCAAACGGTGTTTCGCCGGATATGTTCCCGGAAAACCAAAAGGAAGATCCTGACTATGGCAAAGCGGGTCTGGCTCAGAAATTCGGCCCGGAAGATGATGTCACGGCCGCCAAAAAAATGAATTTGCTCAAGTTTCAAAAGCAAATGGGACTGCTGCTTGATGCGGAGGCCATTCTTTTATACTGGCCTTCCCGGCTGGATCCATCCCAAAAAGGGATCGAGCTTTTAGAAGATATTGCCCTGAAATTTGTTATTGAAAACGCCGAAGTGCAGATAGCGGTGGTAGGAAATCCTATCGGCAGCGACAGAACCCATGCAGATATTATGGGCAGAATTGCCTGTGTTTCCGGCGGGAAAATTGCTTATCATTCTTTTGATGAAAGCCTGAGCAGATTGGGCTATGCCGCGGCCAGCGATGTTTTTGGGGCATCATTGTATGAACCATTCGGACTGATCGATGTGACGGGCAATCTATACGGCGCTACCGCCACTAATCGCGCTACCGGCGGGTACAGCGATAAAATCATTTCCCTTAGTCTTAAGGATTGGGGGGCCCCGCAGGACCTGGGAAACGGCGTTCTTTTTAAGAATTACGATGCGTGCGGCTTATGGTGGGGGCTGAGCCAAAGCGTACAGAATCACCGCTATTTCAGGAAAAATCCCGGCAACTGGGAAATACAGGCTAAAAGGATAATGAAAGAAGCCAGAAGGAAATGGAGCCTGGAAAATATGGTGGCGGGCTATATCACCGCCTATGAGAAACTCAATGACGGAAAACCGCTTTGAACCGCGTCAATAATTATGGGGGGTTCGGGGTGAGCCCGATTATATCCGCAGCGACCATGGTTCTGAGTTTGCGTCCAAGGCAGTGAAGATGAGCTGTTGGTCGAGGAATTTTTATCTATTGATGAAATAAGATATTAAATTGTGTATCGTTGGCGAATGGATTATATTCAGGTTACGTGTTAGTAACTGTTGAACGAGGCAAGATAAATGAAAAAGTTCATCTTATTGCTGCTTGTCCTTGCAGGTGTCGCGATAGTGGGCTGGCGGCTTTACCAGGGGATTACCGGTTCGGGCAATAAGAAAGGGATGGATCGTTCGGCCGGCCCCGTGGCTGTTGAGACCAAACCTATTCAAAAGGGGGTAATCCGTGACATTTCGGTCTTTACCGGCTCACTGGAACCGAGGTCACAGTTCATCGTAGCGCCCAAGGTGGCGGGCTGGCTCAAGAAACTTCTCGTCGATGTTGGTGACACGGTCAGCCGCAACGGGGTAATTGCCGTTCTCGACGATGAGGAATTTGCTCAACAGGTTGAACAGGCCCGAGCCGAATTACAGGTTGCCGAGGCGAACGCCGCAAACTGTGCCAGCGACCTGGATATCGCCCGACGTGAATATGAAAGGGCAAAGGCCCTTCGCGAAAAGCAAATTGCTTCGGCTTCGGAGCTGGATACCTCGGAGGCCGTCTTCAATGCCAGCCAGACAAGATACAAGGTATCGCTTGCCCAGGTGGCTCAAAGGGAAGCGGCTCTGAAAACCGCCCAGGTTCGGCTTTCCTACACGAAAGTGCAGACCTTCTGGGAAGAAGAGGACCAGACCAGGCTCGTGGGTGAAAGATTTGTGGATGAGGGGGCGCTGCTGCAGGTCAATCAGCCCATAGTTTCGATTCTCCAGAACAATCCGCTCAAGGCCATTGTCTATGTGATTGAAAGAGACTACCCGAAAGTCAAGACGGGTCAGGAGGCTGTTGTTACCACCGACGCCTATCCCGCCCAGACTTTTAGCGGCACCATTGTCCGAATAGCACCGCTGCTCAGGGAAAGCAGCCGTCAGGCCAGGGTGGAGATCGCAGTGCCGAATCCCGAGCATCTGCTAAAGCCCGGAATGTTTGTCAGAACACGAGTTGAGTTCGCCCGTCATGCAGATGCCACGCTGGTTCCGCTGGCCTCTCTGGTGAAAAGGAACGGCAAAGAGGGGATTTTCATCGCCGATACGAAAAATCTCAAGGTTAGTTTTGTGCCGGTAACAACGGGCATAATAAGCGGCGAGCTGGTTGAAATCATAGAACCGCAGGTTTCAGGCCTGGTCGTCACATTGGGTAATCATCTTCTCGAGAACGGCTCGGATATTACGTTGCCCAAGAATGAGCCTCCACCGCAGCTACCCCAAGGTACAGACGCCGATGCCAACGCGGCTGCTGTTGAGGCCGGGGCAGGTGTTTCCCGATGAAAATCTCACGCTTTGCCATGCATCGTCCGATTTTTACTATCATGGTAGTGTTGATAGTAATGCTGCTGGGGACTATCTCACTGTTGCGGCTTCCAATCGACCTGATGCCCGACATATCGTACCCGACTCTGAGCATATCCTGTACCTACGAAAACGCGGGGCCGGAAGAAATCGAGGAGCTCATAACCCGACCGATAGAACAGGCCGTCAGCGCCGTGCCCGGAGTTGAAGAGGTAACGTCAGTTTCTGCCGAGGGCCAGAGCACCGTTCGAGTGACATTTTCCTGGGGAACGGACCTCGACGCCGCAGCCAACGATATACGGGACCGTCTGGACCGCGTCATCAATCTACTGCCCGAGGATGCCGACCGACCCACACTTCGAAAATTCGACCTGGCAAGTTTTCCCATACTGATACTGGGCGCCTCCAGCAACCTGGATCCCGTCCAGACCCGTCAGATTATGGAAGACCAGGTAAGATATCGTCTCGAGCGCGTCCCCGGCGTAGCGGCCGTCGATATTTGGGGAGGTCTGGAGCGGGAGATACACGTTAATCTCGATCCGGCCAAAATAAACGCTTTGGCTATACCGCTTGACTCTATTATCTCCCGTATCCGCGAGGGAAACGTGAACATTCCGGCCGGTACCATCGAAAAGGGCAATCTCGAAATCACCGTCAGAACTCCCGGCGAATACACCGACCTCAAACAACTGCAGGATACCGTGATAGCGGTTCACTCGGGAATGCCCATTCAGTTGAAGGAAATCGCCGCTGTGGAGGATTCCTGGCAGAAAATCACCAGGATTGTCCGCGTTGACGGCTTGCCGGGAATGCGGCTTTCGATCAACAAACAGTCCGGCAAGAACACTGTTGATGTGGCGCGCCTGGCACGGGCAGAACTCGACCGCATTAACCGCGACATACCGCAAATAAAGATAATACCGATTATCGACACGTCCGATTACATACAGCGATCCATTTCGAATGTGGGCTCTTCCGCCCTTTACGGAGGAATACTTGCCGTAGTCGTATTGCTTCTGTTTCTTCGCAACCTGCGCAGTACCATTGTTATTGCCACCGCCATCCCGATTTCCATCATCGCGACTTTTGCCCTTTTGTACTTCTGCAATTTTACCCTCAACATCATGACCCTGGGGGGTCTGGCCCTGGGAATCGGGATGCTCGTTGATAATGCCATTGTCGTGCTCGAAAACATCTTTCGCATGCGGGAATCGGGCGAGAAGCTGCAGGCGGCGGCCGTCAATGGCACCGAGGAGGTTGCCGCCGCCGTTATTGCCAGCACGCTGACTACCATGGTGGTTTTTCTGCCGCTGGTTTTTATCCGGGGGATGTCCGGCGTGATGTTTAAGCAGCTCTCCATCGTGGTCAGTTTCTCGCTTTTTTGTTCGCTGGTGGTGGCTCTTACGGTGGTTCCGATGCTTTCGGCACGTATTCTTCCTCCCGCTGCCAGCGACACCACGTTCAGGAACACCTTTCGCGCTAGGGTGTACGAAATCAGCGGGCGCTTTCTCAAGAACATGGAGAATAGCTACAAAAGACTTTTGCACTGGGCTCTGAACAACCGTGCCCTCGTTGTGATTACGGCGGTTCTGCTTCTCATGGCTTGCCTGATGCTTACTTTCTATGTCGGCGTTGAGCTGATGCCCAGCGCGGATGAGGGCGAGGTCCGGATCGATGCCGAGATGCAGGTCGGCACCAGACTGAATCTGCTGGATGAGAAATTAAAAGTTATCGAACAAATTGTCAGCGCATCCGTACCTGAGATCAAAAGCACGGTGACAAGCGTGGGTGGCTCACAATGGCACGGACAGGGCGGCCACATCGGTAACATTCGCATCGCACTGAAACCCCAGTCCCAGCGAAAACGGTCCAGCGAGCAGATTGCCGCCGACCTGCGGGTCAAGCTCAGCAAAATACCCGGAATGATTGTCCGTACCCGCGCCGGCCAGGGCCTGTTTATACTGCGCATGGGAACCTCGCAAGGCGATAAGATTGAGGTTGAGGTCCGCGGTCATGACCTGCAGATGGCGGATATCTTGGCCCGGCAGGTCAAAGACATGATAGAATCGGTCGAAGGCGTTACCGACGCTCGCATCAGCCGCGAATCGGGCAGTCCTGAAGAGCTGGTTTTAATAGATCGGCAAAAGGCCGCCGATATGCATCTGACTGTTTCAAAGATAGCCAATGCCCTTCAGACCATACTGTCGGGCACTAACGCAGGCTACTATCGCCAAACGGGCGACGAATATACCATTCTGGTGAAACTCAGAGATGCCGAGAAAATGGACCTCAGGGATATTCTTGACCTGACGATTACCAACTCCGACGGTGCGCCTGTTGTTCTCAGAAACGTCGTCAACGTCGGGCCTCGAAGCGGCCCCGTAATTGTTGAGCGAAAAGACCAGGAGCGCATGATCGGCATTTCGGCCGATATCAGCGGAAGAGACCTTGGTTCCGTTCTCGCGGAGGTGCGTGATTTGCTGCGAACCATCCCCATACCTTCTGATTTTAGCATCACCTTCGGCGGCGATTACGAAGAGCAGCAAAAATCATTTCGTGAGCTCCTTCTGAGCTGCGTTTTGGCGCTGATTCTGGTCTATATGGTGATGGCCTGCCAATATGAGTCCCTGCGCGACCCCTTTGTCGTGATGTTTTCGGTGCCGCTGGCGGCGATAGGAGTCATCTTGATGCTATTATTGACACACACGACTTTCAATATTCAGTCTTTCATCGGGTGCATCATGCTGGAAGGCATCGTGGTAAACAATGCGATCCTTCTCGTCGATCACACCAACCTGCTTCGTCGAAAAGCGAAAATGCCCCTTCGCGCTGCCATAGAAGAAGCCGGTCGAAGGCGCCTCCGGCCGATTCTCATGACCGCCTTGACGACCATTATCGGCCTGATACCTCTGGCTCTCGGCCTCGCTGAAGGAGGTGAAGCTCAGGCTCCCATGGCCCGAGTCGTCATCGGCGGTCTTCTCAGCTCGACATTGATTACGCTCATATTTATCCCCGTGGTTTATTCGATTTTCGAACGTCTTAAGCCCGGCTCAACTTCCGACGGCGAAATTACCCCTGACAACCTTCTAAATTAACAAAAATCGAAAAGTGCTTATGCTCAGCAAAAGTCCGGTCAACCTGATCTGCCGTGCGATACTGATGGCCCAGGTCATGCTGCTGTCTTCCTGTTCGTCGCCCCAGCCCGAACTATATTGCGACCATATCGGGCCGGTGAACCAGGCCGATTTGCCGGAGGCCCGGCGGGAACCTTTACCCCCCCCACCCGCTG
>Ga0315288_10011422_pt1 | contig 11177 bp, 12 predicted proteins | sample YL17G11_20_MG_FD_203454 | JGI IMG/M metagenome (GOLD analysis project Ga0315288, IMG submission 203454) | Sediment microbial communities from Yellowstone Lake, YNP, Wyoming, USA - YL17G11_20 | ecosystem: Environmental > Aquatic > Freshwater > Lake > Sediment | place: USA: Wyoming | collected... | reverse complement strand
AAGATATTAGCATCACCGGGTAATTCGGAAACAAGTTTTCCAAGATATGCTAAGATATTTAATGTATTCCAGCCCGGTATATTACGATTTACTTTTATTTCCATGACCATTTAGTCTTTTTCTTAAGGTTAAATATTCTATAATTGTATTGGACAATTGGCCTTGCCGCCCGTTGCCATTCTTCCCATTGTTCTGATGTATTTTTTGATAATTTTTCTACTGCACTTACAATAGCCAACAGACGTGCTTCATCATCAACGATATCGTCGTATGATTCATCAATAATATTCCCGAATGTCCTATATCCTTGTTCTCTTATGTATTTTAGAAATCCAGGCCCACCCACTACTATAAAGGGGTGTTTCGTCATAATTGGTTTGTATATTTTTTCGCTAAAGAACACTGGTTTTTCTATATGTGAGGATTTTCCCTGAAACATTGGAAAAAATATAGTTTCGGTTACTAAAGAGAATTGACTATTAGAAATATAAGGAGTGTCGGTATCTAGAAGCATAGTCGAATTATTATCGGGCTCAGTATTTAATTTAAGAGGTATAAGATTGGATATTTTTCTTATATTTGTAAGTACAGTCATGTGCGTCTGGGCCGACAGAAGATGGCTTAATTGTGAAAGTGTTTCTTCGATTATGTCAGGATGGTTTGAAGAATTTAAGTAAGAATAATAAGACTTCTCTCTCAGGCCCCTTTCTTCTAGTAATCCTAATAGGGCAAGTCTGTGCGGCCTTACCGTCCTGTTGTACGAGAGGAACAATTTTTCTTTAGGTGAAATTGAAAATTCAATAGGCAAAGTTTTATTCATAGATGCTATGAATTCCCATCCTGGTGCAGACATAACATGAATGGGCTTAACTATTTGGTACATTTCTTTATACTCTGTATAAAGATTTTCAGCATTCAATGCTCCTGTAAAATAGTACACATTTTTGTGATCTATTTCGTCGCCGATAATCTTGTGAATAGTATGGATTATAGGTAGTACAACTCCTTCAAGAATGCAATCGAAATAATATTTTGTATCTTTATTTCCTACCTTTAGGAGATCGTCTCTAAACTTAAGAATGGTGTCTTCGTCAAGACTAATTAGCCGTTGGTTAATAAATCCTGCGAATACCACAACGGCATTATCTAAGAAGTCTATTTTTGGAAAGCATTTATCGATACAAGATAAATGTTCCTCCCCTGTTATGAATGATTTTGCGTATAAAGGTTTTTGCATACATTATAGAAATTTAATAGTTCGGGAAAGGTATCTAGGAAATTTGTTCCTCGACGACGGTCGTGTTCGTTAACAAAAATATAAAAATCTTCGCGAGCAACATCTAGAACAATATTGTCCCCTGCATGAACACCGTGCTTCATAAACTCAATTAATCTCTCGAGCCTTGAGATTTCAAAGTCATAGAATCCGTAATATGGTTTATTTCCATTTGTACCCTCTTGCTTCTCTTTCATGTATTTAAGAGTATCATCAAAGCATGATGTATATTCGTCAGTTATAATAGACAGATTTTGATGATTAGGATATCTTAGGATAGTGGTATCGATAGTAATTGCCGTGTCTCGTTTATCGTTGATATACTTAATTTTTCTTTCGTATACAAACTCCATTAGTTTCTTAAAATCAATAACCGAGAATATGTTTGTGGTACACATAATAGTTACTTTAACGGTTGGAATAGTTTCGAGTAACTTGTCTACATTGGCTGCCCATTGCTCAAAGTTAAGACCATTTCTGCCATACTCGGCCTGCTTACCCCAGCCATCAACGCTTGTATAGACATGAGCTTTCTTAATCTTACCCTCATCAAGGAGAGCACCTAAGCCCTTAATAAATCTGTTGAACATTTTGTCCGGAACACACCCGTTTGTGTTTACTGCAAATTCGAGTTCTGGTTGTGGGTTATCATAAAGATATTCAATGACTTTAAATGTATCTTCGCTTAATAAAGGTTCACCGCCTGTAATACGAAAGATCTGTAGATCCTTGACAAGCGAAGGCCACCATTCCCAGAATGCCTCAACATAGGGATTATATTGCGAATGATGAATAGGTAATTCCTTAATGTTCTTGTAATATTCGATGTCGTTAAACTTCCACGATGTCGGATATGGTCCATGACGTTCTACTTCTTCAACCCATCTACTAGAATATACTGGAGAACAATAAGAACACTTGAAATTGCAAAGATTGGAGAAACTAACTTCCACATAAGATGGATTCACGTTCGCATCCCAGTCGCTCTTTGCAATATTCTCAATAAATGGCTTTGACCAGGGTGCCTCAGATTTGGTTACGCGATCAGAGAAGAACTCATCTTTCTTATACCCTTCGAGGTCTTCGACATTCCAGCAATACTGACATTCCTTCGGACGCACACCTTCCAACATTAGCTTCCGTTGTTCTTTTTTAAATTTTGTATTGTGTAAGGCGCTAACATCAATTCTTATTTCACTAACAGGAATAGCATGCGGCCGCGGATGGTGGCAACTATGTGTTCTTCCGTTGTGGAGATGTAATGTTACCTGTTGCCACTTAGCTGCACAAAAGGACGGACTTACGGAGTCAATTAAACTCTTGGTCCTTTTGAAATTTTCCATTTCGTTACTCATATTTTTCCAATAATCATAAACCGTGTATACATGGGCATAACCAATTGTCCTGCATACCAGATTTCTTGTATATCTACTTGCTCTTTAAACATATCTATGTTATCAACACAATTAATATGGCCTTCACCATTATAGAAATTGTTTGTTTGCAATACTATTATAGTCCCTTTGGGTAAAAGTTTCAACCATTCTTGGAGATCGGGAATATGCTCGCAGCTAGTGTTTATTACTATATGTTCGGTGTATTTGTGTTCAAACATATCTTCTGTAGAAACAGTTATTGAGGTCTTGCCTCGCACCACAGAGTCGACATAGGGTTTGCATCTAGGATCAATATCTATCATAGTAAGATTAACAGAAGGGAATTTATTCTTTAATAATAGCCCAAGAGTTCCAAACCACGATCCGACAATAATTACCTTACTGTTGTCAAACATAGCCGAATACTGGTTGACCTCCTTTATCAACCAACACTTACTATTGAGTTGGCCTACACTAAACATGTCTCGAAATTCATCAAACCTCGGAGCATTACACTCCGGGTGCTCATAAAGGGCGGTAGTGTATCTAGTGATGAAATCTGAATCAATCACCGATTTAGTTTCCTAAGTTGATTCAACTCTTCTTCGGAAAACATAATATTCATTCTCGGAACATTGTGCTGTGCTGCCTTATAGAATTTACTATCAGTGTCACTGAGTTCGGCCACTTCAATACCCATACCCTTTCTTAGCTTCTCGCCTAGATCTGTAATCTCATCCCATAGAGCAGCCTTATTCCAACTATAACCCGATTTGTAGCATTTTTCTATATCTCTGTCCGCTGGCAATGCAACAAATTTTTGTCTTATTGTATTCTCAAAGAAGGTATTTAGATAATCGAAATCACGGACATTAACGTAATCCCAATCAGTTAAATTAGTCATATGGCAACCGAGCCGTGTTCCATACATTGCCCAGAGACCATTATCGACATCGGCGCCCACCGAGGCCCATGTAATAAGTCTTTTGTAATTCCCGCTCCAAATAATTTTCTTGAAGTTGTCGGGATCTACCTTGCCGCCCTGATTTAAACTCATCTTCACACCCTCTCGAAATCCTGCACGGAATGCTTGTCGTGGACTTCCATTGGGATATGTAATGCTGTATTGGTTAGTCATTTGAATATAACTATCGTCCCAGCAGAACTCGACCTTGCTACGTTCGTCACCTTCAACTGCGTTCTCGTGTGTTCGCATATCTAATACATATTGTTTGGGCCAGAGTTTTAATCCGCCGTTGCCGTATTCCAACCCATTGATATGATTCTTTGCCGCCCAGCTAACTGCCTTACCTTTTAGCTTCGGATGGTCGAGATCGAGCTCCAAATCAAAGAATGTGGGATCTACTATGTTATCTGCATCAACAGAAATAAACATTTCTGTTTCGCTTAGATTCGCCGCAGCCTTATGTGCGGCATCGGATCCGCGGACGCCGTGAACACGCTTGGCCCACGGTACCTTACTTTCTAGGTCGGCCCAGTGTTCTTCGCAGTTATCTTCATCAAAGCTTATAAAGATTACATCAAATTCATTTAGTAGTTTGAAACTCATTATCTTATCCTATAGCTATACCCGTCTAGAATTTTCTTAGTATACACGCTCGAGTCTGAAAGGTCAACAATGTAATCCCAGAACAGGGTTTCCTTTTCAAATAATTCCCTTGGCGAGAATATCAATGTATGTAATAGAAAATAAGGATCTCCTTTTCTAGTAAAGAATAAAGATGTCGACGGGTAATTGATAAATGAATCTATTGTTTCCTGCTCGGTATCTGATATTTCTTCTAAGAGATTTTTAACAGACTTATTTAGGGAAATTTTTATTTTCTTTTCCTTAACGATATTTTCGATTAATAGAAATGCATCAGCACTCTTGGACATAGTCTTAACTTCAGTTAGAAAATTATCAAGTGTTCTAATTAAACTTATTTCAAGTGATTGCTTTCTTGTTATTTTATATGAGGTGCCAGCAATACCCTTCGTTAATTTAACATAAAAATCAAAAGGATTTCTTTTTCCTTCTAGGATCTCCTTTACTTCTGTTAGGGGAAAAGTTGCTACACTATAGCTATCGGAAACTATAACAGGGTCCGGTGATATAGCTTTGATGTCCCCATTGGAATCAAAATAGACATACATCATTTCTAACATAGCCATTATAGATCAACCCTTTTTTCTAACATAGAAATCATATCGTCGGTCAGCCATTCCTTAATGTGATAATGAAATGGTAATACCTGTTCGTAGTTCCCAATCTTAAATCCACCATCTTCTCTAAAGTATGTTGGAATATTTTGTGTCCAGTCTTCAGTAATGAACTTTTCATTTATATTCTGCAGATGCCCCTTCATGTGTACAAAGGATGGCATTGAGTCTAAATTACTAAAACATTCACTTTCTATGCCCAATAACTTTATAGCAAGGGCATATGCGACGTCGCCCGAGAGGTGCTTAGGGCGAGTTTCATCTAAATAATTATAGAAAAATCTTTCCCAATTTTCAAATATAAGTTGCACCATTTTAAATAATTCAGCCACCATCTCAGTCTTTTTAAAGTACATGAATGCTGTGTAGACATTAGGAAGACCATTTGCCACAAATGTATTTCTATACTTCGTAGAAGTAATAATTTCACCCTTAAAGGTTTGTGGCTTATCAGTAATCCAAATTTCTTGTTGGGCAAGAATATCCCACCAATAGCTAATATCAGAGGGAAATAACATATCAGCATCAAGTATAACAGTTTCATCATATGGTGTCATATAATAATACTTCCACTTGTTTTCAATCTTCCACTTGGATCCTTGTGCGTGGTCTGTCCAGGGAATTGGCACAATATCGTCAAACACTGCCTTAACTTTCTTGTCAAGCTTCGCTAACGGCACATCTGTCGCAAGGCATACATTATTAACCTTTTCCTGCGAATTCTTAATGCTTAACGCAAGGGCGTAGGCAAGCTTGGCATAGTCGTCAGTCTTTGAATTTTGGGCAAGTATTAGGTATCCTTTACTCATTGTAAAGCTCAATCAATCTGTCCGAGACACGATTTATTGCCCACTTATTCATAACATGCATATCTTGATTCTTTAGCCTAGCAAGTAGATATGTGCTTTTTATCGGTTTTTCTGCGTAGACAGTAATATCATTTATTCCATTCACTTTGTAGACATCATCGGTATCCCAGGACATTAATAATCCAGTAATAGGTAGTTCCTTAATGATTGTATTGCTATCTGTGAAGCCATTTAGCATGTGAACTGCAATACTGAATGCATTATCATTTCTAAACATACCATTTGAAAAATAGTATAGTTGTTTATAATATCCGTAATTTTCTTGTATATGCTTTACCGTATCGAAAACAAATCTAGCAAGTTCTGTTTTCTTAAAATAGATTACTGTAGCCCAATACAAACGGATACCAAAGTCATCTATGTATTTTGAGTATGGTTCCTTATCTGATCCCGGAGTGAAGATTTTATGGTTTATCATAATATTATTTTCACTTCCCCAGCAATTGTTTAGTGCTGAACTCATTATAAGATAATCAGCATCTATAAACAATGTTTCATCATAAGGGGACAATTCAAATGCTTCCCAGTGATTGCAGTTGTAGAATTGCAAAGTTTTCTGCGATGCCGATGTATCTGAGTAGGTTCGCTTATTTTCGAAGCTCCAAATTCTTTTAGTCAAGACGATTTTTTCAAAACACTGGTTGACAAACTCTTCACCCAGTGCCTTCTTCCCCCACTCAAGTGTACCTTCGTCTGTTACTAATGTTACAGGAACTTGTAGGTTTTTCTTAACCATTAGTGCATTAGCACAAGCAATCTTAAAATAATCTATCTCTGGATTGTTATGAGCATACATCAACACTCCACGACTCATTATTCTTCCTTAATGCCTAAGATGGTTTTTGTGTGACGCTGCTTCTTAATTTCGCGAGATTCCTGTAGGTAATCATTTGTTACTTCGAAATACCTGGTGGTAATCTTCTTTAGAAAATCACTTGTATCAACAATAAAAATAGGAGAATTATTATCATCCAAAAGGGTAGCATCTATGTGCCCTTCCCTAATTAGGTAATCAAGAAAACAAATTAGTTCTCTACTGATTGTAAACTTTCCGCCGGCTTCTGCAAAGAGCAACATGCCTTCTGAACGAATCTTTAACTTCTGTAGTTGGTTGTTTAGCGTCTGTCTAAAGTTTGCAAACTCCAACGCCTGTTGTAATCTTTCTTCCATAAGAAACCCCCGTTACGCTATTTATCTATAGCTTTAACGGGGGTTTTTTGTTTTGAGTGGTTAGGACGATATAAAGACAGGCAAGGACGTTGTTACGGTTCCTGGCCATGCAACATTGCCGCCCGATGCACGGGTGTTATCAATGCGATATGTTGTTATACCATTCTTAGGATCTTTTGGTAGGCTCGAGTCATTGTCGACTAATAATACCCTGAAATCAATCTGGCCATTTGTGCCAGCTGCGGCTGCAAGTTTTGCATCAACCTGGATATAGCTTGCATTGTAGTATCCACCAGCGCCATATGACTTAAAGTATACAGGCTGGAAAGATGTTGTTAGTTGATAGAATCCGATAGCAGTTCCGCCACTACCCGAAGCTGGTGCCGTTGCATTTGCACTAAATTTTAACGGACTCATTGTCGTAAACATTGATTGCCATTGGGCATCTTCCGGTGTTACGACTGGGCTATATGATCCATTTAATCCCAAGAAGCTGCCAGTGTTGAAGAAATATCTTGCACTATCCCAGGTACCAAGGTCAACTCTTATTGTCCATGTTAGAGAATTTGTCCAGACACCAGAGGTCTGCGGATATGGTGTTCCGCCAGCCATAAACGACTGGCCAATTGCAAGATTAAATCTATTTGTCCCCAAAAGTGTAATAAGAGTCGCAAGGGTTGACGGGGTATTATATGCTGTAACGGTATCGCCGATAACAGGGTCTGCAACAGGCAATGGTGGAACAACAACTGTTCCCTGGTGTGTACCAGATTTTCTAATTGTCTGAAATAATGCTGTCCATTGGGCTGCTGTTACATTATTGCCAATAGAAACAGATGTCAGTGCCGGCGTTTGCCCATAGCCGTAGCCGGCATTGGGTAATGTGGTAGCGCCGGGATATAGATCAGCAAAGATCTGATTCATACCCAATGCTGCGGTAGCAAAGGTATTATAATCAGAAGCTTGAATCGAATTACCGGCGGAATATGTCATGTGTTATCCCGGTTATGTTAAGAATAGATCGCTGGGAATACTTGCTGCCAGGCTCCATTTGCCCAGATATTAATTCTAGTTGGTCCCGATAAAACCTGAATGTCGCCGTCACCTGGTGCTATAGGATCAACTACAGAAACTTTTCTCCAATTTAGAATACCAACTGCTGCCGTAGTTACCTTAACATATAGGCTTGAGGTAGATTTGTTAAACCAAAGTTGCCCAACAAGCGATGTTGTATCAGTCGGAAGAATACCGTTGCTGGCAAAGTTTTCCGTCATCTGTAACCATGTTTGAGCAGTCGGGGCACCGTAGTCGATTGCGTTTCTGCCGTTGAGCTGAATTCCTAATCCCTTTCCAACACCGTTAGCTGTCGGGTTATAGAATTGAGAATCAATGGCATTGTCGGGTACTACTACCGCAACTCCATCCGATCTATAAATTGTGTATGCCATTTTTGAATTCCTTAACTATTGTCTTATTTATCAAATATATTAGGCAGGTTCGACGATCATCCATGCTACTACTGAAGTATCAGTTAAGTCACTTGAAAGTATTGTAAAACTTGTTGCCGCAGTTCTTGCACTTACTGCTAATGCTGCCGGAACACTAATAGTTCCTAGACTCTGTGCTGTAAGGAATATGCGACTATTAGCAGTCACTGCGGTGGTTGAAACAACCAATGTTCCTAATACAAGGGTTGCTGTACCCATCTTAGCATTAGAACCTTCCTTAATCTTTAAACCGTTACCAGCAGTTTCCACAGAAACATCACCTGTAGACGAAACACTTGTCGGGGTAATAGCACCAAGTGTTAGTGTAATTGCCGGTGTTGTTGATGCTGTGGCTACAGAACCAGACACTCCATTTGCAGTGGTCACTGAAACTGTTGTTACTGTTCCGCCTGTTGTTGAATCGCGCCAAGCACCTGTAGAATAGAAATATAATTTGTTATTTGTAGTATCGACCACCACTGGTGATTTACCAGCAACTGTTGTAGGAATTCCAATCGGAGTACCTGCCATTGTTGGCAAATATGGGAATCTATCTGTTGCATTAGTGGCCAATGCAGCGCCACCGAATATACTATTTCCAAGTGGATCAAACTGCATTGCTGTTATTGCCCCAGTACCGACCAAAATATAGAATGGATGAAAAACACCAATGCCACTTTTTCCCGATTGAATTCCAGATATTGATCCTCCGGAGAACATAGAAACCCACGATGAATTATCCGGATCACTAGCGTCAAACACATTAAGCGACGACAATGATCCAGTCCCATTTGGAATTGTACCAGTATGAGTATGACCATTAACTACCGATGTCTGTATTAGGGTTCTATTAGCAACTGTTGCATTGGTAAAATCAGCAGTAATACGACGCCCTAGGCCATTTATTGTAAGATCACCGTTAGCTGAAATAAAACTTGTGGCAGCTACACTCGACGGAGTAATGGCACCAAGAGTTAATGTAATTGCTGGTGTTGTTGTAGGTGTTGCTACTACACCTGATACTCCGTTTGCAGTAGTTACTGATACACCTGTAACCGTGCCGCCTGCGGCCAGCGTAATGACTGTTCCAGTATCATCTTTTGTTCTTAGAAGGCCGGCGTCAGTGAAAAGTGTAGTTGACCCTAATGGCGGTGTCGGAACGCTTGCTGCTAGTGTGTCTTTATTTTGGATTGGCATGTTAAACTCCTACTAGGTAACCATCTACGATTATGGTTCCATCATTGATTATTGGTATACTAAATAGTGCCTGTTTGTATAATGGCACTGTGAATGTTGTTGAAACGGGAATGTAATATGGAACAAATCCTTCATTATCGACCCAACTAGTATTGCTTCCGTCAGTTGATAATACCTTACCGGTATTACTAGCCTGTGATGGCAATAATGCATTTAAAGAAGAATTAGCAGTAGTCTGACCAGTGCCACCTTTTAGAAGTGGAACAACACCGTTATATGTTGTGGCAAACGATCCTGTTCCGGAGCCTGTGACTGCACCTGTTAATGTAATTGTTTGATCGCCGGTATTTGTTCCCGAAAGATTTGTGCCAGTAACTGTGCCTGTAGATGCTACACTCGTCGGTGTAATAGCACCAAGGGTTAATGTAATTGCTGGTGTTGTTGTAGGTGTTGCTACTACGCCTGATACTCCGTTTGCAGTAACTACCGAGACAGATAATACACTACCGCCACCACCGATTCCGTTTGCTGCTGCTGTAATTCTTCCTTGCGCATCAACGGTAATATTGGCTGCTGCATAAGCTCCCGGTACTACTGTGGTATTGCCAACTACAACTTCTTTCCAGTTTGCTAATCCACCGACTAAGGCGCCGGATACCCTTACATAGAGCGTTCCGCTAGTAGGAGATAGTTTGTTGAACCATAACTGCCCTTGCAATGCTTTATTATCAGGTGGTAATATAGAACCACAGAAATTTTCTGTTATTTGTAAAAAGTTCTGTGCAGTAGGTACGACATAATTAGTTGATGTAAGACCAACGATTTGTACCCCAATTCCTTTCCCTGCGTTAGCAGTAGAATTATTAAAATTCTGATCAACAACTCCATCCGGAATAGAAACTGTTGTGCCGTCGGATTTAAAAATGTTATATGACATAATTAACTTGCACCCATTTGGATTCTTAAGGTATAAATTATCTCAAGAGACCTATTTGCAGATTTCTGAATAGGGTGAAAAATAACGTGTGTAAGCATCAGCTTAGATTCTACGCCTGGCGAATTTGAAAAGTTAGGAGTGGTTGTAATAAAATCTGCAACCTCGGTTGTATTCTGAGTAAAGTTTCCAACAAACAAATTATTAGATCCAGAGAATAAACCTATCTCGTTAAAAACTAATGTATTAGGATCAAAGTTGGTCGGCTGACTATCAACGCTAGTACCGACAAATGTAGAATTATCTAGAGTCAATTGTTGAATTGTTGTTGCTGCGGTAATTCCAATAGGTGGTTCGCTGTATCCAATAGTGACTTCTACAATAATATCTTCGTAGTTTGTTGCATAATTTTCTGTCGGAATATATGCTCTTGATAATAAGTTATAGCTGGGCGAATCAGTTGCATCATTGGATAGTTTTTTCACATAAATTGTGTTATACAAATTTGCGGTAGGATTCTTAATTAGGCTTCCGGCACCACCAAGCGACGGTTTGTAGAAAATAGAACCGGTGGGGCCAATATAAGCACCACCGTTGCCAAACGCCATATAGTATAAAAAGCTGTTAGGATTACCAATCAAGGCG
>Ga0315288_10011421_pt1 | contig 11177 bp, 10 predicted proteins | sample YL17G11_20_MG_FD_203454 | JGI IMG/M metagenome (GOLD analysis project Ga0315288, IMG submission 203454) | Sediment microbial communities from Yellowstone Lake, YNP, Wyoming, USA - YL17G11_20 | ecosystem: Environmental > Aquatic > Freshwater > Lake > Sediment | place: USA: Wyoming | collected... | reverse complement strand
TGGATGGATTAATCCAGAAGAAAAGATTGTGATGTTCAATACGGGTACTGGATTGAAATACCTTCGACAGGCACTAGTTGAATAAAGAAGGGAACATTTTATTTTCTAAATAATTGTTCATTGGAGATATTCATATTTATGAAGATCAGCAAACTCGCTCGTTCGATCGCTGAATCACCTACTTTCGCCTTAAACGAAGAGGCTCGAATCTTACGGGAAAGAGGAGAACCTGTTATAAATATGGGTATTGGGGAACCTAAGAATAAAACACCAATATCCGCCATTCTAAGCTCAGCCTCCAAGTTGTCAGAAGGTAATGTAAAGTATACACCTCCGGACGGCTTGCCTTCTCTTAAGAAGGCTATTATTCACTACACTGAAGAAAATTATGATCGGATCGTTTCCCCTGAGAATGTGATCATATCCGCGGGGGCGAAACAATCCTTATTTAATATCCTTTATAGCATCCTGGATCCTCAAGATGAGGTGATTATCCTCGCGCCATACTGGGTCAGTTATCCCGAAATGGTTAGAATGGTTTATGGAATACCCGTCATTGTAACTCCTGAAGACGGTACATTTACACCACGCATGCAGGATATCGAAAGAGCATACAGCTCAAACACAAAAGCTATAATTGTCAATAGCCCTAATAATCCATCAGGGGAAGTCTTTTCAGACACATTTATTTCCGAGATTGTTGACTTCTGCGAACATAACGGCATTTATTTGATTATGGATGATATATATCATAAACTGGTCTTTGACCAACGAAAGTGGATGCCTGCTTACCAATTCAGCCAAAAAGATATCGAATCAACATCCATCATTGTTGTCAATGGAGTGGCAAAACTATATGGTATGACCGGTTTCCGAATTGGTTGGGCAATCGCAAATCGCAAGCTGGTTTCGGTGATGAATAATGTCCTGGCGCAGACCACTTCTTGTACATCTCCAGTTATGCAAGCAGCCGCGGAAGGCGCATTGACTGGGATGCAGAACATCGTAGAAAACTTGCGTCTGATGTTTCAAAACAACCGAGATGTTATCATACAGGAGTTGAGATCGTTTAATGGCATTCGCGTGAATAATCCGGGGGGAACATTCTATTGCTTACCAGATTTTAGAGCATATTCCCAGAACTCTGTTGAGATATCTAAATTTTTGCTTAAGAAAGCTCTCGTTGTTTCTGTACCTGGTAAAGAATTTGGCATGGAAGGCCATATACGCTTGAGTTTTGCTGGTTCCATAAAAGATATCCGCGAAGGGATTGAGCGTATAAAATGGGCTCTTGATCCAACCTCTCCAAATGAAATCTACATTGGTGACAGAAAGGTTATCCGAGACTGGTTATGAATAATATATTGAATATTAGAACACCGGCCCAGTCGCAGGCAGAAGCTATGAAGAGCGACTTTGGTCTCGATTATCAAGGTTTAACTAATCTGCATAAAATCTACTGGAATTTACCCACCGAAGCGCTGTATGAGGAGATTGCCTTCAGAGGTGAGGCACAAATTGCGCAGATGGGACCAATCGTTGTCAACACAGGAAAACATACTGCTCGGGCTGCAAATGACAAATATATCGTCAGAGAGCCTACAACGGAGGAAAATGTATGGTGGGGTCAGTACAACCGTCCATATGAAAGAGCACAATTTGAGGAATTGTACGGTCGACTACAGGGTTTTATGCAAGGGCGAGATGTATTTGTTCAAGATTGCTACGGGGGAGCTGCCCCTGAATATCGCCTGCCTGTTCGAATTATCACCGAATATGCCTGGCACAGCTTATTTGCCCGAAATATGTTTGTTAAACCAACCACCACGGAAGAATATCGTCGTCATGTCCCTGAATTTACAGTAATTTGTGCGCCCTCGTTTAAAGCCTACCCACAAATTGATCAAACCAATGCTGAGACTTTTATTGTATTGAATTTTGAACAACGATTATGTGTGATCGGTAATACAGGTTATGGTGGTGAAATAAAGAAGTCTGTGTTCACTTTGCTGAATTATTTATTGCCGATGAAAGGAATCTTATCGATGCACTGCTCGGCAAATACTGGGAAAGATGGTGATACAGCTTTATTCTTTGGTCTCTCAGGCACTGGTAAGACAACCCTGTCAGTAGATCCAAATCGCAATTTGATCGGAGATGATGAACACGGGTGGAGTGATGAAGGGATCTTCAATTTCGAAGACGGTTGTTATGCCAAAGTGATCGGACTCTCCTCCACTGCAGAACCGGACATCTACGCCTGCACCAGGCGTTTCGGAACAATCTTAGAAAATGTCATTTATGATCCGATATCTCGAAAAATCGATTTGGATGATGACTCATTAACTGAAAATACACGTGCCTCCTACCCGTTGGATTTTATCAACAATGCAATTCCATCTAAAATGGGAGGCCACCCAAAAAACATTATTTTCTTGACATGCGATGCTTCCGGAGTTATGCCACCCATAGCCCGGCTTACTTCAGACCAGGCCCTTTACCATTTCATTTCTGGATATACTGCAAAAGTCGGAGGTACCGAGATAGGCTTACGGGACGAACCTGAAATTACATTTAGCGCCTGTTTTGGCGCTCCTTTTATGGTGCTCTCTCCCTCTTTTTATGCTGACCTATTAAAGCGGAAAATTCTACGCTTTGGCGTTAATTGTTGGCTCGTTAATACAGGTTGGGTAGGAGGCCCTTACGGAATTGGAAAACGGATTAGTATTCGATATACCCGAGATTTGCTCAATGCGGCGCTTGTGGGAGAGTTGGATCATGTAGACTATTACACAGATCCTGTTTTTGGTTTTCAGGTTCCAAAGTGTTGTCCGAAAATTCCAGAGACTGTCCTGTATCCTGCTTCTTCTTGGGTAAGCCAGGAAGAATACATGCGGAAGTATCGCGCTCTTGCCACGAGGTTTATTGACAATTTTAAGAAATTTAAAGATTTATGTGCGCCTGAAATTATTGCTTCAGGTCCTCGTATTTAAAGAGCCCAGGCTAAGATTAAACCAAATACTGCCAGGATAATTCCCAAATGTAGTAACAGATTACTTTCAGAAAACCAGCCGAGAGGAAGAAACTGGAAAATAAAGTTCATCAAAACCAGGCCGATTCCAAGCAATGGAAGCAAGCCTTTACGATGGGCAAAGTAATTTGATAATACGTCTAACAATTGGTTGAGTTTTAAAAACATAGATACTTGCCTACCCTTTTTTCTCGTATGGTCGATAATGAGCTAGCAGTCTGCCTGGGATGCGCCCTTCGAGAACGACACCACCCATTCCATGTTCTTCTCGTTCGACTTGCCCTTGTTCGTGGAATAGGGCAATTAACCCGCCATTCTGATAAGGGATTTTCACACGGATCGGTGTATAGGTATCGAATAAATGCTGGTTAATTTTCATCAATAGATCAGGGATACCTTCACCTGTCAATGCTGATATTGCTACTGCATTTGAGAAGTTTTCCAGTACGAGACGAGCCCGGTTAGGTTCTTTTAGCCGGTCAATCTTATTAACTGCAGTCAGGATTGGGATTTCACTTGCACCGATTTCCTTCAAGGTTTGGTAAACAGCCTTAGCATGTGCCTGAACCTCCGGATGGGTTACATCAACGATATGGAGCAATAGATCAGCTTCAGCGATTTCCTCTAAGGTGGCTCGAAAAGCAGCCACGAGGGTTGTCGGCAATTTTTGAATAAAACCGACTGTGTCTGTAAAGAGGCCAACATGCCCTCCAGGTAGTTCAACCCTTCTTGTGGTCGGATCAAGTGTTGCAAAGAGCTGGTCTGCTACATATAGATCTGATTTGGATAGTTGGTTTAGTAAAGTAGATTTTCCTGCATTGGTATATCCTACCAATGCAACCACTGGAATACGTGAACGTTTTCGGCGAGCGCGGTATTGCTGGCGGTGCGAACGAACTTTTTCGATCTGCTCTTTGATATGTCCAATCTTTCTTCTAATTTCTCGCCGGTCAACCTCGAGTTGGGTTTCACCTGGACCTCGTAATCCAACTCCACCAACCGATCCGGTTCTGCCTGCTCCTCCTCCGGCTTGGCGAGCCAGATGAGTCCAGTAGCGAGTCAGGCGAGGCAATCGGTATTCATATTGTGCAAGCTCAACCTGCAGTACACCTTCATTCGTGTGGGCATGTTGGGCAAAAATATCCAGGATCAGTGCTGTCCGATCCAGGATTCGGACTTTTTCACCGAATATGTTCTCCAGTTCTCTTTGATGTCGGGGAGATAATTCTTCATCGAACAGGATTACATCTGCCTGTAGTTCTTCTACAAGTGCCTGGATTTCTTCAACTTTCCCCATACCTATAAAAGTATGCACATTGGGATGGTCTAATTTTTGGGTTGTTTGTCCAACCACATCTAAACCTGCTGTATCTGCTAGAAGGCTTAGTTCAGACAGGGATTCGTCTAAAGTAAGAAGACGATCCTGGCTGCGAATTTCTACACCCACCATGAAAGTTCTTTCACGTGGATGGAGGGTAGGTTCAGGAATTTTTTGTGGCATATAACAAATGCTTATAGCTTGATCAACTCAATTGGCTTCAATAAGATTTTTGAAGAGTTTGGCTGTTTTGTCATCAGGTGGTGTTTTTCGAAGGGGTAACATGATGTGAAAGGTTGAACCCGGATTCTTGTATTCATCATAGCCAGGTGATTCAACCCAGATCGCTCCCCCATGAGCATCAATAATTCCTTTTGTTATTGGAAGTCCTAATCCCGGTCCCCCGCCTTTGAATTTGGTCTTTCCGCTTGAATGCAATGATACACTTCCTAATCGCCCAAATTTTTCAAATATCCTGCCGTGATCTTCTGGAGCAATTCCTATTCCTGTATCCGAGATGGTAATCTCAATGAAACCAGGTAGCAATCTTCCATCAACTGAAATCTGCCCTCCATCTGGTGTATATTTAATCCCATTCATGATTACATTGCGAAATGCCTGGAAAAGTCTCTCGCCATCTGCAAAGATCATTTCCTCACTGCCGGGGAATCTCTTTAAGGAGAGGTTAATATTTCGTTGTTGGATTGTATCGGCTAACTCCCTCTGGATTGTTTCGAGTAAATGATTCAGCCAAAGGGGCTGGAAATTCAAGGAAAGAAGATTGTTATCGATCATAGATACATCGATCATATCGTCGACGATTTCCCTGAGTCGGCGCGTGCCAGCATTTACTCCTTTGAGGTATAAATTTGCCAGGTCTTTCTTTGAACTATCTTCTGGTAGTGTATCCCTAAGCATGGATACATACCCCTCGATTAGTGTGAGAGGTGTTTTTAGTTCGTGCGCGGCAACCGAGATAAAATCAGATTTGCTTTTCTCAAGCTTTTCTAGAATCGCGCGAGTCTGTCCTAACTCTCCAGTGATGTGCTGCACGTGTAAGCGTGTTTCTTCTGTTGAAGCGAACTCCATTCCGTGCGTAAAAATTGGTAATAAAACCCCAACAATCTCTAAAGTTTCTTCCTGGTCTAAACTTTTTCTGGCAACATCGAATGTAATAATCTGGATCTGGCTGAGGACAGGCATCAGGCTGCCCTCAGGTTTTTCGAGCTCGGTTTCTGTACGCGTTTTAACCCACTCAGTAAGGATTGGGTCAAGCATGTAAGGATCTCTGAGATCAACAGCTTGGGTCAGTAAATCAAAAAATTTTGATAATTGCTCAAGTAAATCTTTCCTGACTTGTTCAGCAGTGGCCAGGTGGTTCGAAACTTCAGAGATCCAATTTCGGCGAATTTTGTGGAGAGTTTTACTTGTTATCATCAGAGCTTAAGTTTACGACAGGTTGCCATTTTTGCCAACCGTTTTTCTTTATCAATAGTTTATTTCCATTAGCCATACACATAGAGTATATCCAACAACTTGAAGGCTCTGGGCTGAAATTTTATCAAGAGTGTCTTGAGTGGTATGCCAGAAAGGGTAATCAAAATCAATAATATCGACTGCTGGAATCCCTGCTTCTAAGAATGGTATATGATCGTCGAGAATTCGATACTTAGGTTCTAGAATAAATTCTTCATAACCCAACCGGTCTGCTACGCCCCAGATCGATTCAGTTATTTCATAATTCGAATTCTTTTCCTTGTAAATATTCAGATCAATATCCCCAATCATGTCAATTATTATGGCTTGATCTGGTTTTTCAGATAGGTTCCCAACAAAAGCTTGAGACCCTATAATCCATTCATTACCGGCGAGATTACCATTGTCTTCTGCGTCAAAAAATACCAGCCAGATTGTTTTATCAAGATTCCTTGGTAGGCAGCGAGCTAATTCAAGCAACACCGCAACTCCTGATGCTCCATCATTTGCGCCAGGAACCGGTTGATTCCGTAAGGTTGGGTCAGGATCACGGTCGGATACTAAGCGCGAATCGTAATGAGCCCCAAGAATTACCCACTGGTTTCCATTTCCTCGCTTGGCTACGATATTATGTATCGGATATCCCTTCCAATTCGCATCTTGATTTTCAACCACCCAACCTGCAGCTTTCAATTCAGAAATAATCCAAGATCTAACCTTTTGATGGGCTGTACTTCCAAGAACTCGTGGCCCAAGAGATAATTGATAAGCAGCATCTAGGAATGCTCTTTCGCCATTAAATTGGCCTGGGTGGTTATTAATTAGCTTGGTGATAGCATAGGAAATATAAATTGTAGTAGTTAGTATTAGGGTTGTGAGTATAATGCTTTTTACGGTTTTGGGTTTTTCATAGGGATTATGACTATGCGCATTATATTTTCTTCCGGATTTTTGTCTCGAAAACAGGAATATCCTCATTTAGCTTTTACTCAAATAATCAACTAGATCTTTGTTGGCTCTCTCACAGAAGAGGAAAGCACGCTGCCTTCTTGCTAACCTGCCCTTCTCAACAACTTCGTCGAGAGGCGGAAGCAAGCCCAAATTAGCTTTCATTGGTTGAAAATCGGCTGGAGAAGCATGCGTAATATAATGACATAATGCCCCCAGCATCGTCGTTTTTGGCAAAACCCATAAAGGCTCGCCATTAAGATATCTTGCCGCGTTTATTCCGGCCAGAAGTCCCGTAGCAATGTTTCCAATATACCCTTCTACCCCCGTAATTTGTCCTGCAAAAAAAAGATTGTCTCGATATAAAGTTTGCAGTGATGGTCTTAAAAGGCTAGGAGAGTAAAGGAAGGTATTCCTGTGCATTTGTCCGAATCGAGCAAATTCTGCTGTGTCTAAGCCAGGGATCATCCGAAAAATCCTTTTCTGTTCTAGAAAAGTCATATTCGTCTGCAATCCCACTAAATTATAAAGATCGCCAGCCAGATTATCTTGGCGTAATTGTACGACCGCATAAGGACTCTTACCATTCCGTGGGTCAATTAAACCGGAAGGCCGCATGGGACCGTAAGCTAAGGCGTCATGGCCTCGCTTCGCTAGAATTTCTATTGGCAAACAACCTTCGAAGAATTTTTGCACCCCTGCCTTTACCCCACCTTCTAGGTCAAGCTCAAATTCTCGCAAGGGTATTCGCCCCGCACCGATCAATGTGTCCACAAAGGCATCATATTCATCTCTGGTCATTGGGCAATTTATATAATCCCCCTCGTCACATTCGCCCCTTTCATACCGGGATGCACGAAAGGCAACTTGCATATTAATGGATTGTCTTATTACAACAGGAGCAATTGCATCAAAGAAAAACAAATGATCTTGTCCGTTATTTTCCTGCAAAGCAGCCGATAAAGATGGCGAAGTTAAAGGCCCCGAGCCAATTATGGTTAAACCTGAAGGGATTTTCTTTACTTCCTCTCGGATCACTCGGATATGTGGGTGGTTCTCAAGAGTTTGCGTTACCAGCCTGGAAAATCCAATCCGATCAACTGCCAATGCATCCCCTGCCGGCAAAGCAGTTTTTTCGGCACACTGCATTAAAAAAGACCCTAAAGTTCGGATTTCATTTTTTAATAATCCTTGTGCCCGATCGGGTAAGTCGGAGCCTAAGGAATTTGAGCAAACCAGCTCCCCTAAATCTCCCGAAACATGCGCACCAGTTTGCACCTTTGGCCGCATCTCATACAGGCAAACTTCCAACCCCCTGGAAGCAGCCTGAAACGCAGCCTCAGAACCAGCCAATCCCCCGCCCACGACAATTAGATCAGGATTCTTGGAGATCATTGTGCTTGAATTGTACCAAGGTCTCTATTTTTCGAAATGAGAATATGGTTTATATATATCATGTCTATACGCAATTCAACAATTCCGTACTCACTTCTAGAAGATAAAATAATTTCCTTAGAATTTATATTCTCTACTAACAACCTGATAGCTTCTGACAGTTCATCCACGCATAATGACTTATAAGAATGAACTAACGAGGTAATTCGCAATGCGTGAAGTAGCCATTTTAGGAATAGGTCAAACGCCTGTTGATGAGCAATGGGATAAGTCATTACGAGAAATCGCGGGTGAAGCTGTGCTTGCAGCAATGGCTGATGCCGCTCGCGATCGGGCCGAAGGCCTGTTCGTAGGGAACATGCTTTCAGGCATGACAAGCAGGCAAGAAAACCTGGGAGCCTTGGTTGCTGACTGGGTAGGATTGCTCGGAGTTGAGGCAATTAAAATAGAAGCGGCTTGTGGATCAGGTGCGGCAGCAGTGCGGGCTGCCATTATGGCAGTCAGTTCCGGCGAAATGGACTGCGCAATTGCGGTAGGTATTGAAAAAATGACAGAAGGGCTACCTGCTGAGACCACATCCGCTTTAGCATCTGCGGCTGATGCCGATTATGAAGCAGATCAAGGTCTTTCTTTTGTCGCGATAAATGCTTTGATAATGCGTCGCTATCTGCACATATATCACTGGAAGCATACCGACTTCGCAAATTTTTCAATCAACGCACATGCCAACGCAATGTCTAACCCATTTGCTAGACTTCACGAAACTATCACGCTTGAAACCTACAATAAGGCACGGATGATCGCTGCCCCGATCAATTTACTTGATGCATCACCAACAGGAGATGGAGCTGCTGCCGTGGTTATCGTGCCAACGGAGCATTTGAAACCAACCCGTCAGCCAATCATCACGATTGCTGGTTCTGCCTCTGCCACCGATACACTGGCCGTCCACTCTCGTAAAGACCCACTTTGGCTTTCTGCTGCCGAAAAATCTGCGAAAAAGGCTTATGCTCAAGCGGGCGTGACACCTGCGGATATTGATATTTTTGAGCTTCACGATGCATTCTCGATCATGTCTGCTCTTTCTCTTGAAGCATGTGGCTTTGCCGACCGCGGCCAGGGTCCTCGCCTTGCCCTTGATGGTGAAATTCGAACCACGGGCAAGATTCCGATTACGACACGCGGTGGCCTGAAAGCACGCGGTCATCCTGTGGGAGCCACAGGGGTATACCAGATTGTGGAAGTTGTCCTACAACTTAGAGGAGAAGCTGGGGAAACCCAAGTGCCAGGCGCTCATATTGGTATGGCCCAAAACATTGGCGGCAGTGGCGCGACTATCGTAACGCACATCCTTAAATCCAACCGATAAACCATAACAAGGTCTCACGGACTTCCTCAACGATCCATTGCCTGACGCGTTACAAGACTTACCGCGCTTATGCTATAATCTCGTTTATATTATCGGTGAGTCTGGATCATCCATGCATGAGCTTCCCATCACAGAAAGCATCCTGGAGATTGCCCTGCGCCACGCCAGGCAGGCAAATGCCCGGCGTGTAACCACAATTTATCTCGTAATCGGTCAAATGGCCACGATCATTGATGATTCCGTCCAGTTTTACTGGGATATCATCGCCAAAGACTCGATTGCTGAAGGGGCTCAGTTGCTCTTCAAGCGCATTCCTGCGTCAATTCAATGCCAGGTCTGTTCCTTGCGATATTCACCAAACCAGGATGATTTTTCGTGCCCAGATTGCGGTAGCAGCAAAATTAAAGTTGTTTCTGGGGATGAATTTTACCTGGAAGCAATCGATGTAGAATAATTCTATGACACAAAGAATATCCATTGTCGAAAACATATTAAATGCCAACGATCAAATCGCGGCACAGAATCGCATCTTACTCAACAAGCATAGTGTTTTCTCCCTGAATTTTATGGCTTCTCCAGGTGCGGGGAAAACATCCTTGGTTGAAAGAACGATACAAGGCTTGCAGGATAATATTCGGCTTGGGGTAGTGGATGGGGATATTGCAACCAGCCTGGATGCCGATAGAGCAGCTGCAGCCGGGGCAATAGCGGTTCAAATTAACACTGGTGGGCAATGTCATTTAGATGCCGTAATGCTGCACAATGCACTGATCAGTTTGAAACTTGACGAACTCGATCTTCTCATCGTCGAAAATGTTGGTAATCTCGTATGCCCTGCCAGTTTCCAACTCGGGACACATAAGAGCATCCTGATCGCCTCCGTGCCCGAGGGAGACGATAAACCGTATAAGTATCCAGGTATCTATAGGGGTGTGGATGCACTTGTCATAAATAAGATCGACCTGTTGCCTTATGTGACATTCAATATGGATTATTTTCGAAAAGGTGTTGAGATTCTCAATCCAGGTCTGGTCACTTTTCCTCTTTCCTGTCGAACAGGTGAGGGTCTAGACCATTGGCTCACATGGGTCAGAGAGCAAGTGGCTGGCGCGTAGTTCCAAAAAATCCAATCGATGACAAATCTAACGGGTCTCAAAGTTCAGATTACTGGCATTGTCCAGGGTGTTGGCTTTCGTCCTTTTGTTTTTAATCTGGCTAACCGGTTGGGACTGAAAGGATGGGTAAAAAACACCTCGGCCGGAGTAACCCTCGAGGTAGATGGAGAACCACAAGTACTTGATCGATTTTTGGATATCCTCCAGAAAGAAGCTCCTGCCATGTCAAAAATCGACCAGATTAATATTAATAAAAAGCCAGTCGAAGGGTTTACCTCTTTTGAGATAATCGCCTCTGAACCGATCCCCTCGGCTTTCCAGCCTATTTCGCCTGATATAAGCATCTGCTCTGATTGCTTGAAAGAGCTTTTTGACCCCTCAAATCGTCGTTACAGATACCCTTTTATAAACTGCACAAACTGTGGTCCTCGCTTCACAATCATCGAGGACATCCCTTACGACCGCCCCAAGACGACAATGGCAGGTTTTCAAATGTGTTCAGTTTGTGCTGATGAATATCTCGAT
>Ga0315288_10011420_pt1 | contig 11177 bp, 11 predicted proteins | sample YL17G11_20_MG_FD_203454 | JGI IMG/M metagenome (GOLD analysis project Ga0315288, IMG submission 203454) | Sediment microbial communities from Yellowstone Lake, YNP, Wyoming, USA - YL17G11_20 | ecosystem: Environmental > Aquatic > Freshwater > Lake > Sediment | place: USA: Wyoming | collected... | reverse complement strand
CTCTAGCAGATTACTCAGTAAAATAAAAATCCCGATTAGGTGTGGGGGCCAGGGGTGGCTCTCCTTTGCTCAGATGGCATTTGAACTTCGGAAGGGCAAGCAGTTGTTTAAATAGATCTTTACCAGACCGAAGCTCCGATGTAACTCGGAGCGTAGGTTGGCCAGGGGTGGCCCTCCTTCGCTCAAATTGCATTTGAACTTCGGAAGGGCAAGCAGATGTTTAAGTTAATGCTTGCTAAGCCGAAGCTCCGATATAAATCGGAGCGAAGTGCTAGCCAGGGGTGGCAGAGCGGCTGATGCGGCGGTCTGTAAAACCGTTTCAGGTAGGTTCGACTCCTACCCCCTGGACACAAGACTTAAAAACTTGCCAGAAACTGCAAAAAAATCCGTCTTTGTTTTTAATTATACACGTTTAAATATAAGTACCTTTTATGGAAAGGCAAGAACAATCTCAGACAAATTTTAATCAAAAGTCTAAGTCAAAAAAGGTAATAACCATTGTTATTTATGTCGCTTTTTTATTAATCGTTGGCGGTGTTACATTATATTTTATGCAGAAGGTAGGCTTTATAGGCGGATTGAGTGCTAACTGTAAATTTGTCATCGAACAAAAGAAACTATCTGATGTTCATGGATGCAGCGAAGAGAAATACACATTAGAAGATGGTAAAGAAGTTGCTTATATTGATGTGAGCTATGGACCGGATATAGATTGGGGTATGCCAGATTCATATACTGGCATCTTGGAAGGCAATAAAGTAACAGATTATTTTGGGGATAAAAGTGGTGCCGATGACATATTGCGTGGCCACGGAGACTTTTGTCTACCATCAATGAATAATTTAGACAAACGTAATGATGTTACCATTGGCCTCGCTCGGAGCAGCAATAAAATATACCCGTATCAGTGGAAAATCGAATTTAGAAATTTTCATGTTGCTATACCATGGAAGAAAGACAATGCGGCGATTCCTATTCCGGATTGTATATTAAACGGAACTTTATATCTCCATGCATATGGTTATGGTCAAGCCACGGGTGATGATTCTCAACTAAAATACTCTTACAATAATGTTCCGTCTCAACAAAATTGTGAAAATAGCGCTTTGAACTCTCAAGATCGCGGCACTTGTTATTATATTCGCGCGGTTGTTTCAGGTGATATTTCGCTATGCAAATATGCTGGCGGTACAGGTCTTGAGAGCAGCAATCTTTGCTACTTATTTTTGGCTGTGCAAAAAAAATCACCGGAACTGTGTAGTTCTATTTCTGATGATCATATTCAGAGTTGGTGTTATGGAGATGTAGCATCAGTTTTGCAAGATTCCGAAATCTGTAAACTCGCATCGAATTATGACATAAGAGATGACTGTACATCGTCGTTTGAAAAAGCCCTTGGCATCTACGTACCCTATAATTACGAAACTACGAAAAAGTATTTAGATGATGCCGTTAAGGTGGGTGATCCAGTATTATGTCAAAAAATAGAGCACAATGGAGAATTACAGGCTGAGTGTATAACAGAGGTGGCGACCAAGCTGCAGAGGCCGGAATACTGTAATAACTTTATTACCGAGTCGTTTAAGAAACAATCATGCACATACGACGTGTACTTGCAACACGCGAAAGATTCAAATGATCTCAGCTATTGCAATAAAACTTATGCGCCAGATGGTTGTCGGAGAAATATATATAAAAGTCTTGCATCTTCAGCTGAATGTTCTCGTTTTAAAGATCTGTATAAAAATGAGTGCATGCTGTATTTGAATCAGAATAAGTAGAATAATTTTGACGACCGATAACAAGTAAAGAAAGAAAGAATATTAATTTACCACGATAGTACTAATAAAAAAGGTTCGAACGTCCTCCACGAGCCTGGACTAAACGTGCCTAAGTGGATAAATTTCCCTGCCTTTAATATTTATATAATTCATGTCTTATGAAAAGGAAAAACAACAGATTATCGATCATTACAACATAGTAACAAAATATTATCGTTTGTTTTGGCACGGAGGTAAAAGTAATGCTTTACATTTTGGACTTTATGATAAAGAGCATACCTCAAGGACAGCAGCCCTTTTACATATTAACAAAATTTTAGCTGATGCAATAAATATAGAATCAAATGATTTGGTGCTTGACGCGGGGTGCGGAATCGGAGGAAGTTCGATTTGGTTGGCCAAAGAGCGAGGTTGTAACGTGATTGGTATAAACATCGTGCCACTGCATATACAAACTGCCAAAAAGCTTGCGGAGAAAAATGGAGTTTCGGGGAAAGCGACTTTTTTAGAGGCCGATTATATGGATTCTAGACTTCCGGCTTCAAAATTTGATGTAGTTTGGGCGCAGGACTCCGTTTGCCATGCTCCCGATAAAGAAGCTTTTATAAAGGAATCATATCGGGTTTTAAAACCTAAAGGGAGAATTGTTATCTGTGATGGCTTTTTGACCAAACCAACTGATGAGTTAAAAAAAGAAATACCCGAAAAAGAGCACATGAAATTACAACAGTTTGAGGATGGGTTTGGTTATTTGAAGATGATTCCGATAGGAGAATTTATAGAGATTATGAGAAAGGCAGGATATGTGGATGTTGTTTTTAATGACAGGACCGCCGCCGCTATGCCTAACTTCGAAAAGATTTATTATCGTTCGAAGATTATTTATCCAATACTTCTTTTTTTCTCAAAAATTGGCGTGTTCGCCTCCGATGTCCCATTTCTTGCGAGAACTGCGTATCTGCACAAAGAGGGAGCCGAGAAAGGCGCAGGTTGTTATGGATTTATAACCGCTCGGAAATGGTAAATGTAGTAAAAAGCAATTATAATTATATCAAATTAGCGAAGACTTCTGGATAAAAAAAAGTTCGAACATCCCCCACGAGCCTGGACAATTTCTATTAAAGATTAATTGATAATAGTAATTTCAAAAAAATGACAATTGAGCAAAAACTAAATTTAATAAAACGCAACACAGAAGAAATTTTGACGGAAGAAGAATTAGCGGAACTTTTAAAGACCAAAAAACAGCCGGTGGTTTACTTGGGTAATGCGCCGACGGGTCGCCCGCACATTGGTTATCTAATTCCAGCCATGAAAATTAAAGATTTTGTGAATGCTGGGTTACGCGTTAAAGTTCTGGCAGCTGATATTCACGCGCATTTGGACAATATGAAAGCACCCTTTGAATTGTTAGACAAAAGGGTGGAGTTTTATAATCTGGAGCTACGCGAATTGTATCGGGCAATTGGCGTAGATGTTTCAAAAATTGAATTTGTGAAAGGCACTGATTTTGAGTTGGATAAAAAGTACACGCTAGATGTTTATCGTTTGGCGGCCCTAACTAGTGCTGACCGCGCTAAGCACGCGGCTGCGGAAGTTGTAAAATTTGGTGAGAATCCAAAACTAAGCGGATTTTTGTACCCAATTTTACAAACGCTTGATGAAGAATATTTGGGAGCCGATATCCAATACGGCGGAGCAGACCAACGAAAAATTTTTGGCTTCGCGCGCGAATCACATCCAAAAATCGGACAAAAAAAACGCGTGGAAATTATGACGCCGATGCTGCCGGGCATCACGGGCGGAAAAATGAGCGCGTCCGACCCGACGTCTAAAATTGATTTGTTGGACGACGAAAAAGAAATTGCGGTGAAAATCAATAAAGCATATTGCCAGGAGGGCGATTTGAAAGATAACGGCATTATGGCTTTTGTGAAATATGTTTTGATGATTTTGAAAGAAGATAGGGGAGAAGCGTTTTTGATTGAACGGTCGGAGAAATTCGGCGGCGATGTTGATTATAAAAATTACACGGATTTGGAGAAAGATTTTTTGGCAAAAAAACTGCATCCCGAAGATTTGAAAAAAGCCGTTGCCAGGGAGATAGCGCAAATATTGAAGCCAGTGCGCGAATTTTTTAAAGACAAGCAGGATTTAATAAAAAAAGCGTATCCAGAGAGTTAATGTAAGAGAGTAATTGTTTATTAAGAAACTGGTTGACTATAAATAATAATGGCTTTATAATAAGATAAAAAGTCATTATTATGAAAATACAGGCTATAAAAAAAGAGGAGCTATTAAGACTATATAGTAAAGAGCAGAAATCAGTTACCGAGATCGCCAAAAAATTTCGCTGTTCGGCGGGCAGAATAAATTACTGGTTATTTAAATACGGAATTTCAAAGAGATCAATAAGTGAGGCAATCTATATTAAGCATAATCCCGAAGGCGATCCATTCCGTTTTGTTTTACCAAAAAATCTAAAAGAAGCAGAATTATTCGGATTGGGGCTAGGTTTGTATTGGGGGGAGGGCACTAAAGCAAACAAAACTACAGTAAGGATTGGGAATTCAGACCCCGCATTATTAAAAAAATTTATTGAGTTTTTAGTCAAGTTTTTTAGTATTAGCAAAGATGATTTGAAATTTCATTTGCATACTTTTACTGATATTGACATAGAAGAAGCCCGGGAATATTGGATGAAACGATTAGGAATCAAGAAGGGGCAATTTTACAAACCGTTTGTTTCCATTACGGGAAAATTAGGGAAATATAGGAATAAAAGCAAATATGGAGTGTTAACTTTATATTATGGAAATGTTAAGGTAAGAAATATTTTGATAAGTTTATTGCCGTTGTAGCTCAGCCGGTAGAGCAACTCCATGGTAGAGATTCTGCCCACCATGAGAGCAATCTCATTGTGAATCCCGAATTACGGTTAAAGGCCCGTCCTGGTTAAGACCGTAGCGCTTAAAAGGCGCTCGAACGACTGACAAGGGCTCCGAATATTTTCGGAGAAGATACAGTCTAATCCTCTTATAGGCGAACAAAAAAAGAGGCGTAAATGAAGGAGTAGGTCGCCAGTTCGATTCTGGCCAACGGCTCATATGCTAGATAAAAAACAAATCATAATTTTATTGGTTTTGCTGGCAGTTTTGGCCGGCGCAGTATTTTTTTATCATCAAACATATAGTCATTGGCCTTGGCAGAAAAGCGCGCAAGTCGCCGCGCCCACTGCCAGCGTAACCGCTACGCCGGAAATTTCTTCTCAGAGCACGCCTTATGTCAAGACGGAGCGCGATATTATCATGGAAGACGTGGCGCAGACAATAGCGGAAATTTCGCCGGTTGAACCAGTTTTGGGCGGCCATTGGTTTGTTGATCGGTTTTGGTTTGTCAGCGGCACAGACAGCGATTTTTACGTGGAGTATGAGGACGGCCATATTTTGCGGCGCGTTTTGCTGCAAGCGCAGGAAAAAGAAACCGGCTTGAGTTACAAAGTCGTGGCCTTCTTTGAACCGGGGGAGTCGCAGTGGACTCTAAAAAGCGGTCAGGATACGCAATTTGGCAAAAATCTTGATTTATACGAATTTGATGATACACTGAGTCGGTGGACAAAAAGAAATTAATTAAATAATGCCAGGTAGTGAAAATTCGACAGTTTATTGTCGGCTCCTGGTAAAAATAACATTTAAAAACTATATAATTAGATTAAGACTATTATCGCATCAAAAGATGAGTAATTAGTCGAATTTCTACTACCTGGCATGTCTCAAGATAACCTAATCAAACTTCAGTGCACGATTTGTAAGCGCACCAATTATTGGTCGCGAAAAAATAAGCGCAAAGTGGAGCGCAAAATTGAGTTAAAAAAGTTTTGTAAGTGGTGCCATAAGCATACCGTACACAAAGAAACCAAGAAATAAAGAAGGCAGTGTAAAACAGTAAAAAGTTTACCCTGAGCGTAGTCGAAGGGTAAGTGGTGTAAAAAGCACACAGTTCACAAAGAATCTAAGAAATGAAGAACTTAAAAGAATACCAGAAACTTTGCAAAAAAACCGCAAAGAAGTTTTCCGATAAAGATAAAGAAATTCTTACCTGGGGGTTGGGGATTGCCGGAGAAGCGGGAGATGTGGCGGGCTGCATTAAAAAAACAGTGAGTCACGGCAATAATCAAAAAGAAGGAATAAAAGAAAACATCGGCGACACGCTGTGGTATCTGGCCATGATTTGCAATTTTTATGGATGGAACCTGGACGATATTTTGAAAGAAAATATTAATAAACTAAAAAAAAGATACCCGAAAGGATTTACTGAGAAATCGGCTAAACGTAATAATACCAGAATTGATTGGATGGAGAAAAGGTAAATTTACACTCGCATTATGCGAGCAGCGGACACGCCGCTTTCGCTCGCAAAGCGAACGAAAGCGGGCTTGGTATAGTGGCATTACGGCGGTCTCCAAAACCGCATACGGGGGTTCGATTCCCTCAGCCCGTGCTCGGAAAACCACTAAAGATTATTTTGTATAGAAACTAGGAATACAGCGCGGATTATTTTAGGCCGTCCGAAGCTTTAGCGAAGGAGGCCCTCAGCCCGTGCTATCTTTCGCCAAGGCTATCCGTCGCTACTACGTAGCTATAGAATAGCGAAGTATAGCTACGGAATAGCTGGCGATTATGTTTTACGTTTATATAATTTTTAGTTCAAAATTTCATATTTTTTATACAGGGTCGACAGTTGATTTGAAACGGACTTTTTGACCTTGTAGAGGATCTCGGAAACTTGTAAGTCCATAAGAACATCAAGGCCTGGCGTTCAGATTATAAAAAATATATGAATTCAATAATAAAAAAGCTCAGCGCCTGGCTTCCAATAGCAATGTCGCTTACCGCTCTGGCGATAGTGCTTGGTTACGTTGCGATATTTGGCATTGTCCATGAAGCGGATGAGGGAACGGCCGCGCATCTCTTCCAGCTGCTCATGGGTGGGCAGGTGCCGATTGTGGCGTTCTTCGCGATCAGGTGGTTGCCGCAGACGCCAAAGCAGGCGGCAGGTCCTAGCGCTCCAAGTTGTTGCCGCGCTCGCAGCTTGTGCTCCTGTCTTTTTTCTCGGCGGATAGGTTCAAACGACCCGAATGGGTTATGGTATAAAAACGGTACCTGACACCCTTTCTGATTCCTGACACCCTTTCTGATTCACCCTTTCTGATTCCTAAGCTGAAGTGTCCTGCTGAAAAAACAGCCCTTAATGCTGTTTTTTGTTAGTTAGGATGATATAATGAACATATGAAAAAAATTACTGATAGGTGGCATCGCAAAAAGAAGAATGGATTTTCTTTGGTGGAAATTTTGGTAGTGATAGCGATTATCGGCGTTATCGCGTCGATTATTTTGGTAAATTTAAGCTCGGCTACCGGTAAAGCACGCGACGCCAAGCGAAAAACGGAGTTGGCGCAAATTGGCCGGATGCTATCGGGCAGCAGCTGCTATATGCCGGATGGAGGATCGGGTGATTACGACACGGCGACGCTGGTACCGGAGCTGGCAGCAAAAAATCCTCAATATGCGCAGTATGCTTCCCTGGCGCCAAAAGACCCGAAATCCGGTACTGCCACGCAATCTTTTTATCACTATATTATTGATAGCTCGGGTGCCAAATGTGCGCTTTATGCCAATTTAGAAAATCCGGTTGAACCAATAACTTTGTCTGGCATTAGCGCTCCGACTCCGGGCGGAGGCAAGGGCGTTTTCCAGGCTGTCTCAGCGGGCTGGAACGGAACGGATAAATATTTTCAGGTTTCAAATTAAATTTTTATGAAGGGCTCATCATTATCCATCGGTATAGTCGGCCTGCCCAACGTTGGCAAATCAACGCTATTTCAGGCAATTACCAAAAAGCAGGTTGACTGTTTCAATTACCCTTTTTGCACCATTGAGCCAAATGTGGGAGTTGTGGCGGTATCTGATAAAAGACTGGATGCTTTGGCTGACTTGTTGCATCCCGAAAAAAAGATTTTTGCCACAGTAGAATTTGTTGACATTGCGGGACTCGTGCGCGGCGCGCACCAAGGCGAGGGACTAGGCAATCAGTTTCTGGCTCATATTCGCGAGTGCGATGCGATAATTTATCTTTTGCGCCTTTTTACTAGTTCCAGCGTCGTCAACACCCAGCCGACAATTGACCCGTTCAAAGAAAAAGAAATTTTAGACACGGAGCTGGCGCTAAAAGATTTAGAAACGCTAGAAAAAAGACGCGCTGCCCTAGAGAAAGAAATAAAGTCTGGTTCCAAGGAGGCAGCTAAAGAAATGCTCGTTTTGAAAAAGGCTGTAGATTTTTTGGAAAAAGGCATAATTTTGTTTCAGCCGCCCTGGAACGAGGAAGAAAATAAAATACTTAAAAATTATCAGTTGCTAACTTTAAAACCCAGACTATTTTTGTTGAATGGTGAAGAGAACGAGGCGGCTGCACCAATTGTTAAAATTTTTCAACAGAAAGCCTGGCCTTTTTTGGTGATGGATGTTTTGGCAGAAGAAGAAGCTGCCGATCTCAATTCAGAAGATAGAAAATCTTTGGGATTAAAACCAGAATCGCAGTTAGATTTTTTAATAAAGAAATCATACGAGCTTTTAAATTTAGTCACTTTTTTCACTATTCTTTCTAATGAAACACGCGCCTGGCCAATTCTGAAAGGGACAAAAGTTCCTCAAGCCGGCGGGGTCATCCATACTGACTTTGAAAAAAAATTTATTCGCGCCGAAGTGATTAATTGGCAGGATTTAATCAAGGCCGGCGGCTTTAGCAGGGCGCGCGAGCGAGGTTTGCTTCGCACCGAGGGCAAGGAGTATGCGGTACGCGACGGGGATGTGATAGAAATTAAACATGGGGGGTAAGGATAATAAAAAGGAAAAGCCCTCATGAGTTGAGGGCTTTCACGGAGTATTTCGCGGAGGGTATCGACGATCAAGGGAAGTGAATGAGCGGTTTTACAATGGTGCGCCAGACCTTCTGGCAGACCCTTTTGGGCGTCCCCGTGATTTCCATAATAATGGGGAAATTGTTTGAAAGCATGTTGGCATTTGGGATTTTTAGAATTATTTTCTTTCCCCTTTGTATGATTTCTCGGGGGATAATAATCCCGTAGAGATTCTCTACTTTACCAAGTAGCTCTCGGGTCTGGTCTTCGGCCTGCATCATTCTTAAAAACGCTGGATTCATCACCATAATCAGAGCCTCCTTTTTTGTGGAAATAACAACAATGAACCAAGTGTGATTATATTATATTTTTTATTTAGCGTCAACTAAAATCTGTGGATTATTTAACACTGGTAGAAAAATTAATTGAAGAAAATTATTTAAAAACAACTTTATTGATTGAAGCTTTCAAAAACATCAATCGGGCGGATTTTTTGCCCGAAGATTTAAAAGACGAAGCCGGTGTCAACGCGCCTCTGCCCATTGGCTTTGGCCAGACCAATTCTCAGCCCTTAACCGTCGCTTTTATGCTGGAGTTGTTGCAGCCGCAGGCGGGTGAAAAAATTTTGGATATTGGCGCGGGTTCGGGCTGGACGAGCGCGCTGCTAGCCTGGTGCGTCGCTGATACAGGTAAAGTTTATGCCATTGAGCGGATAGGCGAGCTTTGCGAATTTGGCAAAAACAACGTGGCCAAGTATAATTTTATTGATAAAGACATTGTGGAGTTTGTTTGCGACGATGGAACCAAGGGCTGGCCAGAGCGGGCGCCCTTTGATAAAATAATTGCGTCAGCCAGCGCCCAAAATATTCCGGACGCCTGGAAGGAGCAGCTAAAAATTGACGGCAAAATGGTTTTGCCGATAAAAAGCAGCATCTGGCTGATTACTAAAAAATCAGCCGATAAATTTAGCGAAAAGGAATTTCCCGGTTTTGCTTTCGTGCCGCTGATCTCGGATAAAAATTTCATCCCCCTTTTTAAAGGGGGATTGAGGGGGATTTAAGAGGATTATTAAATCCTCCCTAACCCTCCTTTAAAAAGGAGGGAAAAATATTGCTGTATTGATATGGAAAATCAAATTATAGAAACTAAGAAATCAGACAAGGGCAGATGGCTTATTTTTTTTATTTCGTTTTTTGCCCTAACAGTTTTGGCCGTTGCTTTTGGCGCCTTTTACGTTTACCATCAACTCTATTCGTCGGCCGACAAAGGCAACAGCGAGCAGGCATTGTTTAGCGTTGCCAAAGGGGAAAGCGTTAAAGCAATTGCTGCTAAATTGCGTTCGGAAAATTTTATCCGCAGCCAGTTTTGGTTTGAGGCCTATGTTTGGTATGAAAAACAGCAGGCAAATTTACAGGCGGGCGACTATGCCTTGAGCCCCAACTTGAGTATTCCGGAAATTTTACAAATCATCACCGGCGGCAAAGTCATTCCCAACGAAACCCAAATTACTTTTCCGGAGGGCTTCAGCGCCAGTCAGATAAAAGATCGGCTGCTGGAAAATGGGATAAAATCTGCCGGTTCCATAGATCAAGAAAAAATTGACGGCTTCCAGCTGCAATACAAGTTTTTGGGCGAGGTTTCGCCCGGCCTGAGCTTAGAGGGTTTTTTATTTCCCGACACTTATCGCTTTAACAAAGACATTAAAAAGGAAGAGATAATCAAGAAGTTTTTAGATAATTTTGATAAGAAACTAGCGCCCGCCTGGCGGGCGGAAATCGAGCGGCAGCAGCGCACAATCTATGAAGTTGTGACACTGGCATCAATTGTGCAGCAGGAAGCTTTGAATGAACAGGAAATGCCAACCATTGCCGGAATTTTTTTAAATCGTCTGAACATTGGCATGGCGCTGGAATCGGATGCGACGATAAATTATATTACTGGTAAAAAAGACCGGCAGGTTTCAAGCGATGATACAAAAATTATATCGCCCTACAATTCATATCTAAATAAGGGCTTGCCGCCAACGCCCATTTGCAATCCGGGCGTTGAAGCATTAAAGGCGGCAATCTATCCGCAGCAGTCAGATTATTTATATTTTTTACATCCCTTAAACAGTCCGGCAGTTTATTCTAAGACGCTGGAGGAGCATAATATGAATAAGGCGAAGTATTTGCAATAAACGAGGCTGTCGTTGCAAATTTTCGCTTGACGGCCAAAAATGTGCTATAATATACTCAACGCCTAACAAGGCAACTGGGAAGTAAAGCTTATGCCTAAGCTTTCGGATTCACAATACAAGAGAGAGAGAGAGAGAGAGAGAGTAGAAGCTCGCCCAGTTTTATTATTAACACATTCTATTAGAGCGTCTTTTATGTGACGCTTTTTTTAGTTTTTTTAGACCCTTTTGCGCGGCGACGTGTTAATACTGGCCGTAGAATATGATATAATAGTTCTATGAAAAAGAAAGCCGATAATAACTA
>Ga0315288_10011418_pt1 | contig 11178 bp, 7 predicted proteins | sample YL17G11_20_MG_FD_203454 | JGI IMG/M metagenome (GOLD analysis project Ga0315288, IMG submission 203454) | Sediment microbial communities from Yellowstone Lake, YNP, Wyoming, USA - YL17G11_20 | ecosystem: Environmental > Aquatic > Freshwater > Lake > Sediment | place: USA: Wyoming | collected... | reverse complement strand
GCGGGAGTGAAGGTCCGCGTTGCGCCTACCGGCAGTCCGCTGACACTGAAGCTCACGGTGCCGCCATAGCCGTTCAGCCCCGTCACGGTGACGTTGTAGCTGGCGTTGCTCCCGGGATTCACCGACTGGGATGTCGGTGAAGCGCCGAGCGTGAAGTCCGCCTGCGCAGGCCCGCCGCACGAGGGAAACTTGAATGACCCGATGTGGGTGCTCCAATTGAACGAGCCGTTGGCCTTCAGGTATTCGGTGGTGTACCAGAACGTGCAGTCATCGACCGGATCAACGCTCATGGCACTGTAATCGCCCCAGCGGTTCAAGCCGCCGGTTTGCGAGCCGGCGCCGGCCTTGATCAACGATTCCGTCTGCATCGTGCCGAGCGCGTCCGCCGGAACGCGTCCCGTGTAGTAGATCGACGGGAACAGGCTCGAGGCGTTCGACGCGCTGTAGCCGGCGGCGATGTCGCCCGACTGGCCCATGGCAATCGAGCCCATCCAGCGGTAGTTCGCGTCGGGGGCAAAAGTTCCCTGCTGGTAAACCGTGGGGCTGGAGTTCGGGCTGCGCAGCTCGTACCAGCGCACGCCCACGCTCGTCCCCGCGACAATCGAATGGTTCACGACCAGCGACTCGTGATCGCCGAAGTTTCGATACGCCAGCCGGTACATCAGCCGGTCGGCGAGCGAGTCGAGCTTCTGGGTGGTGCCGGGTTGCGGGACGCACGCCCCGCCGCCGGCCCGTCAATAGTACTTTGGGACCATTGACTTCGACGTGAGCAAGTCAGAATCTCACTCCCTCAGCTCTTTGCGGCCATTCGGAATTTGAGTGGCCGGCCGCACTTTACCCGAGCGCAGGAAGATGCTAGATTCCGGTGCGCACGTTACTCGAAGCGTCCTCGCGACATCGTCCCTTGCGCCCACTTCGGAGGGAATTCGAATTCATAGCTTACGCGCGCTTGAGGCCATGAACATCACCCGGCCGAAACTGCGCGCGCTCATTACCCGCGAGCGGCTCGACAGGCCCGGCGGGGAGAGAGACGATTAAAGAAATCCATGCCGACAATCGACACTCGCTGGAACTTGCTTTCGCATCGCTCGGTCATCCTGGAAAACCGCGCGCTCCGCGTCGTCGTTCTCCCCGAACTGGGCGGGCGAATCTGGAGCATCGTTTACAAGCCGCGCGATCGCGAACTGCTCTGGCACAATCCGCGCATCCCGCCGCAGAAGGCGCCGTTCGGCGCGCCCTTTGACAACGTCTGGTCGGGCGCGTGGGAGGAGATGTTTCCGACTCCCGCGCCAGGAGTGATCAACGGGGAAACGTATCCCGACCACGGCGAAGTCTGGAGCCTCGCGTGGGACGCGACGACCGAGAGCCAGCAAGAATCCGTGACGCTGCAGTTGCGCTGCGAAACGCCGATCAGCGCCATCCGCATGGAGAAACGAATCACCCTGCGCGAAGGTGAGGCGCGCCTGGAGGTGGCGTACTCACTGACCAACCTCTCTCAATCGGACTTCCCTTTCCTGTTCGCTCTGCACCCGGCGTTCCAGGTCACACCCCGATGCCGGCTGGATTTCCCACCCATGTCGGTGGAGCTCGAACCGACTTATCCGGGGTCGCTGGTGGGAGTCCAATCGCCGTTCGCCTGGCCCTTCGCGACCCGCGGGGGTAAACCAGTCGACCTCCGCATCGTGCAGCCCGATTCATCTGGAGAAGTCTACTTCTTCTACGGGACCAACTTTCGTGAGGGTTGGTGCGCGATCACCGACACTCGCGAGCGTCTGACCCGCGGACTCGTTTTCTCGCCCGAAGTCTTCCGCTCGTGCTGGCTGTTCGCCACCTACGGAGGCTGGCGGAATTATCAGGTCGCCATCCTCGAGCCCTGCACTTCCTACCCGCAGCAGATCGAGCAAGCGATTCAGAAAGGACAGGCGTCCACTCTTCCGAAAGGCGGAAAGCTGGAGACCACCGTCGTCTTCCAGGTGCAAGAAGGTCTGTCGAGCGTGAGCGGGCTGGGAACTGACGGCAGTTTCCGCGAGGTGCCATCCTCGCTCGCGGGGCGGGGCCGTCTGCAAGCGCGCACCCGCGAGTCGTGCAGTGTTGAACCACTTCCCGGTAACGCGCAGTCGCGTTGCGGCCGGAGAACAAATCCATGACCGAACACTTCTGGCTTGGAATGGCACTCGTCTTTCTCGGCGGAGCCATGAACGGATGCTTTCCACTGCCCATGAAGTACGCGCGCTGGAAGTGGGAAAATACCTGGCTGGTTTTCGCGGTCGTGGCGCTTCTTGCCCTGCCCTGGACGCTCGCCGGCGGATTCGTTCCTGAGCTCGGCGAGGTATATCGCTCCGTCTCAGGTCGCGCGCTCTTTTTGCCTCTGATTTTCGGGTTCCTCTGGGGCATCGCTCAGGTGACGTTTGGACTGGGGATCAGCGCCGTCGGCATGGCGCTGGCGTTTGCGGTCGTTGCGGGCCTGGCCTGTCTTTCCGGTTCATTGATTCCCCTGCTCGTGTTGAGCCCTGCGGACCTTTTCCGCCCGCGTGGAGTCCTCTTGATGGCGAGCATGCCCATCCTTTTCACCGGATTGTTTCTTTATGGCCTGGCAGGCCGCCGTCGAGAAAAGGAACAAGCTGCGTCGCGCGTTACATCGCACGCGGCCCGCAGCTTCGCCGCCGGCCTCGCGATCTGCATCTTCACGGGTATCTTCGGATCAAATATCAATCTGGGTTTTGCTTTCGGTGGTGACGTCCTCCGCAGCGGCCTCGCGCACGGCGCGAGCACAGTGACCTCCACCTACGCCGTGTGGGCGCTGGTCCTGGGCGCGGGCTTCATTCCCAATCTTCTTTATTGCCTCTACCTGCTGTTTCGAAACCGCAACTGGCCCGTTTTCAGGCAGGCCGGCTGGGCGCGCGAAGTCCTTCTCGGAGTCGCGATGGCGCTGTTGTGGCTCGGGGGAATGGTCACTTACGGAATTGGCGCTACGCTCGTCGGGACGTATGGCACGTCGCTCGGGTATGCCCTGTCGATTGCCGCGATGATCCTCTCCTCGAATTCACTGGGGATCTTGACGGGAGAATGGAAAGGTACTTCTCCAGGAACCAAGCGACTGCTGGCCGCGGGCGCGGCAGTGGTGCTCGTCTCGGTTGTCGTGCTCAATCTGGGCGGGCTCTTCTGAGAGGCTGGCCGAGAATCTCGCTTTTGGATTTCGATTTCGTCTCGGCAAGCAATCCACAAGACATCTGGAGCCCTCAACGGGCGCCGCCGCCGAATATCCTCACCAGGCGCGAGCCTTCGTGGCGAACGCGCAAGACCCGCGTCCGTTCGTCGAACGTCCATCCGGGCGCGGTGGGATTATTTTGCTTCGGAAGCTCCTTCCCATCGGCCGTAACGCGTCTGGGCGTGAAGCTGATGCGCAGCACCTCGGTGGAAGCGTCATCGAACGTCTGGTAGTTGACCTCTTCGCGGAGGTAGGAAACGCTCGCCACCATCGAACTGGAGCGCACCAGATGGTCTTCGCCCGCCGGCGCCCACTCGGGAACCGCGCCCAGCCCCGCCATGAAATGCCGGATGTAGTCACCATAGCCGTCGGAAAACCAGATGGTCTGTTCGTTGATCGGTCCGACGTTGACCGCGCCATTCTCGCGGCACATGTAGGTGGCCCAGTTGAAAGATCGGAACGCCTTTTCCTTCGCCGCCGCGTCGCCGGTCGCTTCATGCCAGAGGGCCAGCACCGAGGCGTAACGAGAGGTGTGGCTTCCCATCTTGGGCATGAAGTGGATCTGCTCGGAAACCGCATTCGCGCCCCACATGACGGCAGGCTCTTTGGGAACGTCCACGACGAAGGTCTTCTCCACCCACTGGATCAGGTTCGCCACATGGACGCGCCACTCGGGGTCATATTCGGGATGCTGCAAAATGTAGCGCGCGGTTTCCATCGGGCTGTACTGATTGAAATTCTCCAGCTTCTCGACGATTGGCACGTCTTCAAAATAAGTGACCCAGAGGTTGTTCTGCATCGGATAAGTCATCATCCACGCCCAGGCCATCTGGCGGTCGCGCCGGTAAGCCGGGACGTCTCCCAGGCCCAGCCGGGTCAGCTCATCGAGGAGGCGGATGGGACCGATGACATTCGCAGAGTACTCTTCGCGCGCCACATCCGTCTCCGCGTAGACACGAAAAGGCCACGGCGAGTGGTCGGCGTCGCCGCTTCGAACGTGCCGCGCCAGTGCGCTGGCACAGGCAATCGCGGCCTCGCGATAGCGAGCCTCGCCCGTCAGCTCATAGAACTTCAAGTAACCGTATCCGAGTTCCCCGAGCTTATCCGGCTCGATGACGCCATACCCGTCGCCACGGCCAGGTAATTTCTTGTCGTACTTGAAATCGTGCGCGCCGCGATATTCGGTCGCCCCGTGGTCCGAACTCGCGTAGGGGACATCGCCCCACGACCAGTGTGAGGGCGTTGTGCCGTAGGCGAGCTGATGATCGAGTAGCCCCTGAACGAGTTCCACCACCGCGCGGTCGCCCGAATAGGCGTAGTAGGCCGCCGCCGAGTCGGCAAACATCGCGTAAAGCCCGGCCGGATTGTGCGGCCACGCCGTGCCTCGAAGCTTGACCGGATCCAGACAGCAATAGCTGTAGAAAGCCTTCAGGCCATTCGATTCGACGGGCGCGGTGTGGAGCAGGAAATCCCACGCCAATCGCATGACGCGGTCGTAGGCCTTCTCCTGAGGCTCGACCCAGGAAAGCAGTTTCCCTTGCCCGTCCAGCACCACGCGATGGCCGTTCAGAGTGTCTTCAGCGCGCAGGGGACTCGCCACAGTTACGAAAAGAATAAACAGTCCCAACCTCGATGCTATTCTTGCCATAGGTCCATCCTCCGAACACCGGCCCCTTGCGAGCAAGGGGCATCATACTAACTCTCTTTCTCCGCCGATACCACGTGGGCACAACGCGCGCCGCTCCATGACACCTTCCGAGGAAGTAACACCTCTTCCCCACATGACTCTGGTAGAATGTCGCAGGTCTAAGTCCATGCTTGACTCAGATCCCCTCGCGTTTCGACTTTTTCATCCCAGGTCTCGGGGAGGAACGATGCGAATCCCACTCAACCTCATGGGGACCCTGCTGGTCGCGACGATGTGTTCCGGCGTCGCTGCCCAGGGACAGACGTACAAATCACACATCGAGAATCCCATCGTTCGTTACAAGATGGCGGCCAAGCTCGATCCTCTCACTCGAACGATCAAGGGCCACTATACGCTCGGGTGGAGGAACCACACCGCGGACTCGATCCCCGACCTCTACTTTCACCTCTACCTGAACGCCTTCAAAAACCTCGACAGCACCTTCATGCGCGAAAGCACGATCAGCCGCCGTCGTGAGTTGCTCGATGATTGGCGCACGAGCCCGGAACAGGAAAAGTGGGGCTGGGTGGACGTGGACAGGATTCAGATCGTGGGCGGCGCGGACCTGACCTCCGCCAAGACTTTCGTTCATCCCGACGACAACAACGCGGCCGACCAGACCGTCCTGAAAGTTGTGCTTCCTCAACCCATCGCGCCGCAAGGCACGATCGAGCTTGCGGTCGATTTCACCTCCAAGCTTCCGAAGGGGCTGGCGCGCACCGGTTACGTGGACGACTACTTCTTTGTCGCGCAGTGGTTCCCGAAGATCGGCGTTTACGAAGGACCCGGCGACCGCGGGCGCAGCGCGGGTGCGTGGAATTGCCACCAGTTCCACGCCAACACGGAGTTCTACGCGGATTACGGAGTGTACGACGTGGAACTCACGATGCCGTCCAAATACGTGGTCGGCGCAACCGGCTATCTCCGCAACCAGCGCCGCAATCCCGACGGAACAACCACCACCAACTTCTTCCAGGAAGATGTCCACGACTTCGCCTGGACGGCCAGCCCGCACTACCTCAAGCTCACGCGAACTTTCGATTGGGGCAAGGAAGTGAGAGCCGACGAACTCGTCGCCTGGACCAAAATCCTGAACCTGCCTGCCGACCAGGTGGCGTTACGGGACGTCAGCGTGACGCTGCTCCTTCAGCCCGATCATCGGAGTCTCGAGGAGCGCTATTTTCGGGCTACGTTCAATGCGTTGAAATATTTCGGACTTTGGTATGGCCAGTATCCTTACGACACGCTCACGGTCGTCGACCCGGCGCGCAATTCCAGCAGCGGGGGCATGGAGTATCCCACGCTCATCACCGGTGGCACCTACTTCTGGCCGGGCGAGCATGCGTTCGAGCCCGAGGGCGTGACCGTCCACGAATTCGGCCACCAGTTCTGGTACGCGTTGGTGGGCAATAATGAGTTCGAGGAAGCGTTCCTCGACGAAGGCTTCAACACCTACTCGACTGGCAAGGTGCTGGAAACCGCCTACGGCTCCGAGTGTGCTTATCAGCGCGTTCTCGGGATGCCCATCCCGGCGCTGCCGTGGCTCTACGTTCCTGTTCCGTCGTTCCCCTTTGCGGGAGTCAACAATATCCCGATGGGTCCGTACTTCTCCTCCGTGCAGGTTCCGGAGCGTTCGGCCAACCGCCGATCCTATCTCTACCACGCCAAGGACGACGATCTGGTGCGAAATGGTTGGGAATATCTGAGCGGGTCGAGCTACGGCGTGAACTCCTACGATCGCGTGGGGCTGACCCTGCGGACGCTGGAGAACTACCTGGGCAGCGAAACCATGGCGCGCGTGATGCGCACCTATCATCAGCGCTGGCGCTATCGCCATCCCACGGCCCAGGACTTCATCGCAACCGTCAATGAATTCGCGGGCCGCAACATGGACTGGTTCTTCCAGCAATTTTTCACCAGCTCCAACGTGGCGGACTACGCCGTGACCGGCCTCGTCTCAACTCCCCTCGAAGGAAAAGTGGGCATCTACGACGAAGGCGGAAAGAAAGCTCCGTACCTCGACGAGGCGGCGCGCCAGGCCTTTGAGAAGAGTCAGGACAAACGTTATCGCACCACCGTCACCGTGCGCCGGCTGGGCGAGGTTGCGGCGCCCGTGGACGTGGTTATCCGGTTCAAGAACGGCGAGGTGGTCCGCGAGCAGTGGGATGGGAAATACCGATGGGTCAAGTATGTCTACGAGAAGGCTTCGGAAGTTGCATCGGCCGAGGTTGACCCGGCGGGAAAACTCGTGCTGGATGCGAATTACACCAACAACAGCCGCGCCGCCAAAGAAGACAATGGCGCCGCCGCCCGCTGGTATGTGCGCTGGATTTTCTGGCTGGAGAACCTGTTTGTCGCCGCCGGTTTCTTCAGTTAATCCCTGTAGCGGCGGACGGCGCCCGCCCCGATGTAATCGGGGACCGCCGTTAAACTCTCTGCGCTTTTCAAGCGCCACAACAAGTCGTTCTTGGGAGGGTCACGATGAGTCCAGGATCAGCTCTCATGCAAGGCTTCAGCATGGCCAGGCGCGCCCGTCCGGCGGTCTGGATACTCCTGCTGGCCAACCTCGGACTGGCGGCGCTGGCGGGCCTACCGATTTATCGTGGCATCCTGCGCTTCACCGGATACAGCCTGATGAGCCAGAAACTGGCCTCCGGCCTCTCCTACGATTGGCTGACGGATTTCTTGGTCAACAGCCCGGCGTCGCTTGACCGTTACGCCGCGCTCATCGCGCTGGTGGGTTTTGCTTCAATACCAGTTAATACCCTGCTCGCGGGAGGCGTGCTGGGCCGCTTCCGGGACGCCGACCTGCAATTTTCGCTCGCCGGCTTTTTCCGGGACGTGAAGCGCTTCGGGTGGCGGCTGATCCGCCTGATGATTCTGGGGCTGTTCTGCTACTGGCTGGTGTTTCTTATCACGAATCGTGGATTGCGCAGCCTGATTTCCAGTCAGACAAACGATTGGCAGGATGACCGAATGGTCTTCGCACTGCGGCTCATTGCGGGCTTGCTTTGCATCGCCGGCCTCGGCTTCGTAAATCTCGCAATGGACTACGCGCGGGTGAAACTGGTGATGGAAGATGGCTCGAGCGCCGCGGAGGCTTTCCTCGTTTCACTGGGCTTTTCCCTCGGCCGCCTGCGAAAGGTTGTGACCGTGTATGCCCTTCCCACACTGGCCAGTGTGGCGCTGCTCGGAATCTACTGGCTGGTCGTGCCCTGGTCGCTCATCAACACACCGCCTGCGGAAGGCACGTGGGGGCAATACCGGGAGCCGCTGGTCGTCGCCTTGCTTTTCCTCGGTCAGCAACTCGTCATGTTTGGCCGCTACTGGTTCCGAGTCGCCACGTGGGCCGGCGAGTGGTCCTACTACGGCGGCTCACGCTGATCGCACTCGTTCCCTGCGCGCGTAATCCGGCGCACGCACATCACTCATTGAAACGAAGGGGGCACGACATGCTGTGCCCCCGGTCGTCCTACTTGAAGATGTCGGTAAGGGGCGGTTGCGAGCCAAACTGCGGGTCGTTAATTCCCATGGACCGCAGAATCGTCGGCCCGATGGCGGTCATGCGGATGCGGTGGAGGTTCACTCCCCTCTTGATCCCGGGCCCCCGGGCGATGAAGGCTGATTCCAGCCCGGAGCGAAACGGCAGATAGCCGTGCGTGCCGCCGAGTTTCGCTCTCTTGACGATCACCTCGCCATTGGCGCTGTCATCAAACCCCACACCGGACGGCGCTTCGAGCGCCATCTGGATTGCCGGCTCGGCGCCCAAATCCGCCAGCGCGGTGCGGCTGAAAACACTCCATAACACGCCCTTGTCGCGCAGCGGCTTGAGCGCCGCTTCGACCTCCTGCCGAAGTTTCTGCGAATCCGGCCAGTAGATGAAGAACGCGCCACCCGTGGCGACCGTCACGATTTTGCCGCCCGTAATTTTTCCACTCTGATCGACCTGGAGCAGTCCGGCCTTCACCAGCAACACGTTGGGGTTAACCTCGCGCTCGACGGGCAGGAAACCGTGGTCGGAGACGATGTAAACATCCGTCGAGTCCTCCAGGCCCGCTTCCTTGACGGCGGCGAGCAGATCGCCAAGACGCGAGTCAATGTTTTCGAGCGTTGTGATGGCCTCGGCGCTTTGCGGTCCGTATCCGTGCTCGGCTTCATCCAAGGCCGCCAGGTGCAGCAGCAGGAGATTGGGCTTGTGCTTCTTGAGCACGAAGGCCGCGAGGCGAGTCCGCGTGACGTCGTCGTCGCCGCCGGCCTTGGGCGGGCCGAGTTCCATTGCCGCTTCGAAGAGCAGCCCCGGCGTCGCGAACTTCGCGACGTACAAGGGATCGCCGGCCATCCCTTTCGCCGGGTCCCAGATCTCGGGAATATTCCAGGTGATGCGCGCGCCTGTCGTCGCTGGCCAGAACACCGCCGCGCTCGTCAGGCCATGCTGCTGAGCTTCATCCCAAAGCGTCGGGACTTTGATGGACTCGGCGAACCAGAACCAGTCGTTGGGATTCTTCCCCGCCTCGCGCGAGGAGAGGTTCGAGTAAACGCCGTGTTCACCGGGCACCCGGCCGGTTACGAGCGTGGTGTGCGAGGGATAGGTCACCGACGGGTAGACGCCTTCTACGCCTTCGGCATAGCTGCCTTCCGCCATCAGCCGCTGAAGATTGGGAATGCGCAAGTTCGCCGGCGGCGCGACGTACCAACTCGCACCCATTCCGTCCACTGAAACCACCAGGACGTGCCGCGCGGAGGAAGGGCCTGAAGCGGCCGCCGGATTCTGGCCGCACGCAGACTTCGTGACCAGGATTGCCGCCACAATGATGAGTCCTGCGCAAAGCGCCGAGAGTCGTTTCAAGTTCAACCGCCCGATTCCCTGCCGTACAATGAGCATGAGCACATTCATGAGCACCATAACCTCGCGACCGGAAGTTGTTCCTCTCCGCGCCGCCAGGCCCGCACCGCATTGGGCCACGGCGCTCGAGGTCCTGCTGGTATACGCCGGCATTCTACTCCACATCTGGCGCTGGCAGTTCACTTACCCGCGCGCCTGGATGCTGCTCCTCGCCCTCGTGCTCGCCAGCCACGTTGCGCATCACGACACGCTGCGGGGGCTGGGGCTGACCTTCGACGGGCTGCGCGCCAGCGCCAACGCGATTCTGCCGTTGGCCTTGCTTTTCTTCATTCCCGCCATCATCTATGGGTTTGCCAGCGGGAAACTTGCCTTCATTACACCCGGCCAGCGGACGCTCGCGTCGTTCGCAGGCTATTTCCTCTGGTGCGGCTTCCAGCAATATGTTGCGCAATCGTATTTTCACTGCCGCCTGATGAGTTTGATCCCCAACCGCCACTTGAGTTCGCTGGTCGTCGCGCTGCTCTTCGGCGCCACGCACATTCCCAATCCCATTTTGATGATTGCCACGACGCTGGGGGGATTCGTCCTGGCTGAAGTCTTCGCCCGGCATCGCAACATCTGGCCCCTGGCGCTGGCGCAGGCGGCGGGCGGTTTCCTGATTGCGGCGCTCTCCCCTGCCTCGCTCATCCACAACATGCGCGTCGGGCCGGGATATTTTTTCTATGCACTTCGATAGCGACTGGAAGCCCGTGTGGAACACCGAAACTGTGAGCGTGTAGTTACACAACGCGGTCGGCGCCTTGGAGGGCTTCGACGTTTTTGCGGAGGGTGTGGATGGCGCTGCGGGAAGGCGGCGCGGGCCGCTCGAAGCAGCCGGGGATCTTGTAGCCGCAGTGCTGGCAAGTTCCGTCTTCGTTGATCTCGAGGCCGCTCACGTCGTGCCAGGAGCGGCGGGCGACGACGCGTTTGCAGCCCGGGCAGATGGTGTTGGCGCCGTCGGAGTAGATGTTCCCCTCATAGACATACTTCAGGCCCATCTCCAGGGCGATGCGGCGCGCGCGGTGCAGCGTCTCCGGCGGAGTGCGCGGCTTATCGCGCAGCTTGAAGTCGGGATGAAACGCCGTGAAGTGCAGCGGCACGTCGTCGCCGAGATTTTCGAGAACCCAGCCGCTGAGTTCTTTGACCTCTTCCGCCGCGTCATTCAACGTGGGGATGATGAGATTGGTCAGCTCGAACCACACGTTGGTTTCGCGCCGCAGGATCTTGAGCGTGTCGAGCACCGGCTGAATGTGCGTGAGGGTGATTTTCGAGTAGAAGTTTTCCGTGAAGGCCTTCAGGTCAACGTTGGCCGCGTCGATGTGGTCATAGACATCGTGGATCGCCTCGCGGGTGATATAGCCGTTAGTGACCATGACGGTCTTGAGGCCCAGCTGGTGCGCG
>Ga0315288_10011417_pt1 | contig 11178 bp, 8 predicted proteins | sample YL17G11_20_MG_FD_203454 | JGI IMG/M metagenome (GOLD analysis project Ga0315288, IMG submission 203454) | Sediment microbial communities from Yellowstone Lake, YNP, Wyoming, USA - YL17G11_20 | ecosystem: Environmental > Aquatic > Freshwater > Lake > Sediment | place: USA: Wyoming | collected... | reverse complement strand
AAGGCTCGCTTACCGAAAGATTGGGCAATATCACCTATCTCTCTAAATCGACCAGGGCCAAAAATGATTAGGTTAGCAATAGCGAACTCAAAGTTCATCAGCGTTTCCTCCTCTTCTTATTTTTACTACCAATCTGGGTCGGCTGGAAAAAGACTGTAATGCTTTACGCCCTGACGGGGTTGAGCCATCCAATCTGCTACAGTCTCTTTCCATTTCAGATAGTGTTCAGTTTTTTGGTGGCTCTGAAATCCTTCTGGAGACTTATAGGCCTCGTACAAGAAGAATCGCGAAGGATCATTTTCCGCCTGTAAGATATTGAAGTGGACATTGCCTGGTTCTTGGCGAGTGTTCCAAGCATTTTCAAAGGTCGCTTTTTTAAAGTCTTTAATTTTTTCTGGTTTAACAAACACAGTTACACAGACAACATACATATTTTTCGCCTCCTTAAGCTATTGCTTTATAAAAAGTTTATTTTATTAATTTTACTGATTATTTATTCTTTTAATTGCTTCAAATCCTCGAGAAACTGATTTTACGAGGTCTTCCTTTAGGACGTCTATCTATAGCAATATATAAAGCTTCGACTATATGGCTGGTTAAGAAACTCCTTAGACCCCATAGTTTTTCCGTGAAAAGTTAACGAATCATTGAACTAGTACAACCGCTGTCGGAATTCATGTTTTCCTGAAGAAATATTCTTTTTGTCTATTTTATCATCTCGAATAAATAGACCTCTGTCTCTATGATTTACTCTATTATTTGCTAAATATCACGACCTAAAGCTGGGGCCGCACGAATAATTATCCCTTGACATTTTTAAATTATTTGAGATTGTTAATTTGTCATTTATATATGATCTAGTTTCCATTTGTAGTACCTTTGAATCTCATCAAAATGAGGATGTGCTTGAATAGAACAAATATCTTCCCATGTTGTGGAAAGAAAGCTTACACCAGTTGGAACCGTATTATTAAAATTGTTCTTAAAAAGACCTACACCAACAACAATTTGAACTTTTAATGAGGGAAATAGGAGTCTCCCATACTTTTTTAAAAATTCACCACGAAGTTGGATTTGGTCTTTATTTTTATTTTTACCCTGAGTCGATCCAACTCTAGATTGCCATTTAGCCTCACCTAAAATTAACGTATTATCAGTTATTATGCCAAAATCTAACTCAGGTCCACCTGAAACAAGCGTATCTGGATGCGGAATTCTTCTCCATAAAAAGATAACTGCATTTGTTGATACCGCATTTGGGATGTCTAAAAGTTTAAAAAATTGAGAAACCCAATTTTCTCTTATAGATAAACTTGAATAAGCAATTGTTCCAAAAACCGACCAAGTTATGGCATCTTCGCTATGTAAGGATTGTAAATCACAATAGTAAGTAAGCCCCGAAGTACAGATTGAAGATTGAACATCATCAAATGCACGAACCTGTCTGCTTTGATAAAGTTTTTGAATAATTTCGGGAGGAGGCCATGGAATACAATTTGCAGAAATAAGATTATCAGAAGGATGAGTAACAACAATCACTCCACCTTTACTCTTTGCAAAATTTATTTTTTTACCATTCCAATTTTCCATAATTTTATACTCCTTATTAATAGTATTTCTTAGTTTAAAAAAGTTCTAGGATTATATCTTTATTCTTATGACGAATAGTTTGATTAACTGTTAAGAATAAAGATTTAACACCTTTCTATTCCTCACCGAAGTTAAGTTGAATAGCAAAGCGGCAAATCGTTACAGGATATCGCCATTACTATTCGATTTTTTCAATATTCTGCAATAAAATTTTTAAGGAGTTAGAGCCAACATACCACGCTCCTTGGTTATAATGTATTGGGTTTACTCTTAATTCAAAACATTTATCTGTAATATCTTTTGCTTCGTTTTTGTAAATTTTGCTTTTATTCACCAATTCTATTTTTTTGGAGAGGTTATGTACCCAAGTGTCAATTGGTTGTAAAAAATAGTAATCTTCATCTGATAAGTAGTTCTCTAATCCATAAATGTAAACGACATCTCTTAAAATCAAAGAAGCTATTTTTAGGCCAATTGACCATATTCCATCCAGATTTCGATACGCTTCAGCAATCTTCTTTGATTTTATTTGTTCGATTAAGAAATGTAATATATTTTTTTCATTGTTAAACTGAATGAAATTAACAAGGCTTATTACCATTAGTCTATCGCCTTCTTTATTTACCTTGTTTTGTTTTAATAAATCATATAATTCCCTATACTTTGTCCTAAGATTATTTTTGTCAGTCATTTTTGGTGAATTATAAAGCAAGACATTATTATTCCCCAAGAAAGATTCAAGTGCTGTTTTGGCTCTTTCTTCAAATATTGATGATAATTCGTCTCTTCTACCTTGATAAAATGAATAAGATAAAACAAAAAATAAAGCACTCTTTGGAGACTCCAGAAAATTGTTTTTGTCTCTAATTCTTTCTTTAAGCAATTCAAATTCATAATTTTTGTAAAACCCTGCTATTTGCGTAACCAGAGTTTTTGTTTTCATAAACATCCTACCTTAACATTTATTTTTGGTCTCTTCAACCTCACGCTAGCGTCAAATATTCTAAAAGGACCATAATATTAATTTATATTGTCGGAAGAACAATCGCTCTAATACACTTCTAAATTTAAAAATACACAATCCCATTGACAACTTTTTATTAGGCATAAAACCATTAGTTTATTTCAAATATAAACGTCTTTGAAGAATTGTATAATGCTTCCGATTTTTTGATCGTGAGTGAAATAATATTTCTTCTAATTGCTCTGAATATTTGATTTCGCTTTCAATTATTTCTAAAAAATCCTTCCACTCCTCCCCTGTAGGTTCAAAAGCTTTCCAGGATAACATAAAATCAAAATATGCTCCATGCCGGAATAATCTCCCAGGTAAAGGGTAATGTTTTCGATTTCCAAGCAGAATACCATAACGAAGATAAGGATGAACGTTTTTATGAGATGAGGCTTTCTGACTATAAGTAATTGCATCATGAGTAGTAACCCTATTAATTTTACCTTCAATAATTATGCGAGGTTTCCATTTTTCATTATCTATTTTCTGAAATACCAGTAGGTCCGTTTCATATCTTATGATATTTTTACCTTCAGGCCTATCATTTAAATAAGATAACACTTCAAATGAATAGGGAACCTTCTTGCCTGTGCTAAAGAATATTTTCTTTTTTAAGAATGATTCCTCTTGTTCTAATCTCTTTTTTACCTCTTCCATCCATTCTTTTTCTGTCATCTTTAACTCCTTTAACATTATTATCTTCAATAGATGAGATAATCAGCTTTATTTGCTTTTTTAAATAAATTTATTCTTCTTCTAATACCAATGCCCAGATTCTTTTTAATGGTAATTCCGCTTTTAATTCATCATCAAATTTCTCATAATATTTAAATATAGCCTTTAATAATTCTTTTGAATCCCATAGACGGGTATTAAAGAATTCATTGCTTGCTTCTTTCAGTGTATTATTATTAAAACCGGCCCAGGAAACTAGCAAGCATTGTTCAGCTTTTACTTGAGACATTACCCCTCTCAATTCTCTTAACACTCTTACATCAACAGGATTTTCTGTTGTCTTTACTTGGATACATATTCTTGGTCCGTCAAAACCTAAAAGACCTCCAGAAGCTAAAATATCTACTCCTCCATCTGGTCCCGGCGGAGAAACCCTGGTAGTATATCCCTGAGCCTGTAAAATTGCATCTACTAACCTGGCTAAACCATGGCCTTTAAATTTTTGATTAACAAATTTTGTAATTTGATCCTGAGCATAAGTTTCAATATCTATTTCTTCTTCCTCTTTTTCTATTGTCTCTGGTTTTACTCCTTTTTCTAAACTTAAAAGCTGATTAATTCTTTTTTCTGCGTTATTTTTCTTTATCTGACAAACTGTCAAAAGAGACCCAAAAGAATATAATAAATCCTGATCAATTTCTGTTCGGGGAATTTCTTTATTCCATTTCGCTTTCCTAGTATGTTTTACATTCTCGGATAACTTCTGATATTTATATTCTCCTTCAACTATTCCGAACATTATGCTATTCTTTGTTTTTAAAGGAATTGACACCAAATCACCAATTTTGATTTCATGAACAAAGCGCCAGATTTGACTGATATGGCTTACCATTCTGTTCTTAGAGTTATCAGTATATATTTTTTGATATATTTCTTTTAACTCATCTTTGCTTTTTATTTTAGATAGATCACCTAATTCGTTCCATTCAATTGCAAAAACATTATTTTCAAAAATTATATTTTCCTGTTCTCCATATTTCCCAGCTCTAACCATCCATAAAGCCATTTTCTTTACCTCCCGAATACTTTTAGTTAACTTGTATTATTATTCTTTTAAATAAATCTTTCACGTTAGTACTATTAAAATCTTCTCCCTCAACCTTTTTCCTCTTACATTAACAATGCCGTACTCAAGTTCTTTTTTATGAAAAGTTAGAAAAAATTATCGAAATATTAAACTAGTACAGCGGTTACTCCCTATCACATTCATAAGAAAATTACTATCTTTTCTGATTTGCTCCAATATTTTGTGAATTTGTTAAACCTGACTCCAATTCCATCTATACAGACAACCAATTATTTTTAGCTTCATATTTTCTTTTTTATTTTATATTTCCTCTTTTTGAGGGATCTTAAATGTATTCCCAATCTTATCTAAAATAGCTTTATAATTGGTATTTTCTAATTCATCTAATGAAAAACATTTTAAATCCGCAATTTTATTTAGAAAATCACCAATATTTGATTGAATTTTATCTATTTTATCCAATTCCACATGCGATTGAGCTGTTCCGGTATTTTCTAAATTATTTATTTTATCCTTAAACCCTTTATATTTGTTTTGCCAGAATCTTATATAATCAATATGTTTTTCTTTTTTAAAAATATCTGCTTCTTTATCGATAATTATCGGAAAAGTTTTTTTAATATATTTAATTTCTTGAATAAATTGAATTACCTCATACATACAATTTGTAGATTTTAAATATGCATCACTAATTAACATTATTACATAATCATGGTCTCGAATAGTATCCATAAATTTTTTTAAGCTTGAATATGGCATGGCATCTCTTACATCTATAGTTAATTGAATATTTTTTGAAATAAAAAATTTATCTACTCCATCAGCAATTTCCTCATCTTTGTGACTATAAGAGAGAAATATGTTTGGCCTCTTTATATTTTCTTCTATTTTATTACTTTCTTGATTATTATTTGAGATATTATCAACTACTTTAATTTTTTTTAAAACCTCTCCTATCGCTTCTTGTAAATAAATCAAATGTTGATAGTTAGATCCACCTTTACTAATATATTTACCTGTGTGTTCATCTTCTGTCCACCAAGCAGTCCTTTTACTCATTAATGAATCAAATTTTAAATATGGAATAGAATTCTCTGGTAATATACTTCTCATTTTCTCATTAGTCTCATGAAAAATTGTTTTTGTTTTATCCAGTGTTAACATTCCTTCATTTGCTAAAGATATTTTTTCTTCTAACTCTCTTTTAATATTTTCGATGTTTTTTGTAATCTCTTTATTGTTAATAATTTGTGTATCACCACCTTTATTAAAATTTGAAGATACCCATTGTGAGAGAATAGTCTTGATCAGTGCTTTAGCTTCTAAGAAAGTCATAGGTTGTGCCGGCGACTTATATTTCTTACTCGCGTGCCGAGCAGAATCCCCGAGAGCAGCTCTGCTCTGAGTTGTCTGTGTGTATCGACTGATGTCAGATTTAACCGACCAGCCATTTTTAATAATCTGGTGCTCGCCGCCCACATCATCTCTTATAATTTCATAAGCTTTGTACAAACTGCTCCACGTGTCGTCTCGGTAGAAACTAAGTGCGTCAGCAACGACATTGTACTTTTGGGCTACTTCGAGCAAAGATTCAAGGGCGCTTGGTTGAGTGGAAACTTTCTCAGACCCATCGGCAGCAATGGCTTTAAGCCGCGCACTGACCTTTGTACGAATTGTAATGGCTTCTTCTAGAAAAAGGTAACCATGTTGCTTGCCGTCGTCTTCCACTCGGATTATGGTATCTTCGGAAATGCCCAGAAAGTTATCGCTATTGAACTTTGTGACTCCGTTGATTAGCTTGATGAGTGCTCTTCCTCGTTCGCGGACCTCCTCTGCTGAAGTCAAGGAATTAAACTCACTTGACTCCAAGTAAAATGAGCCGTTTTCCTCTACTACTCTGACTTCAGGTGAACAAAGCAGTTTTGGAAAGTCCTCTAAATCAAATCGTTCACCTTTGAGTCTAACCAACCATTTGGGTATAGTAAATTCCTCCTTACACGGTCGTCCTTTAGGACGTCTATCTATAATAATACCTAAAGCCTCAATTATCTGGCTAAGAAACTCCTCAGACCCTATAGGTTTTCCGTTAAATGTTACCGAATTATTGAGCTGGTACACCCTTCCCTATTTTATTATACACTCCTGTTGGCTTCTAAGAAATATCCATTCCTCTTTGGGATGATTGGGATAACCGAAGCCGTCGTTTCTTTTGTGATATTTTAGAATGATTTGGGTAGGTAATGGGATAATAAAACAATGCCTCAAATAACAATCCCCTATCATAATTATAGACCCCGTTGGATGTATATATATTATTCGAATATTAGATATTGGAGCAGAGAATATGCCTCTTCTTCTCCTAAAAGATCTGCTATGTCTTTCTCTCTTCTTTGTACTTCTGCTAACGTATAAATACCCATGTTGTGCAAAGCGATATATGTTGGGCGTGAAAAATTAGCCTTGGTAGCACGAACAAAATCTACAATATTGTCGGGAACACCTAACTGGAGGCGAATTGTTAGCCTTTCGATAACTTCTCCGATATTAATCTGTTTTGGATAAATAAAAGAAATTATTGTCGCAATGGGATTCAAAACATCTTTGCACCTATCAACAACTTGCCGAACAGCACCAGAAGTAAAATAGTCAAGATAATGTTGCTGGATATATCTTTCTATTCCTGAAATAGGATCACCATTAATCCAAGATAAGATGGCTGAAAATTTCTTACATATACCAAGCCTAGAATAATCATCATTATGAACAAGCCTTCTTAACTCTGTATCCCAGTAGAAATAAGAGCTTAAATGCGTTAACACTTCTTGTGGCCATCTTTGTTGTTCTTTCAGACTTTTGACATGAACGGCTACAAAAATGTCATTTATTTCATGCGTCAAGCATGCAGCTGCAATAATAGTTTCTATGGAAATAGTATTTTCATGAATAGATTTCAAATAACTACTGACCCTTATTGCAGAGTTAATCTGTAATCCTTCTTTGCCACACGCTTTTCCAAGTTCTGACAAATAAAGTTTCCCTTGATCTTTATTAATAAAACCAGTATCAACCAATGACTTAACTTCTCTTTCTATATTCTCGGAAATATTGTCAAGAGCATTAGGTTTCACAGAACACATGGCAAATGAGTTTATTATAAACCTTTTTATATCATCTAAAGTTAATCCTTGGGCTGTCGCCAGCACTCTCACAATAAATAATGGTAAATCTGATATTTGAAATGCTGATTTCAATTCTGGCGGATTTGCTTTAATATAGGAATTCCATATCTGATAAGCCTCTGATTGACTGAGTACTATGGTAATAGCCTTACCCTGATTTGTTATTCCTAATCTCCCTGCTCGCCCAATCATATTTTTATATTCTGGAACACTATATGGAGTTGGCGTTTTACCCGGATGCTCTAGCTCAGCAATTATAATCGTGTTAGCAGGAGTATTAATTCCCATAGCGAGAGTTGGCGTAGCTACAATAACCTTAATCTGACCGCTAGGTGAACGGAAGTCATCCTCTATTGTTTGGCGCTCTATACGTGTCAAATCAGAGTTATGGAAGGCAACACCATTCTTTAAAGTGTCTATTAAACTTTGTGTTGATAAAGATGAGTCTGATTTAGGTATTCTGTCAATGGCTTCCTGTGCTGGTGGCAAACTTAAAGAATTAGATAAATACCTCGCACAGGCTCTTACAACAGCTCTCTGATTGCGAAAGACAATAATTCTTTCATTTTTAGAAATTAATTCCTGTACTAAAGGAATAATAATATCTTGCTTGCTGCCTTTTCCTCGATATAAATGGGAAAGAATTGACAAGTCTTTTTCTTTGTTCTCATTATCAAGATAATGAAAATTACCGCTATAATCCATCGTTCCTTCAAGTAAAGGAATGGGTCTTTGTGTTGATCTAATTTCGACAGCATTAAGCCACTTATCAAAGCTATTTAGGTCGCCCAGAGTAGCAGACAAACCAATAAGCTGAGGAAAGTTATTTTGATTTCGTGCCTCTTTCAACAATGTTAACAAGAATTCTAAAGTTATTCCTCTATCTCCTTCAGTGATCAATTGTAATTCATCAATTACCACTAAGCCTAATCTTTCAATAAACTGAGGATTAGCTAATAACCAGTATAGAAATTTTTCATTTGTAAAAATAGCTATATCGAACTTATTGCGAGCTATTTCTGAGTCATTATCTTGAATATCTCCACATGAGCGAGCTATTCTAATGCCATATTCAGCATATTTGCGTGCAAAATCATAGTATTTGTCATTTACCAATGCTTTCATCGGAACTAAATAGACACACTTTTTTTGATCGATTAGAGCAGTTTTAATTGCAGCTACTTCCCCAATGAAAGTTTTACCTGAAGACGTTGGTGCTACTACAATAGAAGAACCTCCCTCAAGAATCTTTGCCTTATTTATGGCTTCTTGCTGTAAAGAGTTAAGTGTGGGAATATCTTGATTCCATATTCTAATTATATCTTGGGGAATTTTAAAAATCTTAAGATTATTTAAGTCAGAGGTAACTTGCTTGCTTTCAGCGGCAGGATTAAGTTCAAGCCAATGTTTACCTTTTAGAAAAATTGGTATTTCTAGTCTTCCTAGGCTTTGAAAAGCAATATAAGGATTCTGTGTTTTTCCAATTCTTTTAGCTTCTGATTCGACTTGATTAGTAACCAAATCAGCAAGTTGTATTAATGAAATGCTTTTACCAGATACAACATTATCACTATTAATAAGTGCGCTAATCAAAGATGCTGTTAATAATCCATGTCCTACGCGATTATTTTCCCAGGCACTTTGTTTGGAACTTGCGGCAGCAATAAGCAAAGCCCCTTCTCCTTTTATTAATTCCAGCAAATCGTTTTCTTCATCAGAAATATCACGTTTTAAAACACCTAGTTCTACGACTTTTGCTCCTGTGCCGCCAGAAAAACAGCAGTCTAACACAACCAATAGTCTCTTATTTTTAAATCTTTTTATCCAATCTGCAACTTGATCAGCCGAAATGCTTGTAGTATTAAAATTATTTTTATCAGTATCATAGGTTACTAAATGAAAATTAGTGCTTCCGTGTCCGGAAAAGTGAAATATAACTAAATCCTCATCGCTTACTTTTTCAATAATATCATCAAAAGCCTTACTAATATTTGAAAACGTTGCTTCACGGTTAATAAGCTTTTTTAACTCTCCTTGGGGAAATGTATCTTTGGATAATGCCCATAAAACTTCTGCATCTTTAGCGCAACAATTTAACTCAGTAATCTCCGGTGACTGATATTTATCAATTCCAATAAAAATCCCGTGAATTTTTTTTACAATCATTTTTTGCCTTATTATCCATGGGGAACTGGCTTACATTACTACTTACGAAAAGTTAGAAAAAGTTACCGAGTTATTGAGCTAATACAACCGTCCCCTGATTTTTTTATATTCGAATCTAACCTTTAGAGATGTTGTTTAAAAATTCAATATTAACTATTTTTGTTTTTAATGACTTTTAGATCTCCGATATTTTTATATTGATCTTCAACAAAATTTTTAATATCTTTCCTATAATAAATATCAATTGGAAATTCATATTCCTTGTCTATGATACTATTAATTTTATTTTGTATTTCTTCTTTTTCATAAAATGGAGGAACAATAAGGTCGATCGATACAGCTCTTATTAAATATTCAAACTTATTTAATTCGACTTTATTGTCTTTGGGAATATTAGATGTTGCTCTCCTATAAGTAGAGGTAATATTATCAATTAATAATTTAGTATGAAGTATTGCTTTTTTAGGATCTTCTATATCAAAGGGTCCAATGAATTTATATTTCGATTCCTTATAATTATTAAAGAGATAAAAACCTAAACTTGATCCAAGACTGTAAATAAACTTTAAAAATTCAATAGTAACATCAGATATTAGGTAGCCAGACATGTTATAGAATGTGAATATTTCAGGTCCTGGAGGAATTTGACCAGAAGTTTTACTTTCGATAGCTCTAGCGATTGCATGGTCTATTGCTTCAGTAATTTTTATCCTAAGATTTGAAGGATTATATTTTATTGTATCTAAAGGAGATATATTAAACGCTAAATCATATTTTTCATCTTGTAATGGAATAATATGTTTATTTTGACTAATCATCATACCATATTCTAAGTGAACATTGGGATTTGGATATTCTTTTAAATTAGTTTTACCAGGAGAAGGATCAAGCAAAACTATACAAAATTGCGATTGGATTATTTTTGAACATATTTTAGCACAAAAAGCGAAATTCCCAGGATCAATCTTTTTTAATGCTATATGGCATTCATATTGTTTAGATTCAATAATGCCCTTGATTATATCTATTACTAAATCATATTTCTCATATGCAGGACATGCTAAAAAACAAGATTTTGCTGATTCATATCCATATCCGCATGAGGGCATTCCAATAAAGCAATTTTCATTTTTCCGAATAGTTTTTTCCATCTTTCACTCACCTCATTTCTAAATTCTTGGGCTCAAATCTTTGTTTCTAACAAATACATTTCATTCTTTTAAATAAAACTTCCAAGTTAGTATTATAAAAATCTTTTCTCTCAATCTTTTTCTTCCCGTAACAACAGTACCACAATCAAGCTCTTTTATAAAAAATTACTAAATGATTTAGCCAGTACATTTATTTTCTTTCTTAATACTTCCATTCAACATGCCCAAGCGGTGCTCGATTAAGCTCTTCCCGGAGGTGCTTCCACTTAGGTAAAAATTTATCCATATAGGCAATAAATGTTTCATTGTGCTTTCGTT
>Ga0315288_10011416_pt1 | contig 11178 bp, 16 predicted proteins | sample YL17G11_20_MG_FD_203454 | JGI IMG/M metagenome (GOLD analysis project Ga0315288, IMG submission 203454) | Sediment microbial communities from Yellowstone Lake, YNP, Wyoming, USA - YL17G11_20 | ecosystem: Environmental > Aquatic > Freshwater > Lake > Sediment | place: USA: Wyoming | collected... | reverse complement strand
ACCGCGTCCTCATTCAAGAAGCGAATGAAGTCGCTGCAAGAAGCATGGGACGCGGCGCGTAAGCGCGAGTCCTTCGGCCCGTCAGTGGAAGACGGGATTTACGAGGCACGTCTGGTCAGCGCCATAAGGGCGGAGTCGAGGGCAGGGCGAGACCAAATCGCCTGGACTTACGTGATCACGGAAGGCGAAGAGAAGGGCACCCAGATCCGGGACTACGACGGCCTGGCCACGGAGGACAACTTCTTCTTCGTCCAGCAAAAGCTTGCCCGACTGGAAGCAGAGATCCCTACCAAGGCGGAGGAGATCTCTGATGCGCTGGAAGCATTAACCAAGGCGACACCATTGGTGAGACTCCGTGTCAGCACCAAGGATGGCTTCACCCATGCCTACGTCGATCGTCTGTTGGAGGACAATGGCAAGGGCGAGGACGACGAGGACAAGGACAAGAAGCCTGAAACCGGGGAAGGTGAAAACGAAGGAAGTGACTTGGTAGTCGGTGCCAAGGTTCAGTTTCCCTCGCCGAAAACCGGCAAACCTCTCCTCGGAGAAGTCCTCGAAATCGACGAGGACGAGGAAACGGTGAAGATCAAGTCTGACAAGGGCAAGGAATACACCATCGATATCTCCGATCTGGCCCTGGTCGAAGGAGAAGACGACGACGAGTAGTTTCTGACGGTTCGTGTTTGTCTGGCTGTTGTCGCTCTGCCGTTCGGGTAGGCTGGGGAATGTCAGAGGTGCACCTTGGGCATCGTGATCCAGCTGGAAGTTCCGGACGGCAGGCGAGAGCAGCACAGACTGAAAAGGAGAAGCAGAATGTCTGAAAGAGGAAAGATGACTGTTGCCGAGGCAGGGCGTAAAGGAGGATTGCGAACCAAGGCGTTGCACGGGCACGAATTCTACCATGCTGTGGGAACCAAAGGCGGAAAGGCTACGCTGAAGAAGCATGGTCCCCAGCACTACGAGAAGATCGGACGCAAAGGTGGAAAGGTGGTAGGTCGGTTGATCAAACAGGCAAAGGCAGTGCAGAAATGAACCCCGACATCTGGCAACCGACCATCATGTGGGCGGGTGCCATCGAGGATTCCTCGGTGTACCTTGCAGCACCGTTCTTCAACGAAGAGCAAAGGGTAGTGTGCACTGAAGTTGAAAATCTGTGTGGTTCACAGGGACGGCCCATTCTCTCGCCCAGGAACATCTGCCTGTTGCCACAGCCATGCACCCCTGCACAGCAACGTGCCACATTTGCAACAAACTTGCAATGCATTAAAGCAGCAGGAGTGGTGCTGGCCAGAATAGACGATTTCGATCCTGGTACTATATGGGAAGTGGGGTACGCCTATGCTATGGGCAAGGCAGTGGTTGCTTTTACCACCGTTCCAGATCGAGGACTAAATGTAATGCTAGCGCAATCCTGTGTTGGCATCATCCAGGGAATGGAAAAGGTGCATCGATTTCTTCGAGCAGAAACCATGCCAGGATATGATTGGTCCGTGGTCAGGGTATGGTCGGGGTATATAGAATGAGCAACCGTTTGAATTTGCGAGAACTGTGTTTCGGGGAAACTACCCGGTTACGAAACATCCGGAGATTCTCTCCAGCACCAGTGCTGCACCCAGAAAACGTAGCAGAGCATACCTTCTACACTGCTTGGTATGCTATGCTCATAGGGATGCAGCTTCCTGGGGTGAATATGGGTGTACTGCTGGAAAAAGCCTTGCTACACGACATTGACGAGATCATGAGTGGCGACATTATCCGCACTTTCCACAGAGACGGAGGGCCTACCGAAAGGCAAATCCATAAGAGGGCGTTGGACATGGTGGACAGTCTGTTCAAACGACTTCAGCCTTCGAAGGGACTTGCTTCCAGGACCGTCCGTTTGTGGGACACCGCGAAGAACAAGAAAACTCTCGAAGGAAGAATCGTAGCCTATGCAGACTTCCTCAGCGTGGTTTCGTACGTATGCCAAGAAGTAGAATGCGGAAACGTAAGGATCTTGGATCACGTTTCTGACATTGCAGCATACGGGAGCAGTTTCTGGTGTGCGCCAGAATACGATTTCATCTTCGAGGTAGTGGAAGGCCACGATGACCTGGTTGGTTGGTTGTTAAAGCACATTGACAAAAGAAAGAACCTCAATGCCCTACGACCCTAGCAACCCCTTCCGCCGCAAACTGATCTTCATCGAGGGATGTGACCAAACCGGGAAGAGCACCTTGATGCAGGCGTTGAACTACCAAAGCGGCTTCGACTGTTTGGTGTACAGTCGTGGTCCTATCAACCGCATCGTATGCCATCAGTTCTTCGCCAACCATGTGGACGAGGAAGACTTTCCCGTGGTGCGACGGGCTGCGGTGTACCTTGGGTTCCTTCCACAGATTCGGGATACTATGTTCACCATGGTTCGGGAAGGACTGGTGGCGGTTATTTACCTGTGGGCAAATCCTGAGATCCTTCAGGAACGAATGCGTCTCAACGACCATTATGTTCTCACGCGCCGTGTCCTGGAAGTGCAGCATGGGTTGTTCCTGGCGGAAATCGGAAGGTATAGGGATATACTGCCTTTGCTATGTCTGGACACTGGAACTGTCAGCGCGGAGAGAAATCTTCAGGCGGCCATGGCCTGGCTGCGCATGACGAAATGCGACGACTTCGAGCCGCACTATCCTTCGAGTTGCCTGGAAAAGGAGACGCCAAGATGAAAGTGGAACTGATTGCTTGCACATCGAACCCGATGGATGTGATGTACGCCGCTTGGACACACGAACCCGTCCTTGGAAACGAGTTCGCGTCTGTTCCCATGGAGAAAATCAACTGCCTCTGGTCCCGTTGGATCGTCGAACCATCCAGTGCCATGGAATTCGTTCACTTGTCGTTCCTAATGCTTGGCGTCAGCCGTGCCTTCCTGGCCCAGATCACGAGGCATCGCATGCTGGGATTCTGGGTGCAAAGCATGCGAACGACGGACATGTCCGACTTTGAATTCGAAGTTCCTGAAGGATTGACCGGAACCCAAAGCATGGAATATAAGTTGTCCATGCGAACGGCACAAGAATGCTACGGAGGATTGTTGGCAGCAGGGATTCCCCTGGAGATCGCCAGAGACATCATTCCTCTGGGAGCGCCAACGAACCTTGCCGTTGCCGGCAATCTTCGTGCCTGGGCAGGGTTGATCCGTTCCAGGGCTTGCCTGATGGCGCAGCAAGGCATGTGGGCACCGGTACTGGCAAGGATGCGCGAGTTGATGGTCAACGTGGAACCTCGATTCGATGATCTGTTCGCTACACCTTGTCTCTTCTCCATCGAATGCCCATACCGACACGAGCAGGAAAATCGAATTGCCAAAGGTGGTCCGAACTTCAGGTCACAGCCATCGTTGGGGGTGTGTCCTGTGTACGCGAATAGATTCCATGCATACTCATCGGAGGTGTGACGTGAGCGAATGCCCAGAGACAGGCTATACGTGCCACATCATCAGTGAGAGGGACCGACTCAAGGCGCTGGTTCTGCTCGGGGTTGCCCGGGAACTGTGGCCGCCTCGGGCACAGGCGGCGTGGGAGCGGTACAAGGGAGGTCCGCGATGAGACTGATAGCGGGGAACCCTGGCAAGTCGCTCATTCTCCAGATCACGGAGCCGGATGTCGAGCGGTTGCGTGAGGGCCTGAACAATCTGCTCTACATGACCGAGCGACCCAGTAGAATCTCTGAGCCCGACCGTGCGGCCGTCGAGGACCTGATAAGCGAATTGCAGCGTGTACGAGTGGAGTTCGATGCGGCCGCCGCCGCCGCCGCCGACTCCGCCGACGACGCGGCGGAAGCCGCCGCCTGGGTCGCCTATGACGCGGCGATAGCTGCGATAGCCGCCGCCTGGGTCGCCTATGACGCGGCGATAGCGGCGATAGCCGCCGGCCAGGCCACCTACCGGAAGACGAAGGCCGCCCTCGCCGCCGCCGCCACCCTCAACCCGAAGGAGTCGCCATGCCAGAACTCCAAGGAGTAAGTATGGAAGAGAACCAAGCAGGAATTCCTTTCACCGTCGCTGTTGACTTCGATGGAACGATTTGCGAGTATGACTTTCCACGGTGTGGACTGCCACGGCAGGACATCGTCAACCTGCTTCGCACGTTGAAAGACATGGATTGGAGAATCACAGTTCATTCCAGCCGAGTGAATGTTTGTTGGCCTAAACCAGGCAGGATGGCCAAGATTCAGGACATGCTTGACTTTCTGCGGTGGCATGACGTACCGTGGGATTCAGTTTGGGGACTGAAGTTTCCGCTTGGTGGATATTCTCCATGGCTAACGAATCCCGAGGACGTAGGAAAACCAGTGGCGCATGTGTATTTGGACGATCGTGCGGTTCACTCGTCCAAGTCCGACTACAAGAGTCGTTCTGTTTCCAGCCTGCTAACCTTGTGCCTTGCCATTGCCCAACTCGCAGAAGACCAGTACCGCAAGGACCTGAAAAGTGCTTGAGATTCCTCCCGGTTCCATGATTTCGGTGGACACCGAAACTCTTGGCCTTTCTACGTGGAAAGGCGACCGGCCATTCGCTGTGTCTTTCTGCAATGCAGAAGGCGAGACCGGCTACGTCCGTTGGCAGGTGGACCCGTTCCGCAGGCTGGTGAAGATCAACCGAAAAGAATGGCTGGCGCTGCGGAATTGGTTCGCGGACGATTCCATAACCAGATGCTGGTTCAACGGTCCGTGGGATCGTCGTATGCTTGCCGCTATCGGAATCGAAGTCCGCGGCCGGAACGAAGAGGTGATGGCTTCGATGTTTCTGGCGAAGCCTGACATTGAAGTAAAGGTCGCCTTGAAACCCCTGGCGGAACGATATCTGGGGATCGACAACGACGACGAGGACGATCTGAAGAAGGCCACCCAGAAAGCACGGCGGCTGGGTGCAAAGAAGGGCTGGAAGCTTGGCCCGACGTACCCTGCGGACTACTTCATGGCACCCCCGGAACTTCTGGAACGCTATGCTCGACAGGATGCTTTGCGGACCGTGATGTTGTGGTTGCTGTCCAGTGAGTGGCTTCGTAAGAACGACCAATGGGATTCGTACGAAGCAGAGCTAGCTGTGCTTCCCATTACCACAGCCATTGTGGAACGAGGGGTGCTAGTTTCTAAGGAAGCGATTAGCAGGCTAGAGAAAGAGTACCGAACCATAGGCGCTGGTTGCTTGCAGAAGATCCAATCCATGGCAGGTTCTGAGTTCGATCCTGGCAGTCATGCTCAGGTCGGACGGTATCTGTATCAGAAGTGCAAGGTTCCAATAACGATGCGGACTACCACAGGGAAGGGTGCCACCGGATGGCAAACTTTGCGGGGCATAAACCATCCGTTGGTACCCCTGTTGAACGACTGGCGGGTATGCGAGAAAACGTTGCATTCCTATTTAGAGCCATACAGGGCGGATGCAGTTTGGGGTGCCGAAGGTAGTTCCCGGTTCGGCGTACTTCACCAAGGCTTGATTCAGTTTGGTCCTCACACTGGACGATACGCTTGTGTCCGACCTTCGTTGCAGGTAACACCAGGCATAGGCACTTCTCGGGTGTCCCTGCACAGCAGCCTTCAGATCAAGGTGCGCGAATGCTTTGTTCCCAGGAAGGGCTACGTCTGGTTGCACTTCGATCAGGCACAAATCGAACCCAGAGTGTTCGCTGACAAAGCACAGGATCCCGCGATGCTAGAAACTTTCAAACGAGGGGGAAGCATTCACCAGGACAATTGTAATCGCCTCTGGGGGAATAACGTAAAACGGGCGATGCAACTGCTGAAAACAGAAGACGAAGAAGCAGCCAGAAAATGGCTTTTCGAAACCTGGGATCACAACATGTACCTAGCCGAGAAATCCGTGGGCGAGTCTATCACGTACGGGTTGACCAAGGCCATCCTATTCCTGAAAACCTATGGGGGCGGAGCACGTAGCCTAGTTGAACTAATGCAAGGCCTCGTCACCTATCGGGAAGCAGAGGAAATCCTGAACGAGTTCGATCTAATCTTCCCAAGCATTCGCAAATGCATTCGTGGACTGGAAGACTTCGCCCGAAGGAACGGTTACATTGAGACAGCGTATGGCCGTCGCATCGTAGTGGATCCGAATTGGGGCTATCGTGCAACAAATTACTACGTTCAGGGAACTAGTGCTGACTTGCTAAAGCGCACCATGCTTCAAGGCGTGGAACTAGCGCGGCGGAAGCGATGGGATGTGCATCTGGTGTTGACATTGCACGACGAACTGGCGTGGGAGTGGCCTGTTGGGTTGCTGCGACAGGGGCCAGTGCTTGCGATGAAGGCGGCGTTGGAAGACCACGGTGGGGTGTTCTCTGTGGATACTCCGGTTGAAGTCGAAATCGTTCGGAAATCCTGGGGGTTGATAGAACCCTTGGGTTCTCAGGGGATTGCGAATCTACCAAAATAAGGAAGGGGACACAGTGGCTAACGAACCGTGCGAAGACTGTGCTGCGCTTGTGCATAAGAACGACGAACTGGAAGACAAAATCACTGAACTGGAAATGATGCTCGCCGACTTAAACGTAAAGATCAAAGAGGCCAAGGGAAACACGTTTGAGGCGATGAGGTATGCAGAACGATTGGTCGAAGCCGCACTAATCGAACTCTGAAAGGAGACGGGCGTGGCGAAACAATCAAGGATGCCGATACCGCAGGCTATGGAAACAATGTTGGTGGACAGGGCAAGGATGGGACTCGAAGCGTCCATTGACATCACGGACGATGAACTGGTTCGGATGGTGGTGGACGAAAATGGGTTCGAGAGAATTGCGGTTGAAAGAATCGCAAACGAAATGGTGTACCGTATCCGCATGCTGGTGGCAACGTACCCGCTTCAAACCATCACCCAGGAAAGACAGGTATCGTGGCCGAACGGTTGGTGGCAAGCCTTGCGGGAACGTGTGCTCCCTACGAAGTGGTTGAACAAACACCCGGTGGCGAGACAGTGTGCGACCCTGAAGTGTGTGCTTGACCTGTCGTCAATCTACAAGCAAATGGAGAAGGCACCAAAAAACGAACAGTCAGTGGTTCTGTGTGACACCCAGTTCGAGTGCCCTTCGCAAAACAGCAATTGGCGTTGAAGCGTCGATGGCAAACTTCCACAGCCTCTTCAAAGCACACGGCCTGAAGCTTACGCCTGCAAGCGGGGACGAACATGTCTGTGATTGTCCGTGGTGCGGACACCGCGCAGGCTTCTTCGTGAACGTGAAGGAGGGAACATGGCTATGCCATCGATGCGGAGTGGCAGGCAATGCTGTAACGTGGGCAGACCAAGTAGTACAGCTGGAGCACAAGCTTCTGACAGCGGAAATGTTGCAGGTGTTAGCAGAAGATCGAGGGTTGCCTGTGGAAGCTTTCCAGCTATGGAAAGACCTGGGCATTTCGTTGGACGGAAAGAGGTTCACCTTGCCTTTGCGGGATTCAAAGGGTCGGGTGAAGGACGTGCGGTTTTACACCCCAGGACAAGGGATGAAGTCAACTCCAGGGGGTGTGCTCTGGCCGTGGGGATCGGAACAGCTGAAAAGCAGCGGCAAGGCAGCGGTGTGGCTGTGTGAAGGGGAATGGGATGCCGTTGCCTTGCGGTGGATGCTGAAGTGCGCCGGCGCTGAGACGAAGGCAGTGACACTGGGTATCCCTGGGGCAGGAACTTTCAAGTCTGAGTGGATTTCCCTGTTTTCTGGCAAAGACGTTGTAGTGGCGTACGATGCAGACCGGGCAGGTGCTGAGGGTGCTGCCAAAGTGGGTGCGAAGCTACAGGGTGTGGCAAAACGGTTGAGATGGTTGCACTGGCAAAAGGAAGCGGAGGATGGTTGGGACCTGCGAGACTTCGTTGTTGGCGTGGGTGAAACCGGTTGGAAAAAGGCCTGGAATTGGCTAATAGGCAGGCTTCGCACCTCCCCTCCTAAGGTGTCGGGGAATGAAGGGCAAGGCGGGGCTGCAAACAGGGGAAAACAGGGTCCTGGAAGGGTGTCGAAGCCGGTTGGTGGGGTGGTTGGGGTCGTTGGGGTCGTTGGGGATGAACTACCCTTAATACTGCGGTTTACCGACCTAGGTAATGCTCGACGGTTCTCCTCGACCTTCCGAAACCGGCTGCGATACCATCCCGGAATTGGTTGGCATGAGTGGGACGGGCGCAGGTGGTATCCAGACGGAGACTGCGCTCAGGGGTATGCTAAGCAGATATTGTTGGACCAGTTGACTGCCTTGGTTAGGGCAGATGAAGGGTTCGACATGGACGAACTGCGGCACATCGTAGGCTCTGCCAGTGCATCCAAGATCGGCGCAGTGGTGGAACTGGCGCAAAGCGAACTGGCAATCCGTATGCCCAGGGATGTGTTGTTCGACGGCAATCCATGGTTGTTGAACTGCCAGAATGGCACCTTGAATCTAAAGAGTGGAAAGCTGCGCCGGCACAAGCCTGGGGACTTGTTGTCGAAGATGTGCGGAGCAGAGTTCGTGGCAGGGGCTGCGTGTCCTCGCTGGGAACAGTTCATGTTGGAGGTGTTCAACCAGGATGTGGAATTGGTAAGGTATGTTCAACGTGTTCTGGGGTATACACTGACAGGGGATACGTCTGAGCAGTGTTTCTTCCTGCTGTATGGCACTGGACGGAACGGCAAAAGCACTCTTCTGGAAGTGGTGAGGGCAGTGTTGGGAGACTACGCTGTGCGGGCTTCGTTTCGCACCTTTCTGCAGAAGGTTGGTGATGCTGGGAGCACAGGGGACTTGGCACGATTGGCTGGAGCACGATTCGTCTCTGCCATCGAAGCCCCTGTGGGGCAACGCTTAGATGAGGCGCTGGTCAAGGAACTTGTGGGTGGGGACAAGATAGCGGCGCGGTTCCTGTACAAGGATTATTTCGAATACCATCCTGTGCTAAAACTATTCTTGGCTGCCAACCACCTGCCTGAAATCTATGAGAGTACGGAAGCCATGTGGCGGAGGATCCGGCAGATTCCTTTTGTGGTTCGATTCGGCGAGGAAAAGTGCAATCCGCGTCTTCTGGGGGAACTACTGGAGGAGAAGGTAGGAGTGTTGGCGTGGATGGTAGAGGGTTGCCGGGAATGGCAACGAGAAGGGTTGGGGAAATCGTTTGTGGTGGAAAAGGCCACGGCGCGGTACAAGGCGGACCAGGACATTCTGGCTGACTGGATTCGTGCCTGCTGCGTGCTGGAAAGTGGTGGCAAGGTTGTGACCAGGGACTTGTTCGGGGTGTACAAAGCCTGGGCTACAGCCTGTGGATATTCAACGGTTAGTGCAAGGGTCTTCGGGCGAAAGCTTGAAGAGAAGGGTGTGGTGTTTGGTTGGGTTGATGGGCAAAGAGGGAGACGTGGGATATCGTTGAAGCATGGAGAGAACGTGGAGAAGTGGCTGGGAAAATTGAGTCGAAGGGAGACGTGAAATGAAGAGCGCAGTGGTAGCGTTGATTGACTTCGTTTCAGACAAATGTGGCGAGGACGACAAAATGGTAGTGGCTGCCCGTGCCGAGAGGTTTCGTGAGCAAGAAGAAATAGTACCATGCGATGGCAGTCTGACTTTCGACGGCAAAGATATCGTGGTGCAGCTTCCTGGGAAAAACCAGATGAAGTTCCGATTCCACACGGCATGCGATACAGGGTTCAATGGTATGACGTTCATTCTCCGGCCTGTGCCGAAGCCGAAGCAGGTTCATCCTTTGCAGCATCCAATGAGATCAGCACCACTGATGTGTCCAGGGTGCGGGTATTGGCTGACCAAGGAAACTTTGACACATCCTGTTGGGCACCACTCGGAATGTCCATACCGAACCAAAACTGTGTGGTTGGAAGCAGTTCCAATTCCCAATCTGGAGGCCTGAAATGGGCTGGTGGAAGTGGCTGGACTACGAAGTTACACTGCCCTGGTGGTGCTATGGGATAGTGTGTTTGACGTGGTTTGCAATTGGTTTTGTAGTAGCAGAGTGGGTGATCTGAAGGATGCGTGTACCTCGTCATGTTAAAAACCTCGTCAAATCGGAAGGGGAAACCGTGCAGGTTGGGCAGGGAGGGGTGTCACCTCGCTTACCTCTCTAATTACCCTTCTAACTTAAAGGTTAGAAGAGAGAAGAAAAGAGAAGAAAGAAGAAGAACAACTAGGGACTTGTCGGTATCGGTGTGAATCCGAGGTTGCGATGTAGGATTTCGGTCCTAGGGGAAAAGAAGGGTGTTAGAGGCCAAAATCAGTGAACGAGGTTGACGAGGTGTTGACGAGGTTGACGAGGTGAAGGAGAAAACAGGGTGAAAACCTTCAAAGGGTGGCGTGAAGAGTGGCGTGCAGGACATGCGACATCAGTGGGGGTGGGGTTCAAGCTTTGGGCAGCGGAGCATGGGTGGACCGAAGTGGCGAAAGCGGGTGCGAAAAGATATGGTGGGGTGATGCCCATGGGGGAACGGGTGGAGGTGTGCGTGGTTAGTGGGAAAGGGGAAGGCTTGACCAAGTTGCTACGGGGAAGGCATCTTACTTCGAAGACGGTGCTGAGGGTAAGCCGCGGGGTGCGGACTTTGCTATGGAGTCCAGAGGAAGAACTTGAGGTTGGGAAGGAGTTGCTGCGATGACGGTGTACGAATTGAACAATGTTAGCGTGGAAGACGCTCGTGCTGTTTTTGAAGAATTGGCGGACGTCGATGCAGAAGACAGCACGTTGGTTGATGGAAAGTGTGTATCGACACCAGACGGAATGGCTGCGGTATTCGAGATGATTGAAAATGTGGTGGTACGTTTGTTGGAGGAAAAGAGGCAGGTTGGAGAGGAAGTGACGGACGCTACCGTTACACATACCATGCTGATGTTGGCGGTGCGATTTGGGGCGCAGCTGGGCGAGCGACGAAGGAGACCACTGCTGGAGGTATGAAACGATGGATGTGAAGATGTCTGCACTAGAGAAGGAAGACTTGCTGCGTGGATTGGGTGCGTTGGAGGCGGAGCTTCTGGAAGAAGTTAGGCGGCATCCGAAGAAGGTTTGGCCGAACTGGGAGAACTTCCCAGTGAAAGTGGCGCTGATGCATGCGGAACTCAGCGAAGCGTTGGAAGCCCATCGGTGTGCTTTTGTTGAGGCGGAGAGAGACAGTAGTGTGGTTGGTTTAGGGGATGCCCTGACGGAACGTTTGGCAGAAAGGCAACATGAGGCATTTCGGAAAATGA
>Ga0315288_10011414_pt1 | contig 11178 bp, 7 predicted proteins | sample YL17G11_20_MG_FD_203454 | JGI IMG/M metagenome (GOLD analysis project Ga0315288, IMG submission 203454) | Sediment microbial communities from Yellowstone Lake, YNP, Wyoming, USA - YL17G11_20 | ecosystem: Environmental > Aquatic > Freshwater > Lake > Sediment | place: USA: Wyoming | collected... | reverse complement strand
CAGGTTGATCAGGGCTTCCACCTGCTCCGGGTCGTAGCGGAGCGCCTTACGGAACTCCTGCTCGGCCTCCTGCGACTTTCCCGCCGCGATGTTGACCACGCCGAGCCAGTTGTGGTGGAAGGCGGACTGTTCGTCTTTCACGAGGGCCGCCTTCAGGATGGGCTCGAGCTTCGAAACATCCCCCTGGGTCCGGAAGAGCTGGAAGAGGTAGTTGATGGGTTCCTGCGTCGTCGGATTCAGGGCCAGGGCTTTCCGGAATTCCTCCTCCGCTCCCGCCGGGTCGCCGGCCGCTCCTTTCAAGATCCCCAGGGCTGAGTGGAGGTCGCTCTCGTTGCTCCAGCGGGCCACGGACCGCGAGAGATCGGCTATCCCTTCCTGGGGTCTTCCCATCGCGACGTAGAGGTCGGCCAGGAGCAAATGGATTGCCGGGTTGCGATCCGGACCTTCGCTTGCGGCAGCCCGTTGGGCCAGCGGCAGCGCTTCCGCGTAGCGCTTCTGCTGCTCGTAGGTCTCGGCCAGGTACACCAGGGCCAGGAGATAGCCCGGAGCAATTTCAAGTGCGCGCTTCCCTTCCCTCTCTGCTTCCACGAGTTTCCCCTGGTGCAGGTAGATCCCGCAGAGGTTCGCGTGGGAGTAGGCGGTCTCCTTCGTAGGCCTCCCCCCGCCCGGAGCCCCAGCTTCAGGGGGAGGCCCTCCGGCGATGTACCCGAGCGACCGGAGGTTCTCAATCATCGCCTGCTCTCCCGCCTCGGCGCCCTGGCTCCCGCCGGCCACCGTTGCTGGGCCTCCCTCGCGCGCCCCGGCCTCATAGGTGGCGATCCGGCCCGGCCGCGGAGAAGCAAGGAAGGAAGCGGTGAAGAGGTTCTCCGGGGCCCGCCCCGGCATATCGGCGGCGAGGGGAAGACCGGAGGCGAAGAGAACGGTGGGAGCGATGTCCAGGGGTGTCACGGTTTCCTTTTTACCCGGGGAGACCATCGGCCCCGCTGCCACGAAGATCCCGTAGAGCCTGTGCCAGCGCCCCGGCTGCCCCTCGATGTTAGGCGGGGCATCCGGGGGACGGCCGGAACCGTGCAAGAAACCATGGTCCGAGACGACCAGGACAAGACTTCCTGGCTCCACGCGCGAGAGGAGTTCTCTGAGGAGACGGTCCTGGTACTCGTAAAAAGCCTCCACGGCCCCCCGGAAACGCCGGTGTTCCTCTTCGCTGACCATGTCCATCTTGGGGTCGGCGAAGTGGGCGAAACGGTGACTCACCTCGTCGATCCCCTGGTAGTAGACCGCCAGGAGGTCCGGCTGACTCCTCTTCAGGAGGTCCAGCACCACCGCGTGGTAACTCCGGGTGCTCGCCAGGATCCGGGAAAGGTGGACCACCGGGTCCCGGGTAGCAGTCCGGGGATTGGCCGCCGCCCGCCGCCGCGCGGCTTCGTATTCCCCGGCGGTGATCTTCACGAAGGGGAGAAGGTCGCGATAACCGATGCTCGTGTCCGGCACGGTGAGCTTCCTCACCTGATCGGCGTAGCCTTGCGGGAAGACGGCTCCGGGCGGAGGAGGCCCGTCGGGCGCGGCGAAAAGGGAATAGGCGACCCGGTCGGAGACCAGCGTCCCGTTCACGGTCTCCGCTGGATAGGTGGCCCACCAGGCCACGACATCGCAGGTGCGGCCCGCCTCGGTAAACAGGTTCCAGAGCGCCTTCACCTTCCGGAACGAGGAATTGATCGGGACCGTTCTCCCGGTCTGAGGATCACGGGCGAGGAAGTCGAGCACGCCGTGAGCCTCGGGCGGCTTTCCGGTGGCGATGGTGGTCCAGAGCAAGGGGGAGAGAGTCGGCTCCATCGTCCGGAGGTTGGCCCAGGCTCCCTCCCGCTTCAGCCGGGCCAGGGTCGGGAGCCTCCCGGCTGCCGCGAGGGGATCGATGATCTCCCAGTCTGCTCCGTCAATCCCCACCAGGACCACCTTCGGTCCCGGCGCTGCACGCAGCCGGCCGGCGGCGGGTGGGGTGCCGCCGCCGCTCACCGGCAGCCGGCGGACTCGCAGGCTCCGGATCTCGAAGCCGTTGGACCGGGCCGCTCCCCGGAACCGATCCCGGACTTCACGAGGCTGCTCGGGAATCTCGTCGTAGCCCAGCCCGGCCGCCCACCCTCCCAGGAAACTCCTCAGGTCGTCCTCGACGAGCGCGGGACCCTTGCGGGCCCCCGCGCGATCCGAAAATCCCAGGAGGGTCTCCCGGAGAATGCGTCCCTCGAATTGGGCGGAGAGGCGGACCCTGGTTCCCTCCCTGGAGCGGGTCTCCAGCTCCAGGTCAAGCCGGAACGGACCGCTGGGATAACTCAGGAGCCGCTGAAAAAAGGGGATCCGGAGGCGGAGGCCCGGCTCCAGAACGAAAGATCGCCCTCCCATGGCGCCCCGAAGGACCCCCCAGGTCCCGGGCGACACGTGGACAAGACCCGCCGCGAATAGAATGACGAGGATGACCCCGGCGAGAATCCACCTTCGCGACATGACTGAATTGTTCCCTTTCCCCGAGGCCCGAACGGGCGTTCTCCCGCAGCGGATAGATGGAAGGAAGCGGCTAGGCCCCACCCAGCGTGGTGGCACCATCGGCCCCATGACCCTTGACGCGGCCGAGGCCGCCAGTGGAGAAGGCCGACTGCGAAATATATTGGCATCGATATGCACAAGAATCAAAGCCACTGGACAAGAATGCCCATCCGCAGACTCGGCGCGCTCTCGGGTATGGCCCGTTGAGTCATCAGCCACAGCGGACGCTGCGAGGCCGTCCGTTGCCGAGCCACGATCTGCCCGGAAGGAGGAAGGAGCGCCCCGTCATGCATGGATAGGGACGGAAGGCGACGGAGCTTCTCTGCCGGCCCTTACTGGAGCGCCGGGTGGTCCCAGAGATATCCCGAGTCCTCAAGCTCCGGGAGATTCTCGGTGCTCCAGCGGACGCGATAGACGGCGGCGGGCTTCAATCCCTCTTCGAGCTCATGGAGCACCTGCCCCGGCGAAGGGGCGCGGCGGGCGCTGCGGGGACATCCGAGGAAGTCCTCAAGGTCCAGAGGCTTCTTTCCCCCCGCCAGGTGCTCGTAGTAGATCACGACGGGGTTGGGAGTGAGCCACCGATCCTGGATCCGGGTGAAGGCGTCCCAGAGGCTGAGGGCGGGTGCTCGGAGGATTTCCGAGCCCCCGTCCTGAAACCCCTCCACCTCCAGGACCGGGCCGGGCACCCGGACGACCAGGGACGCCGGGAAGGGATCGTAGACGAGCCGGGAGAGCTCCTCCGGAGAGAAGGCCGAGTCGGACGGAACGGCGAAAAGATTCAGCACCTCTTCCATGGCCTTGTTGAACGGCTCCAGCACCGCGTTGTCCTCGGCAGAGGGCTGCTCATACTTCTCCTTCGCCTCGTCGGACAGGGTCTCCTTGAAGACGCTTGCGAAGCAGGCCTCGGCCCGGTCGGGGCGTTGCCCGAGGTAGGCATAGAGCCTCTCGCCGGCTTCGAGGTAGCGGGCGACGGCGGAGGTCCACTTCTCCATCTCCCGCTTCAATGCCTCCTGCTGCTGGCGGCTGGCGCGGCTTCCGGGCCCGGGCGTCAGGGTGAACTCCGTCTCTTTCTCCCTGGGCGTGATCGTGGCCCGGAGGAGCGTGTCCGAGAAGAAGCGCTTCAGGGTCTGTGCGTCCTCCAGCAGCACCCGATGGTCGGCCCGGACCAGGCTTCCCGCTTCCCGATCCCAGGTCGTCCGTTCCGAAACCGGCTCCAGCGACATCAGCCGCAGCGTCCAGGGATCCCGCGCCTCCAGGATGTCCCGGCGCGTCTGTTCGATCCGCTCCCGGGCCGGTGGGCTGTCCTCGAACTGGTCCGGGTTGGTGAGCCTCACCGTCACACGGACCAGGGCGGCGGCGCCGGGGAGGAACCGGATCTCCATGCTCTCGGTGACCGGCTGCTCGAAGCAGGAGAGGGTGAAAAGCGTGAGAGCGAGCAGCGTGATGGAGGGAAGCGTTCGGCGCGAGAGAGTGCTGCTGGACACAACGGAATCCTCCGTGCGGGTTTCGGCTCTCAGCACGATACCGTCTTCGGCCTCACTGGAGATAGCCGAGGGACCGGAGCCGCTCCCGCTGCTCGGGAGAGAGGGTCTCCTCGATGTTGGCCCCCGCCCCTTCCTCGTAGTCGGCCCAGCCGTCCAGATCGCGCATCAGGCCGGGGGCGGAGGGATTCATGGATGCGTCGAGGAGACGCTCCTCCTCCGGGTCCGCGGCGAGATCGTACAGCTCGTGGAGGTCTCCCCCGGGCTTCGGGATCCGGATCAACTTGACGGGACCGCGGCGGGCACTGCTCCACCGTCCCCGGACTCCGGGGATGAAGAACCGGGGGTTGGCGGAGTGAATGAGCTGGTAGTCGGTCTCGGCGAAGAGGAGGTCGTGCCCGCCCGTGGGAGAGAAGCCATCAGCGTCCGGCGCGAACAGGGGAACTCCGTCCATGCCCGGGCGGTCGGGAAGGCCCAGCAGTCTGAGGATGGAGGGCGCGATGTCCATCAGCGCCGCGGCCCGATCTTCCGCGGTTCCCGCGGCGATCCGGCCCGGAAAGACGAAAATCAACGGGACCCGGAGCGTGCCGTCGTAGAGATACTCGCCGTGGGCGAATGAGTAGCCGTGCTCGCCGAGGCTCTCACCATGATCGGAGGTCAGGACGATCAGAAGGTCCTTCCGGATCTCAGGTGGAATTCCGTCCAGCAGGCGCCCCACCTGCTCGTCCACCTGGGCGATCTCACCGTCGTAAAGGGCCACCAGGTGGCTCCGGTCCTCCGGGGCGAGGGGGTTGTTGAAGATAATGTCCCCCTTGTGGAACTTTCCCTCCAGCATCTCTTTCATCGCTTCCGAGGGGTTGTAACCGGGATCGAACTTCTCCGCAAACTCCGGCGCCGGGTCGTAGGACCAGTGGGGATCCAGATAGTGGACCCAGAGGAAGAAGGGCGGCCCCGGGGAAACGGAACGGATCTTCTCCAGAGCCTCGTCGGTGATCTCCCGGCTGCTGTCGCCGTCGAAACGGCTGCGGGGGTTGGAGTAGGAGTCGAACCCCTGCTCGAACCCCTTGCCGGGCTGCAGGAAGATGTTGGAGACCACCGCCCGGGTGGAGTAGCCCCTCTCTTTCAGGATCTCCGCCAGGGTGGTGTTGGCCGGCGGAACGAAGGAGAAGAGGCCGCGCGCCCGATGGTGCTTCGGATAGAGCCCCGTCAGGATCGTCGCCACCGACTGGGTGGTCCGCGGGACCGGAGCGAAGGTGTTGCGGAAAAGCGTCCCCTCCCGGGCCAGGGCATCCATCCGCGGGGAAGTGGGGCGGGAGTAACCATAGGCCCCCAGGTGGTCCGCCCGGACGGTGTCGATGGTGATCAGGAGCAGGCTCGCGGGACGCGGCGCAGGAGAGCAGGCGCCGAGCGCCCCCAGGAGGATCCCGGCGGCCAGGAGGAAGGGGAATCTCTTCGGAAAAGCTGAATTCAAAGTGGCTCCCCGGGAGGCGGAAGGTCAACGCGACATTATATGGGACGTTGCTTCTATCCGTCCGGTCCGCTCGACCCCCCGGGGGGAGACCCAGAGGATTTTCGCACTGATTCCGGAAAACTCGGGTATCCTTCCCGAATCCGGGCCCAAAGCGGCCTGTATGCTTGGAGTCCTGATGAGAGTTTTCCTCGTTCACGTCCGTGACCCGCAGTTCTACGCCATCCCCGGCAAGAAGCGGGCGAAGAACGGCCGAATCCAAATCATGGGCTTCCCGCCCATCGGGATCATGTCCCTCTCCTCGGTCCTCAAACGCTCCGGCCACGAAGTGGTCTTGTTCGATCAGGCCAACTCCGACACGCCGGACGACTTCATCATCCAGGAGATGTGCCGCCAGCGGCCCGACCTGGTGGGGCTGAGTTTCCTCTCCACGACCAGCTACCCCTATGCCAAGATGCTGGCCCGGCGGATCCGGGCGGCCGACGAAGGGGTCAAGATCGCCTTCGGGGGCGTTTTCGCCTCGCTCAACGCCCAACGGGTGAAGATGCAGGTCCCGGAGGTGGACTTCGTCTGCCGGGGCGACGGCGAGCAGCTGATCCTCGACCTCCTGGAGCGGCTGGAGGATCCCGCCACGGTGGAGGGGGTCACGTGGCAGGAGAAGGACGGCAAGCTCCGCCACAACCCGAACCGCGTCCTCGACCGGAACCTGGACCAGTGGCCCTTCCCGGACCGGGAGAGCCTGCCCCTGGATTTTGTGGAGTCGATGCCCCTGGACGTTCCCGCCGTCCTGTCGCTGGACCGTTTCACCACGATGCAGACCTCCCGGGGCTGCCCCTGGCCGTGCATCTTCTGCGACATCCCGATGTTCAACGAGGGGAAGTGGCGCGCCCGGAGCGCGGACCATGTCGTCGGCGAGCTCCGGCAGCTCCAGCAGGACGGGTACGGTGCCGTCTTCTTCGTGGACGATCACTTCCTCCTCCAGCCCAAGAGGATCGAGACGATCTGCCGCGGGATCAACGACCATGAAGTCACCATCGAGTGGGGCTGCGAGGGAAGGGTGGATTCCACCTGCATGGACCTCTTCCCGGCCATGGCCCGGGCCCACTGCCGCACGCTCATGTTCGGCATCGAGAGCGGCAGCCAGAAGATCCTGGACCGCCTCAAGAAGGAGCAGACCCTGCAAGAGATCGAAGCCGCGGTTTCCAACGCCAAGAAGGCCGGCATCCAGATCGTCCACGGCTTCTTCGTGGTGGGGATCCCCGACGAGAGCGAGGAGGACCTGCGCTCCACCTTCCGGTTCGCCTCGAAGATCCCCATCGACAGCTTCGGCTTCAACCGGATGTGCGTCTACCGGGGGACCCCGCTCTGGCAGGAGTACGTCCAGCGCGGCCTCGTGAGCGACGCGGCCGACTGGTACAAGTACTTCAAGTGCACCAGCATCGACCCGACCTGCCTGCCCGGCGAGGAGGTGCACCGGATCCGGTCGGAGGAGATGCGGAAGCTGATCCTCTACAAGTTCACCCACCACCCCCGTCAGACCTTCCGGCTGCTCCGGCGTTTCACGCGCCACATGCCGCTGCGCGACGTCCTCTACCTCCTCATGAAGCCCTTCCTGGGGCAAAAGAAGGGGGCCACCCGGGCCGAAGTGATCTCCCGCGCGGTGGAGCACGGCGACCTGAAGAGTGCGGCGGCCGACATGACCCAGGTGGCCGATGAGGCCCTGGAAGAGGCCATCCGGAATTCCGGGGCCGAGCGGGCGCCCATCCAGGCCGAGGCGGGAGAGGCCGGCGCCTGAGGAGTGACTCATGATCGACCTTCGAAGCGACACGGTGACCCGGCCCACTCCCGCCATGCGGAAGGCGATGGCCGAGGCGGAAGTGGGGGACGACGTCTACCGGGAAGACCCCACCGTCCGCCGCCTGGAGGAGAAGGCCGCCTCCCTGCTGGGGAAGGAGGCGGGTCTGTTTGTCCCCACCGGATCCATGGGGAATGAGGTGGCGGTGGCAGTCCACACCCGTCCGGGCGACGAAGTAATCCTGGACGCCGACTGCCACATCATGAACTACGAGCTGGGGGCCATGGCAGCCTTCGCCGGCGCCATGCCGCACCCGGTGCGCGGCGATCGTGGCTTTCCCACACCCGAGCAGGTAGAGGCCGTCATCCGACCCCCCATCTATTACTGCTGCCGCACCACCCTGCTCTGCCTGGAGAACACCCACAACATGCAGGGGGGCGGAATCTACCCCCGGGACCGGTTCCTGGCCGTCGTGGATCTCGCCCATCGCCGGGGGTTGAAGGTCCACCTGGACGGAGCCCGGATCTTCAACGCCTCCATCGCCTCCGGCGTTCCCGCCGCGCGGCTTGCCGAAGGGACCGACTCGGTGATGTTCTGCCTCTCCAAAGGGCTGGGCGCTCCGGTCGGCTCCATGTTGGTCGGCACCCGGGCCTTCATCGAGGAGGCAGTGGCGATGCGGAAGCGGATGGGAGGGGGGATGCGCCAGGTGGGCATCCTGGCGGCGGCGGGGCTGGTGGCGCTGGAGATGATGGTCTTGCGCCTCGCCGACGATCACGCCAACGCCCATCTCCTGGCGGAGCGCCTGGCGGAAACCCCGGGGATCGAGATCGATCCCGCCACCGTGGAGACGAACATCGTCATCTTCCGGACCCGGAAGATCGCGGCGGCGCCCCTGGTGGACCAGCTCAAGGCGGCAGGGGTCCTCTGCCTGGCGATTTCCGCCGACCAGGTCCGGATGGTCACCCACCACGACGTTTCCCGCGACCAGGTTCTGAAAGCCGCCGGAGAGGCCCGGCGGATCGCCGCCTGAGGGGTGATGCCGGAGGAAAAGAGTTTCTTGACGCACTTGGAAAGGCTACGCTAAGATTCGCGCAAGCCTGCGTTTATTCTCTCTCCGGAGGTCGCTTGGACTTCTCTTTCACCGAGGAACAGGAACTCACCCGGAAAATGGTCCGCGACTTCGCGGAGCAGGAGATCGCTCCCCACAGCGCGCGGCTGGACGAGGAGCAGGAATTTCCCTTCGACATCTTCCGGAAGCTGGGGGATCTGGGCCTCACCGGGGTCTTCTTCCCGCCCGAGTACGGCGGGGCGGGCCTGAGCACGGTGGAGTACGCCATCGTGGTGGAGGAGCTGGCCCGAGTGGATCCGGGCGTGGCCCTCTCCGTCGCCGCGCAGAATTCCCTCGCCGGCAACCACATCTACCTGGCGGGAACCGAGGAGCAGAAGAGGAAGTACCTGGTCCCTCTGGCCAAGGGCGAGAAGATCGGGACCTGGAGCCTCACCGAGCCCACGGCGGGAAGCGACGCGGGAGGGACGAAGACACGGGCGGAGAAGGACGGCGACCACTTCGTTCTGAACGGGTCCAAGACCTTCGCCACCCACGGGTCGGTGGCCGACGTCGCGGTGATCTTTGCCGTGACCGACCCCGTGGCGGCCAAGCACGGTGGAATCTCCGCCTTCATCCTGGAGAAGGGGATGGCGGGGTTCCACCCGGGAAAGAAGGAGAACAAGCTGGGCTGCCGCGCCTCCGACACCGCCGAGCTGGCGATGGAAAACTGCCGGGTCCACCGGTCCCAGCTCCTGGGAAAGGAAGGGAGCGGGTTCCGGGACGCGCTGCGGGTCCTGGACGGCGGGCGGATCAGCATCGCCGCCATGGCGGTGGGGACGGCGCAGGGGGCGTTCGAGGCGGCCGTGAAGTACGCCCGCCAGCGCCAGCAGTTCGGGAGGGCCATCGCCGAGTTCCAGGCCATCCAGTTCCTGCTGGCCGACTGCGCCACCGAAATCGAGGCGGCGCGCTGGCTGACCCTGCGGGCCGCCCAGATGAAGGATGAAGGGCAGGACGTCAACAAGGCCGGCGCGATGGCGAAGCTCTACGCCTCGGAGACGGCGGTCCGGGTCACGGACAAGGCGATCCAGATCCACGGCGGCTACGGCTACATGAAGGAGTACCCGGTGGAGAAGTTCCACCGGGATGCCAAGCTCACCACCATCGGCGAGGGGACCTCGGAAATCCAGCGTCTGGTCATCGCCCGGCGGCTTCTGGAATCGTGAGCACCCGGATAGGGACGGCCGCGCCCCTGGCGAGGCTTTTGCTCGCCGGTGACCTCCGCGCCCTGGCCCGGAGCATCTCCCTCGTCGAGGAAGAGCGGCCCGAGGGCCGTGCCATCCTGAAGGTCATCTACCCGAAGACGGGGCGCGCACTGGTCCTGGGGATCACCGGGCCGCCCGGAGCGGGGAAGAGCAGCCTGGTGAGCCGGCTGGTGGCGGCCTGGCGCGAACGGGGTGAGAAGGTCGGCATCATCGCGGTGGATCCCTCCTCGGCCTTCTCCGGCGGTGCCATCCTGGGGGACCGGATCCGGATGCAGGAGCATACTCTCGACCCCGGCGTCTTCATTCGGAGCATGGCCACCCGGGGACACTTCGGCGGAGTCTCCCGTGCCTCCCGGGACGTGGTGGACCTGATGGACGCCGCCGGCTACGGCATCGTCCTCATCGAGACGGTGGGCGTGGGCCAGGACGAGGTGGAGGTGGTGGAGATCGCCGACCTGGTCCTGGTGGTCCTTCCCCCGGGACTCGGCGACGACATCCAGGCGATCAAAGCGGGGATCCTGGAGATCGCGGACGTCTTCGTCATCAACAAGGCGGACCGGGAAGGGGCCGACCGGCTGGAGGCGGAGCTGCAGGCGATGCTGGCCCTTTCGGGGGACACCGAGACGGCGGCCACTCCCGTCCTGAAGACGGTGGCGATCACGGGAAGCGGCGTCCCCGAGGTGATGGAGGCGGTGGAGCGACACCGCTCGCGCGCCGTGACGGGGGAGGCGCGCAGGAAGCGGGAGCGGGATCGGAGCCGGGACCGTCTCCTGGAGCTGCTGCGCGAAGAGCTGTTTCAGCGGGCCCGTCGCACCTGCCTGACGAACGGGGAGATGGAGACGCTGGTGGAAGAGATGGCGAACCGGCGGCGGGATCCTTACAGCGCGGCGGAGGCGGTGCTGGAGCGGATCCGGTTCCCGGATCCGGCGCCCGCCGGCGCCCGCGTCCGGAGGCGCCGGTGATCCGGCGGCTGGACCACGTGGCCATCGCCGTCCGGAAGATCGAGGAGCGGCTTCCCCTGTACCGGGACCTCCTGGGAATCGCCGTCTCGGGCATCGAAGAGGTGCCGGGGGAGAAGGTGAGGGTGGCGATCCTGGGGCGGGGGGCGGGACGGATCGAGCTGCTGGAGGCCACGGAGCCGGGATCCCCCGTGGAGAAATTCGTGCGGGAACGCGGGGAGGGGATCCATCACCTCTGCTTCCTGGTGGACTCGGTGGAGAAAACCTGCGGCCGGCTCCAGGAGGCGGGGCTGCGACTCGCGGGCGGAATCCGGGCGGGGTCGGAGGGGACCCGGATCGCCTTCCTCCATCCCGGGGACGCAGGGGGCGTCCTCATCGAGCTGCGGGAGGCGCCGGAGGGAGGATCGGGCGAAGGAAGGGGAGAGAAGGGATGAACAAGGTGATCTCCGGAGCGAGGGAGGCGGTGGAGCGGATTCCCGACGGTGCCGTGATCCTCATGGGTGGCTTCGGGCTTTGCGGCATCCCGGAGAACCTCATCGCCGCGCTGAAGGAGAAGGGGACGCGCGATCTGATCGTCGTGAGCAACAACGCGGGGGTGGACGACTTCGGCATCGGGATCCTGCTCCA
>Ga0315288_10011413_pt1 | contig 11180 bp, 10 predicted proteins | sample YL17G11_20_MG_FD_203454 | JGI IMG/M metagenome (GOLD analysis project Ga0315288, IMG submission 203454) | Sediment microbial communities from Yellowstone Lake, YNP, Wyoming, USA - YL17G11_20 | ecosystem: Environmental > Aquatic > Freshwater > Lake > Sediment | place: USA: Wyoming | collected... | reverse complement strand
CAGCGAGAGGCTGTGTGAAAACCCCGAATTCGCCAATCGCGTTCCCACTTCGACCCCAAGAGCCTGGGGAGCACACGCGGATCGCCCCCACTTCTTGCTTCCCTCAATGCCATTCTTGGGGCTGGCGCCCCACAGGCCCGAGTTTTCACACAGTCTGGCGAGTTGACTATATGAAGGCGCTGCACCTCCCGCTACACTGGTAGTAGCCACTCTACCCATGCACAAGGAGGTGCAGCATGTCCAAGCAACCCCATTATAAGGTCGGTTGTGACGCTCACAAGCACTATTCGCTCTTCGCCGTCCTCGATCACCAGGGCAGGCCCGTGGAGCGGACCCGGGTCAACCACGAGCCCGGTGCCATCCGGGCGTTCCTCTCCCGCTTCCCGCCAGGCACGCCTGTCGCCCTAGAAACCGTGGGCAACTGGTACTGGATCGTGGATGAGATCGAACAAGCCGGCTGCCTCCCCCATTTGGCTCACGCCCAGATGGCCAAGAAAATGATGGGGCACGTGCACAAGACCGACAAGCTCGACGTCGATGGCTTGGCGATCCTCCAGCACCTGGGCTCCCTACCCACCGTCTGGATCGCCCCGGCTGAGACCCGCGATGAGCGCGAGCTCCCCCGCACCCGCACACCGTCCCGGTATCCTTCGGGATGGCCTTGTCCAAGATGCGAACGGCTCTGACATCGTCCCGACCCAGCACCTGCGGTACTGGGCAGGTGTGTCCTTCGGGAAGAACCGCATGCACTCCACCCTGGCGAAGTACGCGCTCCCCCTAGAGGTCCGGCCGGAAAGTCCCTTCCGGACCAAAGCCTTGGGATGGCACCTGTCAAAGCGCCTCGGACAAGGCAGTTCCGCAGGACCGGATGGCCCAGTGAGGGCCAGAAACGCACACTTTGTCCCACTGGGATCCGGCGGGCGAGGTTTCCGGCCGGACCTCTAGCAGGTCGCGGAAAAACCCTTGCGAATTGGGCGACAGTCACACTTCCGCGAGAAATCGCGAGGCGACTTTGGGACACACCGCATCCGTCGCGGAGAGAGCAGTACCAGCGGCCCCACTTTGAAACGTTTTTCCGCAGCCTGCTAGACACCCAGAGCCACATCTACGCTCCCAAGTGGCGGCCGCAGCTCATGAAGCACATCTGCTCTTTGCCCGACGAAACCCGGCGCTGCATGCGGCAGGAGCTCGAGCTGTTGGATTAGGTGCAGGAGCAGATCCGTCGACTGGAGGCTCGCATCCTGGAGCGGGTGCAGCTGACCCCCACCATCCAGCTCATCCAGTCGGTCCCGGGACCGGCAGAAATCCTTTCCATCGTCATCGATCGCGAAGTGGGATCCATCGATCGCTTCCCGTCGCCCCATCACTTCGCCAGCTACTCCGGGCTCCTCCCCAAGGTCAAGGCCAGCGGCGGCAAGACCCACTACGGCAAGATGATCACACCGTCCCGGTGTCCTCCCGGGAAGCAGGCCAACAACTACCTCAAGTGGGCTTTTCGCGCAGCATCCCGTAGCGCAGCGGAGGGACATCGAAGCCGCAAACGTCGTTGTCCGTCAGCGGCACCATTCGGCGTGGCAGTCCAAGCACGTGGTCCAGATCTACGAACGCACTCGCCAACGCAAGGGCCACGCAGTGGCGGTCGGCGCCGTAGCAAGATACCTCGCCGAGGCGACGTTTTGGGTCCTCAAGAAGGACAAGCCCTACAGGGAGCCCGTTGCCAGGCAGCCTGCAGGGAGCAAGTCAGCGGCCTCGTCCAAGCAGGGGCAGGCGCCTGCCTAACATGGATCCTCAGAGATCCGTGAGTTGACCCCCGTCAGTGCCGGGGGTGATTGCGCCGCCCTTGCTGAATACTACTCTTGCCCGATAGAGGGCGAACATCGTCCCGACCCAGCACCTGCGGTACTGGGCAGGTGTGTCCTTCGGGATAGATGTTTCCGGCGGGACCGGCTTGACTTGATCGCACCGGCGCCAATCCAATGAAAGCTGACGGCCTCCGTTCACGAGGAGGCCATCGATTCTAGAAACTGCATCTTGACAGGTGGTAGAGTAGGGAACAGGTTCGGCGATCTCCCAGCATCCGTAGGTAAGCGGCCAGCTCGTTGGCTCCCCGTTTCCGGGCGAGTGCCTCAAGCGGCCATACCCTGGACACCCAGAGGGCCTCCCCTGCTCCCCCTCATCGAACCGTACGTGAGGTTCTCCCTCATACGGCTCTCCGGTGCTCTTCATCCGGGGGCATGCACGGGGTACGCATCCGCTTGGCCGCCCGGTATAGCGCCCGCTGAAGTTCTCGAGCTTTGTCCATGGGGTCGTTAGCCTTTCGGCATTCCCTCGCTCTTACCTTCTTTGGACGCATGAGCAAAGTAGGGCCCCTTCCCTCCGGCAAGGTTATGCTGTCCTTGCCATCCTCAGTACTATGGGCCCCTCCGACTCCCCTTCCCGGCTTCCCGTTGCATTTCACAGGAGTTCTGTTTATAGCAACGGTTACTTCCGCTTCCAGCCAAAGACCGGGTGGGGTCTCCCCAGTTCCTGAACCAGCTTTCCTGACATTCCGCTCCCTCTACGCCGGAGGGTTCTTCGGCACTGCATTCCAGAATCTGCGTGCCTTCCATGGCCTTCGCCCAGCGCTGTCGGGCTCGGCTCCCTCTTGGCCCTCTCGGGTCTATGATGACGACGCAGCAGGATTCACTTGATGTTGCGGACTGCCAGGTTGCGATGACACCGCTTCGACGCTCGGATTGCTCCTGACGCCGGGTGGTCGCTACAAGGCGGTCTGGCCCTTTCCTTGACCGGACTTCCACCGGCTAGCTGGTCCAAGCTTTGCTGGGCACACCAGCGCTTTCATAGATGTTAGGCGGACTTGCCCAGCGCCCAGATGAGAACAAGCTGTGTCATGGAGGCGCACTGGTGGGGGCGACAGAGTGAGTATAAGGACAGTGCTAGACGGAGGCACCCTCCTCGGGTGTAGTGTATTCGACATCCAGGATCGGATCAACCAAGGCCCATTGCGGAGGCTCCTCGGCCGGGGGATCCGAGCTTCGCAAGTCAAGAAGCTTCTTGAAGCCTTTGACGAGCCCTAGCGACAGGTCATCTCTCGTCTCGCAGAGGCGGCGCACGCGCTCAGAGGAGCGATCAAAGCCACCATGGAAGATCCGGTTCCTGGCATCCCAGATCGAGCGCGACTTGTCATCGGAGAGACCTATCACACATGTGAGGAAGTGGTGTATCCGTTGGCCCGTTCCGGGAGCTAGCTCGGTCTCGTAGCCGCAGGCGGAGCATCGCCTCGTTGTCTTATCGGGAGGCTCGAATTGGCAGGAAAGCACCTCCAGCGCGACGGTTAGAGCCATGAAGCTGTCCACGACGTCCTTTTCGTCGAGGCCTTTGCGGAACCAAGACAATGCTCTTCGGAGATCGGGCTGGATTAGGCGGGTGAACAGGGTCGTCGCCGTAAGGGGAACTGGCTCTGAGAGCGTGGCTTGTTGGATGGGAAAGCACAGTCTGCGGAACCTGTTGGTGCCTGGGTATCTGTGGAAGACCGTAGGGGGCTTCTCCAACCTGACGGGGTTTCGAGATAGCAGGGTAAGGAGGTCAAGCTGGAAGTTCAGGACATCTCTCGCAAGGTCGGCCACTTCCGAGGATTCGGGGACGTCGGCGATGGGTTCGACTGCAAGAACGATAGAAAGGTGGAACGTCCCTGTTTGCCTGCCCTTCTCGTCGAACTGAGGGAGGAGCTGAAGGCTTCGGACCGCGGGGTGCGGTGGCGTCTGCGAAGAGGACTGCTCCGAGGCAGTCAGAAGGAAATTGCCCATGATCGAGGCCTCGAGCGTCCATTGCTGCTCAGCCACGCATACCTCCCGGTAAGTAGAGCGACAAGTCCGCCTAACGGCCTCGAGCTCAGCTGCCCGGCGGCCCGGGCTCTTCTCCACACACTCTACGGCAACTTGGCGGGCGACACAGCTCCAACTTTCCGCACGCCAGCCGCGTCAGCTGCAGCGAGTTGTTGGGCGGAGGCAAGCATGCAGTTGACTATTCCTCGTCATGCTTTCGGATCATGTCCGCGACCTGTTGCTTGAGGGGTCCAGGGATGGTGGGGCAATCGAAGGGGCAGTTCCTGACCATGTGGACGTCGAACTGCCCCTCGATAGCCTCGCCCACAAGCGTGGGGAGGTTGGAGAGGCCCGGTTCCAGCCTGCTGATTATCTGCTGCTGGACCTCCTGTGTGAAGGAAGAGATCTTGTCCCAGGTTTCAATCTGCTTCTGGGGATCACGGACTTGCTGAGCAAGCCTCGCGAGCGCCTCGGTGTTCTTGACCTCCCCTGCCGCGAGGCGGTCCTGTAGCTGCGGGGCAAGATCGAGCAAGCGGATGTACTTCTTCACGGTGGAGGCCCCTACCCCGGTCTCCCGCGTGACAGCCTGGACGCTCCCGAGATGATCAAGGAGGCTCTTGAAAGCGATTGCCTTGTCGCGAGGGTTCATATCTGCGCGGTGGACATTCTCAACAAGAGAGACCGCTGTTGCGTCCGCTGGAGACATCGCTTCGCGAATGATCGCCGGGATCGCGGACCACCCGAGCCGCTTGCAGGCGAGCAGCCGGCGCTGGCCAGCCACAAGGGAATAGAGGCCGTCTGGGCGTCTGAAGACGGTGATGGGCGATAGCAGCCCCTGCTTAGCTACGCTGCTGGCAAGATCGTCGATTGAGCTATCGTACTGCCCGTCTGCCAAGTCCTTCCGGGTGTTGAACTCGGAGATGTCGATGTCTTCGATGGGGATGTCCATTATCTGCATGTTAGACCTCCCATCACGCAGGTCCTCCGCCCAACGGCCTCGAATTGAGCCGCTCGGCGGGTCTTGGGAATGCACCTTCATTCTAGAACCAGACTGCGGGCAAGGCACGTCGAGACTGAAGGCAGCCCGCCGAGTCGGCTCGAATGAGTTGTTGCGCGCCCACCGGGGTGGACGTTCTAACTCAGAAGCCTCACGACTTCGGCCAAGAGAACATCCAAGTCATTGGCAAAATTGACCTGCGTCTTGTTTGGCAAGACCTCCTTGTTCCGGATCTGCACATGCAAGTGGGAGTCCGCGATCTTCCTGCAAGATAAGTCGAGATGGCTCATTGAGTCCCGGAAAGAGCGGGAGCCTGCGTCGCTGGTGGCTACCTCCGAAAAGGTCTTGGCGCCAAATAAGGGTGGAATGTGGTCGATGAGCGCGCGGGTGAGCATCGCCACGGCGAGGTAGCACCCGTTCGAATAGCAGATGTTAAGCTCACTGCAGAGCCCGACGAGCCTGGTTAGGTCAAAACGGTCTGACTTGAGAGCTTGGAGCTGGCTGAGCCGGGTTTGGTCGATATAGCTCAGTGCGGGCTCTTCGGCAGGCAGGATTACCGTAGGAGGCCAGGTGGATGCAGCGCTTCGTTTACGCGACCAATAGGAGGACCTTTCGGCGGCAGCTACTGGAGCCGCGGCGTCGTAGTCCTTGACGACATCCTCGCGAACGAACGCGCGGAGGTCGTCGGGGAAGTCCTCGATCTCTTCGCAGATCTCAACGTTCCACTCCTGAGCCGAGAATCGACCGCTGCCGGAAAAGTGACTTTCACGGATCAGATAGCCGAGAATGTCAGTGTTGGTGCCGTCGAGCGCAAGGGCGCTCGCGGTCTCTGCACTGCTGACGTGGGTGCGTAGGGGGTCCGAGGCGCATAGCTGAGACACATATGTAAGGAATCTGACAAGAAGCTGCTCGTAGGCGATGCCATCCTTGGATAGGAGGACGCCGAGGAGGCTGAGACGGTATTGCTTAACGCCCCCTTCTTCATATTCAAAGACCACCGTGCCGCCAAGCTTCTCGAGACTGGCCCGAACCTTGGGCTTCCCGCCAAACTGCTGGTGTATCAGACGGGCGGGAGGCCACTGTGAGTGGGCGCGAAAGTAGCTCCACGTCGCGTTGACAAGTTGGCACTGTTGATCGGTCATAGCGCTTCGCAGGGAATCGATTTCGGCCATACTACCTCCGCACCTGACAACAATGCCTGGGCGCTTAGTTCAACTAGTGATTCTGCGGACTCCCCCAAGGGAGTGATGAGTCGCGGGACGGCAGAGCCCCATAACATGGCTCCATACGGTGATTCGGCAGCAGCAATTCCAGTTTTCTCGGCAGGCTCCACGAGTCCCTATGCACCACATCCGCAGGCGTCCCCTACGCGCACATGCGTCAGACCAACGGCGCCGACCTGGAACCAGGTCGGGGTCGAGGTCTTGCAGGTCCTCGATGCGCCCTAGCACCAATCTAGAGCCGTTTCGGCTTCCCGTCAACCTCCAGCATGTCAGGCTGCCATCGACGGGAAAGCTCCAGGTTCCCGTTGTAGAGGACCGCACGCCCAGGCGCGATCGGCCCCCAGCCGAGGGGGGCGGCCGGGGGCCTGTTAGGGAGACTTATGGTCCCCCTTCACTCCGAGTCTACACCCGCCGTCAAGCCTGCCAGCCAAAGCAGCAGCGTAGTCGGCTATGCCTTGTGAGAATGGCTATTCTGGAACTCAGCCGCCAGGGATTTCGGAAACAGACCCCCCGACCGGAGGGGGACCGGCCAGGGGGGCCGAGTGGGGGCACAGTCTCCCCCTTCAGTTTGAGTCTACACCCGTTGTCAACACCAGCCGGGTCAACTGCGGCGAGTTGTTCGACGGCACGAGCATTCTTCTCATGCCAGAGCGGGAGGGCCTACCTGCCTGACGACCAAGCACTTGGCCATCTCGAGTGTGTCGTCGTGCCAATTGCCGTCCCAGAGGACGTCAATCGCGATCGGCTTGGACTCGGCGTTGTCAGCGAGCGCTTGCACCACCACTTGGAGACGCTCGTTTCGAGCGAGCGAGCCCTTGAAGTTGGCGGGATACACGAATGGGGTCAGCACGAAGCTGGAACCGCGCTTGAGGAAACCGAGGTCAGCGATGTCGTCGGGCCCGACGGTTGAGAAGGTCGGATGGAATGCAGAGAATCGCCACATGAGTTGCAGAGGTCCACTGAGGGACTGCGGCGCGAGGGCTCCGTCGGCGGCAGGTCGCGCCAGGCCAACGATAACGACTCGCACGTTAGTAGCCTGAGCCCACCGATGCGAGTTGCGGACCCTGAGGTGGTAATAGCGTGCCGGACTGGATCGTCCCTCACCCTCCAGGATATTGATGGGCTCGCCCTGAGGATCATCCAGTGCAAGCGTGAGCCGCGGCCCGAGGCCGAGGCAATGACGGACCTGATCCCCCCATATCGCGAGGATTGCCACTGCGATGGTGCCCACTGCGACAGCGATCTGGATAGCTTGGTCCATGGACATAGTCCCCCCTTCGTGCCGCCGAACGGCCTCGAGCCCAATTGCCCGGCGGCTCAGGCAGCCGTCCACTCATTCTCGCGCATTCTGGCGGGCAAAGAACGCCCGACTTTCCGGACGCCAGCCGGGTCAGCTTGGCAACTGGGGCTCCCAACGCCTGGCCAGCTCCAGCGCGTTGCCATACGGCCTAGCCAGCTTGTGAGAATGGGGCTTCTTGAAAGGGGAAACGAAATCCTAGCCGGAGAAACCTCGGCAACGTCCGCTCCAGCGAGTTGCTAGGCTGCCGCCGGACTTGGGTTCAGAACGAGCGTTGCCCTCGCGGCGAGTTCTTGAGCCTTTGACATCGCGGCATGCTTGTCGGGAGGCCATCCGGTTATGAGCGCGTGGCGGGGGGGCGGTTCATTGGACACAAGGAGGAGGCCAACATCCCGAATAGATTGGGAGTTCATGTCTGCCCTGCCGTACAGTGGCCTCCCTCGCGGAACCGCGACAGCATCCCGGCCGAGGAGCCAGATGCGGTCTTCATCAAGGGCGTGGGTGCGGAACACGGAGGTTGCGTTGTCCTGACGTGAGGGCTCGAGTGCGCGAGGGTTGACCCGGGAGGAGTCCGGAGTGAAGTGTGACCTGCTGAGGATGAATCTCGCGACTATCTCGGCTGGAGCCGGGTTATGCAGCCGCGATGGCGACAACCCGCGAAATGGCCGAGACAACCGCACTAGGAATTCCCTCACGGGACGGTTCCACGCCATGGAAGACTGAGTGGCCGGCAATGCCTGCGTAGTTGAGAGTGCCATCGGGTGCGACCCTGACCGAAATCACTCTCCGAGGTGCGATATCCCACTCGATTGCGACGTCTCCATCGGAGTCAATTGCGACCTGCGGTGTGGGAAATGAGGCGGGGAGCTGTGACAGGAACTGGAAGGCGTGGGCAATGGTAGCAGGTTGTAGTGGTTGGGCGCCATATCCATCCCAAGAGGGCTCTTGGGCAACCGCGGATGCAGTTTCGAGGGCACGGACAATCTCTTGTCTTCGAACACCGGTGGTCATGGCTGTCTCCGAACCGAATGCATCCGCGCGGATACGGCGGACAATCCGAGCCGACTCCCCCAAGGCTCTGTCGAGGGCCGGGGCAGACGAGAGTGGTTGAGCTACAGACAACGCTACGGTCATTCGAAGAGCCTTACAGTTTCCTCGGTGAGGTAGTTGAAGAATATCATGTTCTTGAAGTCGTGCAAGTCTCTAAAGTGAGCCTCAAGCTGCGGGTCGGACGGAGAGAAATCCACATCACGGAATGCGTCTATGTCTAGAATCACGGTGACGCCGGGCTGGGGGAGACTGGGGTCAAGTGCCTGGACTACGTGGGCGGAGAGCTGAGCTTCCGGATTGACAATCGTCACGCGATAGAGGAATCCGCGGAGGAGTTGGGGTAATGCTGGTGGCACTTGCGGCGCAGCAGTGAAGAACTGATCAAAGTCGACGCGCTGATGCGGAACGGTGATATGGTTGATGTACCGGAGAGCGACTCTTGTGACAGCCTCCGGGGACGATGTGGCTTGGTAGAGTTGCCACAATTCAAGAGCTGACGGGAGCAGGTCGTCCCAGCTCGAGTACGGCTTGAGCTTGTTCAGGGTGAAGCCGTCAGCTCTGAATTGCGCAATCAGGTCTTCGGTGGAGTTCTTGAAGAAGTAGCCTTGGAGGCCAAGCTCCTCAAAGGCCGGGGGTGCGTCTGGGGCTGGAGGAAAGCGCAGAGTGAACTGGCCCCCGCGACGCTCCTCGACCTTAGGGAACCTCTGAGAAAGACTAGCCTTCAGGTCGGAGAATCGGCCGACGTCGAAGCCGGGGCGCGTCTTGACCCTTATGTCAACTAGGGCCTCTGTTATCGGCGCATGATGTAGGTGGCGTGGCTTGGCCATTTGGCGCCTGTGGACCAGCGGGAGCGTAGGTGGACACCGCGACCCTCACAGGAGTATAGCACGATTGGGCCTCGGACTCTCAAGGCAGCCTAATGGCCTCGAGCTGAGCGGTGCTCCCCGCTCGAACCAATCAAAGACTCGATTCCCACGCCCCGTGCCGGGCAATGCAAATCACGCACGGTCGACGTCCGCTCCAGCGAGAGGCTGTGTGAAAACCCCAAAATCGCCAATCGCGTTCCCACTGCAGGCCAGGATCGCGCGCCTGCAATGTACTCTGGCCCCACTTCCGGGTCAATCCGCGCAGGCCTTAAGGGACAGGTCCCCACCGGCCCGACTTTTCACACAGTCTGGCGAGGTGTTAGGCGGCGGGTGCTCTCACTTTGCGACCAGGGTCGATACTGGCTACCAGTATGGCAGTCTCCTCCTGTTGCGCTGCATTTGGACGACCTCATCGTACTTGAAACCCAATTCCGTTAGCAGGAAGGTTTCCAGGAACAGAGTGAGCGTCTGCACCATTCCTCTTAGCTCTCCGCCGGTGGCTGCCTTGCTGCGTGACTCCTCGTCGAAGTGGGTGAGGTAGTTCCGGGTAGTTGCGACTCTGTTGAAGAACTTGTCGTAGGCGCCGACCATCGGGACTATGGACGGCTTGTACTTGTCACCCAGCTCAATGAGCCTCTGTTCTAGGGGTGGTTCGTTGGCGAACCTCAGTTTCCAATCTAGCCACTTGCGGTATTGCGGGAAGGCCTCTGCGAGAAGTTGCTTGCGGTTCTCGAATTCCTTTTCGGGCATCGCCCGGCTGTCAAATGACCTTCTGTGATACGACTCGAGGCCTTGGACGATGTTGAGGAACCTGTGGGTTGTGTATGAGTAGGGATTGTTGATTGAGCCAAAGTACAGGTCAAAGACGGGCCCAAGGAGCTCATACTTAGTGATCCAGTTGCGGATGAATTCCTCGAAACGGCCCTTTAGATGATCGTATGTGAAGAGCATGTGGTGGAACGAGATGTCCGGGATATCGGCAGGAGCGGTACTTATCTGATAGGAGAGGTTGATGAGCCTGGCCTGGTGGTCTCTGGTCTCGTCAGGGTTTGAGGATGCTGCGGGAGACAGTTGGATGATGCACGGGTAGATGGGTGAGGAGCAGGCGAGGCAGAGCAGGTTCTGGAGGAGCTCGACATACTTCTCGTAGTACTGGTAGCCGGAGGCCGGGCCGCGGAGAGAAAGATAGGAGTCCTGCTCCGCGTGGACGGCATAGAGGGAGCCCCCCTGGGAGCAGATGAACCCGATTGAGACCGAGAGGTCTTGAGTGACGGAAGCTGTCACGCCTTCTGGACGCTTGTAGTTGATGCTGAAGTCGTACTTCTCCTCATGCCCAAAGTCGAACCCGACCAAGTGGAGCCATTCATTAAGGTGAGTGTAATGGATGTGAACAGCGTCGAGAAGAAGCGAGTCTCTTCGGTCGAAGTGGATGCCGGCAAAGACGAAGGACGCATGGTAGTCAGATGCGGAGACTCCTGCGAAGGGTAGCTCCTGGCTTGCGATGCGTTCGCAACGGCAAAGGGTGATCTGATCGCCGTCCAGAGTGGATCCGAGGATGAAGTCAGGGATGTGGTGCCCTCCCGTCGGAGCGAGGTTCCCTGACAAGGAAAGCTTCGCTCCGTCGCGCGTCGTGAAGTCGAGCAGGCCCGGTATGCGGACTTCTGGTGCGGAGGGTAGCCACCATTCACCCCTGGTGTGGATCTCGCGAAACATGGTCTCCCTCGCCTGTGGGATCCGCGTTGCCCACCGCCTAACGGCCTCGAGCTTCGCGCAGCACCCCGAGCTTGCGAGCGGCAGCTGCCCGGCGGCTCGGGCAACGCTCCACCCATTCTCGCGCATTCTGGCGGGCAAGACACGCTCCAACTTCCCGCACGCCAGCCGGGTCAGCTGCAGCGAGAGGCTGTGTGAAAACCCCAAAATCGC
>Ga0315288_10011411_pt1 | contig 11183 bp, 7 predicted proteins | sample YL17G11_20_MG_FD_203454 | JGI IMG/M metagenome (GOLD analysis project Ga0315288, IMG submission 203454) | Sediment microbial communities from Yellowstone Lake, YNP, Wyoming, USA - YL17G11_20 | ecosystem: Environmental > Aquatic > Freshwater > Lake > Sediment | place: USA: Wyoming | collected... | reverse complement strand
GCGGATGTCAGCTTAGGGTCTTTGCCGGTCAGCGTTTTGAGGATCGGCTGATTTTTCCGGGCGACTACAATCAAGGGGATTGCGGCGGGCGGTTTTGCATCTGTGCGGACGATAGGCGTCAGTTCGCCGGTCCGCAGATACAAGTACCGGCGGACCTCCTTAGCCGCCAAGTGTTCAGCCAATGTTGCGTCGGATGGACATAAGATCGTCACAGTGCCTGTTTCTGCAACGCCGCCTGCGGACACGCGGCAACCGATTGAAATCAGCAGCGCAGAAATCATGACAAGAACCGTTATCGTAGTGCACTTTCTCATCTGAGCGGACCTCCTTATACAGTATCGTTTATTATCCTTGTCGAATAATTCTAAGCGATAAAGGGTGTTGCTGCAATCGGGAAGATTCCTTGCCTATTTGACTGATTTCGGTTATCATAGGGCCGAAGATTTTGTGACATTTGGTGCTCTGTATGGTCATAAAGGAACAACAGTAGTGGCGCAAAAGGCCCCCTCATTGTCAATCTATTGCCATTGTGCATACTATCAGATAATTCCCGATAGCGTCAAAGCAGCGGTGCTTAACGCCATCAAGGCGGCGGGCGTCGAGTTCGAGGCCGTGCCCGACCTCTGTCGGATGTGCGCCAAGCGAGACCCCAGGCTCAAGGACTGGACAAACGCCGAGTCGCTGAGGATATTCGCCTGTTACCCGCGGGCGGTGAGGTGGCTGTTCCACGCCGGCGGTGCGCCGCTGCCCTTGCAGGGCGTCGAGTTTGTCAATATGCGAACCGGCCAAGTCGAAGAAATGGTTTCGTTGCTGCGCCACAGGCAGATTAGAGGTAAATCTACGGATGATATCCGACTGGAAAAGGAAGGCGACTGGATACCCTGGTTTCCGGTAATCGACTACGACCGCTGCGAGAACTGCAAGCAGTGCCTGGGCTTCTGCCTGTTTGGCGTGTATGAGCTTTCTGACGGTGACAAGGTGGAGGTTCGCAATCCCGCCAATTGCAAGACCAACTGCCCTGCGTGCGCCAGAGCGTGCCCTAACAGCGCGATTATCTTCCCGAAGTACGGCGAAGGCCCCATTAACGGCGATGAAGTGAGAGAACAGGCATCGCAGGACGGAGAAGCGAAGGCGGACCTTGCCGATCTTCTGAGCGGCGATGTCTATAATGCCATTCGCAAGCGAGGTAAGGGCGGCAAGAGATTCTCGGCCGGGGCAGACGCTCAGGAAAAAGCCGACCTATCCGGGAAACCATCGAGCTTGAAGGAATTGCAGGAAAAGCTGGGTATTCCGCCGGAGGTCCTTGCGTCTTTGTCGCCTGCGGAGATGATTGGGATCAGAAAAAGAGCCGCCGAGAAAGAACGCCGAAATGCACACCAAGACCCGAACGGGACCGGCAAAGCCGAGAGCGAGGACTATGAGTAAGAAACGCATAGAGCCTGCGGTTATTCTTGTCGCAGACAGAACTCTGAGCGCCAGCTACAGGATTCTGTTTGAAGGCATTTTCGCCACGATGCAGACCACCCAGGTCCCCGAAATAATGATGCGGAAATTCATTGCCCCTGCGGTTGCGACAGACTCGCTCGGCCGGGCCAAGAGTGCGCCCCTCGGGCTGCGCCGGGTCGAGTCGGCGCTCCTCAAGCTCACAGATTTAAGCCCCGAAGACGTAGTCTGCACGACGCCGGAGGCATTGGGCAGCTTGTTGGGGCCGTGGGTCAAGGTTGTGGGATTTAGCTCAAGCGACCCTCTGGGCAGGGGGATGAGCAATACGACCACGACGAATTTCTGGAAGGGCGAGCTTTACACGAGCTTCTGGACCCGCCGTATGATGGAGCAATTAGCCGGGCCTAAGCGGAAGTATGGCTTCCAGATTGTCGCCAGCGGCGCGGGGGCGTGGCAATGGGCCTGCGACCCCAAAGAGAGGGCCAGATTGGGCATTGACGCGGTTTTCGATGGGTATTTCGAGTCGTCGGGGCCTGGATTTTTTGCGGACTTGGTCAATGGCCGCCAAATACCGGGGAATATCTGCGAGAAGGATACTGCGGTCGAGAGAACTCAGCCCATAACCGGCGCCTCAATGCTGGGCATTATCGAGCTATCGAGGGGCTGCGGTCGAGGGTGCAGGTTTTGCACAATGGCCGACAGGAAGATGAAGCATCTGCTGCCGGATACTATCTTGGCAGACCTCCAAACCAATGTCGCCAACGGCGTCACGTCGGTTGTCAGCGGGAGCGAGGACTTTTTCAGGTACGGTTCGGTCGGGCTAAAACCGGATTTTGAAAAGCTGCACGGCTTGCTGTCGCAGATGAAGCAGATCAAGGGCCTGTCCTTTATGCAGATAGACCACGGCAATGTCACGAGCATAATGCAGCTTACAGACGAGCAGTTGAGGCAAATCAGGGAATTGCTTACCTGGGAAAAGAAGGCGGAATACCTCTGGGTGAATATGGGCGTCGAAAGTGCGAACGGCGGCCTCGTGGCGGCCAACTGCCCCGGCAAGGTAGCGCCATTTCGGCCGGAAGACTGGGAGGATATGGTCCGCGAGGCTGTCGAAAAAATGACAAGGACCGGCTTTTTCTCCGTTGTCAGCATTATTCTCGGATTGCCCGGCGAAACCCCGGACGATGTCGCCCGCACGCTCAGGCTCGTCAGGGACTTAGGGGCGAAGCGAGCGGTGATTTTCCCGGTCTTCTATGAGCCTCTGTCGCCCGGGGAGATTGAGGGAGGGCAGAGATTTACTATTCGCCGGATGAGGGCCGACCATTTAGAATTGTACAGGACCTGTTATGAGATAAACTTCAAGGCCGTGCCGCGACTGTTCGCTGATAACCAGCGGGCCGGCGGAGTATCATGGATAAAAAGAGCTATGATGCAGGTGCTGGGAAAGGGCGAGGTATTCTCCTGGCGGCGAACTTTCAGCAGAATGCAAAAGCAGTTGGCAGGCGCAGGGCCTGAAAAGACGGATGAGGATCGCAAGTATGCCGGACGATGCTACGATTACAGCGAGGTCTCTTAGACCGCCGCAGGACAATATACCGCAGACAAGGCAGCAGCGCGACGGGCTGCTGCAGATTGTCGGCGAATACGTGGAGCAGGAACGGCCCGTGGGGCCGTTGTCTATCGAGGAGCTGCGGACGCACGCGGAGGCTGTTCTCAAGAAGGCGGATCTGAACCGCAAGTATTTGAACTACGCCGGCGTTCTTATAAATAACGAGGTTTGGCGGCGGACAGTGGCTGGAATCCCTTTTGAGAAGCGATTGCTGCTGCTGCCCAAGTGCCTTCGCAGCGCCGAGGAATGCCCGGCTCAGTTCGATGAGGTCGGCTTGGTGTGCGAGCATTGCGGGCGGTGCATCATCAACGAATTCAAGAGCCAGGCCGAGCGCCTGGGCTACGCCGTGCTGATTGCGGAGGGTTCGCCCGTTGTGATGTCGCTTATCGAAACGGGAAAGATCGAGGCGGTGGTGGGCGTAAGCTGTCTGTCGGTGTTGGAGCGGGTCTTTCCGTATATGGAGGCCGGCGCGGTTCCTGGCATCGCGATCCCGCTGCTGCAGGACGGCTGCGCCAATACGAGCGTCGATGTGGATTGGGTCTGGGACGCGATCTATCAAAGCAACGACGACCAGACGCGCCGTCTTAATCTCGATGATTTGCAGACCCAGGTAAATAGCTGGTTCACCAAAGAATCCCTGTCGGAGCTTCTGAATGTCGCGGAGAACCAGGCCGAAGATATAGCCTTAGAGTGGATGACCAAGGTTGGCAAGCGCTGGAGGCCGTTCCTCGCCGCCTGCGCTTATCAGGCGCTCGCCGGCAACAAAGAAGAGTCCCTTCCCCAGGCCCTTCGTAAAGCCGCCGTTGCAGTCGAATGTTTTCACAAGGCCTCCCTGATTCACGACGACATCGAGGACGGCGACGACCTGCGGTACGGCGAGAAGACTCTGCACGCTGAACACGGAGTGCCCATAGCCCTCAATGTCGGCGACCTGCTTCTTGGCGAGGGCTACCGTCTCTTGGTGGAGGCGGAGGCCTCGGATAGTTGCAGGACAAGGATGCTGGCGGCGGCGGTTCAGGGGCATCGCAATCTGTGCATAGGCCAGGGAGATGAGCTTTCGTGGATTCGCAGGCCGAGATGTTTGAGCGTCGCCGAGGTCGTTGACATATTTCAAAAAAAGACATCGCCCGCATTTGAGGTCGCCTTGAAGTTGGGAGCGATACTGGCGGGCTGCGGCGACGAGCTGAACGTCGTGCTCGAAGAGTACAGCCGGTCGCTCGGAATTGCATATCAAATCCGCGATGACATTGAGGACTTCCGCTCGATGGACGAATCGCGTGCCCTAAGCGCGATGCGGCCGTCGCTAATGCTTGCACTGGCCTGCGAACGGGCGGGAAGGGCCGAGAGGGAGCTGCTCGAGCGCCTATGGAGCAGGTTCGCCGAGCCGCGTCCGGGAGGCAAAGCCGTCGAGACTGTTTTGGCTGAGCTGAAAGTGGAGCGGCTCGCTTCGGATTTGATGGAGTCCTACAAGGCCCGCGCTATCGGCAGTCTCTATCATCTTAGGAATTCCGACCTCAAAGGGCTATTGCGAAGGGTGATAGGCAAGATATTCAATGATTTTGAAGTGATGGGCTGCTGCAATGACCGTAAGGCTGGACATGCTCAGGGCGGCGAATCGAGGCAGGCTCGTTCTGGGTGATTCAGCCGCTCTTGTAGCCGGCTTCATCGCCAGACAGTTTAATGAAGATGGCGGCTTCAAGGGGAGGGGCGGCCAAAGCGACCTGTATTACACGGTCTTCGGCATTGAAGCCCTTCTGGCGCTAGACGCCGAAGTTGACCGCGCGCGGATCGCAACCTACCTGCGACAATTCGGCGACGGTGATTCGCTGGACCTTGTGCATCTTGCGTGCCTGGCCCGCTGCTGGGCCGATATTTCAGAATCCCGCAACGCCGGCATCGAAGCGCCTCTGCGTGACGGTATCCTGCGACGGCTTGAAGGTTACAGATGCCCCGATGGCGGCTACAGCAATTCAAGCGGGGTGCAGCGCGGCACTGCTTATGGCTGCTTTCTTGCCTTGGGGGCATACCAGGATTTGAATGGGGATATGAACAATGTCGCGGCCCTTGCCCGCCGCGGCGGGCTGGCCGATTGCGTCGAATCGCTGCGAACGCCGGACGGGGCCTATTCAAACGACCCTACCATTCGAATCGGGGCGACGCCCGCCACCGCGGCGGCCCTGACAATCCTCCACTACTTGAATGAGCCGATCAGCGATGCATCCGTCGAATGGCTGCTTTCGCAACGGCATCCCAAGGGCGGCTTCGTCGCTGTGCCTGTGGAGGGTAGCTACGGCATGCCCGATCTGCTCTCCACCGCGACCGCCCTGCACGCGCTGGCGCTGGCGGGCGTTTCGCTCGACAGCGTATCGGAGAAATGCCTCGATTTTCTGGACAGCCTCTGGAGCGAAGAAGGGGCCTTTTGCGGGAGCTGGGCCGATTCGACCCTCGACTGCGAATACACCTACTACGGCCTCTTATCGCTCGGACATCTATGCGCAAAGCAAACGTAGAAAATGGCGTCTTGCAACCCGGACCTTAGCACTACAACGTTACTTACGCTGCAATAACGCGCTTCATCTGCCCGGAAATGCGTTTATCGCTTCTGGGCTGCCAGCAGGCAAGAAGCCGGCCACGCTCGCCCCCAGGCCCGGCCTGCTGGTAGCCGGCAAAGCGCAAAACGCAAGTTGCGATTCGCCAAAGTGCCCTGATAGCCAATTTGATTCTTGATATTCGGCAGAACTTTTGTAACTTCTGATACAACAGTAGATTATGCTTTCCGACGAAATTTAAGTAGCGTTGTAGTATTAGTTATGGATATCGACGAAGCTGCTCTCGAGGAAACGCTCAAGGCCCTCAAGGAGCGATTGATGCAGGCCAGGCTGCCCGAAGGGTGCTGGGAGGGGAGGCTGTCCGGCAGCGCGCTATCGACCGCCACAGCCGTATTTGCCCTGTCGGTCGTGGACAAAACGAAATACGACTCGCTCATCCGCAAGGGACTCGACTGGCTTATCGAGAACCAGAACTCCGACGGGGGATGGGGCGACACCGTTTCAAGCCTCAGCAATATCAGCACTACGATGCTTTGCTGGTCTGCATTGGCGATAGCCGAGCAGTCCAATCGCTATGCCGAAGCTGTTGCAAAGGCCGAGTCCTGGCTTGTCGATTTCGCCGGCAGCCTCGAAGCGGGCGCTCTTACAGAGGCGGTCGATAAGCAATATGGCCGGGACCGAAGCTTCTCAGCGCCAATTCTGACGATGTGCGCCCTTGCAGGCAGACTGGGCGAGCCTCGGCAAGCCTGGCGAAGAATCAAGCCCTTGCCCTTCGAACTGGCAATGCTGCCGCACACATTGTTCAAGTGGCTGCGGCTGCCGGTCGTTAGCTATGCCCTGCCCGCCCTAATTGCAGTCGGGCAGACCTGTTATCATCATCGAAGACCCATAAACCCCATCGCGCGTGTTGTGCGCCGGCTCTCACGCAGAAGGACTCTCCATGTGCTCCGGGGCATACAGCCTGAAAATGGAGGTTTCCTTGAGGCTGCGCCCCTGACCGCCTTTGTCGTAATGAGCCTGGCCTCCAGTGGGGAAAGGGAAAATGATGTCGTCTCAAAAGGCGTCGAATTTCTGGTCCGCTCAGTCAGGGAAGACGGCAGTTGGCCCATTGACACCAATCTCGCTACCTGGGTCACGACGCTGTCGGTAAATGCGCTCGCCGCCGCCCCGGAGTGGCGTCAGGGACAGGGACCTGCCGATGGCGTATTGCCGGCCTGCGAGCGCGAAAAGATTCGGCGAATGCTTTTGGAATCGCAGGTACGCTGCGAACACCCTTACACGCACGCTGCCCCCGGCGGCTGGGCGTGGACGGCTCTGCCGGGCGCTGTGCCCGATGCCGATGATACCGCCGGCGCGCTGATAGCCCTGCACAATCTCGGGCCACCGGATGAGGTTGTCACCGGCTCGGCGATTGCGGGCATAAGGTGGCTGCTCGGACTGCAGAACAGCGACGGCGGAATCCCGACGTTCTGCAGAGGGTGGACGAATCTGCCCTTCGATCGCAGCGCACCAGACCTCACTGCTCACGCCTTGGCGGCCTTCGCAGTATGGGCCGATTCCATACCGCCCGTTGTGCAAGGCCGGGTCGGTTTCAGACAGGCAATCAGAAAAGGGCTTGACTACCTTGAACACGCGCAAAAACAAGATGGCTGCTGGGTTCCGCTGTGGTTCGGCAACCAGTCCGCCGCGGCGGACCAGTCTGCGCCAAACCAGGAAAACCCCGTCTATGGCACAGCCAAGGTGCTGACAGGTCTGCATCAATCCTTCGACAGGCTCAGGACACCGTTGCCTTCGGAATTTGCCTCTGCCTACGCGCCAATGCTCGAAAAGGCGGCCAAGTGGCTTGTGTCCGTCCAGAACTCGGATGGCGGATGGGGCGGCGATAAATCCGTCGCATCGTCCATAGAAGAGACGGCCCTTGCAGTGGATGCCCTGGCGGAATTGCTTCTAAGTCTAAGTAGTGTGACATTCGGGGCAGGCCAGGCGAGTCCTTCTTCGCAAGCGATTCAATCGGCTGTCTCGCGCGGGGTATCCTGGCTGATCGAACATACCGGCAAAGGGACATCGGTTGAGCCTTCACCTATCGGGCTGTACTTTGCAAAGCTCTGGTACTTTGAAGATTTGTATCCCGTGATTTTTACAGTATCCGCCCTGCAGAAGGTCAAGAACCTTTGCGGGCGGATACGGCGCATGGAGCAGCCCCGGCGGTCATAAAAACGCGGCACTAAACACGGGCTGGAAGCCCGTGCTACTTAGCACCGCTGAAAATAGTCCTGTTCGCCGGGCAGATAGAGTATAATGATCAGGGTAGATTTACTATGTTTTGTAAACGAGGCGATATGAAAAAGGTGTGCTGTGTTTTGAAGACGACTTTGCTGGGGCGGCGGGCCAGCATTCTCTTTTTATGTCTGTTGGTTCTGATTGCAGCGGGTGATGCCGCCGGTGCGGCCCGCGGACGAGGCAGGCCCGCCGCGGCGGGCAAGGAGCGGCTCAGAAGGGCGCCTTCGCCGCGAACGGCGGTGGACCTCGAGGCCATTGCCTTCAAAATCGTATATGAGACCTTTCGCAAGACCGACGGCGTAGAGAACTGGGAATTATTCATGATGAACGCCGACGGCTCCGACAAGGTCAACCTGACCAATACGCCCGACATAGACGAAATGTATCCACACGTCTCGCCGGACGCGAGCAGGATATGCTTCGTTGTGGATGAGGGAGCCGGGAGAGAAAAGGTCCGAAACGTATATTATATGAACATTGACGGGACGCAGCGCGTCAAGGTTGCCGATAACGCCCGCGAGCCCTGCTGGAGCCCCGACGGCAAGAAAATCGCTTACGTTAAAGGCGAGTTCGAGCGCTACACCACAAGGGAGTATGCAACCTCGGAGCTTATGATCTACGATTTGCAGACAGGCCTGCACAAGCAGCACCCGAACAAGGATCTTAATCACATCTACGCCATTTGCTGGTCGCCCAACGGGCGGTGGTTCCTCTGTGCGGTGCAGGGCGGAATGGGATTCAGTGACACGATTCTGGCCTTCGAGGCCGACGGAACGAAGGTCTTCGACCTCGAGCAGTACGGCGTCCGGGGCTGCCGGCCGGACCTCAGCGCGGACGGCAAGATGATGACCTGGGGTGAGACGGATTGGGAGCTTTGCTTAGGCGATATCGACCTGACGGGCGATGTGCCCAAGGTCACGAATGTCCGCAAGATACTCGGCTGCGTCCGCGCCGCAAAGGTTTATCACGTCGATTTCTCGCCGGATGCCAAGCACCTTGCCTTTAGCTACGGCCCACAGGATGGAGGCCAGCAGGTCGGCGGTATGGCCGAGGGATGGAATATCTGCGTCGCCGATATGACCGGGAAATGGGTCAAAGTCACCATCGACGGAAACCACAACAAAGAGCCCGACTGGGTCCCTATCCCAACCATCCACGACATTTGACAATAGCTCAAAGCCGTGTCGGTCAGCGGTCTTCTGCAAAGGAAAGGATCACACAATGCAAGCACCTATGAACAGAAGGGAACTCCTGGGACTCGTGGCGGCAGGTGGCGCCACTTATCTGGCCAGCCCGTATATCCGGGCCAGTGGTGCACAGATAGAGAGGAACAGGCTTGTAAGCCCGGGCTGCAGGAGAACAAGGGTCAAGGTCGCCAAAATCTACTTGGGCGTCCCAGGAAGCCACTATCCTAATCCCGACCTGGATCTGAAAAAAGAGGTACAGTTCTACGAATCGCAGTTTACGGAGTTGAAGGATGAACTGTCCGATGTGGAGTTTGTCGTAGATGAGCTGGTCAGTTCCGTGGATCAGCTCAACAAATGGAAGGATGCGCTGAAGGAAGTGGATGGCATCCTGGCCATCCACTTGAGCTTGTGGACCATGCCGGTCTTCGAGGAAATCCTGCGGTTCGAACGCCCCACGATGGTTTTCTCGGCTCCCTATTCCGGACACGAATGGCATCCTCTTAGCGCCTCGTATAAGCGGAGAGAAGGCACGAGTTTCGAGTGCATTCTGACCAGCGACTACAAACAATTAGCGGCGGCGATACGACCATTCCGGGCGATTCACCATTTGAGGGAAGCCAAGATCCTCAACCTCACCACACAGGCATCCGATGGGTATGCGGAACAGATACGCAAGAAATTCGGGACCGAGATCAAACAGATTGAACTGCGGCGGATGCTCGACATGTACAATTCAGTCAGCAGCAGCGACGCAGAAGCGCAAGCCGATTCCTGGATTAAAGGCGCCGTGGAAGTCGTGGAGCCGTCAAGAGCAGAAGTCGTCAACTCTTGCCGGCTGGCACTGGCCTTTGAGAGGCTGCTGGATGACGAAAATGCAACCGTGTTGACCGTTGACTGCTATGGCAGTATGTGGGAGCCGTTGTGCCGTGCCTATGCCTACCCCTGTATCGGGTTCGCCAGACTGAACAACATGGGTTTGGGCGGCATCTGTCAATCCGACCTGCCTTGTGCTATGACCCACATCCTGTTTCAGGGATTGTCCGGCCGACCCGGTTTTGTTTGTAATCCAGGCTTCGACTATTCCACGAACAGTGCCATCATGATTCACTGCCTGGGCACGCCAAAGATGGATGGGCCGCATGGGCCCGCCGCTCCCTACAAGCTGCGAAGCGTCATGGAACGCCGCGAAGGCGCTGTCCCGCAGGTCAAGATGCGTGTCGGCCAAGAGGTCACTCAAGCCGTACTGGCGGATACATCGAAGCTGCTTTATTTCACCGGCCGGATTGTTGACACCCCCGAGACGGATAGAGGCTGTCGAAGCAAGATCACTGTCAAGGTAAACGGCGACGCAGAGCAGCTCTGGAAGAACTGGTCCGACGGAATACACCGCGTAACCTGCTATGGCGACCTGACCAAGGATCTGGAGCATTTCTGCCGGTTCAAACAGGTCGAGATGATCAATGAAGCTATCGGCCCGAGTTGAAACTCAATAAGCACAGGCAACGAATTGCCCAGTCTGTGTCTTGCTGCCTACATACGCAAAAAGTCCTGTTCCGGCCCGCTGATCAGGCCTTGCCTATGCTGGCGATTGTCCAGCTTGCTGAAAAGGTCGCCATGATGGTATCTGATTCACGCTCTAACAGTCACGGGCCTTCACAGCGCAGGCTATAGCTCCCAGCCCTTGCGGTATTCGCGATACAAGTACTTCTCGGCCTCTGGGGCATTGGTGATTTTCATGTTTTCACTGTCGAACAGCACCTTCTTGCCCGCCCGCAGGGCAACAGCCCCCAGGTTGACGGCGTCCGTAATCGCCCCTGCGTTCAGGAAACTGCCCGGCGAGGGCTCGCCCCCTTTGAAGGCCTGGAGCCATGAGGACTGGCGGTCGCCACGGCCCGCTGCGCTGCGGCTGCCGCCTTGCGGCGAATTCTCGTCCATCGGGAGAGGTTTGTTCTGACCTTTGGCAAAGAGTCGCGGATCCTGTCCGTTGAAGCCGGCCATGATCGTTCCCTCATCGCCAATGAACAGGATGCCCTCTCTGTCCATCTGTATGGCGTGTGCTTCGATCTCATCGGGCAGGCGTGGTTTCATGCCGCCGTCGTACCAGAACAGGTCCAGGGC
>Ga0315288_10011410_pt1 | contig 11184 bp, 5 predicted proteins | sample YL17G11_20_MG_FD_203454 | JGI IMG/M metagenome (GOLD analysis project Ga0315288, IMG submission 203454) | Sediment microbial communities from Yellowstone Lake, YNP, Wyoming, USA - YL17G11_20 | ecosystem: Environmental > Aquatic > Freshwater > Lake > Sediment | place: USA: Wyoming | collected... | reverse complement strand
GTTAGCCCGCGTTTCTCACTAACCGCAGAGACCGCCGAGGTCGCGGAGAAAGTAATAGTTATATTTCATTACAAAATCCTCTGCGCTCTTTGCGTTCTCCGCGGTGAGAAATACAGGTTAGACGGTGAGCTACCTTGTTGCTTTGAGCCAATATTTGGCAAACTTAAGGCGTAGTGCCTTCAAGCCAATGGCCAGCCAGAGCAGAAAGGTCCCAGAAGTCAACTATACCATCCCCGACGTCCGGGGCGATGTCGGCAGATGGAACGGCTGGCGGTTGCAGCCATTGCTCGGCAAGAATGGCATAATCACCGAAGTCCACATCGCCATCTTGGTCGATATCACCGAAGGGGGTTACTATGGATACAACACCATTGGTTCTTGTCTCTTCGGGGACACTGGGGAAGTAAACAGTAGCAAAGTTGATTATCTCTGCGCTAAGAGGGGCGTCAGTTTTTACATTTGCGCTGATAGCTGTATAACCGCCGTGATTTGGATCAACCTGACCAACAAACCAGGTAATAGTTCGGGTTGCAGGGTTATAAGTGCCGGACGGAGCGATTTCAGAATTAGTGTTAACATCAAAAACTGGCCAAATCTCCAAGGTTGAATCATCCAAATCTTCATCCAAAATATCAATGAAGTAAACGCCGAACGCGATTCCTTCACCTTCATTTTCATATTCAACGTTGTAATCCAATTGTTGACCAGGCAAAACTATCCCGTTTGGACCAAGTTTGCGGGTGGGGTCATGAGCGAAAACATCAACTGTTTCGGTGTACGTATCTGTATTTTTGGGGTCTACACATTGTCCTGAGCACCGACCTATCTGTCTACATACCTTACCCTGTAACCAACAATTCTGCGCCCTTACCTCATTGGAAATCCCCCATTTTTCGTAATAGTTTTCGTAAATAGGTGGTAGTGTTCCCTCACCTACATAAAGCTGGAACAACTCGCAATCATTCCAATGAAAAGGCACATTATAACCAGGGTACATCCCCCTAGAACATCTGTAACAAAGAGTGCAAGTTTGTCCTCCATAAGCATTCTTATTCTTGGCGCAGTCTATACCACATTTAATAAATAGATCGTAGATTAATCCAGCAGGCTGTCCAGCCACAGAGAGAGCGGCTTTCAAGGCACGTTCGCGATATATCTTTTCGAAATTGCAATTCATCTGAGTTTCTTCAGGTGTCTGATAGGGTGGTGGGTCATAACAGTTAAGAAAAAAACCAAGCCAAGTTCCGAAATCGAGTGAATGCCGAACACGACCCCACCATTTTCTCAAGAGCATATCTAGCCCTTGGTCCACCAGAAACGAACGAAGTTTCTCGCCAATACAATTATTTATGCATTGTGGCCATGTACAACTGCCTCTTTCACCCCAAGATGAAAAAGTATCGGTAGTACTATCATATTTAAATCCATTTTCACGATCGAAAAATGAGATACTATCTTTATCAATCTTCATTAAAATTGAGATACTTTGTTCATTAGAAAATTTGATGACAAAGACGATATCTTCGGTAGTAGAATCAAAAATCATAGGTACCAAAAAAATAAATGTCCCATCTCCAAGCGTTATTTTCATCGGTGTATTTGCATCAATAAATCCTAATTCCTGAGCATAATCATACGTGTCGTTAAACTCGGGGTCTGATGATAGCAACTGGATAAATTGTTCTGGAGATAGCTGTTCTGTCGTAGTTATCATTATTGGCGAATAAGTAAGATACTCTTGGAGGTTGTCTACAGAGTTGTTGGGGTCAAGGTACTTATCTATTTCCGCACCAGTTGTATCAATTAAAGCAGAGGTTTCTAATTGAGTTCCCCAGGGCAGGCCCCATTGGACTGTAACTGTAGCGGCTAAATTGCCTCTGGTTTTGGGGGGTACTGTTCCGAGTTTCCAGAATACCTCATGGGTCTCCCATCTGTAAATTCCACCATTTGTACTCGACACATAGTTCACCTCCTGTGGGAGCTGAGTTATGACCACAGTATCGTAAGCGTTGCTTAATCCTTGATTTCTATATTCGACAATCAAGTTAATTGTCTGGCCGGAACTCACTCTTTGAGGTCCCCAGATTTTGACCTCTAAGTCGGCCATTGGTGGTAGGCCAAGGTCGATTCTTTCTATCGTGGCAAAGAGAGTTCGAGGGATTGTTCTTTCATCCAAAGTGGCGGAGACAATGCCAAAAAGCGGACTATCGAATAGTCCTTTCATTTCAACGATGCCGGGTGAAACAATTTTATCGTAAGTCCAGCCCTCTCCTTGTCCGGATTCAGAAACGTAAGAGATTATTGAGAACCCTTCGCCGTAATATGGATTAGCTTCATCCGCTATTCTCAAATGAGTTAAAACAGTGCTTAAAGGACCAGTGTAATTACCTATGGTTGTTCCCTCAACAGATGTTTGCAGAATATAAAGGCCTGTTGAAGGATATTCGGTACTGTCTTGATAACTTACTGTACCATCTAAGTTAATTGTTCCAGAAAAAGTTTCGGTGCCAAGGTGGCCAAGTTTCCATGTCGCTTGGTACTGGTCGTAAACATTGCTATCGGGGATAGACTCGGTTAGATACCCTTCAACAGTAGCTGAAATTTCTCCGGAAATCGCTCCCTTTAGATAAATTTTCCCCTCTTGCGGCTTAAGGAATAACACGCCTTTCCAATCGCCTGTGTAAGGTAAACCTTCGAGGTTTGCCTGCCACTGACATTTTGAGAATCCCTTGCCAGAAAAAGGCCCTGTTGTAACGCTCACAATTTCAAAGTCGGTAAAGTCAAGGGTGCCACTAATGTCTCCGGTAACCGTAACATTATTTAAGACTGCTTTTTTACCAACAAGCGTTTCAACTGAAGCAGATTCCGTAAAAGTTTTTTCGATGCAATAAGGAGTTAATTCGCCAAGGCGAATGTTAATAAGTATAGGATCGCCTGGGTACACGCTCGAACCTATCTTGACACCCAGTGTGCTGACATGCGCGAGTCTAGGGTCATTGGAAACATCAATCCATCCGAGATACTGCCCTTCTTCCCAGGCTCCAACATTGTGGAAGTCCATCACAAGGTATCCCCGCTCGCCGGCTTCAAACTCTTGAAACATCGGAGTGTGGATATACAGGTCTTTGTCCCCAAGACCTGTCCAGCCGATGTTCATAACGAGTCCGACCTCTATCATTTCTGAGCCATTATTGTGAAACCCGATAGCCCAGCCGTTCCAATAGCTGAGGTTGTAGAACTCGGGCGGCAGTGTACCACCGGCTGGTTCTGTGAACATACTCCAACCCAGAATGTCATCCCGCCAAATTCCGGGGCCGTTCACAAACGCCAATTGAAAGTTGGTATTATTCACATAGGGCGATAGATCGTAACCAACGCCGGGATCGGCACCATTCATATCCAGCTTTACTTTCATTCCACCACCAGCAGGCCAGCAGTGCAAAAGGTCAAATGTTGCCGCGTCGTGAGGAGTAATTGTGAAGGTGCCCTCTGTAAATAGGACGGGGCCGTTATACGTGTAGCTTGCCACCGGTACGGACAATATCAGTACAAGCATTAACATTACTAACATTATACGTTCCATATACGTTCCATTTTTTCTAAAAATGGATATGTTTTCCTAAACAATAATCTACCAGATTATGGCCTTAGAAGCAAGAAAATTATGAGACGTTTTGACGGTGAAAAGTATCTCGCTTGAGAGGTTTTGATAGGGTATACTGACAGTTTAGTATAACACCATAAATGGACCTTGGGCGTGACAAAACGGTTTCAGAGATAATCTCCCGGCTTGAGACGGTAAAAAGCAGTGAGGGGGTAGTTAAAGTCGAGGGGACGTGGGGGTCGTTTGCGCCTTTGTTGGCGTGCTACATATCGCAGAAAGTTCGTCGGCCAATTCTGTATATCTCGCCGCACATCGATGATGCCGACAAGGCAGTTGACGATTTGCACACTTTTGGGGGTAAAAACGTTGAACTACTGCCTGCGTGGGAGGGCGAGGAGGAACTGGCGGACGCCACCGATGAGATTAGGGCGGAACGGCTAAAACTCGTCGCTCGTATCTCGTCGCTCGTATCTCGTTCTTTCAGCGGAAGACCTATCATTTCTACATCTATACAGGCGCTATGTCAGCCGATACCAAAGCCGGAAGTTATAGAGGCAAGCTCTCTGCAATTGCAAAACGAAGGGAAACTATCGCCAGAAGAGGCGGCTGCGTGGCTGATTGATAACGGCTTTGAGCGGGTGGAGAGGGTTGATTTGCCGGGTCAGTTTGCCCGCCGCGGAGGGATTGTTGATATTTATGCGCCGTTAGCCATTCCCTCGACTCCCTCGACCCTTCGACTCCGCTCAGGGCAGGCTTCGCTCGGGACAAGTGCGCTCGGGGCAGGCGGGAAATCTGTTTCGGATGAGCAGGGGGGGATTCAATCGCAGGCGGTCAGAATCGAGTTTTTTGGGGATAGCATTGAGAGTATTCGCACAATCAATTTAGATACGCAGCGCTCGACCCAGCAGATACATAGTATCGGGATAGTTTCAGCGGTGCAGGGAACAGCCGCGGGGCAGACGGAGCTTTTTATAAATATCCTGCCTCCGGAGACAATCATTATTTTTGAAGAGCCGGCGGCAATCGAGGAAGTAGCTAATGTGTATTTGAGCAGGGCTGAGGATTCGGCTCGGCTCTTCAACTGGTCTGATATTTTTAAGGCGGCGGGTAGTTTCATGCAGCTTCATATCTGCAGGTTTGCCGCCGGTGAGGACATTCGGCTGAGCGGTTCGACCGTCCTGAGCGGCTCACCGTCGAAGGACTCAGTCGAAGCCCCGGGCGATTTTCTCAAAGTTGATGTTAAAAGCGTTCAGCAGTTTCAGCACAAGGCAACGTCTCTATGGGCGGGGAGCAAAAAGGCGCTGGAAGAACTTGTGGAGGAGGCAAAGAAGGGAAAGCAGGTGCTGCTTTACTGCGAGAGCCAGGCGGAATTGGCGCGGGTGGGCGAGATTATAAAGCAAATTAACCCCGTTAGAAATATCTCTTCCAATAGGGTTGGACCGATATCGGTTTCTTCTAACGGGGTTAACGGCGAAATCCCGGCTAATTTTGAGCTGCTGTCAGGATTTATCAATCAGGGTTTTGTCATAGATTCGCTGAACACGATTGTGATAAGTCATCACGAGCTGTTCGGGCAGTTTGCGGTGCGGAGAAGAATGAGGCCGGTGTGGGCGACTTCGCCGGTTGATACGCTTTCCGATTTGCAGGAGGGCGATTATGTTGTTCACGCCTCATACGGGATAGGCAAGTTTCTGGGGGTGGAGGCGATACAGGAGAAGGGAGGGACGAATGAGTATCTTACGATTGAATACGCAGACGGCGTGAAGATTCAGGTTTCCGTCCGCAACATTGCGATGGTGCAGAAATATATAGGGACGAGTCCCAAACGGCCTAAGCTAAGTAAGGTCGGCTCTAAAAGGTGGCAGAGGCAGAAGGAGAAGGTTGCGAGTTCCGTTAGGGACCTTGCTGTTGAATTGCTTGAGGTCCAGGCCAAACGTCTGGCGACGGGCGGGATTGCGCTCGGTGAAGATTCGAACTGGCAGATAGAATTTGAGGAGTCATTTGCTTACCAGGAAACGCCGGACCAGAGCACAGCGGCGGAGGAAATCAAGGCGGATATGCGGCGGCCTGTGGCGATGGACCGGCTATTGTGTGGGGATGTGGGCTACGGCAAGACGGAGCTTGCGATGCGTGCGGCGTTCAAGGCGGTCGAGGGCGGAAAGCAGGTGGCAATCCTTGCGCCGACGACGGTGCTGTGTGTGCAGCACGGCAGGACATTCACCGAACGGTTTGCGGATTTTCCCGTTAGCGTTGAGGTCCTGAACCGATTCAAAACGCCGAGAGAGGCGCATGACATAATAGAGCGAACCAAACAAGGCAAGGTCGATATACTCATCGGCACGCACCGGCTTTTAAGCGGCGATGTGGGCTTTAAGGACCTCGGGCTATTGATAATTGACGAGGAGCAGCGGTTCGGGGTCGAACATAAAGAGCGGCTGAAAAAACTGCGGATAAATGTTGATATTCTCACGATGACGGCTACGCCGATTCCGCGGACGCTGCATATATCGCTGCTGGGTTTGCGTGATATAAGCTCGCTGGCGACGCCGCCATTGGACAGGCGAAGTATAGTGACATCGGTAACCGCCTACAACGATGAGCTTATCAGAAAGGCGATTATCCGCGAAATGAATCGGCAGGGACAGGTGTTTTTTTTGCACAACAGGGTCAAGACCATCGAGAAAAAGGCCTGGGAAGTTCAAAAGTTAGTTGGTGACGCGAGGGTTGCGATTGCACACGGCCAGATGTCAAAGAGCGAGCTTGAGAAGACGATGATAGAGTTTGTGTTAGGCAAGATTGACGTGTTAGTGTGCACGACGATTGTGGAATCGGGGCTGGATATTCCGAATGCGAATACGATTTTTATAAACGATGCGGACAGGTTCGGCCTGGCGGAATTGCACCAGCTTCGCGGCAGAGTAGGCAGGTATAAACATCGCGCGTTCGCTTATATGCTGCTGCCGAAGTCGAGGCCGATTACGCCTTTAGCTGCGAAGAGACTAAAGGCCATTGAGGAGTATTCGCACCTTGGCGCCGGCTTTAAGATTGCTTTGCGGGACTTAGAGATTCGCGGGGCGGGTAATATCCTGGGGCCTGAGCAATCGGGGCACATCCAGATGGTGGGATACCAGATGTATTGTGAGCTATTGGCCGAGGCGGTCAGGAGATTGAAAAATGAGCCGACAGAAGCGATACCCACGGCGGTTGTGGATTTGGGATTTGCTACTTACATACCGAAAAATTATATACCGATTGACAGGTGTCGGATGGACGTTTATCGCAAAATTGCTGTGGCAGGGTGCAGCGAGGACCTGAAGCAAATAGAGGGCGAGCTGGCGGATGTGTATGGGCCGCTGCCGGAGGAGGTAAAGTTGCTATTGGACCTGGCGGAGATTAGAATCAAGGCAAGTAATCGCGATATAAAAAGTATTGTTGCTTCGGGACAAGAGCTGGTATTTTCTTTCGACAAAGAAATTGATGTGAAAAGCGAATCTCTATTTTCAAAGGTCCGCGGAAAGATTAGAATTCCAGAGCCGAAGATGGTCTATTTGCGTTTGCCTGCGAATTATTTTGAGCCGAAAACGCTTGTAAGTATTCTGCGAAAAATCTTTGCTGAGGAAAAATAATGAGCAAACTAATGAATGATGCACAAGGCCAAAAACCGAGAACATCGAAGCTTGCAGTTCTGTCACTTGTGCTGGTCGCTCTGGGTTTTTGCATAGTTCTGCATTTTGTGGAACGTGGGTCGTTTCGATTCTTTCGTACCATCCTTTTTATATGGGGGTTGTCCGCGATTGTCGGGTTTGTTTTTGGTGTAGTTGCGCTGGTAAAAATCGGCAATAGCAATGGTAAGATAACCGGCAGGGCATCGGCTGTGTTGGGAATAAGTTTAGCTACGATTTCTCTCCCATTTATATGTTTGGCTGTGATGCCGGGTAAGCGGCTACCCCCTTCGTTAGTTTGTAGGTCTCACTTGAGCAGTTTGGGCAAAGCGATGCTGACTTATGCCAATGATTTTGATGACAAGTATCCCACGGCGGATAAGTGGTGCGATTTGCTTATGAAATATGCTGAAGTGACTGAGAAACCCTTTAAGTGCCCGGCAAATAAGAAAGAACGGTGCAGTTATGCGATGAATCCAAACTGTGAGCCGAATTCGCCAGAAGATGTCGTATTATTGTTTGAGACTAAAGGCGGCTGGAACCAGTCCGGCGGGCCGGAGATATTGACTACGGAAAATCACAAAGGCAGGGGCTGCAATGTGTTGTTCAACGATTGCAGGACTGTGCGTTTTGTAACCCCCAAACAGCTTGGGGAATTGAAATGGAAAGAGAAATAGTTTTGAGTTAGTGGATAGGAGAATAATTATGTGCTGCAGGACAACTAAAGTTTTGATGTTGATTTTCGTTGGATTGACTTGGGGTAACTGTTTGGGGCAATCGGCGGCAGAGCCGAAGACGCTGGAAATAGGCCAGAGCGCGCCTGATTTTAATCTTCCCGGCGTGGATGGGCGAAATTGGAAACTGGCGGATTTTGCGAAGGCGGATATTCTTGTTATCGTTTTCACGTGCAATCATTGCCCCACCGCGCAGGCATACGAAGAGCGGATAAAGAAGCTGGCAGCCGATTACAAAGAAAAGGGTGTTGCGCTGGTTGCCATTTCGCCGAACGACCCTTGTGCGGTGCGTTTAGATGAGCTGGGCTATTCGGATATGAGCGATTCGTTTGAGGAGATGAAAATCCGTGCAAAAGATAAGGGATTTAAGTTTCCCTATCTTTACGATGGGGACAAACAGGAAGTTTCCCGCGTTTATGGGCCGGTTGCGACGCCGCACGTTTTTATCTTCGATAAGGAGCGGAAGCTGCGGTATGTCGGGCGGGTCGATGATTCAGAAAAGCCCGACAGGGTCAAATCACAAGATGCCCGTAACGCGATAGATACACTGCTGGCGGGCAAAGCGGTTCCTGTTGAAAGGACCCAGCCATTCGGTTGTTCAATTAAGTGGTCGAGCAAGCGAGAGTCGGTGAAGAAGGCGTTCGAGACCTGGGCGAAGGAAAATGTCGGAGTGGAAATGATAAATGCGGGCGGCATAAAAGAAGTTATCAAAAATGACACAGGAAAACTGCGGCTGGTTAATGTCTGGGCGACCTGGTGCGGCTGCTGCGAAACAGAGTTTGATAAACTTGTCACTATCAACCGAATGTACCGCGGCCGGGAGTTCGAACTTGTTACCATCAGTGCCGATTCGCCTGACAGGAAGGACAAAGTCCTTTCATTTTTGAAAAAACAGCAGGCATCCTGCAAGAATTATCTGTTTGATTCGGAAGATAAATACCAGCTTATGGAAGCGGCGGATAAGGATTCGCTCGGCGGTATTCCATACACGCTTTTGATACAGCCGGGCGGAAAAATTATTTACCGTCACGTGGGATTGATAGAGCCGCTCGAATTAAAAAAGGCCATAGTCGAAACACTCGGGCGATATTACAAATAAATGATGGAGTGAAGGTAACAATTCGCAGCCGAAGGTAGAATCGACATATTATTCAAACTGACCGATTCCTAATTGTCATACCCGCGAAAGCGGGTATCCAGTCCCATAAGGGATGACCAATCGCATTAGCGAATCGACCAGTAGATTCCCGCCTGCGCGGGAATGACGAATATCGCTATGTTGTTGTCAAATAAATAATGCCGTAAGGCATCCTATGGATTACGATAATTTTTGTATAAGAACGGTCAGTTTGAGTATATTAGGAAGGAGAAAATTTATGTCCAGCACAGTAAGCAAGATTTTGGTATTTGTTTTGGTGGGGTTGTTGTTGGCGGATTGTTTTGGGCAGGCTCAGAGCAAAGAGGAGAAATCGCCGCTCGATGAGCTGCCGGCGCATATAAGGCAGGTAACATATTTTGGAGAGAGGGCGGACTGGTCGCACGATGGCAAGCGGATACTATTTTTAGAAAAGACATTTGGAGATGCTTATGAGGTGGAGCTTGCGACCGGTATTATCCGGCCAGTGACACACCACTACTTCCACGAGGGATATACGCGGGCACTGTATCTAAGTAATGGTGACATTCTGCTTTCTGGGGCACGGCGGTTTGACGCCAATGACCCGTGGCCAAGCCGGAGCGAAAAGAATGCCGAGATTTGGGTTTTGAAAAAGGATTTGTCTGGCCCGCCAACACCGTTGGGTGAGAAGTGCTCGGAAGGGCCGGCGGTTTCACGCAGACAGATGCGGATTGCGTGGACGCAGGGCGGGGCATTCTATATGGCTGATATTGTTTATAAAGACGGTAAGCCGGAACTTGCGAACAAGAAAAAGATTTTGGACAAGAAGGATTTACCCTTTAAGTGCGATATTGAGACGCAGAACTTTCGGCCTCCGGATGAAAAGGAGCTAACATTCAGCGCATACGGCTATCAGGGGACGGAGGTTATGGGCCTGAATTTAGAGACGGGGAAGGTTACAAACTATTCGCTGGCGCCGAACCAGTATGATGAGCCGGAGGGCATTTTTCCTGATGGTAGATACACGCTGGTTGAGTGCGACAAGCACAATCCGAAGGGGACGCAGTATATCGATATTTACAAGCTGGCTCTGGACGGCTCCGGCAAAACAGAACGGCTGACAAACTTTGCCGACTATCCGGGCTACAAGGCATCCAATCCTGTGGTAAGCGACGATGGCCGATATATGGCGTTTCAGTTTGCCAGGAAAGGCGATGTGGCGGGCGTGGGAAGAGGCATTCTTGTTTTTGATTTACAGATGGATGAAAAAATAAAAAAGCCCCAGGCAAAATGAGCGAGGGGAAATAGTACATTGTTGCGCGGGGGGTGTGATTTATCTGTGTAGGTGGTTGCGTATATCGTCTATCGGTTGCGCTGCTCGTCTCGTACATCGTCTTACGTCAACCACAACCCGCTCAGTTACCTACTGCCGCTTCTAATAAAAAACTGTTACTTTTTCATAACTTGTCAATAACGTAACAAACCTTCTTTTTTCGCCGATTTTCTGGATTCCCGCTTTCGCGGAAATGACAAAAAGTGATACTCACTTTTTGGAAACGGCACTACAAACTCGAATCGCACCCTTGCGCGGGTTGAAAAATAAGGATTGCAATTTTGGGGGATTGGTTTTAGATTAGTGCCGTTTCCAAAATACAACCCCGCAATAAATTGCGGGGCTAAATAATGATTTTATGGTATGCCGGAGAAAGATATGGCAGAGGTCAGGCCAACGCGCGAGGAAGCGTTAACGCTTTTGAAAGAATATAATAAAAATGAGGGATTGATTAAGCACGCGATGGCTGTTGAGGCGGTGATGCGCTATTGTGCCCGCAAACGCGGGGAGGACCAGGACAAATGGGGCGTTATCGGTTTGGTGCACGACCTGGACTATGAGCAGTTTCCGCAGCAGCACTGCCAAAAGACCGAGGAGATTCTTCGCTCTCATAACTGGCCGGCTGAATATATCAGAGCGGTGCTGTCGCACGCGTGGGGTATGCGCACGGATGTCGAACCAAAAAGCGTTCTGGAAAAGGTCCTTTATGCTGTTGACGAGCTGACGGGGCTTGT
>Ga0315288_10011409_pt1 | contig 11185 bp, 6 predicted proteins | sample YL17G11_20_MG_FD_203454 | JGI IMG/M metagenome (GOLD analysis project Ga0315288, IMG submission 203454) | Sediment microbial communities from Yellowstone Lake, YNP, Wyoming, USA - YL17G11_20 | ecosystem: Environmental > Aquatic > Freshwater > Lake > Sediment | place: USA: Wyoming | collected... | reverse complement strand
CCACGACGCGCATGAACTCCAGGTGACGCGAAACAACGGACTGGTGCAGCCCCGTGCGCTCTACGATCTGCTGGGCGTACAGCTCGCCGTCGCCGAGCAGGCGGAGGATGCGCAGCCGCTGTTCGTCGCTCAAGGCCCTGTGGATCCGTGCCAGACGCCGCATCTCCTCGCTCTCCTCGGCCTGCGCGCCGATGAAGCGCGGCTCGCACGGGTAGTACAGGCCGTGGATAGGCGGTATGTCGGCGCAGGAGACCCAGGGCCCCATGTCCAATGACGGCGCGCAGATGTGATAAGTGTAGGCGCCGGGCTGCTCGGCCAGGCAAGAGATCGGCCGGTGAGTGAGCGTCTGCATCAACTCCTCGATGTCACCCACAGGCTGGTTGCGGTGCGCGGCAACGCTGTGCTCCAGGCAGGAGAGCCGTTGCGGCAGCTCATGGCGATAATGCTCGTCATAGAAGCGCTGGATCAGGTTCAGGATGCGCTGCCGCAGCTCTTCCGGCCGGTCGTACACTGCCAGGACGGCCTCGACGTCCAAGCCAACGTCAGCCGTCGTCTTGGCCAGCCGGTCGCGCGGTGCGAGTGTAGGATCGACTTCGACACCGTGTTTCTGGCCGATCCAGCGGAGAGTGTAGACAGACAATCCCTGGATCCCCGGCCTCTGGGGGAACTCACCGACGCCGGTGGGCATCTCGCGGACGTACCGCAGCAGCGACTCCACATCTCCCCACGCTTCGGGATGAGCGAACAGCGAGTCGTTTACCGCGCCCATCACGCCCGGATCGTTGGGGTACCTAAACAAGAAGTCAAGCTCATCGCGCAAGTCCGGGCGCATCTCGCCTCGCACCTGAGCGGGCCAACCCTCAACTCCTTCAGCGTGGCTCCCCATACTGGTGAAGTACATAGCGTTCACCAGGTCCAGGGGCACGGACGCCACAAACTCAACCCGGGTGCTGGTCGCGACCGCTGCGTGAAATCTCGGCATCTTCGTTCGTCCTCGTTGTCTCAATGTGTTTATGCTACTATTAGCATATAGCGCTATGCGAGTCTTGTCAAGGGTTTGGGAAGGAAGAACGAGGCGAATTTTCGGCCATCGTCAAACAGAACCGGCCCCTCTCGGGGGCCGATCTCGTATCTGAAATCTGGTGGGCGATCGAGGGCTCGAACCTCTGACCTTCTCTGTGTAAGCTATCTGGCCCTAAGCGCTGTAGCCGCAATAGTCAAGGGGCGAGCGAAAGGCGTCCAGTTATCATCTGAAAACCGGCCCGTCCGTGGGACAGGTTACTCTTCTTAGTCCATATAGGACACGACCAGCTGGGGCTGTTGGCCGGTTGCTCTTTCACGCGACCCGAACCAAGCCAGAAGGCCGCCGCGTTCCCCTAACTCATTGGAGGCCTTTACCACAATCCCGTGGTTGGGAACGCTTCCGCTGACCCAGTCCTGCACCAGGCCAGTGACGTCCCACTGCACATAGGCGTTTGTGGCCTCTGCGCACCCCATGGTTATGACGTCCTCCGCGACCCACGAGAAAGTGGGGTGCGTATTCCAAGAGAGGTTTGATTCCGACCAGGATCCCGTGACTTCGTAGACGCCGACGTCCACTTCTTCAGGACCAAAGCTGCACCGATCGTAGAACAAGCGAAGTGTTGCCTGGAGGATAGTAGCACTACTTGGAATGCTCGACAGATCAAATTCCAAGAAGCTCCTGGCGGTCCGCGGACTGGCGTAGTCCACAACGAGCAACGTGGGGTCGCTACCGCCCGAAGTGGACGTGGGGGCCGTTCCATCCACCCAAGAGTCCGCGATGGCTGTCAACGTCTGTTCTTGAGGTGTGGGCGCAGGCGTTGCGGTCTCCTCCGGCGGTGGTATGGGCGTGAGGGTACCCGTCGGCGACGGTGTCGGCGTCCGAGCAGCCGTCGGCTGCGGGGTACGAGTCGGGGTCGCGGCCGGGGTCGCAGTAGGTGCCGCACTGGGCGCGGCCGTCGCTGTGGGCGCGGCTGTGGCTATTGCGGTCGCTGTGGCCGTGCCCGTGGGAGTGCTTGATGGGGTCGGCGTTGCCCCCGGAGTTGGGGTGGCTGTCGGCGTCGGCGTCGGCGCGCCAAGAGGCAGCGTCGTGGGCGGGGGCGGCGGCACAACGGCAGGCTTTGGGCTGGGGCCGCTGGGCGTAGGGCCGGTCTGCTCTTCGGCGGGGCCGGCCGTCATCGTCTCCGAGAAAGTCACGCGCTGGCCGGACTCGAAAGCCGGGCCGAAGCCGAGGAAGAGGAAGTACTTGCGCCCGCCCTGCGGGTGGAAGCGGAAGACGCGTGTGTCCCCCTTGAACCGTGAGTCGAAGCTGCGGCCTTCATCGTCCGATACCCAGGCCCTCACGTTGGGATCCACGTCGGTGAGCACCAGCAAGGCCACTTCGTCCTGCGGGAACGCCTCTCTGAACACGCGAGTGTCGGTGACGACCCCACACCCATCGGCCGGGGTGAGTGTAACGCCTTCTTCATCGGCCTGGGGCATGGGCTGCATACCGTCCGCTGCGCGGGCGGCCGCCAGAGGGATCTTCAGGTACGTCTCCGGCTTGGCCTCCACGTTCACTTCCATGAGCTCCGCGCTGAACTTGATCTCTTTCGCCGGAGCCTGCTTAGTCCCCACTGAGAACGAGTCGTCGCAGGCATCCGGTATCGTATCACCGTCGGCGTCGTCGAAGATGGGGTAGTAGTGGCATATGGTCTCTTCGATTGTGTGGATGCAGAGAAACCCGCAGGCCAGGGTCTCGCCCGCCACATATGGACAGGGGTCGCAGGCGTCGCCCGCGTAGTCACCATCTGAGTCGGCCTGATCCGGGTTGGGGACGAGGGGGCAGTTGTCGTTGTCGCTGCTCAGGCCGTCGCCGTCTGCGTCCGGATCGCAGGCGTCACCCTCGTCATCTAGCTGAGGGTCAACGTTCTCCTGGCCCGGGTTGTAGTCATTTGGACAGTTGTCCAGGTAGTCGGGCACGTCGTCCCCGTCGACGTCGTCGCAGGCGTCTCCTCTTCCGTCGGAGTCGCCGTCTTTCTGGTCGGGATTGGGTTCTAGGGGGCAGTTATCAGGACAAGACTGTGGGTGGCTTTGAGCCCACTGACTGAACTCGCACCATCCGTTGCCGGCAACGCCGTCGTCGTCAGCATCTGGGTCGCAAACGTCACCCAGTCCGTCGCCGTCGGTGTCTTGGTTTGTGCCGTAAACGCCAGGGCACTTGTCTTCAGAATCCGGCGTGCCGTCGTTGTCGTCGTCGGGGTCAACGGGGTCCTCTGTGCCGTCACAATCGTGGTCGCCGTTGCCCAGCTCGACGGCGAAGAAGGCATTCCGCACCTGGCAGGCGGTGTATGACGTGAAGCTGTTCGTGCCATTCACCGCCCACTGGTCGGCTATGCCCACAACCTGGTTCCGCCAATCGATGAACTGATAGCCGCTGGTGATATTCGCCTCGCCGGCATAGTACAGCGCGCCCAGCGCCGGGCGGCCGATGCCGTGGACCGCAACGCCAGTGTCAGGGTGTGTACCACCCTCGGCGAGGAGGTACGCGGCCTTGTTGAGGATGCCGTCGTTTGTGTGCACCCCAGCGTAGTCGCCTTTCTCGGTGTCAGGCAGGGAGACCCACTCGGACATCCTATCCGGCTGTCCCCGCGCCGGCGGGTCGCAGAAGTTGCGCGTTGGTCCGCCTACGACGTTTTCCCCGTGAGGACAGTTCGGCTCGGCCAGGTAGGCAAAGGTATCTGACAGGCTCTCATTCAGAGCGCCGTTCTGGGCAACATAGTAGGGGTTGCTGACGGCTCGATAGGACAGCACGCCGTGGTTGAATTCGTGCACCATCACGTCGTAGGCCACCCATCCGTCCCTGAACTCAATGAGGTCGCAGTCAGTGGCGTCGGGACCGCCGATCCAAGCCGCATTGTCAGCGCTGGAGTGGACATATACCTCCAGTTCCCCATCGTCGTCGTTGTACGAGTGCTGATCGAAGGTATCGTAGTAGAAGTCATAGGCCCAGTGATAGTACAACCAGGCGTCCACCGCTTCCGGGTCGTCCAAGTAGTCCTCTATGATCCCGTCCTCGTCGCCGATGTAGTCATTATCGCTGGTCCACCAATAGCAGCCGGTGCCGTCGGACTGGGCGCCGTTGGCGTCTTGCAGGTTCAAGTCATAGTCCTTGTCGCTGGGCGAGAGGGAGTGCTGGGAGAGCACCTCGCCCGTGTGGGCGTCCACGAACACCCGCCAGGGGTCGCGGTCGCTCAGGGTGACCTCCCAGGCCATGTGGGGATCGGAAGGCACGTCCTCAAGCAGGCTCCGGTCGAAGACCAACAGGCCCGTCTCCCCGAAGATGGGAGCGTCGGGCAGGCTGGCGGCGTCGCGGGCGATGTCCTCCGCCTCGCGGGGGGAGATGGCAGGGATGGTATTCAGGACTACATCGGAGAGCAGCAGCCCGCCGACGGTAGCGAACACGCGGTCACCGTCGAGGCTGACCACGATCTCACCGGCGTAGACAGGATAGCCCCGGAACATCTGATAGAAGATGACGTGCTCCAGGCCATCTTCACCGGGGCCTCTGGTATCGCGCACGGCGAGGGCCAGGTTGGGGTCTGACTGGAGGTACAGGTCGCGATAGGTCTGGAGGTAGTTGCGGGCGCGCTCTACGGCATCGGCGCCCTGCACGGGAACGCTGGCCTGCACGAAGCGCGGGAAGCCGTTCTGGTAGTACGTGTTGAGTGGTCGCTCGGACTCCTTCTCCAGGTCGCGCAGCGCCGCCTCCTGAGGGTTCGCGACGGCCGCCTGCTCGCTTTTTCCGCCGCCACCCATTAGCACAACAGCGATAGAGATCGCGGCGATTACCCCTGCTGTCCAGAACACAGCACCGCCCGTGACGAGCCGTTTCGTGCGGGAATCCCAACCCTGAAAGCGCCACATGAGGTAGAGCCCGACGGGTGGAAACAGTACAAGCAGGATGATTGCTGGCAGTGTCCTGCCGTACCACGGCTGTTCAGGTACAGACATTTCGCACCTCTCGCTGAAAAGAAGGGAAGTGAACGTACCACAAAGCGAGGGAGAAGACAAGAGGGACAGAATCGCCGCCAGATCGTCCTGGGGGAACGACCAAATATCGAGCCCTGAGCGCTGTGGCGCGTGCCAAGAGGAGCGACTGTCCAGCTAGCGTGCCCGTTTCCATGCGGCCAGCGCTCCTGTTTTCAATGTCCAGTGATCATCTTAACGAGCGCTGTGGCTGTCAAGAGGGCGGGCTGTCCAGTTATCGTCTCTATTTAGATTGGTGGTGGGCGATAGAGGGCTCGAACCTCTGACCTTCTCTGTGTAAGAGAGACGCTCTTCCAGCTGAGCTAATCGCCCTATCTGACAGCAAGATGGTATCCTTGATGGGCAAGCCGGTCAAGCCAGCATCATCGCTAGGAGCGCTTCCATGAGCCTGGAGATCCGCGAGCCCCGTGACCACGAACTGGACGAGGTGGCCTACACCGTCGCCTACTCCTTCGAAGGCAACCTCTCTCCCGAAGTGTTAGAAGGAACCCGACACCTGTATAGCATGCTGGAACCTCTGGCTGTGTTCCAGGACGGGCAGGTAGTGGCCACCCTCGGCCTGCTGCCCCTGGCCATGGCCGTCAACGGCGGCAGCCAGCCCTTCGCCGGCGTGGCCACGGTGGCCTGCCTGCCAGAGCACCGTCGCAAGGGCTACGTCGGCCGGCTCCTGACGAGAGCCCTCGAAATGATGCGCGAGCAGGGACAGGTCCTTTCCGGCTTGCACACGCCCCACTTCGCCCTCTACCGGCCCTACGGCTGGGTGCTGGCCGGCCGCGGGCTCCGCTACTCCTTCCGCCCCAGAGACCTCGCCCTCGTCGTGCCTGGACGGCCGCCGGGCGAAGCGATACGGGTCTCCCACAAGGAGTGGGACCGACTCGACGCTGTCTACAACGCGTTCATCGCCCGCCGCAACGGCTACCTGCACCGCAGCGAGCACTGGTGGCGGGCAGCGGTGCTGCGCAGCTTCTACGAGCGGCGCCGCGACCACCTGGACGCGGCCGTCTGGGTAGCCAAGGACAACGAGTGGCGGGGTTATGTGATCTATGACATCTCGCGACAGCCGGACGCCGGGCCGCGCCTGCGCGTCCGCGACTTCGTAGCGCTGGACGGCGACGCCTACGTTGGGCTGCTGCAGTACCTCCTGCGTCACGACATCGTGGCGCAGCTCCAATGGTGGGCGCCCGTGGACGACCCCTTCCTGGGGCTGGTGGACGACCCGAGCCGGGTGCAGGTGGCCTACGAGCAAGGGATGTTCCTGCGCGTCGTGGACGTGGCCGGCGCCTTCGCTGCCCGCCCTTCCGTGCCCGAGGCGTCCGGCCAGCGCCTCACCCTGGAACTGACCGACGAGGCCGCCCCCTGGAACGCCGGCTGCTGGCGGCTGGAGACCGCGGATGGCTGCACCCTGGCCGAAAAGTGCGACGAGACGCCCGACCTATCGCTCGACGTCTCGGTGCTGGCCGCCCTGTTCAACGGCTTCCTCAGACCCAGCCAGGCCGCGCTCGGCGGGTTGGTGAAGGCGCGCAACGAGGCAGCCCTGGCCGCCGCCGACCGCATCTTCGCTGTGCTCTGCCCGCCGTTTTCTGCCGACTACTTCTAGCGGCGCGGGGACGGGACAGCGAGCAGCGCGCCGGTGGTGGGGAATGGCGCGCTCGGCGTCCGCCTTCCGGCGGAGAACCAGTGGCCTCAGCCTCTCCGCCCTAGGCGGACTCTATCCAGACTGAGCATCTGTACCAATAATGGCGCGCTCGGCGGGACTCGAACCCGCGGCCTCAGCCTCCGCAGGGCTGCGCTCTATCCAAACTGAGCTACGAGCGCGCGATTGGTGCCGAAGGTGGGACTTGAACCCACACGCCCTTGCGGGCACTACGCCCTGAACGTAGCGCGTCTGCCGTTCCGCCACTTCGGCCCGTTACTTGGCTGGTGGGCGGTGCAGGGCTTGAACCTGCGGCCTCTTGCGTGTGAAGCAAGCGCTCTCCCGCTGAGCTAACCGCCCATCCGGCCCGCGTCAAGAATTCTACCGCGAGCCCCCAGGCCCGTCAAGCGCCACCCAGCGTAAGCGATGGATGGCGACCTGCTCAATTTCCCTACGTCGTCCCATCCTGTGCTATCCTGAAGTTCGTATCTCCTTTGAGGAAAGGAAATCGCGATGAAGTGTCCCCGTTGCCATGCCGATCTCGTCGCCGAACAAGAGTACCACGGTATCGTGGTGGACCGCTGCCCGTCCTGCGACGGCCGCTGGCTCGATCATGACGAACTGGACGAACTCGAGGCCACGGTGCCTTCGACGGCCGAGGAGCGCCGGGCAACTGTCCGCTACTCCGAGAGGCGCAGCGAGCTCCGCTGCCCGGTGTGCGACAAGGAGATGACAGCCTTCGACTACCGGGCCTACAACCTAGAGCTGGACAACTGCGACGACCACGGCTTCTGGCTGGACGCCGGCGAGGAAGCGCGCGTCCGCGAGATCATCGCGGAGAGGGTGCGCGACCTGGCCCGCTCCGCATCGGCGGAAGAGTCCTGGGGCCGCTTTTTGGGAGGCCTTAGGAGAAAACTGGCCCGCTAGTCCGCGAGAGCGGTCAGGCCCGCCCGGCCGGTGTCGCGCCGGCGGTCTCCTTTAGCGTGCCGTGGGCGAACCAGGGACGGGCGCGATACGCATAGGCGTTGGCGCGTGCGAAGTTGTACGCGCCTTCCGAACGCAGCCACTCCTCCATCCTAGCGACATCTGGGTACAGGGGGACAGCGTCTTTCCAGATCGCCCGGCCGCAGAGAAATCCGCTGGCGCCTGCTTCAGTGGCCAGCTCCACCTGGGCCAGGAACTCGTTTATGCTCACACCGGCGCTCAATATCACCCAGGGCATGCCGGCCGCATCATTGAGCTGATGGCAGAACTCGCGCACGTCTGATAGCTGGTAGACGGCCGGGCGCTCCTGCCCGTCGAAGGCGCCGGCGCAGAACTCCTTGGTCCTCTTCAGGTCGGCAGGGAACTCCAGCTTCAGCACGTCCACTCCGTACTTCGAGGCGCTGAACTCGCGGGCGCTGCGGGCCACCAGGTCCGGCTTCCTCTTGGCGTATTCGTCTGTGTTGGTGCTCGCCTCCTCGAGCGCGTAGGCGACGAGCTCCAGCAAGAAGGGCATGGCCGCTTGCTGGCATTCTTCACCCAGCCGCTGCACAAGCTCCTGCTGGTGACGCCGGACGTCTTCCGAGGCGTCGGGGTGGTAGTAGAGGAGCAGTTTCACAGCGTCGGCGCCGCCATGCTGCGCTTTCTGGACAGACCATCCTTCGATCAGTCTTGTCTTGCGCTCCTTGCCCGTGGCGCCCGACTTTTCATAGCCGGTCTCTTCGTGGGCCAGGAGGAGGCCGACCCCGCGCGGCATGCTCCGGAAGGAGTGCGGATGACCGTAGATCGGGTCGGTGAGCACGGCCGTGGCGTAAGGCGCAAGGACCCTGGTGATGACCTCCTTCGCCTCGGCCAGTTCGCCGCCGGAGACCTGCTCCGGGCTGCGGCCGGTCGCTTTGCCGATGGCATCGCTCATCGAGCCCCTCTGGTCGATGGCCATCATCTTGAATCGACCCTCTTCATCGGCCAATGACCGTAGGCGGCGCCACTTGCCCTGGGACATCCGCGCGTCCATAAGTTGTCTCCTTCCGATCTTCTATCTCGCCGCGCCAGCGGGCCTGGAAGCGTCCCTCTCGCTCAGTCCGGCGGCGTGGGCGAATGCCATCTCGAATTCCGCGGGGGTCATGTTCGCTGCAGCGGCCAGCTTGCCCAGCCTGTCGGGGTCCTGAAGATCGCTGGGCTCCAGGCGGATCATGTACTCGCGCGCGACCTCATAGTACTCCGATTCGACATCGACGAGGCGAGTGCGGGTGCGTCCGGTGGCGGGGTCTCGGATCTCATCGAAGGGCAAGACGTGGAGGCGGCCGGAGTCCAGGCAGACAAGGCCACCGTACCGCAAACGCTCGTCCTCCGGCTCCGAGAGCAAGAATCGGATCGCCCCGTGGCCCAGCGTCCGCGTGTAGTCGATGTCGAAGGGAATCGGCCGGGCGCAGCGCAGTTCATAGCCCAGCGTCACGTCCTCGATGGACAGCTTCTCGCCACGGACAGCGAAGCGCTGTTGGATATCGCGCTTGATGATGGTGGCCAGCGGGATATCGCCCAGGCGGACGTTGCCGTAGGAATCGTACGCCACGCCGCCGGCTATCACCGCCAACTCCTCTTTGTCCAGCTTCTCGCCGATCCCCTCCGCGACGACAGCAAGGCCGTGCTCACGCCCCATTACCCGGCGCTTGAGCATACTGCCCTCGATGATGTCGCACACGTCTTTGAACTTTATCCGCTCCATAGGGAACTCTTCAGGAATGATGGTGAAGGTAGCGCCGGCGGCCTTACCGATGCCAAGGGCAAGGTGGCCGGCGTTGCGGCCCATGACAACGACGATGACCCACCGGTCGGTCGTACGGGCGTCCTCCATCAGGTTGAGCACCAGCTCCGTGCCGAGATGGCGGGCGGTCTCGTAGCCGAAGGTTGGCATGCCTCCGGGTAGCGGCAGATCGTTGTCGATGGTCTTCGGAATATGGGCGACCCGGAGCGCCCCGTCGGCGGCCTTCGCCACCTCACGGGCGCCAAACGCCGTGTCGTCGCCACCGATGGTAATCAGAAGAGTGATGCCGAGCTCGCGGAGGGCACGGACGGTGTTCTGGAGGCTTTCGGCGCTGCTGGTCGGGTTCGAGCGAGAGGTGCGCAGGACAGAGCCTCCGCGGGAGTGAATGAAGGAGACATCGGAGATAGTCATCGGGCGCGCGCCTTCGGTGCGCCCCTCCATCAGCCACCGATACCCGTCGTAGATCCCGACCACTTCCAGACCAGAGTTGGCCGCCTCGATAGCCGCGGCGCTGATGGCGCTGTTGATCCCGGGGGCTGGTCCCCCGCCGACCAGAATGCCCAGACGACCCTGCGCTTCTACCATGAAGAGCCTCACTCTATTATACGGAAAACACCCCTCAAACTATACGGATGGCTACTCCCAGACGATTGCCGGAGTAGGGGCGGCCGTGCGATCACATTTTCACAATAGTCTCACAATAATAGCAGACTCTATCAGGCCCCATTGCGTTACATGAGAAATGGCGGGTTGTGAGGCAATTGTCGGATGGTGGCAGCGGGGATAGCAGACGACCACGCCGACGGGCTTACTCGTGGCCGATCAACTCGCCCACCAAGAAGAACGCGATGATGATTCCGACAACGAGCGGGAGAAACACCAGGACCGACCGCTCGCCGCGCCGGACGATGGCGACGGCTGCGGTTGCCACAGCGAGTAGGGCAGACAGGCCCAGAGGTATAAACATCAACGCCAGCCAAGGACCCGTCTGGCCCGCGGCTACCAGAGCGCAAAGCGTCAAGAAGAGCGCCGCAAACGCGATCAGGAGCCTCAACGCCCACAATCCCAGCCTCGTGCTGGGCAGCAGATGAATCGTTGCGCCGCGATGGCCTGCCGGCGTCCCCTCCACACGGCCACTATCGCTGCCGGCCTTCCTTTTGTCAAGAGTCAAGCGACGCCGGTTGGTGGCCGCGCATTCCCACGGGCACGTTGTCCCCGGCTTCTTGAGGACGTATAGTACCTTCATCGAGAGCGGTCCCCATTTGGGCGTCAACAGGTCGAAATGGGGAATTCCGGCTAAATCGGCGGCGCCGCTGGCTGCCACAGAACCGGGGTCCGGGGCGCTGGCCCCTTGATGGGGCCTAACTTGACAGCAGCTATGGAGGGGAGGCCCAGCAATGATTCTACTGAACCCGAGGAAGCTCAGCCGGCGGTACCCAGACGGGCGCTCACTGGAGGTCATGGCCAGCACGATCGACTTTTTCGAGAAGAAGGGGAAGAAACGGCTCAAGGAGGACGCTCACCAGCGGGTCTGGTACGATGATTTTCTCAAATTTGTGAAAGACGAGAAGATCTTCGCCACCTTGCTCACCCCTCCCAAGTACGGAGGCGCGGACTCGCGCTGGGACACGTTCCGCAACGTGGATTTCAACGAGATTCTGGGATTCTACGGGCTTCACTACTGGTACACCTGGCAGGTCACCACACTCGGCCTCAGCCCTATCTGGATGAGCCAGAACGAGGAAGCGAAGCGCCGC
>Ga0315288_10011408_pt1 | contig 11185 bp, 16 predicted proteins | sample YL17G11_20_MG_FD_203454 | JGI IMG/M metagenome (GOLD analysis project Ga0315288, IMG submission 203454) | Sediment microbial communities from Yellowstone Lake, YNP, Wyoming, USA - YL17G11_20 | ecosystem: Environmental > Aquatic > Freshwater > Lake > Sediment | place: USA: Wyoming | collected... | reverse complement strand
CATCCGAACTCAGTGGAACCGGTTGGACAAGTATGAGCGCTAGAAACGGATGGATGCCCCAGCCTTCATGCTGGGGTGCTGTGAACCCTGCCCAACCCCAGGCTAAAGCCTGGGGCATGAGACAGCCAAGAGCAACCCGACTGATGATGAGACGCAGGGAATACGCCCTCATCCTTATCCGGCCCTCCTCCGCCTGAGGCGGAGCGAGGGCCCAACCCCGGCATGTCCGATCTGCCTGGGCCGAAGGTCGGCCGACCTGGCGGCCCCGGTAGGCAGGTTAAGGATGAGGAGGAACGACGAGAAATGTCATCCCAAGACAAGGTACTGATCTTCGATACCACCCTGCGCGACGGTGAGCAGTCGCCCGGCGTGGCTCTCAACGCCCACGACAAGCTGGAGATCGCCCACACCCTCGAGCGCCTGCGCGTCGACATCATCGAGGCGGGCTTCCCGGCGTCGTCGCCGGGGGACCTGGAGGCGGTGACCACTATCGCCAAAGAGGTGCGCGGGGCGGTCATCGCCGGGCTGGCGCGGGCGGTGCCCGGCGACGTGGACGCCTGCTGGGAGGCGGTGAAGCACGCCGCCGAGCCCCGCATCCACGTCTTCCTCTCCGTCTCCGACATCCACATGATGCACCAACTGGAGAAGAACCGCGACGAGGTGCGGGAAATGGCCCGCACGGCGGTGGCGCGGGCCAAGAAGTACTGCCCTAACGTCGAGTTCTCGCCCATGGACGCCACCCGCTCCGACCCTCACTACGTCTACACATTGATCGAGGAGTGCATAGCGGCGGGCGCTACGACGGTCAATATCCCCGATACGGTGGGCTACGCCATCCCGCACGAGTTCGAGGCGTTCATCCGCGGCATCCAGGAGAACGTGCCTAACATCCACAAGGTGGTGATCTCCGTCCACTGCCACAACGACCTGGGCCTAGCGGTGGCCAACAGCCTGGCCGGCGTGCACGCCGGGGTGCGGCAGGTGGAGTGCACCATCAACGGCATCGGCGAGCGGGCGGGCAACGCCTCGCTGGAAGAGGTGGTGATGGGCATCAAGACGCGCCACGACCTCTTCGGCCTGAGCACGAACGTCGACACTACCCAGCTCCACAAGGCCAGCCGCCTGGTGTCTGACCTGACGGGGATGGTGGTGCAGCCCAACAAGGCTATCGTGGGGGCCAACGCCTTCCGCCATCAGTCGGGCGTGCACCAGCACGGCATCCTCAAGCTGCTGGAGACTTACGAGATCATGGACGCCCGCGACGTCGGCCTGCCCCGCGGCGGCATCCTGGTGCTCAACAAGAACTCGGGCCGCCACGGCGTGAAGGCGCGACTGGACGAGATGGGCTACGAGGTGACCTCCGCCGAGCTGGAGCGCATCTTCGTGGCGTTCAAGGAGCTGGCCGACAAGAAGGGCGAGATCGACGACCGCGACCTGGAGGCGCTGGTCTCTGAGGAGCGGCGCACCTTCGAGGAGGTCTACCGGCTCGACCTGCTCCAGGTGTCCTGCGGGAACCAGCTCGTGCCCACCGCCACCGTTCGCCTCATCGGGCCGGACGGCGGCTTCCTGGTGAACACGGCCGTTGGCACGGGGCCCGTGGACGCCGCCTATAAGGCCATTAGCTGCCTGCTGAACGTGCCCAACGTGCTCACCGAGTTCTCGGTGAAGAGCGTGACCGAGGGCATCGACGCCATCGGTGAGGTGACGGTGCGCATCGAGAGCGGCGGGCAGACCTTCGTGGGGCGCGGCGGCGATACGGACATCGTCGTCGCATCGGCGAAGGCCCTGCTCAACGCCCTGAATCATCTGCTCTCCATTCAGGGCCGGCCGCAGGCTGAGTGATAGTTTGGAGCAGACCTAAAGGTCTGCAGCTACGGCAAACAGCACGTAGGGTCGTAGCTGCAGGGCTTTAGCCCTGCATTGTGTCGAGGACAATGCTATGAAGCTGCCCTATCCCCTGCAAGAAGGCGAGGAGCTCCTGACGCTGGCGCGGCGCCACTGGCTGTTCGTCTGGCCCAAGCTCATCGCGGGGACGGTGGTGGCCCTGGTGCCGACTATCGTCCTGTGGTGGGCGATGCTGCGCTTCGACTGGGCGGACGAGAGCATCCCACGCTGGATCGCCCTGGGGGCCACCCTGGTCTGGCTCGTCTACTGGGTGGTGCGACTCTACTTCTTCAAGTATCGCTACGACAACGACATCTGGGTGGTGAGCAACCAGCGCATCATCGATAGTGTGAAGAACCACTGGTTCCACCTCCAGATGTCCACCGCCGACCTGGTGGACATCGAGGACATGACCGTCCTGCGCTCCGGCCTCCTGAACACAGTGTTCGATTTCGGCGACATCGAGTGCCAGACGGCGGGGGCGGTGCGCAAGTTCGCCCTGCGGGGCATCCCGCGGCCGCGAGAGGTGCAGGCCATGGTGGACCGCTTGCGCGATCAGGCGCGGGCCACGACCAAGGAGTGAGGCGTGTGCTTCGACCGCGCGGCGGATATCTATGACACCACCCGGCGGGCGGTCCGGCCCGAAGCCATAGAGGCGCTGGCGGAGGAGCTTTCGGACTGCTCGTCGGTGCTGGAGCTGGGCGTGGGCACCGGGCGCCTGGCGGTGCCGCTGATGGAGCGCGGCCTCCAGGTGGTGGGCGTCGACCTGTCGCGCAAGATGCTGGATCAGGGGCGGGCCAAGGGGCTGAACCGCCTGGTCATGGGTAACGTGTGCCGTCTGCCCTTCCGGCCGAAGAGCGTCGACGCGGTGCTGGCGGTGCACGTGCTGCACCTCATCGAGGACCTGCGGGACGTCGTGGCCGAGGCGGCCGCCGTTGCCAGGAAGAAGCTGGTGACAATCATCGAGCGCCACGAGCCGCCCGACCGGAGCATGACGTGGGCCTATGGTCAGGCGGTCAGGAGGCGCGGCGTTCGGTCTGCCAGGCGCTGGGTGCAGCCGGAGCTGGGCATCGGGATGATCGTGCCGCCGCGTCGGTTCGAAACGCTGGTCAGGTACGAAGAACATGAGAGCGCGGAAGCAGCGCTGGCTGCGCTGGAGCGCAGGCTGTGGGCCGTCACTTGGGACGTGCCGGACGATGTCCACCGCGAGGTGCTGGCCGAACTGTCCAGCCAGTTCGCTGGCAGGACCGTCGCGCATGACCTGGAGGTCTGCTTGCTCTCGTGGGACGTGGCGGACTTCACTGAGGCCGCCCTCGAGCGCGTGGGGGCGTGAATGAGATACCATATATATATCTTGAAGATCATGTGGCCGCTTAGAAAGGCTTCCCTATGGGCATGACCCTGGCCGAGAAGATCCTGGCCGCCCACTGCGACCGCAAAGAGCTGCGCCCCGGCGAGCTCATCAACTGCCGTGTGGACTTTGTGCTGGCCAACGACGTTACGGCCCCCCTGGCCATCGGCCAGTTCCGGCGCCTGGGTGTGGAGCGGCCCTTTGATGCCCAGCGGGTGGCCATGGTGCCATCGCACTTCGCGCCCAACAAGGACATCAAGAGCGCCGAGAACGCCAAGGTCATGCGCGAGTTCGCCCTGGAGCAGGGCATCGTCTACTACGAGCAGGGGCGGGCCGGCATCGAGCATGTGCTCCTGCCTGACGACGGCTGGGTGCTCCCCGGCGACGTGGTGGTGGGCGCCGATTCGCACACCTGCACCTACGGCGCGCTGGGCTGTTTCGCCACCGGCATGGGCTCCACCGACATCGCCTGTGCCATGGCCACCGGCGACATCTGGATGCGCGTGCCGGAAAGCATGAAGATGGTTTATCACGGCCGGCTGAAGCCGTGGGTAGGCGCTAAGGACATCATCCTCAGCACCATCGGCGATATCGGGACGGACGGCGCCCTCTATCGCGCCATCGAGTTCCAGGGGGAGGCGCTGTCGCAACTCAGCATGGAGCAGCGCTTCACCATCACCAACATGACCATCGAGGCCGGCGGCAAGGTAGGCCTCATGCTGCCCGACGCTGTCACCCTGGAATACGTCCGCGCCCGCGCCAAGCGGGAGTGGCAGGTCTACGAACCGGACCCCGACGCCGAGTACGTGGAAGTGCACGAGTACGACGTGGGTGAGCTTGAGCCGATGGTGGCTCTGCCTTTCTCGCCTGACAACGTGGTGCCGCTGAGCAAGGCGCCACGAGTGGAGATCGACCAGGTGTTCATCGGCTCCTGCACCAACGGGCGCCTCTCGGACCTGCGCCTGGCCGCCCAGATCATGGAAGGACGCCAGGTGCACCCACGGGTGCGCTGCATAGTGATCCCGGCTTCGAACGACGTCTACCTGGCGGCTCTGAAGGAAGGCCTGCTCACCATTTTCGCCGAGGCGGGTTGCGCGGTGTCTACCTCCACCTGCGGGCCCTGCCTGGGGGGCTACATGGGCGTCCTAGCCGAGGGCGAGCGCTGCGTCAGTACCAGCAACCGCAACTTCCCGGGTCGCATGGGCCACCCCAAGGCGGAGGTGTACCTGGTCAACCCGGCGGTGGCCGCCGCCAGCGCCATCGCCGGCCGGCTGGCGGGCCCGGAGGAGTGAACGGCGCGGGATAAGTATGCGGGCGCTCGCTGTGCGATAATTGCCGTGCTATGAAGACGCAGACAACCTCGCCCTGGACAGTGGTGCGGGAGTTCCGGCGGGCCGTAGAGCAAGCCTACGGGGAGCGGCTGAGGGCGATGGCCCTGTACGGTTCCCTGGCGCGTGGGGAGTGGACCCCGGACTCGGACATCGATGTGCTGGTTTTGCTCGACAACGGTCTCGACATCAGGGCCGAACGTGATCGGGTGTGGCGCCTCGCTTGGGAGCTCAACCATCGCCACGATACGCTGCTGGCGCCCCTGGTCCTCCCGGAGGACGAATACCGACGGGGCGCAGCGCCCATATTCCTGAACATTCGCCGAGAGGGAATCTTCATCATGGTCAGCGATGAGCCGTCCAACGTCGAGGAGATGATGCAGAAGGCCAGAAGCGATCTGGAGGAGGCTCGACTGCTCCTGCAGCAGGGACACCCCGACGGCGCCGTTTCCCGCGCCTACTACGCCATGTTCAACGCAGCTCAGTCAGCCCTCGCCGCGCGGGGAATCGCCAGGTCCAAGCATCGGGGGGTGGTTGCTGTCTTTGGCTTCGAGTTCGTGCGGACCGGCCAGGTGCCCAAGGAGCTGCAACAGGCGCTGGAGGTTGCCTACGAGAAACGTCTCCTCGCCGACTATAGTCCTCATTCGGTACCCAGCGAGGACGCGGAGGTAGTCATGAGGGACGCCGAGGCGATGCTGCAGGTCGTGGAGCGGCTTCTGGCCAGGGAGGCGGAATGAACCTACGCGGCCGCGTCCACAAGTTCGGCGTCAACATCGATACCGACGTCATCATCCCGGCTCGCTACCTGAACATGTACACGCCCGAGGAGCTGGCCCCCCACTGCCTGGAGGGCGTCGACCCAGAGTTCGCCGCGCGGGTGCAACTGGGCGACATCATCGTGGCCGAGACCAACTTCGGCTGCGGCTCCTCGCGGGAGCACGCGCCGCTGGCCATCCGCGGCGCCGGCGTGAGCTGCGTGGTAGCCAAGAGCTTCGCCCGCATCTTCTACCGCAACGCCATCAACCTGGGCCTCCCTATCCTGGAGTGTCCAGAGGCGGTGGACGGCAGCGACCCCGGCGATGAGCTGGCGGTGGAGCTGGAGTCAGGCACCATCCGCAACCTGACCAAGGAGGCGCGGTTCCAGGCCAAGCCTTATCCGGAGTTCATGCTGGGGCTGCTGGCCGCGGGTGGCCTGGTGGAGTACACCAAGCGGCGGCTGGCGGCCGGGAAGCGGTCGTAATAAGGTAGCGGGGGTGACGACGTGAGCGCGTTTCGAAGGCTGTTCATGCGGTTGCGGCGGATAGGGCGCAAGGTGGAGGACGAGCTCTTCGACTGGGCCGACGAGGAGGGCGGGAAAGAGGGCCCCACTCGCTCCACGCTGCTGACCAGCTTCCAGGGCTTCCTCACCCTCTGGAAGACCGGCGAGGCCGGCGTCGTCGAACGGGTACTGGGACTGGCCGGGTTCGCCGGCCTGGCCTGGTTCCTGGCCGGCGACCTCGTTTTCGGCGCGAAGCACCGGCTGCTGCGCCTGGCCGCGGGCCTTTTCGCCGCGTTGTGGTTCATCCCTGGGCTCATCGCGGCGGCGGCCATGCTGCTCTGGGGCCTGGGGCCGGAGAACCTCAAGCACTGGCGTACCTATCCCATCCTGGTGGCCTTCGCGTCCGGCGGGCTCATCGCCTTCCGGGCCGTGTTCGGCGAGCTGGCCGAACAACAGGCCCGCGCCCTCCGAGGCGGCCGGCGAGCCGAGAAGCCGTAGGGCCACGAGCAGCCCTGGAGGCCTGAAGGCCTCCCCTACATTTGTGGAAGGAAGAACGTTCTATGTACCGCATCGCTGTTATCCCCGGCGACGGCACCGGCCCCGAGGTGGTACGTGAGGGCCTGAAGGTGCTGGAAGCCGTCGCCGCCGCCGACGGCTTCCGCTACGACACCCAGACCTACGACCTGGGCGGCGACCGCTATCTGCGCACCGGCGAGACGCTGCCCGATTCCGTGCTGGCGGAGCTGCGGCGATTCGACGCCATCTTCCTGGGCGCCATCGGCCATCCGGATGTGGCGCCCGGCATCCTGGAGCCAGGCATCCTCCTGCGCCTCCGCTTCGAGCTCGATCAGTACATCAACCTGAGGCCGGTGAAGCTCTACCCTGGGGTGGACTGTCCTCTCAAGGACAAGGGGCCGGCGGACATCGACTTTGTGGTGGTGCGGGAGAATACGGAGGGGCTGTACGGCGGCATGGGCGGCTTTCAGTACAAGGGGACGCCGCAGGAGGTATCGACCCAGGTCCACTTGACCACCCGTTTCGGCGCCGAGCGGGCCATCCGCTACGCCTTCGAGGTGGCCCGCAAGCGGAACAAGATGAAGCAGCTGCACCTGGTGGCCAAGACCAACGTTCTCACCTACGTCCACGACACCTGGTGGCGCGCCTTCAACGAGGTGGGCGAAGCGGACTACCCCGACATCAAGCGCGAGTACGCCCACGTCGACGCCACCTGCATGTGGTTCGTGAAGAACCCGGAGTGGTTCGACGTAATTGTGGTGGAGAACATGTTCGGGGACATCATCACCGACCTGGGGGCGATGATCCAGGGCGGGATGGGTGTCGCGGCGGGAGGCAACATCAACCCCCAGGGCGTCTCCATGTTCGAGCCGATCGGCGGCAGCGCCCCTAAGTACACGGGGCAGAACGTCATCTGCCCCATGGCGGCCATCGCCGCCGCCCAGATGCTGGTGGCCCAGCTCGGCGAGGAGCGGGCCGCCGACCGCATGGAGCGGGCGATAGTCGCGGCGCTCACCAGCGGTAAGATCAAGTCGGTCAGCGCCGGCCGCATGGGCATGAGCACGTCCGAGATGGGCGACCTGGTGGCGTCGTTGGTGTGAGGGAAAGGAGACTCGTATGGCGCTGGAAGTGGGCGATAAGGCGCCGGAGTTCACTCTGATGGACGGCCAGCGCCAAAAATGGAGCCTGGAGAGCTATCGCGGCCAGAAGAATGTGGTGATCGCCTTCTACCTGCTGGCCTTCACGGGTGGCTGAGAGAAGGAGCTGGGCGCCTTCCGGGACTCCTATGAGGAGTTCCAGAAGGCCAATACCGAGGTCCTCGGTATCAGCATCGACCCCTGGCCGTCAGCGGGCATCTTCGCCAAGAGCCTGAAGCTGCCCTTCCCCATACTCAGCGATTGGCCCCAGAACGAGGTGATCAAGGCCTACGACGTCTGGAACCCCGAGCGCTACACCGCCCGGCGGACGACCTTCGTCATCGACAAGGAGGGAGTTATCCGCGGCGTGGTCGAGAGCGAGATGGACATGACGATCCACGCCTGGGACTCTCTGCGCATCGTGCAGGAGCTGGAGGCGAGAGCAACCTAGAACCAAGACCCTAGAACTCGTCCTTCCATAGGTTCTTGGTTCTAGGGGAAGTCCTCTCCCTCCTCCTCTTCTTCCTCTTCGGCCGATGAGGGCGCCCGTGCGCTTACGGGGAGCACTGCGTCCGGCCGTTCCTCGCGCCGGCGCACCCGCGGTGGCGGCAGGCCGTCGATAGCCTGGCGCAGGGCGGGCAGTTGATCCCAGACATTGTGCTCGCGGCCGTCCACGGCCACTCCCACCACTCCCACATCCCGCAGGCACTCCAGCTCGCCGGCGCCGACATCGGCGCGGACGGGGACGAGCAGGGGCGCGCGGGCCAGGAGGTGGATGCGATGCAGCTCAAGCTGCGACTGCACGGTAAGAGGGCCGTGCCAGTCGGCTAGCCAGAGGGCGTCGAGGGAGAAGTCGGCCATAGCCCGCAAGAGAGTGTCTCCCGACGCGTCGGGGCCTGTCAGGGAAAGGACGTAGCCCATCTCCGTGTCCAGGAGGGCGTCGGCGTTGGCCGAGTCGGCCTCGAAGGCCAGGAAGTCGATGCCCGCCTGCTTGAGGGCGGCCACGGTCTCGCTGGTGGCGGAAGGAATGCGCAGGCCGCAGGGGAGTTCGCCGGCGACCTTGGCCCAACGGGCCGCCTCGGCGGACTCCCTCTCCGGGTTGAGAGAGAGGAGGAGGGCGTCGAGGCCGGAATCCGTTAGGTCGGCGGGCGGCCGCATACCGGAGGCAGGCCCGTGCACCATGAGCAGCAGCGAGGGCGGGCGCGGGCGGGCGGCCGCGACGCCGAAGCCGAGGGGCGCCGGCTCTACGCGGGTGGTCTTGCGGATCTTGTTAGCCAGTTTGCTCATGTGAATTTACCTTACGACTCTCGGATCTGGATCGTGGTGCCGGAGGTGCTGAGCTGGCCGCAGTTCTCCAGGGTGGCGTCGCAGTGGGAACTGGTGGCGGTCACGGTGTAGTTAGCGGCGGGCACCTGCTGGCCATCATTGTCCCGCTGGTCCCAGGACTCGTCGAAGGTGAGGGATTGATTCGCCTCCAGGCTGACCTCCTCCACCACCTCACCGAAGGCCTTGTCTTTGGACCAACGCCACACCTCTTTGCCCTCCGTATCGGTGACGACGATGTCGTAGCGTTGCGTGGTGCGATAGCGGAGGGTGATGGGCTCGGCGGCGGCGACGGTGATGGTGAGGCGTATCGGCTCGCCCTGCTTGTGGAAGGCGCCGAAGATGAAGAGGTCGATGCCCACCGGCCCCTCGAAGATGAAGATAGGGGTCGCCGCGGGGCTCGCTGCGCCGGTGGGGGCCGCTGTCGGGCTGGGCTGTGCGCCACCGTCGTCGTCGCAGGCTGCGGCGAGGACGGCCATCAGCAGCCCGCCAACCATTAGCCAAAGAAGATAACGTCTCATTGCTGGGTCACTCCCATTCCTTCATGTGCTCTCATTCAGCCGGTGTGCTATGCCCATGATGTCCCACAGAGGGGTGCGGAGGAAGCGTTCGCCTGGCCGGAGGCCCGCTTCGCCGAGGGCGCGGCGCAGCTCGTTGGCGGTGAAGCCGGCGTCCTTGGGGTGGCCCAGCAGGCAGTACAGGCCGCGATGGATGCGCCCATAGGACGGCTCGGCGAAGTAGAAGATGCCGCCGGGCTTCAGCACGCGGGCCGTCTCCCGCAGGGCCATCCGCCAGTCGGGGATGTGGTGGAGGATCCCCAACTCGAACGCGGCGTCGAACTCGCCGTCGGCGAAGGGCAGGCGGCTGGCGTCGGCGACTTGCAGCTCGACCGCCTGGCCCAAGAGCGGCGCCAGGCGGTGGCCGGCCTGGTCGATAGCCGCCGCGTCGATGTCGAAGGCGGTCAGCCGCGCCGGGTGGAACATCTCCGAGATCAGGCGGACGGAGGTGCCGCGGCCGCAACCCATGTCGAGCACGACTGCGCCCGGCGGCAGGTCGGCCAGGCGGCGGAAAGCGGTCAGCTCCCCCGGCATGAACCAGTCGCGGAAGGGGGAGTTGACGACCAGCCTCTCTTGCAGCTTCATGGACACGGTCCGGTCACTCCTTCGACTGTTTGGGCTTGCTCCGAGGCAGGCGGATCACGCTGGCTCCGGAGAAGCCCAGGACCAGGCGGGCGTGCGGCTCGTCGCTGACCCGCACCCACACCTCCCAGCAGGGCGGTGTCGATGGCGGGCCCGGCCGGCGGGGCGCCTCCCGGACGGAAGGCTGGATCTGCTCGGCCTGAAGCGCATCCCGCCAGACCTCCACCTCCTCGGCGCGATAGGTGGCCGCCACCTTCACCCACATGTCCTCCGTCGAGCGGCGCGGACGCCCAAAGGCGCGCCGGAAGCTCTCCAGCATGGCCTTACCCCTCGAGAAGCGGTGGCGGGCCGTTTCCCAGGAACTGGTAGATGGTCGCTGTCTCGCCCTGGCCCCGCGCGAAGGTGCGGCTGACGACGATCTCCGCTTCGCCGGCGTTGGGCAGGCGTAAGCGATAGCGACCCTCCGCCAGCGAGCCGGGCGGGCTGACGTCGCGCAGGACGCCCTCCCACTCCTCCAGACCGAGGCCCAGGGCATCGACCACCAGCTCGCAGTGAGCGCTGGCCGCGACCTCGCCCGTGTTCCCCAGCACCTCCACCACTCCCCGAAAACGCCGCGTCGACATATCGCCCCCCTTAGCGCCCCGTCCGCCCTTCCGCGGAAAGGCGAACTAGGTGCGGTGGCGGCGCTGCCAGCGGGTCTTCTTCAGCATCTTGCGATGCTTGTGCTTTCGGATCTTCTTGCGCCGCTTCTTAACGACGGAGCCCATACCTACTCCTCTTGATGACCTGTCTCCTCTCCTTGACGGAACCTCGTTTGTGCGGGGACATTCCTTATAGCAGCACCAGGTTGTCGCGGTGCACCACCTCGGCCCCGTACTCGTAGCCCAGCGCCTCCTCAATGCAGTCCGAACGCTGGCCGCGGATGCACTCGATGTCCTTCGAACTGTAGTTGGCGATGCCGCAGGCGATGCGCCGCCCCTCGCTGTCGCAGATGGCGATGACGTCGCCCCGCTGAAAGGGGCCCGCCACCGAGTGCACGCCCGCCGGCAGCAGGCTGCGGTTGTCGCGGCGCAGGGCCTGGGCCGCTCCGGAGTCCACCGCAACGCTCCCTTTGAGCGAGAGGCCGGACAGCATCCAGCGCTTGCGGCTCTCCATGCGGTCCCCGGCGGCGGGGAAGAAGGTGCCCACCGCCTCGCGCTGCGCCAGGCGGGTCAGGACGTCCCGCTCGTGGCCGTCGGCGATGGCGACAT
>Ga0315288_10011403_pt1 | contig 11188 bp, 13 predicted proteins | sample YL17G11_20_MG_FD_203454 | JGI IMG/M metagenome (GOLD analysis project Ga0315288, IMG submission 203454) | Sediment microbial communities from Yellowstone Lake, YNP, Wyoming, USA - YL17G11_20 | ecosystem: Environmental > Aquatic > Freshwater > Lake > Sediment | place: USA: Wyoming | collected... | reverse complement strand
CGGATGACCTCGGCAAACTCCGGCCCACCTACGGGTAGATCCGCGTCCTTGACCATCTTGACCGGAAATGACTCATACTGGTAGTTCAACTGGTAGGCTGCCGAGGGCGTGGGATAGAGCATCAGTTCTCGGATAGTGCCTACTTCTGGCGTGTAAACACCATCTACTATCGTGTAGTACGCGGGCCAAGCGGTGTAATCGCTAATCAGCCGGAGGTTCATGAGTTCGTCGTAGGATACCGCCACAAGGGGGGAATACTGAGAATCTGCGGAGAAGTTGGGGTTGTTGGTGAATCGAACGAAGTCCTCGGGGAGGCCGTACTGCCATTGATTGGTGATCGTGGTCATAAAGCCTAACTTCTTTAGGAACGACCACTTATGAGCACCTATGAAGTTAGCATACCCCGAATCCACCAACTGCTTGCACTTGGTGAGCGATAGGGTATCCGAGGTGCTGATACCCAAAAAATCTGCGACCGAGCGGTAAAGATCGGCATATGTATAGACCAGTCGAGCCATAGGCACCTCCAACTAGTATATACGCCCCAACGTGTCAAATGTTCAGTTCTTTGTCAATGGCACTGACTATTTCTCCAACAGTGTCCTCTTTAGCGTAAGGGTTCACAAAGTCGTCGTAGGAATGTGTTCCGATCCACATTTTGGCATTGACGATCTCTTCGGCAGTATTGACGGTATGGATCGATTTAGCCCGCTCTCGGAAGGCTTGGCGACTACCCACGTTGATCGTGGTTATGTGGAGCGAGGGGGCCTCAATGATACCGCATGAGGAATTTCCTATGATGTACTTGGCACCCTTTAAATACGATATAAACGACTTGCGGGGAATAGTCTTCACGAAGTGGAACTGGTTGGAGAGGGTGTACGGTAGAAGGAATTGCATCATTCGACCGCCAACATCCCCGTTGCCACCTACCACCAAAACCTTCTCGTCCGGGCCAAAGGAATCCAAGATCATATGCAACTCGGCCAACTTGCCCCCCACTGCCGGATGGTAAAGCATGATGGCGTCATAGTCCGGACTGGCCGTGACCGCGGGAAATACACAGCACAGTGAGCCGGTATAGATAGCATTCATCATCCGGTCTTCGAGGAGGAGCTTGGCCCCTATCGTTCCCGCGAATAGTAATGTTGACAGGTGAGATACACAGGATCGATATCCCTCGTCAAGGGAGCCAGGCGTATAATCTCCGGCCTGACAGTGGAAGACGGGAATGTGCGCATTGTACGCGGCCATGACGGCGGCACAGATCTCGAAGCGGTCGCCTAGAACGATGAGTCCATCCAACTTGATTCGGCGAAACTCCTCGGCGAAGCCTATCATCGCTAGACCCATAGACTTCGAGACCGCCGTAGGAGAGTCGGAGTCTACCATCACATCCACGGGCAGAAACTCGAACCCATCGTTCAAGATATCCACTCCCGTCAACCCAAACTGCGGAGATAGATGCGTACCAGTAGCGTAGATCTTGAGGTTGTAGGTAGCTCTGAGCGCAGAAGCCAAGGGTTGTAGGAGGCCCCAATCTGCTCTATTGCTTGTCACAATCCCTAGTGTCTTCATTTTCGTCTCCATAAGATAGACTTCTCGCATTCTAACGGTTCTGATCTATCCGTGCTGAACATAAGATCCTGCCGCCAAACTCGTTTTACCAGTTCACAGGCTTCGGTTTCGTGGTAAGAAACAGCATCGTCAGGCCCTTCTCGATCTAATGCAATATGAAATTCCAGCGTGAAGTTTGGCCGAGTATGTCCGATGGCGGTTGCGGCCAGTATGACATCTGGATCTTTGGTATGTGCGGAGTATCCGCGGTAAAAGGATGCCCTCGCCAGTTCTCCTAACGTCACGTCAGAGACGACTGTCGGGTATGAACTTACACAGAACATCGGAATCAGGCTGGCCTTATCCCTTGGCGATAACTGGTTCAGCAAAACTTGGATCTCGCAGGAGGTCATCATCCCAAAAGAACAGTATACCAGGTCGAATAACCGCGTGGCAGTCGTAACCATGGCCAGATTATGACTTCTACCGCTCGGAATTTTTATCGCGTTGGCCCCTATTCGGTGTTTGGCGACAAACAATCCATCGTCGCAGAACACGGAGAGCAAGAACTCTATCTCTAAGGTAGCCGCTACATCTCGTAACGTCACAAACTGTTTTGGGGTTAAATAACACTGCCGTAACCGATCCTCCAGAAACTCGTTACCGTCGGAAGCAGTTTCGGGATCGAACATCTGAAACTTCACGCAATCAGCACCAGCGGTCTTCGCCAGTCGGATCAGATTTATCGCGCGATCCATAGAGCCTAGATGCTCGCATGCGGCCTCGGCTATGATGTAGGTTCTCACTGTGTTACCCTCAAGACTTTGGTGATGACGCCCGGAATACCCTGGACAACGATGCCGATTAGTTTGCCATCCTGGGTAAACAGTCCGCCGCCAGAACAGCCGGGATAGCCAGCGCAGTCGGTATATATCTCGTCTCCCACGATGCGGGAGATAATGCCATGGGTCAAGGACCAGGCGTATTCGTCCCCGGAGATATGCCCGCAAAGCCATACCAGATCCCCGACGGCGATAGATGCGGTCGAAATTTCCACGCCAACGTCTACTTCGTTCACGAAGTCAATATACCCAATATCTCGGACTTGCTGTTTGTGCCAGTCTTCGAGGAGGTAGGAAGTCCCGCCGATCTCATTGACTTCGACTATGTCTACCGCGTCTAGCATATGTCCTGCGGTAATGATACGACGCTCACCTTTGATGATAACTCCAGTACCGTTTGCTACTCGATCTCCGTGGTATACCGTGAGAAATACTGTGCTTTGTATAATATTAGCGAAAGACGGTTCGGAAACATGGGGTTTGCTCACGAGGTATATGTGGCCCATGACTCCTAGCAGCACTCCGATACCTACCAAGCCCGCCCATAGTCTCACAATATTTTTTAGCCAATTCATCATAAATCTTTCCTCATTACAATTTCACCGTTGTGGGTTTCGGGATAACTATGGAATCCTAAGCCGACGTATAGCTTTATGGCTCTCCCGTTAGAAGGATTCACATGTAGACGAATTTTTGTGAGGCCCATCTCTCGGGCTTCCTGTATCGCGGTCAGACATAGCAAGGCTCCTAGCCCTTTATATCGATATGCGGGAATTACGTACACTCCCAATACTTTTTCAGGCCACGATTCTGCCCACCCTCGCACCGTAACCATGCCCACTAGATCAGCACCTACTTCGGCAAATAGCCACATATTACTGTTACGAACCTGCTCCAAAAAATCATTCTGATCGGCGAAGGGAGCAAACTCAGGATTGGCCTGACGCATAAGATCCCAGAACGAGCATAGGCGTAGATGGGAGAGAATACTGCCACGCACAAGTCTCATAGATCACACCTCCGGCAGGGGATGTAACCCGTCCCGTTATCCGCCAGAAACTTTTGTCGCGTTTCGCGGAGGTTGTCCGAGTCCCAAATTTCTTGAAGCGAGTTGGTGGCGATATTGCCGACAACCATATCTCCATTGTAGTCCGAGCAACAGGGTGTTACACTCCCATCGGCCTGAATGGTCAATCGGCCCCACAATTCGGGACAGTTGGGGGTAGTCGGAGCAGTTCTTATGCGGGACAAAAGGTTGGGAACGACCGATAAATTACGGGTCACACCGATGGTAATCTTGTCGGCACCCATCATTGTCCAAAACTCGCGGAATAGTTTTGCTTGCCGCCAGTCAACCGTATCCATAGGAGAGGTGGTAGTTCCAACGGTAATATAAAGATCTGGAAATGCCGTCCTGGCTCGAAAAACATTGTTCGTCAGAAGAGAATAGCTTGCGCCTTTGCGGATTTCGTGGTACTCATCAAACGTATATCCCTGTAGTGAAAACTTAAGGCTGTCAAGGTAGGCAAAGTCCTTTATGTCATTCAACCACTGGCCGTTCGTATTCATATGAGTTAAGAGTCCCGCGTAATGCGCGTGTCGCACGGCATCTTTCCACCATTCGCTTTGTGTCGGCTCTCCCCACCCTATAAATCGAACGGGAGTCTTGTGCGACGCGCACTCGTCGAGTATCTTTTTAGCGATATCGAAGGACATGCGACTTGGAGGTCTCTTACCAAACTTCCCCCCGACCGGACACATCTTACACTGTAGATAGCAGACGTGGGCAAGTTCGATATCGACAAGGCGTGGGAAGTCTGGCACGTCATGAATTTTATCGCCTAGCATTCCCGCATTACACGCGGCGTATACTTCGGCAAATGGGTCTTTTCTTTCTTCGCACATCATCGTCCTCGTACAATTCGTTTCAGCACTCTATAACTGATTATAGCAAATTTGTGCATAGAAGTCAAGAACAAACGATTCTTTTTCCGGTTAGCGAGCTTTATTTTCTTTTCGACACGCCTCCAGTCCTCGTATGTATCCAGATCTTCGTGGTGATCTGGAGAGATGGGAAGTCCCGCGGAACAAATATCGTTGGCATACCACCCCAATTCGTTGGCGAATACACGCCACTTTGCCGCGTAGATACCCCCGCCAATGCGATAACTCTGAGGACAATCTTGTCGTCTTCGAGCACGTAGAGCGTCTGGATACCAACCTCGTAGGCTTCCCCCTAGACCCAGGGGGGCGGAGAATGTCACATCACATGGAACAACTGTCTGAACAAAATCTTTGCCGGTTACGAGGTATTCCGCAGCCATTTGAATATCCCGCGGATTCATCAAGGGATTCGTGGCCTCCAAAATAAACACGTAGTCTACATTTATGTCATGGCCGCAGTGGTGGGCAATAACTGGTACGGTTGGTGTTGTGTCTTTTGCCAACTCTTTCGGACGACGTAAGACATGGTAACCCAGACAACGAACTACCGCGGTGATGTGTTCGTCCTCTGTCGAGACGTAGATATGGTCAAAGATTCCACTGTCTGTCGCCGCCTGGAGCGCGTAGGCGATTAGGGGCTTACCAGCCATGTCCTTGATATTCTTTCCCGGAATCCCCTTCGAGCCTCCTCGGGCGGGAATGATCGCGGCGAATGTCTTACCCTTGTACATGATACTCCTCCAGGTATCCCGCCAAGCCAATCTTGGATACTCCAGGCCGAGGCGTGATAACCGCGGCAAGCATAGGACAGAACGTAAATCTCACGCCCGCGTAAAGCATACGTTTATACAGATCTATCTCATTGTTCTTGTCCCAAGCCTTACGCCACGAATCCAAGTTGTACTCGAAGCACTTCAGGTAACTACGGTAGAGCCAAGTCTGAACCCCACCAACAAGAACTCCATCTTCGCGGTAGGGTTCGGCGATACACCCGTCCTGGTCCATCCACTCTGCGGATACAAACTCTGCCTGATATTGTCGGGCATGGTGCATGAGCGCACATAGGACGTCTGGCTTTGCGTAACGGTCATCGTCATCAAGCCTAGCCACCCAAGACGAGTGTACCAGATTCATACCATGGTTCATCGCGTTGGATGGTCCTACTAACCAGTGATAGAAGGGTACGTTGGGGTAGTGCTGGTCCTTGACTATCCGCAGAATCTTCACTCGCGGATCTTGTAGAAGACCGACTGCCCACTGTTCGCGAGTGGGACATTTTCCCCCATCCTGAACAATGATAACCCGGATCGGTACTCCTTGCTGGCATAGTACCGACGGAAGCGCACGATTTACCAATAGCTCCCATCGGTCACGAGTTGGTATGACAACTGTGATTGTTCCGTCATCTCCAGGATCGGAGGCTCGGGCGGTATCGAGTCTATGTCGTTCCATCAAAGCGTACTTCACAGCCTTAACAGCACTAATCACGCGGTCATTGATTGTTCGTTTAAGTTGTCCGGGGCGCATGCTTCTTTTCCTCCAACGGCCTGTAGATCCAAGGAGTCCAGTCCTTGATGTCTATAAAACCACCTCGTTTACGATACTCAGTTTCTGGTGTAAATGTGCGACATCGCAAGTACTCTCTTATGGGATCAAGATCACACACTCCTAGACGTTTGCTCGCTGGCGAGTGTGCGTTGATCAAACGACCGTGTATGCACTCTGTAACCAATTCTTTTCCACCAAAGTCGTTGGGGATGCACTCCATCGGAAGTGGAATAGAACAGTCAAGACAGGTACGGGCCTGGGGTTCAAATACTACGGGAGGACGCATCCACCACCCCGGAACTACGGGTAACCCTTCGATATCCCCGAAGAGATGGGCACGGGCTGCGGCAACTTCGCAGAAGAAGGCCCCCTTAGGAGTGATAGCCGCGGACCATCTGCGCTCAACCCAACAGTTGTCGATCAGTTTGTATCGAATTCTCGCATCTTCTAGGAGACCTTGCACACTTCCGTCAAGAACTTCTCGGGGAGATAGCATCGTGGGTTGGTGCCAGCAGGGTTGCTCATCCTCGTGACCATTATAGGCTACCAACTCGGGATAGAACGTCTCGTCGATGACATCCTTGTACTGGTCCCACTTAGCGTTGGAGCACCACAACTCTCGGCGAGCCTTGACGGGTACGTACTTACGGAGTAGTTCACATACCTTGGTAAACTCTGGGTGCAAAAGAGGGTTGCCTCCGAAGATCCCTACGTGCCCCGGATAGTCTTCAAGACTGATAAGGGCGTTTTCCACCTCGGCTAAGGTCATAATGAATGGTTCGGCCTGGTGCGGAACGCTCTGAGAGCAATGCTGGCATTTGCGCGAGTTCTCGCATAGATGCGTGATGATGATCTGGATACACTTCTTGTAGGCTACGGGCATCATCAGTCAAACCTCCCATCGTTTTCTAGGATCGAACCTTTTCGACGTTTCTTTGTCCAATAAGTATCGAGGTGCCAGATCCACTTGTTGTCATGTTTCATCAACTCTTTGTTGGCATGAGTCGCCAAACATCGGATAAACTCGTCTTCGGTCATCCGAAAGTAGTCAAGGTACTTCGGAATCAAATGGTTGGGGAACTCTCCGTCGTAGGTCTCGATCCAATCCAATCCCTCGTCTCTACGAATCCATCCATCTCGGATACCGATACAGGCGTCAGATGTGGCTCTACCAAAGCCAAACTTCAGGAACATGAGGTAGGCATGAAGATCCTGGAGATCATCCGAAAGTTGAGAAGATTGGGTAAAAGTGCCGACGTTTCGTACCGGCTCAGTTCGCATTCCCTTGGCCACGGCAAAGTTGGCATGCTCCGAGGGGTTCCAGTTCTCGAACCTACTCCACTGGGTCATGAAGATTCTAGCAAAGCCTTCCTCTTCAGGAAGCTCCCAGGCGGGATCACTCAAAGGATTTTCAGAGTAGTAGTAGTCCAGCAGATACTTCCTATCTACCGGGAGCATCCATCGGTCCAACTCTCTGGTAACTCCGCCGTATTCGGCTTCGCCTTCTTCGCCGTAAACAAGTAGGGCCTTTCCATGTTCTTTCAGGGCATAACGAATTACGACGGCGGAAATAGCGGTCTCCCACGGATGTTTGGGGCGCCCATCTTTGAGCAGATAGTGTCGGGCCTGATCTCGATACCTATTCTCTGGAAGCGTCAACTCTACGTGTTCAAAGTCTGGACATAGGTGTTGACGGTTCCACTTGCCTATTTCGGTCTCCAGATGGGGAAGAACCGTGACAAGAATAGGCTTGGCGCCTATCTCACGAACCTTGTAGGCAACGTAGATCGAATCCTTGCCCCCGGACCAGGGCACGATCACATTATCGTATCTGGATACGAGGTTCTTAAAATACTCCTGCCGATGGGGCCAGTCGATAGTCTTCTTCTCGTCGGCCCAAGCGCAGGCGTTACAGACACCCTTCTCGTTGAACGTGACACGAGGGCGAGTAGACGGAACCCAACACCGAGTACACCAAGTCATTTCGTTCATATTATCCCTTTGTCAATCATATATTTTTTCTACGAGTCGAACTGGAATCGCCGCGGGATAGATTTCGTCGTGAAGTCTTTCTCCGGGTTGAAAACTATTCGCCGCCTTAAAGCCTTTCTCCCAAAACCATATAGTCTTGTTAGGCTTCTTTCGGTGACACGTCGGACATTTGTCACTCTTGGTTCGTGTCGCGGTCTTCTTCTTAGCCATGTTATCCCTTCCTCAAACAAAGACTGATTCCGCAGTGGATACACTTGAGCATTGTGGTATCCGTAGCTAGCGTGAAATTCTGGCGATCACACGTTTCGCAGACCCAGGCCCGGTACTCCTTGGAGATACCCGGAAATTCATAGGTATTCCGCTCTGGGGGCCACACGTCTGGAACCATAACGGGTCGTTTTGGTAGGTTCCCGATCAGATCTGCCGTCCGTTTGGTGGCCTTTCCATCGATTTTACCGAAGAGGTCGGTCTGATATTGAGAAAAAGCCTGAGTGTTGGCATTGGACTTACCCAATTCCACGGCTCGAATGGCGCTCACAAGCTCGTCAAGTGTGCCAAACTCAGGCGAAACCTCGGGTGCCGTATATCCCTCGGTCTGATTCAGGTTGCCTAGGTAGGAGAACGCGGGTAGCCCGCAGATGTGGGCCTCAAGACCCATTGTACTACCTGCATGGACTAGGATGTCTGTATTGAGTAGAACGTCTTTTGGGGGGACCGGATTGAAGATCCGCATCGGAAACTGACACTTGGCCTTGTACTCCTCGGGAGACTCGCCCACCTTGAGCCGCAGTTGGAGATTGTGGGTCTGTCCAAACTCCTTGTTTAAACGATTGAGCAGTTCAATGTAAGCCTCACGGCCCTTGCGGTGTCGTCGGTAAGCATCGCCATGAATAGAGCTCTCTGGGGGAGCCTCTGGGACGTTGTATTTGGAATTGGTGTCTGCGTGGCCCCATCCAGCGGCTACCGTCAGATTCCGACGGTTTCCATCGTATTGGTAGAATGGAGGAACAAAGTAGGGATCGAACGGCAACGCTCCCGCCACGAAGAGGTTGTTGCCATATCCATGCTTCTTGACGATCTGGGCAAAGGCTTCTGACCAGACAACCTCGAAGTCTACCTTGTAGGGCCAGGCCCCGATGACGGTGTCCTTCTCGTCCTTGCCCATGACATCCCAGGCTCCCTGAGACGTACCCCCCTCAGTTCGTTTGGCGATGGTCCAGATGCCCCACTCCATACAGTGGGCGTAGAAGTCAATCGTGAACTGGCTGCGAGGCTCAGGGCCTATGACCACGTCGGGTTTGAAGTAGATGATATGATTTCTGGGCTTAGGGAGGAATGGAGCAATATGGACGTTGTGTCCCATGTGGTCCAGATGCTCCGCGATGAGCATGTCAGTGCCTAGATCTCGCTGAGGAAGATTGACGAGTAGGAGCACGTTAAGATTCTTCGACATAGGATTCCTTTACTTGAAAAAACACCAGATGTCATCGTTTTTGAACACGTGTAAGTGTACAGATCGGCTATCGACCAACTCAAAAACCGCGGGAACTACGGAATCCAGATAATTGAGTCCAAAATCATGCCCCGCTACAAGTCCACCAATCCGTACAAGAGGAGTCCACAAAGCTAGGTCCTTACGAATATGGTCTAACTTATGATTAGCGTCGATATATACGAAATCGAACGGGGCGTACTTCTTCAATGTCTCGGCGGCAATCTGTGACGTTTGGCGTATTAGTATACCGCGAATATCTCCTGTATCTACCATGCTCTGAACAAGATTCGCACGACAGTCCTGAATACGCTGAGAATTATTGGCGGCATCAGTATAGCCATCTACGTCTGTCTGGTAGGGATCTACGCAGTAAAGACGCTCTAGGGTAGGAATACACCGACATAACACAGCGGCATTTTCTCCGTTTAGAACCCCCACCTCAACTCCAGTTCTGACCTCCATACCTCGGAGAATGTCCGTAAAGTCACATCTGCCACCATCATGTATTTGCATCTTTACCATAAGCCACAGTATACCAGATTCATTACCCAATGTCAAGAGAAATCTTTAGGATCATATAGGTAGACCAGAGTTACACACAAGATTAGGATCTTTCCCCCATCTTACGTTATTGATACCTATAAACGATACATATTACAGCAGTACAGTCATTCAAGAATAGCTGGATCATAGTGTGTGCTATTCTCACGTCAGATCGCCACAAGAAAACGATCACCTCGGTACGACGCTTTTGTCAATGCTGTCCTACCTGTCACCCATCTTTACGCCTAAGTGGCCGTCTGGCTGGGGTTTGGTTGCGCCTGGCCAGGTGTATCTAATTTTTTTCAAGAGCCATCTCTACTAGGACTCGTAGAGGTATTTTGTAGCAACTGCAAGAAGAAAATAATTATCCTTGAAAAAGCCTAGTCCTGCATTACACTGAGAGCAGAGTAGACCCCGAATTTTTCCAGTTTCGTGGTCATGATCTACTGTTAAACGCCGTCCATCGGCATTTATCCCGCCACATATCTTGCAAACACCGCTCTGGGCTTCTAGCATCTGATCATATTCTGCTAAGGTAATATTATAGACATGTTTCAAATGTTTCATCCGGTTTTTTTTCTTAAGGTCGGCGGCATGTGTTTTATTATACGCCTTGATGTACGTGGCACATTTTTCCTTGTTGGCCGCGCGGTATTTTCTATGCGCCGCGTTAAGTTCTTCCTTGTGCGTCTCACGGTATGCCTTGGCTCTGGCCAACGCTACTTCCCTGTGAGCAGCACGCCATTTCTTTTGCTTCAACGTATTTTTTTCTTTGATATTCATGATACTTGTACGTATTGTAACACATTTTGGTTCAAAAGTCAACAAAAAAGGCGGGTTATTAGCCCGCCTTGTACTGTTTCCCATACTTTCTACAATCTATACCGTTCCTTCGGTTAGCTGATCACGCAGTTACCCCGTACCAGCCACTTTAGACCGTTCCACTCGATGTCAACGTAGTCGGTTACGCCGGTCAGAGTCGCGGCATTGATCGACAGAAGACTCTTTTCCGTTTGGGCAGCGGCAGAAATATGGGCCGTCATACCATATGGAGCAAGGATGGCTACAGAAACCATGGCACTGGACTCACTTATTGGACCCTTGACGATGAGTCTCTGCCCAATAAACTTTCCAATCGCAACCGAGATAGTCCCGGCGGTCTCCTGGGTGGTCGTAAGAGATAGGCTCAGATCGATCACGCCGTGCATAATACACGTGGCAGCGGAGAACGCGGTGGAGATGTAGGAACATACCTGTACACCACCAG
>Ga0315288_10011401_pt1 | contig 11190 bp, 11 predicted proteins | sample YL17G11_20_MG_FD_203454 | JGI IMG/M metagenome (GOLD analysis project Ga0315288, IMG submission 203454) | Sediment microbial communities from Yellowstone Lake, YNP, Wyoming, USA - YL17G11_20 | ecosystem: Environmental > Aquatic > Freshwater > Lake > Sediment | place: USA: Wyoming | collected... | reverse complement strand
TTAATTACGGCTACCCCTCCTGATAATTTTGCTAATCTTTCCTGCAATTTTTCTTTGTCAAAATCAGAATCGCTTTGTTCCATTTCTTTTTTTATTTGGGCAACGCGGTCATCAATATCTGACTTTTTGCCCTTACCCTCAATAATTGTAGTATTTTCTTTAGTAGAAATAACTTTTCTGGCTCGTCCCAGCATTTTTAATTCAACTCCCTCCAACTTTAACCCCACCTCTTCGGTGATGACTTGGCCGCCGGTCAATATGGCAATATCTTGTAACATTTCCTTGCGTCTGTCGCCAAAACCCGGCGCTTTAATGGCTAAGGTATTAAAAGTGCCGCGCAGCTTGTTGACAACCAGCGTTGCCAAAGCATCGCCTTCCAGCTCCTCGGCAATAATCACTAAATCTTTTTTGCCGGATTTGGCCACTTTTTCCAAAACCGGAATTATTTCTTGAAGCGAAGCAATCTTTTTATCGGTAATTAAAATTAACGGATCATCGTATTCAGCTTCCATTCTTTCGGGATTGGTGATCATATAGTGCGAAATGTAACCCTTATCAAATTGCATTCCTTCTACCACTTCTTTAGACAAGCCAAAAGTTTGTGATTCCTCAACCGTGATGACCGAATCTTTGCCCAGTTCATTCATAATATCAGCCAGCATTTCGCCGATTTCGGGATCCTGAGCAGAAATGGTCGCCACTTGAGCAATTTCTGATTTATTATTTATTTGTTTGGAAAGTTTTTTTAGCTCGCCAATGACCGCATCCATCCCTTTTTCCAATCCTCGTTTGATTTCTAAAGGATTAGCACCGGCCGCCACATTTTTTAGGCCTTCGGTAATTATAGATTGCGCCAAAATTGTGGCCGTGGTGGTGCCATCCCCCGCCACATCGTTGGTTTTGGTGGCCACTTCTTTCACGATTTCAGCGCCGATATTTTCAAATTTATTTTCCAGTTCAATTTCTTTGGCAATGGTTACCCCGTCGTTCGTTATATGGGGCGCTCCAAAACCCCTATCCAAAACCACGTTTCGGCCTTTGGGACCGAGCGTCACCTTGACCGTATCGGCCAATTTATCTACGCCGCGCTTTAGCAGCTGGCGTGCTTTCTCATCAAATAATATTTGCTTGGGCATTTTTGTCTGTTGGAGTAGTCGCTAATATACGAATATTCCCAAATATACAAATTCGTATATTATTTTAGATTCGTATATTCGTGATTACTCCTCTCCGTAGTTAATTAATCAAGAATTGCCAAAATATCGTCTTCTTTGGCTATTAAATATTCTTTCCCATCAATTTTAATTTCGTTAGGACCGTATTTGGTAAATAAAACCTTATCGCCTTTTTTAACACTCATAGGAATTCGCTTGCCATGTTCATCAACCCGTCCTTGTCCGACTGCCACAACTTTACCCTGTTCCGGCCGTTCTTTGTCGGCGGTTTGAGGCATAACAATGCTGACTCTGCCAAATTTCTTGACCTCCTCGGATGAAATCGGCTCAATTAAAACCCGATCGCCTAATGGTTTAATTTTCATAACAGAATTGATACTAATATACTAATTGATACTAATGATGCGAATTTTTAATTGGTGTAATTCGTATGCATTCGTATATTGGTATCGCTTATTATTTAGCACTCTAATTCAAAGACTGCTAATATTTATTCATTATTGTATTCTATTCAGAGAAGACTAGATTGTCAAGAGCGCAAGAGTAAATAAAATCGTTCATTTTTATCTAAATTAAAAACCCCGGCACCAGTCAAGTTTAGTTTGACCGAGGCTGGGGTGTTTTTGATTGACTCTTTTTTAGAAAAACAATGGTCGTCGGTCGTCAAATGGACTCGTTGGGGGCTGCTTCTGCGCAAGCCGTTTAAGCCAGCTTTTTTCGGTTTTTTCTTTTTTCTTCCTTTTGTTCCTTACTTTGGCACGAAACACACGGGCCTTCATTTTATTGCATTCCCCCTCCCCTTTTTTTCGACGTGCCACAACCCGCTGTTTTTCAATCCTTTCCCCCTTTTTCTTTTTTCTCATTGATCACCCCCTTTAATAAAATTGTCGTTCAAGCCATCTCATATAAGCTTTTTTTGCACTGGCGTTCGCGGACCGGCACAGGCATTGGCTCGCTGAAGCCGCCGAAGTTTGCGGTTTATTGTCTTGACGGTTTGACGCACTTTGTCCCTTAGCACCCGTGCTTGGCTTATTGGCATTTGCTTTTTGTTCATTTCCCCTCCTCTTTGCGCTTTAATCCGAGTCCTAGAACCGGCCGCGTGTCAAAAGAAGAATCACGAGGTCTCATCCAACCAGGGCAAAACTTGTAGCAAAGGCTACTTGTATCCAAATCATCAGTGTCGCGCACTTTGCGAAATTTACTCGGGGTTAAAACAACTTCATGCCCTTCCGAACAAGGCGATTGCGCATTTAATAGTGTTGCCGTTAAATTTAACTTTCGTCTTATACCGCCCTTTTTTTGTTTTTTCTTTTTCATTTTTCCACCTCCTCCTCTGGAAAGTATAATTCTTGCAAAAAAATTGTTGCGTTTAGCGCTGCTTTCATGCCCATGCCAGCTTTGCGTTGCCAAGCAGCTGGAAAAAAGAACGTACCTTCGGCTGTCTTGGCAATTGTACTCTTGCCCTTGCCGGAGACCACCCAAAACACTTGTTTCTCTTTAATTTCCTTGCCGCTACATATTTTAAGTCTTAAGTTGTCATAGGAATTACTGTCTTTGGAATGATAAAATATATAAAATTTCTCATCCCAGCTAATTTCGTATTTACCGGCATAAACCATTTTATTATCTTTGGGCAGGTAACTGATTAGTTGCTCTAAATTTATCTTGTTTGAATTTTCACCCCAGCAAACAGAGGCGGCAAAAACAATAAATAACATCATTAAGATAACTAAAAAATTTTTCATCCATCCACCTCCTTATTCAGTTATTAAAAAACTTTATATTTATTTGCGTCTTGCGATGACGAAAAATTACGCAATATCGCGTCATCGCAAGACGCCTAAATTATTTTAAATATTTTCCCGTATAACTTTTTTTATTTTTAATTATATCACTCACCGTCCCCTGCGCAACGATATAGCCGCCTCGCTCACCGCCTTCGGGCCCCAAATCAATTATCCAATTCACGCTTTTTATCACATCGGGGTTGTGCTCGATGATTAATACAGAGTTACCACGCGCCACCAATTGATGCAAGACATTTAGCAATTTTCTGATGTCATCAAAATGAAGGCCGGTGGTCGGTTCATCCAAAATATAGAGCGTCCGGCCGGTATCGCGGCGTGCCAGTTCCGTTGCTAATTTTATCCTTTGCGCTTCCCCGCCCGATAGAGTTGTGGCCGGCTGTCCCAATTTCATATAATCCAAGCCGACTTCTTTTAAGGTTTTTAATTTTTGTTCCAGCGTCGGAATATTTTTAAAAAAAATATAAGCTTCCTCAACCGACATATTCAAAATTTGGGCGATATTTTTTCCTTTATATTCAATCTCCAGGGTTTCTTTGTTGTAGCGGGCGCCGTGACAAACTTCGCATTCAATATAGACGTCCGGTAAAAAATACATCTCGATTTTTTTGACGCCGTCTCCTTCGCAATTCTCGCACCGTCCTCCTTTGACATTAAAACTGAAGCGGCCGGGGCTGTAGCCGCGGATTTTGGCCTCCTGAGTGGCGGCAAAAAGCTGTCTCACGGGAGTGAAGGCACCGGTGTAGGTGGCTGGATTTGAACGGGGTGTGCGGCCAATGGGTGATTGGTCCACAATAATCACTTTATCTAAATTGGCCGTACCTAAAATTACTTTGTGAGCGCCCGGCTCAACGTGCGCGCCGTGAAAATCGCGAGACAGTGCCGAGCCTAAAATATCATTGACCAGCGTGCTTTTGCCGGAACCCGAAACACCGGTCACTGCCACAAAGCATCCTAACGGAATTTTGACATCGATGTTTTTAAGATTATGTTCGGTGGCACCACGGATTTCTAAATATCCATTTTTCTCCCTCTCCTTACTAAGGAGAGGGCTGGGGTGAGGTTCTGTCGGCCCGGGCTTGACCTGGTAACCAGATTTTATGGATTCCCGCTTTCGCAGGAATGACACCTCTGGTGTCATTTTTTTTCTGCCGGAAAGATATTGCCCCGTTAGCGTATCCGCTCTCATTATTTGTTTCGCCGTTCCTTCAAAAATAATTTTGCCGCCGTGCTCCCCCGCACCCGGCCCGACATCGACTATCCAATCGGCCGATAAAATAGTTTGCTCGTCGTGCTCAACAACAATGACCGTGTTGCCCAGATCGCGAAGCTGCTTGAGAGTATTGATCAATCTTCCCAAATCGCGCTGATGCAGGCCGATGGACGGTTCGTCCAAAATATAAACAACGCCCGAAAGCCCGGAACCGATCTGGGTGGCCAATCTGATTCGCTGCGCCTCACCCCCCGAGAGAGTAGTTGATTCCCTCGCCACGGTTAAATAATCAAGACCCACATCAATTAAAAATTGCAGCCGTTTCAAAATTTCTTTGATGACAGAATGCGCAATTTTTTCATCAGTCGCATTTAGTTTTAATTTTTGGAAAAAATGTTTTACACCTTCAATACTTAAATTATTAATTTGGCTGATATCATAACCGTTAATTTTTACGGCCAGCGCTTCTTCTTTTAATCTTTTGCCTTGACAGCGCGGACATTTTTTTATCAACATATATTTTTCTATTTCGGCTCTGGCATATTCCGAATCGCTTTCACGCCATCGGCGTTCTAAATTGGTTATCACGCCTTCAAAATTTGAACGCTCGTCTCCGTAAAGAATTTTATTAATAATTTCTTTTGGCAAATCTTGCACGGGTTTGTCGGTTGAAATATCATATTCATCAACCAATTTTCCAAGCAGCCACCAGTAATATCCCTGGCGCCCGACCCGATGAGAAGCCGTGGCCCAAGGTTTGATGGCGCCCTCCCCAAGCGTGAGTCGAGGATTGGGAATGACCAGTTTTGGGTCAATCTCCAGTTTTGTGCCCAAACCCTGACATTCCGAGCAGGCGCCGTATGGACTATTAAATGAAAATAAGCGCGGCTCAATTTCCGAAAGCGAAATGCCGCATTCTTTGCAGGCGAAAAGTTCGGAAAAGATTAAATCTTCATTCGAGGCCATTGTCATCCCGGGCTTGACCCGGGATCCAGGTTTCTGGATTCCCGCTTTCGTGGGAATAACACTTTTTTTATTTTGTAGACTTACCATCACTATTCCACCGCCTACTTTCAGCGCCGTTTCCACTGAATCGACGATTCTGGCCCGGTCATCTTTATCCGGCTTAGCCGAAATTTCAATTTTATCCACCACGACTTCAACCGTATGTTTTTTTTGTTTTTCCAGATTTAACTCAAGTGCTTCCTCAAGTCGCTGAACCGTACCGTCGATTCGCACGCGAACAAATCCGGCTTTTTGCGTCTGCTCTAAAACTGCTTTATGTTCACCTTTTTTGCCGCGTACCAGCGGCCCCAAAATTAATATTTCAGAACCAGCTGGAATTTTTAGGATTTGATCTGCAATTAAGCTCGGACTCTGGCGAGTAATGATTTTTCCGCATTGAGGGCAATGCGGTTTGCCGATCCGTGAAAATAAAAGGCGGAGGTAATCGTAGACCTCGGTGATGGTACCCACGGTTGAGCGCGGATTTTTAGCCACACTGCGCTGGTCAATGGCAATGGCCGGCGAGAGCCCGTCGATTTTATCAACGTCGGGTTTATCCATCACGCCCAAAAATTGCCTGGCATAGGCCGATAAACTTTCAACGTAACGACGCTGGCCTTCGGCATAAATTGTGTCAAACGCCAGCGAAGATTTTCCGGAACCGGAAAGACCCGTAATAACCACCAGTTTATTTTTTGGTATATCTAAATCAACATTTTTCAGATTATGCACCCGCGCACCTCTGATTTTTATAAATTCTTGAGGCATTTTTTAATACTACACCCCGTCCGTCATCCTGAACTTGATTCAGGATCCAGATTTAATTTTATTCTGGATTCCGTGTCAAGCACGGAATGACAAATTAAAAATGTATTTTTATATCCCAACTATTATATATTAAATTTTAAATTCAGACAATAATGCGACATCCGATGTCCCAGCATTGCGTAATTTTTTGGACATCGGATGTCGTAAGATTGACATTTTTATTCACTTGCGCTAAATAAAGTATTAAGGCATGGGAACGGCGGTCTGATGGATAACCCCAGGCTGACTGCTCTTCGATGGCAACGTCCGGCCTGTTGAGGGGTCTGCTCCTAGCGTAGAATAGGTGGGAGACGCTGAAGCAAAGGTTCCGATCTTTGCGGAGTCAAAAAATGAAATACCACCCTGGACAGAGCTTCAAAGGATTCCATGCCCCAAGGGGAAGGGTGGTAAAAAACCCTCTTCCCCTTTTTCTTTGCCATAAAATGAGATAAAGAAAAAGCCCAAAGGATTTATCCTTCGGGCTTTTTTTGTTTAGATTATTTTGACTTTTTTAAATGGTCAGACAGATAGCACAGGAAGCTGATAAAAGCTAGGGTATTGGCAACAAAAAGCAATAAATTTATGGTGTTTATATTTTTTAAAAAAACTGTTCCGCTGGGATCTTTTAGCAACCACCAAGTCCAAGGCAGAAGCGAAGCGCATTCTGCCCACATTTTAGCTTTGCCAAAAATATTGGCCTCGCGGCGCGTTTCTCTTAATGCCGCCAGCAATATCCCGAAGACCGAAAGAGCTAATTCCTGACCAACTAAAATTACTAATTGTTTTCCCGTTTGGCTTCCCCAAATATTTTCCCACCAAGAAAGGCCAGAACGCCACAGCGGAGAGCAACAATATAAAGTAACCGCGATGACGGCAATATAAATTTTATCAGCACCCTTATCCAATAGCGCTCCGGTTTTTGTTTCAACGTGCCACCATCTGGCTAGCTGTCCATCGAAAAAATCCGAAAGGCCGCCGTAAATACCAATAAACAAAATTGAAAGATTGATTAAACTAAGCTGATAAGCCATGTAAGCTATGTATCCGGCAGAAACAACCCGAGAGCCTGTTACCACTAAATTAACAATTAATAATTTTAAAATTCTTATAAAAGAACTGCTCTCCATTTCTCACCTCCTTCGGTCTGCCGTAGCTTTAGCGCAGGCGACCTAAAATTTCATTTCGGTATTCTTTAATTTATACCAATATTTGCCTTGAAAAAGCAAGAGAGCATACCGCCGGTTCAATAAATAAAAAACGTATTGTAAAAAGAAAAGGCCCGGCATGCGCCGAGGCCTTTGTGCGTTAACTCTTCAATTAATCTGAAGGGGCTGTGAAAATCCATTTATGAAAGGCGATGAAAACGCTTATAAGCTTTTGCATGCCCAATAATAACGCGAATAAAATAACAATTACTAAAAGGCTAACTATTAAACCGATTCCAAACTCTGCCTTCCAAAGCCAAATTGCTCCGTTAGCTAAAGGCACCCAAAACATATAAGCGGATATCGCCCCAATTGCCGCATAGGGCATATTTTGTTCAGCTAAATTAATACTGTTATCCTTATCCTCTTTTTCTTTCTTTAAAAAATCAATAAAATCGGGTATAACGGCCAGTAGTATTGGGATCGTCACTGAAAATACAACTGAACCCATATAATTTAATTTATATGGGTAAAGAGCCAGAAAAAAAGGGACGAAAAAGAATGAGAAACCGGTTAAGACGATTTTCCCGAATATTTGATGCTTTACAAGACTTCCCAGATGAAACAAAAAGAAACAAATAACGAAAACAATAAAATAGACAAAATCGCCTACCCGCCATTCCGGCAGAAAAAACCCGAATTTCTTGAAATAAAACTTAGCCGCTAAGAGAAACAGAGTACCCCATACAGCAAAAACTACTAAAAATGCCCAAAATTTTTTTCTATCCATTTTAACCTCCCTATTAATTTGTTTAAGAACGGATATTAAAATATAATCAAAATATTAAATTTTGTCAATGAAATTTTCTTGAATTAAATGAATTTAAATTGTATAATAAAATACTTAAATGAGTAAAAAATTATCAAATAAAATAAAATCTTTATCTCAAAAACCGGGTATTTATATGTTTCAAGACAAATCAGGGCGGATTTTGTATATTGGAAAAGCGACAAATTTAAGAAACCGAGTGCGCTCGCATTTTTCTAAACAAGATAACTCCCCCCAGTCCCCTCTTATATTAAAAGGGGGAATAGAAAAAATTACCGATATAGACTGGATTGAAACGGACGATGAAAAACAGGCGCTGCTGCTAGAAAATGAATTAATTAAAAAATATAAACCTCGTTACAATATCCAATGGCGCGATGATAAAAGCTATTTTTGGGTAATTTTTTCCGAGGACGAATGGCCAAGGGTGCGAGTGGCGCATAAATCGCAAATCGCAAATGGCAAATCGCCTATCGGACCGTTTACCAACGGCAGAGAATTAAGTCAACTTTTACGCGCGTTGCGTAGAGTGCTCCCCTTCCGCACGTGTAAGAATCCATACAATAAGCCATGCCTGCAGTGGCACATCGGTTTATGTCCGGCTCACAATGGCAAATTGCATATAGCTTATAGCAAATCGCTAAATACTTATAAAAATTCATTAAATGCTTTTGCACAATTTTTAAAATTATACGCTGGCGAACCAATAAGAATTGAAGCTTACGATATTTCTAATATCCACGGCGTCTGGTCGACCGGCTCCATGATTGTTTTTGAAGGCGCTAAACCTAAAAAGTCTGATTATCGCCGCTTCAAAATTAAAACGGTTCAGAGTGCCAATGATGTAGCTATGATAAAAGAAGTGATCAAGCGCCGCTTCGGCCATCCGGAATGGCCCAGTCCTGATTTAGTTTTAATTGACGGCGGCCGGGCGCAGCTTTCGGCTGCGCTGCAAATCGCTCGCCTCGCTTCGCAGGCGAAGCGGGCAAATCGCATATCGCGTATCGTTAAAAAATCGGACCGATTTGCGATAAGCGATGAACGAATAGCTATTATCGCTCTGGCAAAGAGAGAAGAAGAGATTTATACTGAATACAGCGCAAAGATTTTAAAACTCAACACTCTGCCAACAGAAATAAAGTTGATTTTTCAGGCCATCCGCAACGAAGCGCATCGTTTCGCCATATTTTATTATCGGCATTTGCACAGAAGGGCAATAAAAACAAAGTAGATTATATTATCTATATTCTTCGAGCGAGCGGAGCGAATCGAGAAGTTCTCGACAAGCTCGAACAATAAAAAGTAATGTGAAAAAAATTTTAGAGCTGGAGCAGCTTCAAAAAAAATTAGAGCAAAAGGCTAAAAAACGGCAAAAAAAGCAGCGTCCTAAAATGATTGTTTCTGGCAGAAGCGTCTTAAAACTGCGGCGTCTAATAATTAAAAAAGTAAAAAATTCCTGAAAACCTAGCTGGGATTTATATGAATTTATTGACTCTTTATATATATTTATGGTAAGGTAAATACAAATCCCAGTGTTTTTTATTTCGCAAAAAAACAAATTATGCTGCGATTTATCGTTAGAATTTTAGGCAATACCTTGGCTATTTCCTTGGCGGCTTATTATGTTAAAGGTTTTTCGTTTCCAAAAGATTGGAAATTAGTACTGCTGGCCGGCTTAATCCTTGCCTTATTTAATGCCATTTTAAAACCTATTTTGAAACTGATTTCTGCTCCGTTTATAATTGTGACCCTGGGACTTTTCACTCTGGTTATAAATATGGCGCTTTTATGGCTGCTGACGCAATTTTTGCCGGAACTTAAAATTGTCGGCTTCTGGGCTTATTTTTGGGGAGTCATTATTATCAGCTTCATTAATTTAGTCGTTGGTATTTTAACTAAAAAGAGGCCGAAAGAAGAATAATAACAGCGACCCGAATGACCCGAATATTTATGGTGAGCCTGTCGAATCATTCGTGTGGGCGCCCGCCTACCAAAGCCAATAATCATTAATCAGTATATCCAAGTAAAAATATTTAAAGCGCGATGTTCTGTCATGCCGACAACTCACTTTGGTTATTGGCGGGCAGGCATTCGTGTAATGTCCTGAACGCCGAAGGCGTGAAGGACTTAGCGCTTTTCGTGTGCTATGGATTTACAAAAAATTATTTCTATCGCAGAAATTGTGATTTCAGCACTGCTGGTCATCGCAATTTTACTGCAGCAGCGCGGAGCCGGCGCCTCAGCCATTATGGGCGGCGGCGGTGCTTCCTATTACACCAAGCGCGGCTTTGAAAAAATTCTTTTTGTTGCCATTATTATATTGGCGGCGCTTTTTATATTAGGAGCGGTAGCTTCAATGTATATTACCGCTAAATATTAATTCTATCAGTAACTCCGTTGATACAATTAAAAAAATTGAATGGCCTAGCGCCAAACAATGGCGGCAGTTTTTTCATGTTTCCAGCCAGCGCGAAAAATACGCCCTGCTGTTTTTTTCTCTAATAATTTTAACGGGCTTGGGAATATTAGGTACAAAATTTTATTTAAAAAATACGCAGCTGGTGCCTGCCAACGGCGGCTCGCTAACCATGGCCGTGGTCGGCTCGCCCCGTTTTTTAAATCCAATATTAAGCCAGCTCAATAATCCGGACCGTGACCTGACCCCGCTGTTTTTTTCTGCTTTGATGAAATATGACTCGCAAGGAAAACTTATTGGCGATTTGGCAGAAAGTTATAGTATAAGTGAGGATGGAAAAACTTATGATTTGACGCTCAGAAAAAACATCCATTGGCAGGATGGAAAACCGCTAACAATTGATGACGTAATTTTCACGCTTCAAACCATTCAAAATTCCGAATATAAAAGTCCGCTCTGGGCACTTTGGCAGGGTGCGGATTTTGAAAAAATGGATGATCAGACAATTCGCTTCAACCTGAAAAGCCCATATGCTCCCTTTTTATATACATTGACCTTTGGCATTTTACCCAAACATATTTGGCAGAATGTTTCGCCATCGCAATTTCCTTTAACCGAATTTAATTTAAAACCGATAGGCTCCGGGCCCTACCAGTTCAGCAAATTTGTGAAAGACAGCGATGGAAATATCAAAAGCATAGAAATAAAATCGAATAATCAATATTTTTTGGGCGAGCCCTATATATCAAAAATAACTATCCAGTTTTATGATACTGAAGAAGCGGCTCTAAGCGC
>Ga0315288_10011399_pt1 | contig 11190 bp, 10 predicted proteins | sample YL17G11_20_MG_FD_203454 | JGI IMG/M metagenome (GOLD analysis project Ga0315288, IMG submission 203454) | Sediment microbial communities from Yellowstone Lake, YNP, Wyoming, USA - YL17G11_20 | ecosystem: Environmental > Aquatic > Freshwater > Lake > Sediment | place: USA: Wyoming | collected... | reverse complement strand
CCAAAACCGTTAGACTTCAACTTTGCTCCATCCTGACCGGAAAATCTTTGACCAGAGCGGTATCAACGCTAAGGCAATTACAATGTTAATCACTACCATCGTCCACGGTATGGTAACCGGGAGGAAGAGTATCTCAACACCGGTAACCAACAGGTTGATGAGTGCCAGCGGCAAGAGGAACTTCCAGGCGAAAGCCATCATCTGGTCGATGCGGGCGCGGGGCATCGTCGTGCGCACCCAGACCATCAGGAAGAAGACCGCCCCGGTCTTGACGATGACCCACAGCCACGGCGGCAGCCACGGTCCGCGCCACCCGCCCAGAAACAGGGTGCTGATGATAACGGACATCGCCACCGCTTCGGCGTACTCCACCAGGTAGAACATGGCAAACTTCATCCCGGAGTACTCGGTGTGGAAGCCGGCAACAATCTCCGAGTCGGCTTCGAGCAAATCAAAGGGGCTGCGGTTAATCTCGGCGCAGCCGGCGAGGAAGAAGAGGAGGAAGCCCAGCGGCTGGACGAGGATAAAGGGAATGTCCTGCGTCATCACAATCTGGTTCAGGGAGAGCGACCCGGCCACGAGCACCACGCCGGCAATCGCCAGCACCATCGGAATCTCATAGCTAACGATGGCAGCGATATCGCGCATTGCCCCGATGATGGAGTACTTGTTGCCCGAACTCCACCCGGCCATAAAGATGCCCACGGACGTGACCGAGGCGACCGCGAAAATGTACAGGATGCCGACGTTCAGGTCGGCGAGCGCCGCCCCGCTCTGGAAGGGGATAACGGCAAAAATCATCAGCGCCGGCGCAAAGGCAACAATGGGCGCCAGCAGGTGGACAAACTTATCGGCTTTGGCCGGGACGATGTCTTCCTTCAGCAGGACTTTGACGGCGTCAGCGATGGCCTGGAGCAAGCCGAAGGGGCCGACGCGATTGGGGCCGAGCCGCGCCTGCATTCTGGCCATCACCCGCCGTTCGAAGTAGATGAAGCCGATGACCATCGATAGCACGAAGGCGAGGATGATGACACTGAAGACGAGCAAATGCCACCAGAACCCGCCGGGCCAGTCGGGCGGTAGGGTGACCATCAGGACCGGATTGTTCGCTGGTGCCATTAGCGGTCGACCTCACCCATACAAATATCAATGCTGCCGAAGATAATGATGGCATCGGCAATCTTCCAGCCGATGAGCATCTCGCGCAGGGCGGTCAGGTTGATGAGGCTGGGGGCGCGGACATGGAAGCGGTAGGGGGTAATGGAGTTATCGGAGACCACGTAGAAGCCCAGCTCGCCTTTCGGCGCCTCGATGTGGACGTAGACTTCGCCCCTGGGCGGGTGGAACAGATGGGGCACTTCCGCCTTCACCGGACCGTCCGGAATCTGTTTCACCGCCTGCTCGATGATGCGCAGGCTCTGCCGCATCTCTTCAATTCTAACGCGATAGCGGTCATAGGAATCGCCCATCTCTCCGGTCGGAATATCGAACTCAAAGCGCTCATAGATAGCGTAGGGGTCGGCTTTGCGGAGGTCCCACTGGACTCCGCTGGCCCTCAGTACCGGCCCGCTGGCGCCGCTGTTGATGGCCATCTCCTTGGACAGGATGCCCACGCCGCGGGAGCGGGCAATCAGGACTTCGTTCTCTTTGAGGAGCTGTTCATACTCGCCGATGAAGCGGGGCATCTGGGCCATGAACTTCTGCAGGGCGGGCATGAACTCCGCCGGCACGTCCTGGCTGACCCCGCCGATACGCATATAGTTGTAGGTCAGGCGCTGGCCGGAGACCATCTCCAGCAGGTCGAGGATTTTCTCTCTTTCTCTCAGCATGTAAAGAATGGGCGTCATAAAGGCGCCGCAATCGTTCAGGAAAGCGCCGGTGGCGACCAGGTGGCTGGCGATGCGCTGCAGCTCAGAGAGAATGACGCGCAGGTAGAGCGCTCTCTCGGGAACTTTTATTTCCGTCAGCTTTTCCACGGCCATGCAGTAAGCCATGTTGTTGCTCATCGAAGCCAGGTAGTCCAGCCGGTCGGTGAGCGGGATAATGCCGGTGTACGTCCTCTGCTCGGCCAGCTTTTCCACGCCGCGATGGAGATAGCCGAAGACCGGCTCCAGGTCAACGATGACCTCGCCATCGAGGGTGGCGCGCATCCGGAAGACGCCGTGGGTGCTCGGGTGCGCCGGGCCGATGTTTAAGGCAAAAGGCTCGGTTCTAAGCGCCATTGAAGTCCTTCCGCAGCGGGTGTCCCGGGAAACCGTCCCAGAGGACGATGCGCCTCATATTGGGATGACCTTCAAACCTGATGCCCATCAGGTCGTAAATCTCGCGCTCCTGGTAGTCCGCCGTTTTCCAAAGTCCGACCACCGAGGGCAGGACAGGGTTATCGCGGGGGCAGGTGGTCTTCATCACGATACTGTGGTTGCGCTCCAGAGAAGTCATCTGGTAGACGGCCTCAAAGCGGTCGTGGAAATCGACGGCGGTGACATAGTTGAGGTATTTGAAATCGTAGTCCGGCGTGTCTTTCAGGTACATCGCCACCGGGAGCAGCGACTCGCTTTTGACCACAAAGTAGCTCTGGTTAGAGTCGATAATACTGCCGGGAAATTTCTCGGCAATTTTGTCGGCTATTTCTTTGCCGGAGAGCGCGATGGTCATTATTGCCTCTTCCGAATTGATTCTTTCTTAATCTTTTTCTGGAGCATCTGGATGCCGTAGAGCAGGGCCTCAGGGCGAGGTGGACAGCCGGGGACATAGACGTCCACCGGGATGATGCGGTTGTACCCCGGGACCACGGCGTAATCCGCCGAGGCGAAGATGCCGCCGCTGATGGCGCAGGCGCCCATAGCAATAACCCACTTTGGCTCGGGCATCTGGTCGTAAATGCGGCGGACATTGGGGGCCATCTTCCAGGTCAGTGTACCGGCGGTAATCATCAGGTCGGACTGGCGGGGGGAAGCGCGGATGATTTCCATCCCGAAGCGGGAAATGTCAAATCGTGACGCGGCGGTGGTGATGAACTCAAAGGCGCAGCAGGCGGGGAAGCAGACCACGGGCCAGAGCGAGTTGCTCCGCGCCCAGTTGATGACGGCATCAACCGAGGTCAGCAGGATATTTTTCTTCAGCTCTTCATCGAGCCACCGGTCGGGGTCGCGGATGGGTTGCACACTGCGTGCTTTCAGGGCTTCAATCGCCGCCCCTTCCGCCCGGTCGATTTCAATTTCCGAGTATACTTGCCTGTGGACCGGACCTACTTCCATTCCAGAACCTTTTTCCTCCACGCGTAGACATAGCCAACGGAGATTATCGCCAGCACCACCACGATGGCGGCAAAGCTGAAGATACCCAGCCGGCGGAAGGCGACCGCCCACGGATAGATGAAGACCACCAGGACATCCAGGGCGAGAAAAATGAGGGCATAGAAATAGTAGCGGAAGTTGAACTGCACCCAGGACTTGCCGATGGGCTCCATCCCGCATTCGAAGTTGTCGTACTTGGTCGGATTGGGATTCCTGGGGACGACCTTCATGAACCGGAGCATTATGGGGATAAAGACCATTAAGATGGTGAAAAGGATGGCAATAATCAGGAATAGCCCGACGTAACCGAAGCTAGTGAGCAACTACCGTCCTCGCTTTCAAATTTTCGAGTTAGTATAGCATAACCATTTTTTATAAAGCAAGGGGAGTGCCCCACCTCTACCCACCACCACCAGTTCATTGAGTCTATTGGGTTGGTTGAGTTTATTGAGTTGATTGGGTTTATGAAGTTGGTCCTGGCCAAAACACAACTCCACAACTCTACAAACCCTACAAACTCCATAAACTGGATTTCATCCAGCCGTTGTGGTAAAGTCAAGTCGCACTAAGATTGAGAGTTTGATGGTCAGGCGCCCCTCTTTTTTCTACGGCTGGTATATCGTTGCTCTTACGGCCCTGGGGATGATACTGGCTTATGGTATCCGGCACACCTTCTCCGTTTTCTTTCCGTCCATTCTCGATGAGTTCGGCTGGAACCGCGGCGATACTGCCTTCATCTATTCGCTGAACCTTTTCACCTACGGTTTGCTCGGTCCGCTCTCCGGTACCCTGGCCGACCGCTGGAAGCCGCGCAAGCTGGCGATGATTGGTTTCGCCATTCTGTCCCTGTCTACCGCAGGCTGCGCCCTTGCCCGCGAGCTATGGCAATTCTACCTGCTCTTCGGCGTCTTCGTGGCGGTTGGCATCTCCTTTGTCGGCTGGCCCCTCCTCGCCCCGGCGCTGGCCAACTGGTTTGCTAACAAGCGGGGAATGGTGATGGGCATCGGGCAGATGGGCGGTGGCATGAGCTTTGTCTACGGCATGTTCGCCGAGTATGTTATTTCGCAGGTCGGCTGGCGCAATGCTTATCTCGTCCTGGCGGGGGCGGTGGTTGTCATACTGATGCCTTTGTATCTCTATTTCTTCCGCTACCGGCCCGAGGAGATGGGAATGAAAGCCTATGGGGCCGACCACATGCCCCTCCTGAATCACAACTCGGAAGGGGTTGCCGCCACCGGCGCCAACGATTGGACTTTGCGCCAGGCAATCAGGACGCCTCAGCTGTGGCTACTGGTAGTTTCGCAGGCGCTCTACTGGGGCGTGGGGTGCTACCTGGTTCTCGCCCACCAGGTGAGATTCGCGCAGGACGTCGGCTACAGCGGCGCCTTCGCCGCATCGGTCTTTGCGCTCTACGGCATAATTATGGCTGGCGGACAGCTCTCCGGGTTTATCTCCGATAGAATTGGGCGGGAGACCACCGCCACGCTGGCAACCATCCTGTCAATTACGGGTATGGTGGCGCTTATCTCGGTGAAGGACACTTCTCAGCCGTGGCTCCTCTATGTTTACGCCGTTCTCTTCGGCTACGGGGCGGGCGTCTATTCGCCGACGGTCTTTGCCGCGGCGGCGGACCTCTTTCACGGCCGGCACTTCGGCGCTATCTCCGGCTTGCTGCTCACCGGGATGGGTATGGGTGGCGTCTTTGGGCCGTGGCTGGGCGGGTATATTTACGATAAGACCGGAAGCTATATCTATGCCTTTGTTCTGGTCATAGTTGCCTTTGTCCTGTCCTGTGCCGCAATCTGGATTGCCGCGCCGCGGAAGGCGGTCCGGCGCCGTGCTTGAATTGACAACCGTTCGGCGGTGGTATTAGACTGGACTCAATATCTTGCGGGGTGCTTTAGATGGTCAAACGACCGTCATTTTTTTATGGCTGGGTAATTGTCGGCATCGGCATTATCACGACAACCTTGGTGTATGGCACGAGGAGCTCCTTTGGCGTCTTTTTCCCGCCGATTCTGAATGAGTTCGGCTGGAGCCGCGGCAGCACCGCGCTGATGCTATCGCTGAACCTGCTGGTCTACGGCTTCACGGCGCCTTTTGCCGGCAGCCTGGGCGACCGCTGGCGGCCGAAGCGAGTGATGCTGATTGGCATCATTGTCCTGGTCGTGGCGGTGGCGGGCTGCAGCCTGGCCCGTGAGCTCTGGCACTTCTATGTGCTCTTTGGGGTGCTGGTGCCGGTGGGGACGGCTTTTGCCGGATGGCCACTCCTGGCCCCTGCCCTGGCTAACTGGTTTACTCAGAAGCGGGGACTGGCGCTGGGAATGGGACAGTCCGGCTCCGGGCTGGCGTATGTGACCTACGGCATCTTCGCCAATTTCTTGATTGAGGAACTGGGCTGGCGTTACACCTATCTCGTTTTTGCCGGCATTCTGGCCGTCGTCATGCTGCCGGTCTTTATCTTCACTTTCTACGCCCGACCGGAGGACATCGGACTGAAGTCATGCGGGGAAGACGTTCTGTCTCAGACCGCCGGCAACCACGCGGGGCTTCAGGAATGGACGCTGAAGCGCGCCCTGAGTACCTACCAACTCTGGTTGATGGCCCTCTCCCAGTTTCTCTTCTGGGGAATTGCCGGCTACCTGATTATCGCCCATCAGGTTAAATTCGCCGAGGACGTTGGGTACAGCAGCACCTATGCGGCATCCATAATGTCGCTCTTCGGTGTCTTTATGACGTTTGGGCTTGCCTGCGGGTTTCTTTCCGATAGACTTGGCCGCGAGGTGACGATGACGATTGCCATTGCTCTCTCCATTGTCGCGGTCGTTGCCCTGCTGGCGGTGAGGGATACTTCCCAACCCTGGTTTTTTATTGTCTATGCGGTTTGCGCCGGCTTTGGCGCTGGCCTCTACCTGCCGACTTTCAACGCCGGTCTGGCCGATATGTATCACGGCAAGAACTTCGGCGTGATTGTCGGCATCACTCTCGCCGGTTTTGGCACCGGGGGTGTCATCGGTCCGTGGTTGGGCGGACTCATCTACGACCGGACCGGCAGTTACGCGGATGCTTTCATTCTGGTCATCGTGGGCTTTGCGCTTTCCTGCATTGTCTTCTGGCTGGCGGCGCCCCGGAAGGCCGCCCGGATTCGCGCCCGAGCTTTCGGTAGTGGGTCAATTTGAAAAGAAAATAAATAAGAAAATACTTGACAAATGAAAAAGTTTTGTTCTAGACCCCTTGACATTGGTGTCAGTAACCCGTTAGAATGACGCAGAAATTATGTAAGGTTACGTATTCTTCATCCTCTGCAAGCCTGGTATTATGGTTTTGCGATACACGGAAGGGGGGGAACATGAAGGCAGAGAAAAAAACCTACTTTCGCTATTCAATTCTAGTACGCCGTGAAGGTAAGGAATATGCTTCTTGGTGTCCTGAATTAGATGTTGCGAGTAGTGGAGGCAGCATCGAAATAGCTTGTAGTAATCTTAAAGATGCCATAGACTGCTTTGTGAAAACATATTACAACCTTGGTGAATTAAAACAAATGCTGAATGAAAGAGGAATCGCGCTCAGCAGTGAGGAACGGTGTCCTTCCATATTTCTTTCGGAGGCACGATTAGGTGTGCCCACAATCGCATAAATCCAAACTCCCATCTACCAGAGAGTTTGAAGCAGCCCTACTAAAAGATGGCTTCCAGCCTAAAAAATGTTCTAGCGGAAGCCATCTGCCCTATATCAAGAAAATTCCAGGCCAACTAACAAGAGTCGTGATAGTGCCACTTAACAGAAAGGAAATACTTAGGGGCACTTTATCTTCAATGTTGCGGCAGGCTGGTTGGACAAAGGATTATTTCCAGTCAATACTGTGACTACCCATCGTTAATCCACCAGTTTCACGATTTCTTCGACCGTCCAGATATGATTGCTTATCCCACTACCGAGCTTTTGGGCAAATTGACAACTAGCTAGCTGTCTAGTACACTTCAATTTAGTATTTTTCCTCAGGAGAATCTCCGTGACTATCGAGCCTATCGGCCGTGAGTTAACTGACGTCATCAAGAAGCAGGCGGCTGACTACATTGAAGTCCACCTTGAAGAGAGCCAGGCTTGTCAAATTGGCTACCGCGGTCTGGGGCTGGAGTCGGTCAGCCGCTCGTCATCCGTCGGGGGGAACGTGCGGGCGATGGTCAAGGGTGGGTGGGGCTTCGTCAGCTTCAATGATTTGAATGACCTGCCCGGCCGGCTCAAGACCGCTGTCGAGCAAGCTCGCTTGGTCGGCAAGGGCGAAAGCAAGCTGGCGGAAGTCGAGCCTGTTATCGATACCGCGGCATCGATTGACAAGAACCCGGCAGTGCTGTCTCTGGCCGAGAAGAAACAGAAGCTGGACGAGTACAACCAGATTATCTGGAGCACCCCGGAGCTTCGGACCTCCGTCATCGGCTACGGTGACGGCTACAAGAAGACCGTTTTCCTGAGTTCACTGGGCAGCTTCATTGTCCAGGAGCGGGCGGATATCACCCTGCGGTTGACGGCCATCGCCGCCCGGAATGGGGATGTTCAGCAGGCTGGGCTGAGTGTAGGCAGTCGCGGCGATTTTACGGAAGTCGGTAACCTGCATAAAGACGTGGAGCGCATGGCGAAGCACGCCGTCGCGCTCCTTTCCGCCCCCCACGTCAAGGGCGGCGAATATACCGTCGTCCTCGACCCCGTCCTGGCGGGAGTCTTCGTCCACGAGGCTTTCGGACACCTTTCCGAGTCTGACTTCGTCTACGAGAACGAGGGCATGCGCGAGATTATGACGCTGGGCAAGCAGTTTGGCGGTGAGCATCTGAACATCGTGGACACGGCCACCATTCCCGGCCTGCGCGGCAGTTTCAAGTACGACGATGAGGGTGTCCCCGCCACCAGGACTTACCTCATCCGCGAGGGGAAGCTGGTGGGGAGACTGCACTCAAGAGAGACGGCGGCGAAGATGGGCGAAAAGCCGACGGGTAACGCCCGCGCCATCAACTACCGCTTTCCGCCCATCGTCCGGATGACCAATACCTATATCGAGCCGCGCGACGTCTCCTTCTCCGATATGATTGCCGATATCAAAGAGGGTATTTACGTCAAGAATTGGTACGGCGGGATGACCAGCATGGAGATGTTCACCTTCTCGGCAGGGGAAGCCTATATGATTCGTGATGGTAAAGTGGCGGAAGCGCTGCGACCGGTCGTCCTCACCGGCAACGTTTTCACCACGCTGAAGAACATCGATGCCATCGGCAATGACCTGGATATGAACCAGGGGGGCGGCTGCGGGAAAGGGGCGCAGATGCCCCTGCCGGTCTCAAATGGCAGTCCCCATATCCGAATTCGCCACTGCCTCGTCGGAGGTAAGTAGAGGTAAGTGATGGAAGAAATCCTTTCGCTGGCAAAAAAGGTGGCGGAAGAGGCCGAGGTCTTTTCGACTACTTCTGAAGAGACCGAAGTCCAGTTTGAAGCTAATCGCCTGAAGCGACTTGACACCAAGCAGACCACCAACATCGCCCTCCGTATCATCAAGGAAGGCAAGACCGGCTATGCCGTAACCACCCGGCGGGACAATGCCCAGGCGCTGGTTGATAGCGCCGTCGAGACGGCGCAGTTCGGCATTGCCGCCCGGTTCCAGTTTCCGGGCAAGCTCGCCTATCCGCCGGTCAAAATCTACGATGCTTATGTCGATAAGGTCCCCACCGAGAAAATGATTTTGCTCGGGGAGGAGCTTATCGCTAGGGTCACCAATCATACTCCGGCCATTGTCATCGAGGGTGGGGTGAGCAAGGGAACAGTCTCGGTGCGGATTGTCAACTCGCGGGGTGGGGAGGCAGAGTACCGCAAAACCTTCTTCGGCGTGGGCATGGAAGGAAACCTCATCCGGGGTACTGATATGCTCTTTGTCGGCGAAAGCAAGACTTCCTGCCATGTTTTCTCGGACTCAAAGGAAGTGGCCGATGTCGTGATTGAACAGCTTGAGCTGGCGAAAGAAAAAGCCTCAGTACAGACCAAGTCGTTGCCGGTCATCTTCACGCCCAACGGCGTGGCCGGGGCGCTCGTAATGCCTCTGGTGGTCGCCTTCAACGGCAAGACGGTCCTGGAGGGCGCCTCGCCCGTGGGCAACAAGCTCGACCAGAAGGCTTTTACCGATAAGCTGTGGCTCTGGGATGACCCCACCGTCCTCTACCGCCCTACCAGTCGTCCGTGCGACGAGGAAGGCGTGCCCAGCCAGCGCACCACCCTCATCGAACAGGGGAGAGTGAAGAGTTTCTTCTATGACCTGCAGACTGCCACCCTGGCCAAAACGAAGAGCACCGGCAATGGCAGCCGCATGCGAGGTGGACTGCCGGCTCCCGCCGCCAGCGCCTTTATCATCGGCACGGGGAATGCTGGCTACAAAGAGATGATTCAGGAGATGGAAGAGGGGCTGGTGGTGGAGCAGTTGATGGGAGCGGAGATGGGGAATGTGCTGGGCGGAGAGTTTAGCGGCAACGTCTTGCTGGGCTACAAAGTGGAGAACGGCAGGATTGTGGGCAGAGTGAAAGATACGATGGTAGCCGGCAACGTCTACCAGATTTTGAGCCAGGACATCGCCATCGGCCGGGAGGCGAAGTGGGTGGGTAGTTTCGTCCAGGCGCCCCACATCTTTGTCCCCAGTCTTTCCGTGGCGAGCAAATCTTAGAACTGACTAAAAGAGGTTGACATAATGAAAGGTCTGGTTAAACTTTCCGCCCGTCCCAAGCTGAATGCCCCCAATATGCTTACCGTCTGGCCCGGTGTGGGCAATGTCGCCCTCATCGTGGCGACCTATTTGCAGAGGAAGCTCCCGTTCAAGGAATTGGGGGAAGTTGAGGCCTCATACTTCTTCGACCCCATAGGCGTGCTGGTGAAAAGCAACGTCGTTGGGGAGCCTCAGTTCCCGCGCAGTCGCTTCTACTACTGGAAAAACAAGTCCGGCGCCAGTGATATTATCCTGTTCATCGGGGATGACCAGCCGGCGACCAAGAGCTACGAGCTGGCGCACGCCGTCCTTGATATCGGCGAGAGGTTCGAGGCAAAACGCGTCTACACCTGCGCCGCGGCAATGACCCGCATTCATCATACTGAGACGCCGGGCGTGCTCGGAGTTGCCACCAGCCAGGAAGTCTCGGTGAGCCTGGCTAAGTACGAGCTAATCACCGCCGCCAACCTGCAAATCGCCGGGATGAACGGGCTGGTGCTGGGGGTGGCTAAGGAGCGGGGCATCGAGGGTATCTGCCTCCTCGGCGAGGTGCCGGTCTATGCCAGCCGCATCCAGAACCCGATGGCGGCGCTCGCTGTGCTCAAGGTCCTGGCGCCGATGCTGGAAATCGAAATCGATATGACTGAGCTTCAGCAGCTGGCGATTGAAGCCCGCGAGCGGATGAAGCAGGTGGCCGCCCAGGCGATGGGGGAGTACATCGACTTCTTTACCGAGCCAATCTGGGAGCGGGATGAGGAAGAGGAAGAAGAAGGGGAAGCCTAGCCGTGGTGGGTGGGGTGGGGACGATTGCCGGCCAGAAGGTCAGGCTCCGCCGCAAGCGCCTGTCCGATGCCAGGAACGACTACGCCTGGCAGACGAATGCCGAGCTTGCCCAGCTTGATGCCGCGCCCTTGCTGACCACATCGTACGAGCAGTACATCGTCGACTACACTACGGAACTGCGCTACCCGACATCGAGCCGCCGCATCTTCGGTATCGAGACTTTTGACGGTAAGCACATCGGCAATTGTGTCTACTACAACATCGACGAGCGGAAGGGTGATGCTGAGATGGGCATTATGCTCGGCGACCGCGATTACTGGGATAAAGGCTACGGCACCGATGTCGCCTGCACGCTCGTCGACCACATCTTCAGCG
>Ga0315288_10011397_pt1 | contig 11191 bp, 11 predicted proteins | sample YL17G11_20_MG_FD_203454 | JGI IMG/M metagenome (GOLD analysis project Ga0315288, IMG submission 203454) | Sediment microbial communities from Yellowstone Lake, YNP, Wyoming, USA - YL17G11_20 | ecosystem: Environmental > Aquatic > Freshwater > Lake > Sediment | place: USA: Wyoming | collected... | reverse complement strand
AACAAGTGCTGAGCGTCATGAATAACACCTTGAGGAAGGCAAGAGAACTAGCTCAAAGCAAGGGACCGCTGATTTTCGTTAAGGTCGACAAGGGATATTATAACAGTTCATAAGTATTGATAATAAAGGCTTGAAAGTTGTCTCTGGAAACTTTTTCCTTTGTTGTTGTTTGCTCGTAGTAAATAAATAGGTTGTCCTATGTCAAGCCTTTACATAGGGAAGGCAAGTTTACGCAAGGATTTCGCCTCTTTCAGCAACCTTATCATGGTACTTGCCGTTAGCTCTCCTGCAAGACGTGCAGAAACCGCTTCCATGAACCAAGGCGTTATGGATGTTAACGTGTTTTTGCGTGGTGGCGCTAGAGCGACTTACCCTTAACCCCATCTTAACGAAGCCCAAGTTCTCTTCTATGTATAGCCTAATCATTTCACAGTGTTCTTTGTCGCTTACTGTTCGGAAGGCTCCTTTAGATTCTGACTCTCTTAGCACTTCGCCATATGTGACCTTGATGCCTACGTCTGAAAGAATGTTCTCGCGCTCTCTCTTATGCCAGGGGATTTCAGGGGAGGTTCCGAATCCTATGCTTCCCCGATTTGAAACTACGATAAATTGTTCTGGTCGCATGTGCCTCATCAAGCCCGGGTTAACGTACTTGTAAAGCCACTTTAGGTCTTTGCTCAGTCCTTGAACGCCTTGACTCTTCAAGATCAGATAGTCCGAGAGACTCCGAATGTCTATATCTATGCTATAATAGCGAATCGAATCAAGACCTAGCGCAATCCCCATGTGTCGGGCCTCCCTGATAAGGTAGGTCATTTGGGCCTTGGCATACAACTGGCTATCAGAAATCTTCAGTCGTGAATAATAAAAATTCGACGCTTCCCTGCAAACCAAAAAAACCAGTTTTTGATGATACAGCCTTTTATACAATACGTCGGTCAATCTTGCGGCAAGCGCAAATTCTTGATCCATGCCCAAGTATAACGGTGAGCTGCTAATGATTATGTCGTTAGCTTCAAAATCTTGAACCGTCACGGATTCCGCGCTCTTCACTGGAAAGCTACATTGAACATCTACGTTTTCGCCTTTCAACAGTAAGATTTTCTTGTCTTTAACGTGTGGACTTCTGAGCCATGCTAGAGATTCGCCATCCCTCGAGCCGAACAAGTCAAAAACTCCGTTGCCTTCTGCCAAATACTGTTCTGCCACGTGTTCTAGGAAACTAGATTTACCGCTTCCTCTAGTTCCTAGACTAAACCACGTGCTAGGCCTATCGAAACTTATTCTGTCGTTTCCTCTTTTCCATCTGATTCTGATTTTTCTTCACCTTCCAAGCTTTTGAAGTCTTGCTGTGTTATTGGTGTGTATGAATTACGTTCGAGATACCCTCTTTGGTCTAGGCAAATCATCATCTTGTCAATGTACCTTTTGAAGTAAAGCTGCGCTACCCTCCTGCTCTCCCTATGTTTCACTAACATACTGCTGTGAAAGTCGCTTGCTTTAGTCTCGAAGGTTTTGTTCAGTTTTTCCGTGATTTCGTCTGCCAATGCTTTTAATTCGTCTTTCACTGGAATGGGCAGATATGTTCTAAGCGAAATTGCTTCAGAAAGAGCGTGAACTATGTCGCCTTCGTCCCAGTTTTCTCGAATCTTTGTTAGGTTATGCCATAGGAAACTTGAAAAGCTATATTGTAAATCGCGGACTTTTTCTGGTTGTTCACTCATGCTTTTCCACCTCCCCCTATTTCACGTAATCCCTTACGCCTTTTCGTTTCTGAAACTCTGCCTCTCGAATGAACATTTCTCTTATCAGGGCCAAGTCGGCAGAGGCTAGGTTAAGCTCTACGTCTTGGATGTGCAGGGCTTGACTTGCGTACTTCATGCTAAGTTTCTTTTCTCTTCGCCTCTGCTTTAGCCACTTGTCAAGTCTGTTCATACCCATAACTCCGTTCAAGAATTTCTACTGCTAACCTTCGACATTCTGCCTTTATCCACTCATGCTTGTTACCGATAGGAACAACCACACGCTCCCTAGTCATGGCTGCTCACCTTCAGCTTTCAGCCTAGCAACACAAACACAATGCGCTGGCTTCCCCTGATAATATGTGGTGTCCGACGGCCACAACGGCTTAAGACATAACACACAAGTTTTCTTAGGATCGCTGGGTGTCACCTCTGTCACCTCGGTTTCACTTAATACAGCAAACTGTACCTTTTTTGGTTCAGCAGTATTAAGTAAAGACGAGGTGACAGCGGTGACAGTGATGTAGGCCCAACCTTTCTTTCGTTCTTTTCCTACTCTGAACTGAACTTCTTTAGCGTCGGGGACCGCTTGGCGCATGTTTAATGTTAGGTCGGCTTGCCGCATGATTAGCAGGTCGTTTTCCCTACAGTATTTGACGTATGTTGTATAGAGTTCTTCCTTGGTTACGCGGTCCCTTTCTTTTTGGCTTGGGTTGATGTGTCCTTCTATGAATGCTAGTGCGCTGTTGCTGCTGGCTAGGTAGCGTTCTCGTTCTTGCTCCCATGTGCGGTTGTCGCTGAACTGTCCGTTTTTCAACAGTCTTTTCAATCCGATTAAGGCCCAGTTTAGTAATCCGCTGAACTCGCTGGGTGTGCAGATGTCGTCTAGGATTCTGGTGTTTGCCTTGCTGGGTGGAAAATAGTTAGTGCAGTTGATTATTAGCCAACGTCTAAAGTAGGCTATGGTATCATCCGATGTTTTTGGTATCTCGTTTGTGCTGAACATCAGTTTGGCTATGTTGTCGAAGGTGTACGCGTCCTTGAATTTTCTTTCGGCTGGGATGCTGTCCGCGCCGACTAGCATTTTGAACATTCCAGTTTGGACTAGCGCCTTGTTGGGAATGTCGGCGCATAGGTTTACGAGTTTTCCGTCTAGTGAAGAGGCGGCGAAGCGGTTGTTGCATAAGGCTTGTAACGTGATGCTGGCCTTGTTTTTCTCTCCGAGAAACCTATCTATGAGGTTTATGAGTGTGCTTTTTCCGTTGGCTCCTGGGCCTAGAAGTATCATGGCCTTATGTATCGGATATTTCATGTAGAGGCAGTAGCCTATCCATTCTTGCAACAGCGGTACTTGTGCTTCGCCAACCACTTCTAATATGAACTGTTGGATTAATGGGCAGCCTAGCTTCGGATCATACGTTCTTGGAACGTGGATTTGTAAGAATTTTTTATCACTGAACGGCTCCAGCTCATAGGTTTCCATGTTTAGGATGCCGTTGTTCAGAACTAGCTTGTTTGGGTGTTCTGTCGGTCTGTCGAAATATGTTTTGGCCTTGATATAGAAGAGTATGTCGACATAGAAATGTTGCCGTGTGTTTTCGTCTAGGATTTTGGCCATTTCCTCTTTTATCATGGTTTCTCCATTCGCCTCATAGGTTCCAGTTGCCACGTTGAAACAGTAGACGGTTTCGTTGTCTCTAGTCGTTTTGAACGTGTAGTTTTGGAGCAGGTCCTTGGCGAAAACAATGGGTAAAAAGCTTATGTGGTTATTGTCATCCAGCCCGAAATATTTGCCTATTTCTATATCTGTCGTTCCCCCTTGTGGACTCCATTTTTTAGGGTTCACTAAATCACTAATTTTCTCTTTCACAGTGATCTTAGACAGCATTCCTAGAATGTAGTCTCCGCGCTCAAGCTTAGCGCGCGCTCGGTATTGTTTCAGGATGGTTACGGCTTCGTTCTCTTCAAACTCCCAAAACAACAGTTTCGCCAATGTGGACATATCGCCTTCGCTGTCACTTGGTAGGTCAGCGTTCTTGCCGTTCAAAAGATCGTCTAGTTTCTGGTCTCTCTTGCGTATGTCCTCTAGGCTCCACCCATGCTTATTTCTAATCGAAACTGGCTTAGTCAGAACTTCATGGTTTACGGCTTGGCCTTCCTCAGTCGGAATGAAGTCTTTTGGCAAGTCTTCTCTGTGAAGAGTAGCTATAGGCCCTTTTTTGACGACGTGATACAATCCTGTAGCTTCTGGAAGTGCGTCAGCGTCAGGTGAAACGTAACTTCCAGCTACCAGAACATACTGCCATTCAGCCCTAACCTCTCCACACTTCGCCAGCGTGTTCTTTCCGACAGCGTTCTTGACATCTCCAGCGTTCACAAAAAACTTATGCAGCCTTCCATTCCGCGTTAAGACAGTCACGGTATCTATAGCCAGCTCGTATTTTTTAGGGTTGTCTAGGTCAACCATTACTAGCCAGTCATGGGCCACAATGCCCACGTTCAGCCCTTCTTTTAGTCGTTGGATGGCTTGTTCTGGTGTCAAGTAAAACTTAGGGTCTTTCCAGTGTTCGCCTTCTGGAATGTCAGGTTTCTTGTCGTTCGCAAGTATCGGGATCAGTATAGGCGTGTGTGGCAGCAACGAGAGAAAAGTTTGCAGCTCCTCGTAATTAGTCATGGTTGGGGGACCACTCGTTGTGTTTTTTGGAAGATTTCGTCTTCTTTGCCGCAGCACTTCCGCGCTACATCCCATGTGCCATAGCACTTACCGCAGAGCCATTTTCCGCAATATTGGCAGCGTACCATAGCTTTCGACGCGCCACACACTTCACATGGTTGAAAATGTTTGGTCATTGGGTTCTCTCCCTGTCGCGCGCCCGGGCCATGTTCGCGCATACGTGCCTAATCCAACAAGTCCTGCAAGGCCCATTCTGGCAACAAGGCGAGCCATAATCGCCGATGCAGCCAGGTAAACTTTCAGCCATGTTTTACCCACCTTTGAGAACGACGCGTGTAGCCTTCAGTTCCGCTTCGATCTTCTGCAAAAGGTCTTCAATGACAGCGATTTTTTGTTCTGTTTCACTCATTAGCGGCTATCTCCTTTTTCCTTTCAAGAGCCATGCCATGCCTCAAATCGGACATGATAATCTCCAGACTCCGCAAAACGTCTTCAGTCTTCATGTCTTCTGGAAAGAACACGACGGCCGCTTGATCTCCAACTGCTTTCAGGCGCGAACCCAACATCGCATACAGTTCTTGCGGAATGTATGCCAAGTGCTGTTCTGGATGCACTTTTATTTTAAACTCAACCATTAGTTAGTCGCCTAACTAATCTCTTAAGGAAAGCTTATATTTAAGTTATACACCTTACTAACTAAGGTGAAAACAATGAACAAAGGAGAAATGAAAGTGTGGAACGTCCTGATGCAGGACGAAGGCCCAACTTTCACCCAGCTCAAAGAACAAGCGAAACTATCTGCTCCAGTGTTAGCGGAGTACCTCAAAAGGTTCGAAGCTGACGGTTTCGTTGAAAGGGTTGACCGACGATATAGGCTGAAAAAAATCTTTATTCCCATTAAGAAACTGTCGGACACAGAAAAGGCGATGCGAGTTCTAGCGTCTTCCGCTCCCCTCGTTGCGATGATGATTAAGCAGGTCAAGGATAAGGCTAAACGTGCATCACTGGTTAACCAATTTCTCAAACTGTACCTCGTCCAAGGCAGTAGCCTAATGGTTTCTCTGATCGTGACTCACTGCCTGGCTGAGTGGCGACACAAACCCCAGAAACTTGATGTGTTGCTGCCGCTGCTTAATGAACAAGCGAAAAACTGGGCTGTCCCGTACATTCAGAAAGTGGCTTTGGCACTAGCTTTAAACATTGACGATGTTGCGGAAAAAGTCCTCAAAGACACGGTTCAAGGGGTGACTAGTGGAATGGATGAGTCTTTGAAGCTTATGCAAGCCGAAATTAAGCATTAATCTCCCTTTTTCTTGGAACTTTTCTCGGAAACTTTATTAAGTAAATCTACTAACTAACTAACTAGGTGTGCAAGTTAAATGCCGAAGCACAACGCGCAAGTCAGAGCTTACTGGCGCAAGGAAAAGAGGAAGCGTAAAAAATGAGTTGGGCATTGGCCGTTTTCATGGTTGTATGGGCTGTTTTTGCAGGTCGTACCTTCGGGTACATCATTAAGAACCACGTTGAAATGAAGAGGGAGAGAGAGCTGGAGAGGTTGTTCGCGTGAAAAGGCTGTTTGTTTCGTTTTTGCTGTGTTTCTTGGCCTTGTCGCTGTTTCTTGGAACAGTCAAGGTTGGACGTGCCACACCCATAACGGTTGATAGGACGTTCACAAGCCAAACCTACGATGGATTCATCTATTTCTATAACTCAACTAACTATACGTCTGCTCGGAACGCTGCAATTGGACAATTTTCAAGTACGGGTGAAGGTCTATACGTAGGGCAGGGTAGTTACTTCTATGTTTATCGTACCTGCCTCTATTTTGACACTTCTATTCTTCCAGATAATGCTTCAATCACGGCTGCCACACTCAGCTTCTATATTGTTGGAAACTATAGTACCACTGACTTTAACGTAACCATCCAGAATGGACAACCAACTTACCCACATATTCCACTAGAGGCTGGAGACTACGATCAGACTCATTATAGTGGCGACGGTGGAAGCAGAAACACAAGCGAGATTACAAGTCTAGAATATTGGAATATTACACTCAATAATGATGGCATGAGCTGGGTTGATGTTGATAGTTCAACTAAGCTGTGCCTAAGGAGTAGCCGAGACATAGCAGCAACTACACCAACTGGAAACGAATTTTTGCTTTCCTATTCGGTTGAGCAGGGCGAGGCTTACGCTCCTAAACTCTATGTGACCTATGAAACTGAAGGCTATGTTTACACGGTTCACGGTCCTTACTATGAGAATGGGCAGGTAGCGAACTGCATATCCAACGTGACTCTGTTTAGCAAAACCAACAATCCGTACAGTTTCATTATGAACGGAACAGACGGAGCAGCCGACACGGTAACCATACAGAACGATACCTGCTCATGGTATTTCCAGTGGAACGCTTCAGCCACTAACTCACGAAGCTACTATTTGAAGTCGGCTTCAACTGAAGAGTTCTGGGTTTACGTTGCTGACCCATCTAAAACCTATGCTGCCTACACGATCAGCTTCTTAGACCTTGCAGGAATCCTAAAAACCATGCCACACGTTAAGGCTGAACGCTACATAAACGGAGTAAGAATCGTAGAAAGGGGAACGGTTGATGTTGAAAAGAAGGTTGTGTTTTACATGGAATCTTACGCTAGTTACTCGATAACAGTTGAGAATGACGTGTTAACCTATTCTTTTGGAGACTTGACTTTTGGCAGTAGCACAAGCATCACGCTAACGCTTAAAGCAGTGGACTTTCCTAAACAGACCCTTTTCACGTATAAGTATGTCCGTGTCTATGGCGAGAGGGCTTTAGGAACGCCTAACGGAACAATCACGATAACCTACCAAGACTTGCTGAACAAAACTACGAGCGTCCAGATTTGGATCAACTATAAGAACGGAACAAACATAGTTTACACGACTGAATACACTGACAGCTTCATATATGAATGGGGTTCAGCAAGTAACGACACGGATTACTCTGTTGTTTTGGGCATAACGCATGAAACCTATGGTTACTATGGATGGCGACAATACTTTCCGCGCGGAATGAGTGCTATGCCTTGGGGAATGGACTGGATGGGAACTATGCCGTTTAACACTGCCTACATAATCCCTGCTTTCCTCATTATTTTCGCTGGAGCATGTTTCAGCGTCGTAAACGCCTATGTAGGAGCGTTTATGATGGTCATTGTGGCAGCGATTGAAAGTTACATTGGGTGGCTGCCTATTCCGTCAAGCGTTCTGGTGGCGGCCTTCACTTTTGCCGTGATACTCGCAATAGTGTATGCGAAAAAGAGGATTCAGGAATGAGGAAGCTAACCGTATGTTTAGTTGCTGTGTTGCTTCTTTCAGCGTTGGCCTTGACACAAGTAAGCCCAGTCTATGCGGAAACTGGGAACCTTGTCGGTACAGTAGCAGAACAAGAGGATGTAAATGAGGGGTTCCAAACCAAAACCTTCTTTGCTAATACAAATTATTGGGTTTTCTTCCATAATGGCACATCTTTTTACTTTTGTTCTAGCCATGACGGTGCAACATGGTCAAGCAGCACCACTTTAGCGTCTGGCACTTATGGTGATGGGCTTTCAGTAGATTTTGATGGAACCTATGTGCATTACGCTAGGAGAGACCACAACAACGACAATCTGTATTATCGAAGGGGTACGCCTAATAGTGACGGTACGATAACATGGAGCGCGGTTGAACAGCTAGTCCATGACGGAGCTGCTGCTTTTTGTTACAAGTACCCGAAGGTTTCAGTAGATAGTGAAGGTTACGCATGGATAGGTGCTATTGGAATCGTGAATAGTGCTGACTATACGCCTTACGCTCTAAAGAACAATGTGACTGACGGAACTTGGGTTACTGACTTCGCCTATCAATTAGACACTTACATTGACAATTTCGACCAACTTTGGCGAGTAACTCTTGTTCCAATGCCTGGCGGCAAAATGTATTTCAGCTATGCAGCAGCAGAAGAGCCTAGCCCATACCCTAGAGGAAGGCTTTGGAATGGAACCGCAATGGAAGCCAATGAGACAATCAGTAGCAACTATTATTCTGATTATGGTCACATGGTAGGAATGGTAGCTGTAGGAAACGACATTCACATAATTTATAGGGGTTATGTTGGTGAAGGCGGTCAATGGTTTATCTATGTCAAGAGAACATGGGGAGTGGGTTGGGGAGCAGAGGAATTAATAGACGCTCCCGGCGTAACAACTACGCCGACCTTAACCGTTAATTTGGCAGACCTTAAACTATACGTCATTTATTCTGAAGGAAACTACTTCAAAATTCTGAACAAGACGATTGGTTCAGCTTGGGGAGGACTAAGAACCTTTTTAAACGAAACAACAGATGCTCGATTAGCTAGTAGCAAGAATTACGGAGCTTTCAGCAATGTTCAGAATGGAGTAATAGGGTTTCTCTACGTGACCAAAACTGAAACTCCTTACAACATGAAGTTTGCAATGGTGGAAGGATTAGCAAGTGATGAGTATTCTCGTACAGCATCCTTGACGGTTGGGCTAGGCTTTGGAACAGTCGGAAGCGAAACGGAACCTCCGCCACCGCCACCACTTCCAGCACCAACAGAAATAGCGAACTTCATGGCTTACCTACTCTCAGGAGACATCTTTGGCTTTTTCATGGCTGTTTACGCTCAATCTTTCGGCAGCGTAGACGTGTTCTTCGGTGTTGTGGCTATGCTCATTGTGGTTCCACTCTACATAAGAACTAAGTCGCTGGCTTTCCTCTCGATTGCTTGGATTTTGTTAGGCTCGCTTTTCCTTGTGGCCGCGCCACTCGTTAGCGGCGTGGCGGTTCTGTTTCTCGTTTTCGGAGTTGCCAGTTTGCTTTACATGCTTTTCATGCGGAGAGAGTAGAATGAAGATGCTCGACAAAACCAACTTTTTCGGAGTCTGCTTATTCGCTGCAAACGCTTTAACGGCAACTCTAAACCTTAGGCAGAGCGCAATAGAACTTAGGCTCCTAATAGTCTGTGTCTCATGGACCGTTTTCGCTGGATGCGCCTATGCTATGGCATCTCTCAAAAGGAAGTCTTTAAGCGCACACGAACATACTAGAGCATAGGCGAAGCATATTTGGCAACTGTTTCATACCGCATGAACCAGACTGTTTTAACTCGCGCAATAAGAAAGTGTGGTGTTCCCTTGGTTTGTCGCCACTGCCAAAAGCCCATTGTGGAAGGCGACCCAACAGTTTCAACGTCTGGACTTCATGCAAGACGGTTTCATAAGAGCTGCTACGAGTCGCTGTGGCTTTAGTATCTGCATGACGATACACTTCTGAATCAAATAGGTAGGGGTAGCGACTACAAATAGGCAAGAGATTCACAAGGCACATGCCTTTTGATGGTTCAAAAACTATACCTATGAGTATATAAAAAGAGAGAGATTAAGGTTTTCCCTTCAATTCCCTAAGCATCTTCTCAACTTCCAACTTCCACTTTTCAATGTTCGCCATGCCCTCTTCAGCTTGCTGAACGCGCCTCTTCAAATCCAAGTTTTCAATCAGCAACTTGTCAGTTTCGCTTTTCGGCACTTCCCTAGAAAAACTGCATTTCTGATAGGCTTTCAGTATCACTTCCACATCCTTATTGTCGTAGTAGGCTTGCCTCGATCCTCGGATAACATGACCCATTAATTGCTCTTTATCGTCATCGTCCATGTCTGTCTGCCGAACAATCTTGCGGAAAGCCTTGCGTAAGCTGTGAGTCCAGATAGTTTTAGGGTCTAGTCCTGCTTTTCTGCAACAGTTCTTAACAATTCGCAAGACGTAGCTTTGGCTTATCGCTTCATGTCCACTCGTACTGAATAAAGGTGCGTCTAGCTTTCGTTCCTTGTGAGCTAGGGCTACATAGCGTTTCAGGGTTGCTACGCCTTCACCATTCAGAAACGTGTAGTAAAATGGTATGTCTCGGCTCCGTAGCTTGTGGTCTAGTTCTCCAGTGATCTTCAACGCGATAGTGTCTTTGTCAAGCTGATCCTCCACGTCTTTTAGCTTCAAGTGCTGAACGACATTGACGCGGCAGCCACTCGCGAAAAGGAAATGCATTATCGCCTTGTCTCGCAAGCTAGAAGCCATATCAATAAGCTGATACATTTCCGTCTTGTTCGGGATATGCTCCAGAGCTGCCTTCTTGCTTGTCATGTGGAAATAGTGTTTGCCTCCCCTCTCGCTGTCGAAGGGCAGGGCCTCTCCGTTCTTGTTGCGGTAAAAGCTTTTCAATGAAGCCAGAACCGTCATGGCTACACTCGGATTAGACTTGATCTTAGTGCTTACGAACTTCCAAGCCAGGTCCCGGGCCACGAACTTGTCTAAGTTTCTCCACTCTTCAGGACTTATGGCTAGCTCGTCACAGAAGGTTCTAAGTTCCCTAGCGAAAATCCTTATCGTGTTGGAAGGCCGATCTTTAAGCCATGCCTTAACGTCTGGGTGCTGTTCAATCCACTCATCATATTTTGCCGTATCATTCACCACATACCCCTACACGTTATCACAACTTAAGCCTTGTGGTACGGGATATTATCAATCAACGCAATAAACGAACAAGCGCTTCAGCGCACTCTTTCTCTGTGAACGTTCTTAGTCTGCCACGAATAAGTCCTGATGAATCCGGTTTCGCCGTAGCCGCAGGCCGCGCATCGTTTCTTTCTCAGGTTGTACGCTCTCCTTCCGCATCGCCTGCACTTGATATGAACTGGCTTGCCGGCGCGTTTGCCGAAGGAGGGCGTTCCCTTTC
>Ga0315288_10011396_pt1 | contig 11191 bp, 12 predicted proteins | sample YL17G11_20_MG_FD_203454 | JGI IMG/M metagenome (GOLD analysis project Ga0315288, IMG submission 203454) | Sediment microbial communities from Yellowstone Lake, YNP, Wyoming, USA - YL17G11_20 | ecosystem: Environmental > Aquatic > Freshwater > Lake > Sediment | place: USA: Wyoming | collected... | reverse complement strand
ATCTACGAACACGTGTTCCGAGCATTTGGGAAGAAAACTATCATATCATCCGTGCATCGACTGCATCTGCTGCCGATGTTCGACATGATCTATGTTTTCAAGAGCGGCAAGATCGTCGCCCGCGGTACGCTGGGGCGACTGCTGAAGAACCGCGAATTCAGCAGGATGTGGAAGAAGTACGGCCAGACGCAGCCGGTGGATATGTAACCTCGGCTTTGCAAAACGATGGCGGGATTTGGCGCAATCGGAAATGTCATTGCTTGGCGAGTTCCGTCTTGACATTAGATATGAGCCGAGCGAAATCTTTCTCAGCTTGCTGGATAACGTATTCCTCTACGGCGGGATTATGCTTCGCATCCGGGTGGAGCGCATAATAATAACGGTTCAACCTGTTCATGATTACTAGCCTAACATCAGGGTTGGTGTACACTTCTGGAGCCTTACGTGCAAGATCTACCATAATATCGTATATACCGTTCCGCCCGAGATTAAGCGGTCCGAGGTTTAGCCTCGGCTTGCTCGGAAGTTTTTCCTGTATGTCAGAAACCGAATAATCTCTACCTTCAAATTCCTTTGTCGCGCGCATGAATATGGCTTGCTCAGCAGTAGAGAGCGGCAGCTTGGAGATGTATTTTAGTTTTGGCGAGCGGGCGATTATTTCATACACGCGGCGCTCGAATGGAAAATCACGGAGCCATTTCTCCATGCGCCCTCGGTTATACCAGCTCCTCTGTACATCGCTTTCACTATTTTTTAGCATTGTAGGATTCAGTTTATCATTCCCACGTTCGTTTCCATACTCAACCCATATTTTGCGGTTTGGCCATAGTTCTTCTGCATTTACTTTTTTACGTGCGAATGGAAAATTTTGTGTCCACGTTTTACGAGTTCCGCAAACATTATTATTAGATCCGTAAATGTACCAACTTTTTCCTACTTTATCATCGCCTTTTTTTAGGTCGTTTGCGCTCATCTTGTCGTATCCTTTCTCCTTTCCAAATTTCCACCACTTATTACAAGTAGGCCAAGCGCCTTTAGCGTCTACGTATTTCTTCCATTCCCACACAAATGGGAACTTAGATGCCCAGTTCATACGGACTCCGCGACCTAACCAGGCCCTGTCTAACTTAGTTCCTCTCGATACGCTCGTATAGTTCGTTTTGTCGTACCCCGTTTTTTTACCATACGCCAGCCACTGTCTACGGCAAGGCCAGAGCCCATCCGCATCGACAAATGCTTTCTTAAATGGGAACTTTCTATGCCACGTTCTCCCTTTCCCAGTACCTCGCCAATACCAGCTTTTTTCGATTTTATTGCCATGTGCAAGGCTGTTAACAGTTCTTTTATCGTACCCACTTGCATACCCAAATCTTTCCCATTTAGGATAATCTGACCATAGGCCATCCGCATCGATGCATTCTCGTGCAAAAGGAAAGTTTTTCAGCCATATTTTGCGATTCCCACGTTTGTACCACGCCTTTTCTAGCCTTTCTGGACTCCTCTCCAAACTTTTCGGATTCCTCTTATCATAGTCATTTTCAATCCCGTATTCGTGCCAGCTTTTGTAAGTCGGCCAAGGACTTGCCTCCATAGTAATCACCACGAAACCTCCGCCGCAATCTCATCCGGCTCAATCTCGTATTCCGCGATTTGCTCTTTGAGATAGAGGCGCTTCTTATGAGCCTTCCTTTTTTTGGGAAGGCCGAATGCAAGTACAAAGTCCTGCACAGGCTGGAGCACCCTTTTCAAAGACGGATAGGCCGACGGCGCCTTGCGCGCCTTTTGTGCGAGTATCAGATAATACCCCCTGAAGCGCGGAGTGAGCTCTCGGCCGTAAATATCAACTGCTTTTGAAGGCTTTACGAACCCGGAGAATTTCGTGTCAAATCCGTAATAATCCAGTTCTTCCACAAGTCCGTCCAGGCGGCGATTATTGCGGGCAGGCGGCAAAGAAATGATATATGTTCCTCCCTTTCGGAGAATGCGGTTCGCTTCGTGCAGCGCATCATCGATTTCACGATACTCTTTGTCTACTTTTACGATTTTGCCGTTCTTTCGTTCCTTGATATCTTTCAGGCCTTGCGCCTGGTAGTGCATGACGTATGAATTGACGGCAACATCGAAACGCCCTGAAGGCAGTCCTGTTTTTTGCATGTAAGCCGCCACGTACTCGTTGCGTATTCCCAGTTTTTTACAGGCAGCTTTTGCCAGGCCAATCATATTCTTTGAGAAATCGACGCATGCCATCGGCCTGTGCATAATCCGCGACAGCGTGCCCGGCCCGCATCCTATGTCAACTATGCGCTTGGCCTTGTAGCCTTTGTTATCGAGGCTTTCGATCACCTGCCCGATGTATTTTGAAGCGTATCCGCTAGAAACGTATTCTATATCCTCGCTCATGATTTCGGCTTTGCGCCGTCCTGCCGGCGAATCCAGTGCAGACTTTAATTTGTCGGCACCCTGGTACCACAGGTTGGAGAAATACTTGCACAGTTCCTGGCTCGCAGAGCTCGTTTTGGGAAACAGCAAGCTCTTGCACTGGTCTATCTTCCCGGCTTCAAATGCCTGCTTCAGTATATCCGACAGCTTTTCGCCCGATTCGAATATCATATCCGATGCCGCCTGTTTGTAATCGCGTATTTTGATTTTTCCCTCGTCGATGGTTTCGTAATTTATCTTGCTTTTGCTGCGGCGCATCGGGCCTATTACGGCTTCATACTCTTTGCGGATTCTCTGCAAAGCGCCGTCCATTGCCCTGCGCATGCGCCCATCGCATTCCGCTACAAACGTGTACCAATTGACGCGCGCCTTTTGATGGGGCCGATATACGCGGCCTATCGTTTGTTTCCAATCCGTCAGAGCGAACGGAGGCTCGAGCAAGACGATCGAGCAAGGCGTGTCGCCGGTCGCCAGCGAACGCGATTCCGCCATAGTTCCGGTCGTACAAATCATGACGTTATCCTTGCCGTAACGAAAGCGTTCTATCGCCTTCTCTCGCTTCGTTTCAGATTTTATCTTCCCGTCAACACGCACTGCGCCGTATTTTGCATAGCGTTCCTCAAGCTTTTCCGTGATGCCGTTTTGCAGCGTTGTGAAGATAACAAACTTTTCAGGCTTTTTGCGTTTATTTATCCTGTCCTCTATTTTTTCCTTCAGCATCTTGTCGAGCTCCTTGTATTTGGCAGGCTCGGGCCCGCTGTAATCGCCGGTGACAAGCCGGTAGTCTAGGAGCGCCTTTTCGAGATTTGAAAGCTTTTCACCGAGCTTCAGAAAACGCTCCCACTCGGCGGCATACGTCTCAACTTCGCGGTCGGAAAGCTTGATTTGTTTTATTTGTTCTTTTGGCACATCGGGAAGACCGAGCTGTTCGCGAAGGTCCTCCTTTTTAATCTGAAAATCAGGGTAGCGAAGCAGAGTCTTGTAAAGCCGCGAAGGGTCTTTCTCGTAGTCATAAGCCGTCGGATCAGGATTATTCACCGGGTCCAGCGCATAGAGCAGCATGCCCATATCATTGAGCTTATCTATCGGCGTCGCAGATGCAACGATAAGCTTCCCCTTATAGTTGCCCAAAAACTTGCACAGCCCTTTCCTCATAGTTTCTTTTGCAGACCAGCCGCTGCGCTTGGTTTTCGGATTTTTCATCTCATGACATTCGTCGAATATCACGAGGTCCCACTTTTGGTCTGTCAGTGCCTTTGCGTAATCGCGTATTGCCCACTTTTCATAATTTGCGACAACAAAATCATAGCCTTTGTTCACATCTTTCAGGTCACTTTTCGTTTTTACATAATGTATTGTTTGCCTGTCGCCGTTTGCGTAACTGTTTATCTCCTTTTCATTCCACGGATCAGACATTCCGCCTTTTGTGCAGACGACAAGTGCGCGGTGGCGGCGTCCCTTTTCCTTATCCATCAGAAGCTTTGTCAGCACAGCCACGTACGTCTTTCCTGTTCCGGTGTCGTCCCGTAACGGCACACGACCGTCTTCCAGAGCCGCCTTTATTCGCGTTGCCTGATAGTAGAACGGCTTCTTCTTCGCAAACCCGTTCGAAGACAAGTCGTTATAGAATTCGATATTAGCCCTGTGTTTGCTAATGAATTCGGAGCCTAAGTCAGTTAGGCTTTCAATGACATTCTGTCCACTTTTGTAGTCCGGCACGTTCCCCACACGAAACTTCACGCCTAGCAATCCTTTTAAATTCTTTACCACATGTGAGTAGTTAGTGAGTTTATGGTGCAGCTGCCGAAAAGCTTCTTCGATCGCGACCCCAAGGTCGTGGCAAAAGAAATCCTGGGTATGTTACTCGTCAGGCCCTACAGGAATTCAGAGCGCAGCGGCATCATAACCGGAACAGCCGCATTCCACGGCGTAGGCGCTCGTACGCGCAAGCCGGAATCTATGGAATACGAGCCGGGAACAATCTACATGTACCCGTACCGCGGCCATTATTTTCTTAACGTAACCACTTCACAAAAAGGGGAACCTTCATGCATTTGTATAGGCGAGCTGTATCCTGTTAACGGCCTTAAGCCCGCCGAAGTAAACGGACCGGGAAAATTGACAAAAGCCCTTGGTCTTAATGAAAGCTTTGACGGCGTCTACATCAAAAGCGATGAAATCTGGATAGAGGACAAGACTGCAGCAAACCGCGGCCAGATCATAGAAACATCCGGAAAATCACGCAAACTCAACGCAGACAACTGCGTCGGCATTTACAGACTTGCGTTGTAAGCGCCTCGACAGGAGATGACGGGATTTCCTACTTCTTCGCGTGCTTGAAATAATTTACATCTCCGCCACAAGGTGAACTGCGAGTTCACCTGTGCAGGCGAAATACTAGATTTCGCCTTGCATTGCCGCAATCCAATGGCACATTTCACACTCATCATGTTTTGCGGGCGGCTTAGCGTGTTGTGCGACTTTGACTGCGGCACGGAAGACTTCGGGCACGCGGTCGGGATTAAGCTTGAGTTTCTTGAGATGCACTCCAAAACGGACGCCTTTTTCGATGTCGTCGGTCTGCTCAGGGATATAATAGACGAGATAGCCTACGTTTGAAACGGTGTGGCCGTTCTGCTTGAGCAGGAAGGCATATGCGTCAAGCTGGAATGCGTAAATATCATCGAGATCGCTGGGTTCTTCCTTAAGCGGGAATCCGCGCGTCTTGTTGTCCATTACTATTAACTTGCCCGTTTCGTCGATGAAACAATCGTCCATTTTGCCCCTCAACGATGCGCCTGTCTGCTCATCGTTCCAGTAGATGTATTTGCGTATGCGATCTGCTGTCGCCTGATCGACGAGCTTTGCTTCTATTTTATTTTTGAGAATCGGCGGCAAAGCGGGTCGGTGCTTGTCATAGTAATTTTTTAGAATAATGTCTATTCCGCCAGGCAGACTTGGAAACGGCCCTGACGGTGCTCCGTGGCCGTGGACATTCATCCAAAAGCAACGCGGGCATGCGCGGAATGTGTTCAGACTCGAAGGGGAAAGCTTGAGCGGTTTTGATTCGGGTTTTGCGGGAAGCATATTGCCTTATTAGTTTTTCGGTAAATAAAGCAGTTGAGATGTTTAACGTGGTTCCGAAACTTACGCGAGCAGCCGAGACGATTGTCACATGCTATAATATCGGGCATTCTTTTGACGTCTATGCGCAGCGCCTGGAGCGCATCCGAAAGAATATGGGCGAAGAGGCGTACAAGCTGCTGAAAGCGCATGAGACCGTTTCTGACGGTTCTCCCGTTTTCTGCAAACTGCACTGGGAGGATACGCAAGCTGCCCGAACCCTGCGGCTAAGCGTGGACGAATTCGAGAAGAACCACCCCGAGCATGCGGAAGAGCTCGAGGCAACGATAGCATACCAGCGCGAGGTCAAGAGAAACTACCTGCAATTCGGGGTCAAGCCGAACAATGAGATATCCGAAAAGCTGTACCTCGAGATACTGGAAGAAATAGGGATACCTGCGAACATCGCGAAGTCGACGCTGAACACGGCGCTGAAGCTTTCTGAGTACCTGAAGAAAAAGAAGAAGTCTGACAAACCGTTGAGCATGCTGATGGACTGAGCGGCTTATTTCTCTTATTTTTACGCGAACACTTGGGCTGTTTCTATGGCTGTATTGATGCTTTGCGCGAAACGCGCCTCGCGCTTTTCATGCGCGAGCCTGTCGATTGATTGCTTGATTATGACATGCCCGGGCTGGTGGTTGATGCCCTTAAGCAGATAGTATTCGTTGCCGATGCGTTCGCATTCTTTCGCGGCAAGCGGCTCTAAGCGCTTCAGAAGGTGTTCGATGCATCTTGCCGGCACTTTTGCGTCCTCGGAAAGGCCTGCAACGAGCTTTTTTTCAGCCTCAAGCGCGTTGTCGTCGGCTTGCGCTTGCCTGTATGCGCTGATTTTCATAACGCGCGTTATCGGCTTTGACTCCGGCACGACTGCTTTCGCCTTGTCAAAGCTGCCGATATATGCGCCGATGAGTGACGGATGCGAATTTTTCTTCTGCATATTGACGACGTCGTAGATCATCTTTTTCTTTACGTCCGTCTGCAATGCCAGGCGTTCTATTGCGTGAAAATAGCTTTTTTCGATCTTGGCATTATGCATGTTGCGCGCGCGTACGTACATCTTTTCTATTATCTTGACGTAATGCTTCTGTATCTCGGGCTCGTCGCCGAAAACGGGCTTATGCTGCTCGCGTATTATCTTTTTTTCATGCTGCTTCAGTTTTTCCCTTTCTTCGTCGGCCAGTCCGTTCAGGCGCTCCAAATCCTTCGCGTCGAGCACAAATTTCATGCTCAGCTCGTTGAGTATGCCGTCGTTCCTTTTCCTATGCACAAATAATGCGTCTGAATAGTCCGTCAAATCCGAGATCCCGCCGTAAAACGGGGTAGCGCGGCAAATGTCGGCGACGTGCTCGAACTCTTCTTTGGTCGGATACAGCCCGGCCCATTTAAAAAAATCAGCTGCGGCAATGAGTTTTCGTTCTTCCTGCGCGTCATATTCTTCCCATCCCATCGCCTCATCCCTGCGGCAATCCATGTACAGGCATTTCAACGTATCGATGTCCGCAGGCCTTTTTGACTCAATCACCTTACGGAGATTTTCTTCGCTTTTAGGGCTGTCGTACTTGCCGGGCCATTTTTTCCGTACATCGGCAATGAAAACATGAAAGTTATCGCGGTAGAAAGGGATTGCGTCCTTTTCATCAAAGGACTTGGCTTGTTCGTAATCCTTCGCGATTTCCGCTATAACGTCGTCTTGAGTCGGCGCAGGTTCGGCGATGTTGTATTTCTTCTGCAGCTGCTCGTATTGCTCGACGGCCGAAGCTACGGCGGCTTCGCTCACCCGGCCGGGGTATTGTACGAGCGTATGGCGTATCTCGCCCGGGTTTTTGATAACCTTGACTATAGGCATGAGGAAAACCTTCGGTTTTTCTATGTGAGGAAGAGCTTTGCTCTTCCTGCATGCGCAAACATCTTGTTTGCGCTATGCTGGCGAACGAATGTTCGCCACGCATTCACTCCACTCGGATAGAAAAATTTAAATGGCTTCTTTTGGGCCGATAAGCCAACGATTAAATACACGCAAACGAGTTATTTTCTATGCCTAACCTCAAAGCGCTCATCTTCGACTTAGACAATACGCTGCTCAACTTCTTTGCGTTCAAGCGCGCTGCCAGTCGGGCAGCCGTAGCAGCGATGATAAAGCAGGGCCTTGCAGTCGACAGGGCGAAAGCAGAGAAAATATTCTGGGGCTTATATTATCAGTACGGATTCGAGTACCGGGGCATATTCCAGGAATTCCTGAAAAGCGCCGGGCACGACCCGAATGATTTGCGGCTCGTCGCAGCTGCGGCGGTTGCTTATCGGGAAGCGCGCGCTCATGCGCTCAAGACATATCCGGCCGTTTTCCCAACGCTGCGCGCACTGCGGAAGCGCGGCTATAAGCTGTGGATAGTCACGGATGCGCCGGGATTGAAGGCATGGCTGCGGCTGGCGAGCGTCGGACTGCTCAACAAGTTCGATCGCGTTATCACGTTTGACGACACGCACGAGCCCAAGAAAAGCGGCAAGCCGCTTGAGTTTGCGCTCGAACAATTAGAGTTAACGCCAGAGCAAGTCATGGTCGTCGGCGATTCCGGCTCAAAAGACGTCGCGCCTGCACGAGCGCTTGGCATTCAGACAGCGATGGCGATGTACGGACGGGAGAAGCCGCCATCTGTCAGGGCGGATTACGAATTGAAGAGCATACGAGACCTTCTGAAAATCTGCAGATAGGGCGATGGTGTGGAATACGAAGAGATAATCAAGACGTTGAAATCGCATTCTAATCCTAAAAACGTCGCAGGCATGGCGCGGTTCGGGATAAACTCAAAAAACACGCTGGGCGTTTCTATTCCGGTCCTGAGGAAAATAGCGAAGGAAAACGGAAAAAATCATACGCTTGCAGGCGAGCTTTGGAATTCGGGAATACACGAAGCACGCATACTTGCAAGCTATGTGGACGATCCCGAGAACGTGACGGAAAAGCAGATGGACGACTGGGTCGCGGACTTCGACTCGTGGGACGTATGCGACCAGGTCTGCAGCAGCTTGTTCGATAAAACGCCTTTTGCGCATCGGAAAGCCGCCGAATGGAGCAGGCGAAAGGAAGAATTCGTTAAGCGAGCAGGATTCGCCATGATTGCCGCTCTTGCGATCCATGACAAGCAGGCGGCTGATTCGGCTTTTGTGAAATTTCTGCCTATTATCAAACGCGAATCCGTTGACGAAAGAAATTTCGTCAGGAAAGCGGTCAATTGGGCGCTGCGCCAGATAGGAAAGCGAAACAAACGGCTGAACGCCGCCGCGATCAAGGCAGCAAATGAGATAGAAAAAATCGACTCGAAAGCCGCGAAATGGATCGCAAAGGATGCTCTGAGGGAATTAAGGAGCTCGGCCGTGCAGAAGCGGATTAAGAGCTGAAAAGCACGAGACTTGTTGAAACGTTTATCAGTCACGGATTCTACTAATATGAAATGGAATGGCAACTGAACGTCAGAGCGCACCACCTTCTCTGCATACCCAGATTCTACAGCGGCGGATATGACAAGAAGTTCGCAACGAATATGAAAAAGGTGTGTTTAGCTATCAGGAAAAATCCGCGAGCTAAAGTTAAGATCTTAGTCGGAAAACTAGATTGCCTGTGTAAAAAATGTCCCTATGGTCACAACGGCAAATGTACCCAGCCTAGAGGGATGGGCAAATGGGTAGTACTGCAAGACAAAAAGGTTGCAAAATATTTTAAATTAAAGCCGAACTCAATCCATGCGGCGAGAGACGTTTTTAATTTGTCGATGGATCAGGCAAATGACAAAACGATAAAGTCCGTTTGCAAAGGTTGTGTTTTCTTAAATGACTGTACTTATGTGGGAATAAACAATTCGTTCAGGAACGACCTGAATAGAAATTCTAATTTAGCAGTTTATACGTGAGATTGCCGACTTTGGCTCTGCAGGTACGGATGTTGTTGCCGAATCCGTCAATGCGCAATCCCGTTACGCTTGAGCCATCGGGTGTCATTTCCTCATTGTAAAGAACCAATTGGTGATCCGTATCTCTAATCTCATGAGCGCATTCTCCACCTCTCAATACTTTTCCGCATCCTATGATTTCCCTTGGAAATAATCGTTCCGTAGTTACCTCAGTACCGACCAATTCAGTCAGGTGTTTCAGATACGGTTCTACCAGCGAAAGAATCTCCTTCCTCAGATCGGAATATGCGATATAGTATTCGTGGCTCTTTTCCCAAAGTGTGCCATTTACTACAGATTTATTAGCGTCTTGATTATTCCTGAAAAATTCCAGAATATTTTCGGGAGGAGGTCCGTATTTATCTGAATTGCACTCATAACACTTCGGATTTCCCGGGAACATCACATCAAATGGAATACCTATTCGTTCAAAACGAGATACAAATATGCGTGTATCGTTTGTCATATCTCTAATAAAACAACCGCAAATTTTAAACACCTGATTCTATGGTGTCTTTATTAATTTCGCCGCAAAAACGTAATCATGCCAACCATAATCATATCCGGCCAGCCGGGTGCCGGCAGTTCGACGACTGCCAAGCTGTTGGCTAAAAAATTGGGACTGAAGCACTGGAGCGCAGGCGATTACCTGAAACAGTTCGGCAGCTCTGAAAAGGAAACAGAACGCGCAGTCGAAGCAATGAAGAGCGGACAAACGGCTGAAAAAGAGTTTCATGTCAGCTTGGACGAAAAGGTCGCCGAGATCGCGAAAGCCGGCAATGTTGTGATTGACGGAAAACTGGCGATACATTTCGCCAAGAAATACGCCGATTTCACAATATGGGTGAAGTGTCCGACCGCTGTCCGTGCAGAGCGTGTCGCACAACGCGATAAAGTTTCAATCACAGAAGCGGGAAAAGTTTTGATTGAAAAAGAATCGCTCGAACGCTCAAAATTCAAAGAGTTCTACGGATTCGATCCGTTCGACCAGGCGTCCAGAGCAGATCTAGTAATTGATACAAGTATTGCGCCGCCGGAAAAGATAGTCGAGAAAATCCTGGATACGTTGAAGAAAAATAAAATAATGAAGCGATGATATCAGGCCTGGATGTGCGGCCATGGTATGTGCAGTTCAAGTGCCGCCTGTTCTAAATCGTCCGGCCTTGCCGAAATCTTGAGACCGTTCATGACTTTCAGGACGTTGCGCTGAGATATCAGGTATGCTGTTGCGCATTGCCTTGCCTTCTTGATTCCCATATCCTTATACGATACAAGTAATTTGTGTTTCTTCGCGTAGCCTGTAACCTTGTAAACGGATACCGATAACTCGTCCGGCACAAGCTCATTTATCAATGCGCTGACAGCATGCGCCGTATAACCGAATTCGCCTTTCTTCTGGCGAAATGCCTTAAACATCCGTTTCGGCTGACGGTTTGGGTCATAGACATATTTCATTTTGGCGCGCCTGCATATTCCTTTGCGGTTAAGCTTTTATGCAGAAATGAAGGAAAAGGAAATAGTAAAATAACAGACGAAAACAGAATTTACTTTATCAGCTTCGCGGGGACTGCTCCTTGCCCGCGGTACCAGGGATGGGTGTGACCGCGATGCGCTTTGTATTTGCGATGTGTTGACCGCACCGCTACAAGCAATGCTGCGGCAATGGCTGCTATGAAAAGCAG
>Ga0315288_10011394_pt1 | contig 11192 bp, 13 predicted proteins | sample YL17G11_20_MG_FD_203454 | JGI IMG/M metagenome (GOLD analysis project Ga0315288, IMG submission 203454) | Sediment microbial communities from Yellowstone Lake, YNP, Wyoming, USA - YL17G11_20 | ecosystem: Environmental > Aquatic > Freshwater > Lake > Sediment | place: USA: Wyoming | collected... | reverse complement strand
ATTCTCCGCTGGACAACATCGTAGTAGAACTCGCTCGTGTTCGCAACCAGCGCGAAGAGCTGGCCGTACTGAGTCGGGTTCACGACGAGGTTGTATGGCGGAAATATGTTGTCAGCCGTTAGTAGGTCGATGCCGCCGTTTACGGCCGGAAGGATGTTCGTGGCGGTATCCCAATCAGCCGAGCTCGAGTAGTCGTTCCCGGCAGAGTCATAGAGCCCGTTGAGGCCACCTGACCCTTTCAGGATGAGCGTATCCTCAAGCAGTGAGACTCTGTAGCTCGCTGACTTCGCCGTGGCGATATCAAGCGGTGTTCCCGTTATGCGTGAGGCTTCGACGCTCCTGCGCGGAATCCTGAAACCTCTCGCGATGGCCGGTATATCCAGCGAGCCAACAGTGTTGTCGATGATGTCTTCGCTCAGGGTGACCTTCTCGCTGCGGAACAACTGAGCGGGGCCGACTTCAGCGATCTTGGTCCACTCGATTGTGAGTTTGCCTTCGCCCAATGGGCCGAAGGTTCGTGCAACGCGCCTGCCGATGAGCAGCTGGCGTGGAGGCCACTGTACGGCCTCATCGATGTACTTGTACTGTTGATCGGTTAAGGTAACCATTGCCAGTCAGCCTCCTTAGATGAGGCTCTCCACGATGATGTTGTCGGCGCTGGCGGTTGTGGTGACGCTTTCTTTCGCGAGGGCAACGATCATCCCTCCGGGTGGGAACGAACCTGCGGTTGCTCCGACGTGTCTTGTGCCGGCTTGCTCTGCGGCCGCGATGTCTGATGCGGCTTGAAGTTCACCGTCTGCAGCTGGGATGAGGGGCGCGTCCTTGGCGATTGTTTGGCCGGCGGCCAGTTTGGCGACCAAGATTGTTCCAGGTCCGTAGACAATGGGAGCCTTCTTGGCGGCTGTGTATGCGGTGTCGCGGGTTGCGGGTGAGGCGCTTGGGTGGGTGCCTTCGGCGTCCCAGCCGACCCAGCCTGATGGCTTGTCGGTGGCGGCCGCGACGACGACGACCTGTGTGACGGCGGTGCCTTTCTTGACGAGTCGGCCAGGCTTCACACCTGTGCCTTCAGCGGTGAGTTCTTCGATGACGGGGTTGCCTGCGATGACAACCTTACGTCCTGACGGAATAGTGAAGGGCATTACTTCTCACCTGGCTTCTTGCCAACGAGGTCACCGACTGTAACCTGCATTGGGTCGAACCCTGCGGATACGGATGGGATCAAGCGAGCCTTCGGGCCTGAGGGCAGAGAGTCGAACTTGCCCTGGACAGCTTCCAGGTCCACCTTGATTACATCGAGCGCTTCGTTTGGTAGTTTCTTGAGAGATTCGATGGCTGCCTTCACGCTCTTCGCGTCAAGCAAGCCTGTCTTGATGCGTCGGTCAACCACATCCTGCACTCGGCGCATGTGGTCAGCCTCTTCCTGCGCGACCTTCCAGGCCTTCACGGCTTCGTACTCAGCCTTGACGGCCTTCAGCTCCGCTTGGACAGCAACCACAGCGTCTGCCGTGGCAGCGGATGCAGCGGCGGCAGCGTCGGCGGCGGTAACGGGTGCGGCTGGCTTCGCTTTCAAGTCCTTGAGTTCAGCCTCGAGCGTCGTGTTCGTCTCAGTCAGCTCTTCGGCCTTTGCCTTCAGATCCTTGGCGTCAGTGTCGAGCTTCGTATTTGCATCTGTGAGTTCGGTATTCTTGTCTGTGAGTTCAGCGATCACTTTCTCATGTTCGCATTTGCTTTTTTCCATGGTCACACCTCCTGGTGGACCTACTATTTTTTCTCGGGTCTCTTGCCTGCTTTCGCGAGTAGAGCCCACATCTGTCTCGGTTCTCGGCCTTTGGGCCTCCAGCCGTGACTTTGAATTGAGCGCTGCGGCAATCGCTCGATAGAATCCGCATGGTTTCTGAGGGGTGAAGCCGCAGAGGCGGGGATCCCCGATGCAGGTTGATTTGACGCCCGCATTCGGAAACGCACCTTTGGGCACGAATGCAACATTATCCCATTCCCACTCGTCTAGGACGAATGTGTCGCCCTCATAGTGAGCTTCGGTCGGAGTCATTTTCGGGCTCACAGGACCCCAACGGCCCGAATGTATTTCTTCCCAGATCTCCGCCTTCGGGATCTCGTAGAGAACGCGTGTTGCGTGATTGCTCGTAAAGTCAACGGGGTGTCCGACGCCCTGCGTGGCATCGTGTCCTAGTTCGGGCGGGCCAAGCAGCGGCTTCTCGAGTAGGGTGCTGAGAGCTCTTGCCTTTCCAGCAGGATTGATTCGCACCTTTGTACTAGGGGGCTGCTCACAGGGGCCAGAGACATTCTCGTCTATGACTTCGATGAGCGTGTATTTCTTGCCATCCTGCTCGATGGCTTCTGCTTTGACGCAGTACCGTACACTCAAGTCAGCGAGGCTGGCGCGGGCATCTTCATGTTTGCTGAACCAGGCCTTTGCCTTGGATATCGTCCATCCCTTCTCTTTGGCGAAAAGGTAGCTCTGGATCGCCATCTTGTCTGATCCATGCGGCCGGCACATGATTGCCTTGATGCCTTGCGAATCGTTCAGGGTGACAGTTCTCGCGGTCCCATCCTGGCACCAGCCTGGTGCATGATGGCCGCTCCTAATGTAATTGTCAGTTTCTTCCCATGGCATCTCTACTTCACTCTCAGAAAAGAATCATTCAAGCCGACGGCCTGCAGGCGGAGTCTCTCTCTTTTTGCGGCGTGCGATAATGTCAAGCGGAATCTCAACGGGCTCGGTAGCTGTCTCCGTGGCCACCTCGGCAGGATCGAATTTGGTCGCTCGTCCGTCTCGTAGAAGCTCGTATGCCTTCGGTTTCTTGAAGAGACTTAGGCCCTCTCCGTATCCTTTGGTTGCGGCGTCAAGCAAAGCCAACCAATCTTCGGTTCGGATCTGGCGCCATCGGTGGATCACGCGCACCGGTAGGGGATCCTCTGGCTTCAACTGTAGGAATTGTCGAGTGAGCCGATCGTACCATTGCGCCTCAACGATGCGTTTGAGCCAGCGCTGATCATCTGTTACGGGGCCTTCCACGAAGCCCTCGAGCTCCTTTTCGGCGGTGGCGCGGTTGAGCTCTTTCTCGATGTTGAGCAGGAAACGGGGGACCTTGAATGAGCCGAGTATGCGTCGCTCGAGTTTGTCTGAGACGCCTAGCAGCTGACTGAGGTCTGGTTTGATGTCATGTACTTCGATATTCCAGAGGTCGTCTGTGATGACGTGCTTCCCTGGTCGCAGCTGCTCACGGTAGTCCTCCATGAGCTTATCGATGTCTGCGTCGTTGGTGATGCCTGCCTTCGCCGCCTTCTCGAGGTTGAGTTGATGCACTGCAATGCCTGCCCACAGAGTCGTGGCGGCTTCCATCAGGTCCTCACGCATTATCCGATCGTCAAGTACCGACTCAATCAGAACAGGTTCGATGTCGCTGCGTCCTTCCCAATCGTCGTCAATCTCGCTGCGAACGAGGAATAGAACCTCCTCGGGCTTGTAGAATGCGGGTTTTCCATTGTACTCGAAGCTGTTGAGCTTCCAGGCGTCCAGATCTTTTTCAGGCCTCAGGAGCGTGGACTTGAGCGAGTTCAGACGCACCGGTGAGTTTCCCAGAGCCCATGGAGCGTTTTTCTTCTGGAACTCGATCTCGAAACCAGCCTTACCCCAAATGGGAGCCTTCACCAAGCCCAGGCGCAGACGATTGTCTAGGTTGACGATGCCGTTGATCTTGTCAACGTACGCCTTCAGCTGTTCCTTCTTCTCTTCCGAGACCGTACCAGGGGTGACGTCTTCTATGACGGTCTCGAATCCTTCCTTCGTGGCCCAGAAGGCTCGTGTATCAATCGCGCCACGCACTAGGAAGTTGCGACAATACTCGCGGTAGTAATCGTCGAGTCCTCTCCACATGGAGTCGCTTCGACGCAGGAGCGTCATGGTCCTAGCGGCGGCACCGCGCACCGACAGGACTAGGTGCTTGCGACGGAAGGGATTGTGTACTTGTTTGCTCATTTCATTCTACCTCTATGTGGGCGGCTGTCTGGGATCAAACCATAACGTGTGGGAACGCTTCAGCTGAGGATACAATGTGCCTTTCACGGCCGCGTAGACGCCGAGGGCGCCAGAGGAAACGTAATCGTCGTGCATCCCTTTCCTGTTAGGCGCCTCAAGCTTCAGGAGATTGCCCACGAAGTGACGCTCCACGTCCAAGTGCTCTTCGATGAAACGGTTTCGACATCGCGTCCTGATGGCGGTTTCGCCTTCACTAAATGCGATGTATCGGACACGCTGATGTCTGAGTTCGCGCTCGTAGATCGTGTAGAGCTCATTGTTCGATTGGGAAGTTCCCTGGAAGCCTTCGACCCTAGTCTTTCCGCGCTTTCTTAGCATGTCGGCGAGTACGAGGCCAGGCCCTCTCAGGTCCACCATGTTGAGGCGAGTGTTGTAGCCGTCGGTGAACGCTGCGATATCGTCTGCTTGATCTTCATAGTCTGTGCCGTCGAGTTCGAGCCAGTCAATGATTATCATTTCGGCGCCGCTGCGCTCGTACATGGTGCAGATGGTTCGGTCGACAAGTTTGGCGACGTCGGTGCCTGCGAAGCGTGCGTTCCCTAGTTGGGGTGCGTACTTCTTGGCTAGGAGGTCAAGAGCCTCTTTCTCAATGAGTCGGTTGCGCACCTGGATCCAATGGCAGCCGTACTGAGTTCTGTATTCATCGCTATCCTCGCCCAGACGTTGTTTCTCCATCTCCACCCAATCGCGGTAGCTCCGCCTGAATTGGCCAGCCGTCTTGTCGTCGATTAGGAAGGGATATCGCAGCTCCCGGCTGTGCTGGTGGAAATAGTTGTTCTCCACCTCGAGGCTTGGGGTCCCGGCGAGAACCTGTGTACATGCCAATTCCTCACCGGCCGCCATGGGGAAGATTATGGTCTTCATGGTGGTCTCATCCATCTCCTCCACCTGCTCAAGCAACATTAGATGGAAGCCGGCACCCTTCTCGTGGGCTGATGGGTCGGCGCTGATGGCTCTGATCTGGCATTCCGCGCCTGACGAGTCGCGCAGGATATAGTCAGGCGTCTTGCGCCCGTCACCCAGAATCTTGTGGACCCCGAGCGTCAAGTTCATCCAAGGTTCAAGTTGCTCCAAGCGCTCCTGCAAGCGCATCTTCGTGACCATGATTGACTGTTCGTTTCGAGCGGGATTCACGATTCCAATCAAGAAATTCTGGCAGAGCCTATGGATCCAGTAGAGGCCCAGGGTGATGCCAGTCTGGACGAGCATCTCTGTCTTGCCGAAGCGCCTGCACCAGAGCATGTCGACCTCATGGTTGCCGCCGGCCAATGCGCATCTTGCTATCTCCGTAGATACCAGGAGTTGCGGTTCCACAAGAGGCCTGTCGACTTGCGCTTCAACCATTCGGCGCAGGGCTACGACTTCATACAGGGCGTCCTTCAGAGAAACCTTGATCGATGATGCCTTCGGTTCTTGCAAGCCCTTCATTGTTCCTCAACTCGTCCACGCCACGCTTCAGCTGCTCTTCAAAGGGAATGCGTTCGATCTGTATGCCTCGGCCACTCGCGGTCTCGATCATCATGATGCGTTCCAGAACTTTGGGGGTGAAGTATCCCAGCATCTGCGCACGCTCATGTACAATACCGCGTAATTCACGAAGTAGCAGCGTCTTGATACCCCGGTCGTCAAGCTTGACCGGCCCTTTCTTCGTCTCTATCTCTTGTGGCGAACGCGAATAGAGCCCCCAAGCCTCCCGCCAAAGCTCCTCGAGCTCCGCGAAAGCCTTGTTCAAGCTATAGAGTTCCGAGGCTTGCTTGCTGGCCAGCAAGTCTACGCGGATGGCTTGCAGGTCACGTTCAAGAGTTGCCTGAGAAAGCTCCGCACCTTGCTTGTGGAAGCCCTCGAGGATCTGTCTGTGACTGTAACCCCGTAGAGCGAGGCGGAAAACCTGTTCTCGGCGTGCCGCTATGACGGCTGCAGAACTCTTGTCTCCTCTAACCATTTGCCCTCACAAACCCTCACAAACCGCTCTATTCGGCAACCTGTAGCACCTGCTGGGGGAGCGGATAGTTGCTTATGATGAGGTTCCTGTAGGTTCCTCGTTCTCCACCGATGACTTGCTCTACGGCGAGGCTTGAGTCTAAGGCGCCCTTGACTTGGCCAGGGTAGAGTTCTCTAACCTCCGGATGGTCGCCCACAGTCATGAGCCACTTGCCCTTAGCGTTCTGCAAGAGCTCTGCGAGTGCCTTGTGGTCATCCAGGGTGAACTTGCCGACGCGGTACTGTTCCGTGTCGAGGTACGGCGGATCCAGAAAAAGGAAGGTGGTCGGTGCGTCCCTGTTCTCTATGCAGCGGCGAAAGTCCAAGTGGTCGATCTCAACACTTTTCAGCCGCTCATGGATTGGCTGGATCTGCTCTAACGCGTTCTGCAGAACCAGTGGGCCGTTCCTAGGCTCAGCTCGAGTGAAAGCCCATCCTTTCCCTGCTTGAGCGCCGAAGCTGCAGCGGAGCACATACCAGAATCTGAGAGCTCTCTCCACAGGATCCTGAGTAGAGGATTCGCCGCTGGTGAACTCCTGCTGCCAACGTTCGAAGAGCTCTCGACTGTAAAGGAGCATGTCAGCCCGTTTCAGGAAGCCATCTGGGTTGTCTCTGATAGTCTCGAAGAGGTTGACCAACTCACCATCTAGGTCGTTCAGGACTTCGATTTCGCTCCGCGGCTTGTTCAGCAGGAGCGAAGCGCCTCCCCCGAAGACTTCCACGAAAGCGGTGTGCTGGGGCATCATGCTGACGAGTTGGGGCACCAGTTTCTGTTTGCCACCAAGATAAGGGACTAGGGATAGTCGGGGACTCTTCTGCCCTGATGCTGAATCATTCAGGTTTGGCAGTTCGGCGTCCGCAATGAGTTTGTCAATTTCGGCTTGATCGAAGCCTGTCAAGTTTATCTCCGGTGAAGCCTGTAGTTCGCTGAGGATGCTGGCCAGCTTGTCCTCGTCCCAGTCGCCGCTGATCTTGTTGAGAGCGAGGTTGAGCGCTTTCATCTCGCGCCCCGTGACGTCTATGCGCACGATAGGGACCCTGGCAAGCCCCAGTTCGAGTGCATCCTCGAGGCGCTGGTGGCCACCAATCATGAGATTGTCGCGACGTCTGACGATGAATGGGTCGACGATGCCGAAACGTCTCATGCTGTTCTTGAGCTTCTCATGCTCCTCAGCAGACATGACGCGAGGGTTGCCCTTCCAAGGCTTCAACGTGTGTGGATCCACATACTCTATGCTGAGATGACGCAGTGGTTTTTTTTTCATGCGCTGACCCACTTAGCAAGCAGAATTGCGAAGACAACCAATGCCACCGTCGCCGTGAAGATGAGGGCAAGGGCTGGCCACGGATTCGGGGGCTCATTCACCGACTCCGTTGTGGTGGATTCCGTTTGGCTCGTCAGGGATGATGTCGTGGTTGTGGTCTGTGTCTGAGTTTGCGTCATGACTATGAACGAGGTCTCACTGACTTGATGATCCCAAGTCACCGTGACCGTATAGTTACCGTCAGGTGCATCTTGTGGAAGGACCACGACGAACACTCCACCCGGCGCAGCTAACTCGGTGAAGTAGAGGTTGTGCAGGTCCGGCTTGTCCACGTATAGCCACAGGGTATCATTTTCAAGGCCTGCCGAAGTAACGGTGATCCGAACCGAGTCACCAGGACTGTAGGACGCCCGGTCGGTCGTGACTATGACTTGTGGAACTGTCTGCATGAGCGCAAGCATGACGACTAAGAGAATTGGGTGCATGATGCTATCACCAAACCCGCTAGAGCCACCGCCCCAGCTACGATCCCGGCTGTTGCGATTGTAAGCCCGATTGCCCCACCTAGAATTGCCCCGTAAAATGCGGAGATAATCACTAGCGCTGAGACCGTGACGGCTGACGCAACTAGATCCTTATGAGCCTCAACCCTCTGGGCGAAGGCAGCCTGAATGTAGAGCTGCTTCTGATTCAGGCAGGAAGAGCAGATGCGAACTGTCATAGTCTTCCGCGTTCTTGCGTCGATGACGGAGATGTTTCGCATGTCTCCTGTCAGGTGCATGACCTGGCAGAGGGAGCAGACCTCATAACTCACTAGGCCCCACGCTCCTCGCGCGGTCGAATCTCGACGGCCCGTTGAATCACAAGCCCAACCGAGAGATAGGCGAGGATAGCTAGGACTGCGCTAGCCAAGGTAACGGCGCCGAGCGCTATCCAAACTACTCGATAGACGGGAAGACTTGACAGTTCGTTCACTTTGAGATCCCAAAGCTGCAAAACTAATGAGTAAGCGCCGCTGGTCAGTGCCATCAAGAAGCAAAGCAGGAACCGCTTCTCCGCCCGTTCCAAGTTCTTCAGCGAAGCGAAACGGTCGTGTGGTGAGAGTCTATCTTGCGAATATGCAATCCTGGCGAGGACAAGCATTCGTCTCTGCAGCAAATGCTGGACTAGAGTTCTCTTACTCAACCTTCTTCAACCACTCGTAGGATCGTAAGGCGTTCAGTCGACCGGCGCCGGTGCTCCATCGAGCATCCGAGCGTTGCGAGAATGCATCTCTCAGCTTCCGCGCAAGTCGTGTCTTCAAGGATTCAGATTCAACCGGACGCGCGAGCAACGTTGCTTTCGCTGGATCACATGCTTTCATGAGTGCTTCTTTCAGTTGAAGCGCGTTCGCGTTGGGGTAGGCTTGCTTCAAGAGCGCGAGTGCGCCTGTCACGTGTGGGGCAGCGAAACTCGTGCATTCGAACTCCATGTAGTTGCCTTGTCTCAGCGGCAGCGGTACGGCTGCGATTATCCGTGTTCCAGGAGCGACAAGATCCGGTTTGATTCGTCCATCCGAGGTCGGACCTCGTGAACTGTCCCACGCGACATAGTCTCGCTGGTTAGATTTTCCAACCGTGATAGCGCGTTCCGCAGCGCCAGGGGTCCCGATTGTCTGAAAGCGCGGTCCCTTGTTTCCTGCCGCGACAACTACCGCGACTCCATTCTCCGCCAGGTAGTTGACTTCAGCAGAGATTGGATCGGTCCCGTCTGAGGATCCCTCCACGGCCATAGAGATATTGACGATATCGACGTTCATTTGTCGGAGTCGTTCGCAACAGTCGATCATGTGCTCCATGCCGCAGAACTTGGTCGACATCGCCTTGGCGACTATCATGTCTGCGCGAGGCGCGATTCTAGTGACGAGCCATGTGATGCCGGTTTCATGTCCGATTTGATCGCTGACATCTGGGCCGACGACGCTGAAGGCGTTCAGCGAATTGTTCCGAAAGTCAGGATGCGAAAAGTCGATTCCGGAGCCTATGATCCCAACTCTAACGCGCTCGCCCGTTAGTCCGAGTTGCCAAAGGGAAGGAACGCGAATCTGATCTATCGACCACATGGTCTCCAACTTGTGCAGGTTCGTCGTTCCAGACTGAGTTCACTACGTCGATTCCATCAAGCGTGATGAGTTGGCTTGCAGAGACTTCCAAGTACACGTAGTCGAGATGTGGAAAACTTCTGAGCAGCTTCGATGATCCGATGGCCTTGAGGACTTTCGGTATGTCGTGGGTGCTAACCCACGCTCGGACTTGACGCTCGTCAAGTTGCTTCGGCGTGAGGCTCGCAATCTCTAGCCTGAAAGAGTCAGGCTTGAGCTTTTGGAACGGGAACGCGCCGAGTTGTCTTGCCAGTTCAGCGCCCATTTCTGGCCCTCCAGGCACAGTAGATTGCGAAGAGTACCAGAATCGCCAGAGCAACGATTGCTAGAATTGCTACAATGTCGAGGATTTCATCTGCTGGCCAAATGCGTGTCACAACGGCGCCAGCCACGCAGAGCAGTATCAGTAGCATTGAGAGATAGTAGCCCAGAGCGAAGCTCGGCCGGTTAAGTTGGTTCAATGATCCATCTCTCTCGGAGTTTCTTCAATGCTGCTTCGGCTTCGGGTGAACGCGTTTTCGGCTTCGCCTCCGGCTTGGGTTCGATTTTGATTTGAGGTTTCGCCGGTGCTGTGTCGGGGGCTCGAGGCGCTTCAGCACGAGATTGTTGTTCACCCATCTTGTCAGTCGATTGCGGTAGCTCGGCCACCATTTGCTCAGGCATTCTAAGAGTTTCATCAGGTTTCTTCACCTTGAGTTGCGGAATCTTGATTGTGTCCGGTATGATTTCTCGCGCGATCTCATCTTTGACCAGGTTATCGTAGACTGTGCAGCGGTGCGCGTACCACATCATGCAGACCCAGAAGACGAGCACGATCCAGTACCAGTTTGGAATCCAGATTTTGACTCCTGAACGCCACGGGTCTAGTAGCCAGGACCCGCCGAGCGCCCAGTTCGTCCAGGCTGTGTCAGTGAGTCGGAAGTCTGGGTAGAACCAGAAGAAGGCGAAGTCCTCGACAAGCCAACTGAACGGATAGTTGCCAGCGAATGTGAACAGGAAATAGCGCTTGCCATGCTTGAACATGCTGCGGCCTTTGATGAGACTGAACCCGCCGGTGATGCAGGCGAATAGTACCGCCATCGCGAGCGAGTAAGTCGAGAAGTGGCCGAGGATCCACCAGACTTGCGTTGCCTCGTAGCGAGGCGTTTCGATCGCCCAGCCTTCAATCCACCCGTAGGTTACTCCGGCGACAAGCGTGGTCAGGATCATCGCCGTTTGCTCAAGGTCGGATTCGATGATTTTATGGGCGGCGTCTCGGCCTGCGCTGGCTACCTGTAACAGTAAGCCTGGTCGGGCTTGATGCAATGTTCTCATTTTCCTCCTTCAACGGGCACGCACAGTTCGCACAAAACTTGTCACCTTCAGCGACCGGCGTGTCACATTCTGGGCACTTGGGCGATTCCGGTTCCGCTTCTACCTTCGGAACTGGCGCCGGCGATGGTGCTGGCTTCGCTTCCAGGACATCAGGGAATATCTTGTCAGCAACATCTACGGCGGCCTCGATGTATCGCGTCTTGAGGTCCTTCTTCTCAGTCTTCAGCGCCTTCTCTTGATCCTCGATTCGACTCAGATCCGCTCGATACGAGCGCCTCAGCTCAATGAGTTCGCGCAGTTCTCCGTTTCCATTCTCTGCAGTCGTGCAGATTCACCTCCGTCAGGATCAGAATCATGCGGGAGCGCCGCGCCCCGGTTCTATGCGTCTCGCCTTCGGGTGCTCTAACAAATCAATTCAGTATCGAAACTCGGG
>Ga0315288_10011393_pt1 | contig 11193 bp, 9 predicted proteins | sample YL17G11_20_MG_FD_203454 | JGI IMG/M metagenome (GOLD analysis project Ga0315288, IMG submission 203454) | Sediment microbial communities from Yellowstone Lake, YNP, Wyoming, USA - YL17G11_20 | ecosystem: Environmental > Aquatic > Freshwater > Lake > Sediment | place: USA: Wyoming | collected... | reverse complement strand
CATGATCGGCAAGGATAGCTGTAACGATGCCCTTGTTGCCATGGCGCCCAACAACCTTGTCGCCAACCTCGGCAGGGTTTTCCGACTTGATGTAGACCGTTACATCCTTGCCATGCTTGACGACTCGAGACACTGTCCCGGTGTAGTCCTTCTCCCAAGAGATTGGGTAGGCACGCATGGGCTTGGCTGCCTTACGCGAGAACAAAGCCAGCTGCTTTTGCTCTGGGGTTAGCTCTTCTTTCTTGAGCTGCCCGATGAGCACATCACCCGGCTCAATCAATGTTCCTGGCTTGACAACTCCATCCTCGTCCAACTTATCGGCTTGGATCTTCGTTATCTGACCAGCTGTCTCTGCCAAAAACTTCTTCTTGTTCAAGGTGACATTGTCTTCGTGCCGAATACTTTCCCGGTGGAGATGCTCAGAGGTCAGCTTCTTAGAAGCCGACTCCGAGATGACCACGCCATCCTCAAAGTTCAATCCCTTGTAAGGCATGTATGCAGTTCGAAGGTTCGTCCCAAGGGCAAGGACCCCACCCTTGGTAAAAGAGGAGTCGGCCACCGTCTGGCCTGCAGTAATCTTATCTCCAACTTTTACAAGCGTGTGGCTGTTGATGACTGAGCGGTTGTCGTTCAACGGGAAATCGTTGTAGAGCTGAACCTCATGGACCTTGCCACGTAGATCCTTGACCTTAATTCCATCCTTGGTCACGGCAACCACAGTTCCGCCGACCTTGGACTTGTGTGAACTAAAGCGGCCAACCGCGTCTTCGAAAGTTCCGCCAGTCTCACCTGCAGTTTGAACAAGCGGTCTTTCCCGATGGATCAGAGGCACCGCTTGTTCAAGCTGGCGCGCAGCTACCATCGTTCGATTGCCTTGGTCGTTCTGTAGAAAAGGAATGAGGTTGGTGCCGACATCAAACATGCCTTTGGCAGATGGCAGGATGTATCTCACATCCTTTGCGTTCGCCATGGTGATGTCTCCATTGGTATCGGTGATCTTGATCTCCTTGCCCACAGGCACAAACTTGCCGCCTCGACGTTCGTACTGGTCGGGAAAGGCAAGGTTGCTGCGCAGAGCTTGGGCTGGGTCAATGAGCACCTTCTTGCCTGTCTTGACGTCGTAGACCGGGATGCGGATTTCCTTGCCAACCTTCTGGGCATTGGCGGATAGCTGCAATACAGCACCGATGCGCTCACTCTCAGGCGTCTTGATGGGATCAAGGAACCCGAGATGGCTGGGATTGATTGACTGAGCCTCGAGCGTCAGCTTTCTGGGGCTATCGATGCCATGCTGACCCAACAGTGTGGTCTTTCTTGCACCATCAATGAACCCAATAGGATTCCGATGGTCAGGCCTCTCAGCCAGGCTCGAGCTGGTGAAGAACTGCTTGAGCGGCCGCCCGAAGATGTCCGGGCCGACAATGTCGGTAACCTTGTCCCGGCGGTCGATGTTGTTGGACATGCGGCGCACGATGTCCCGGCGCGCGTCCTTGGCCAGGCGTTCCTGGATCAGGTCTTCGGCTGACCACAACTCCTTGAACTCAAGGGAGTCACGGTCGTCAGGTTCTACCTCCCGACGCGCAACCTTGAGCAGTTTGTCAGCACCAGCCAACAGAGAAAATCCGTCCACCTTTTTGAAGGGCTGGCCGAGGGTGGTCTTCGTAGACTCAGGGCGGAGCTCGGTCTTCTCGAACTCCTGAGCGATAGTGTTCCGAGCCTCGTTTGGGTCTGATGTCGGGCGCCCGGTGATGGTCTTGTGCATCTGCCGAACTGCTTGATCCGAGTTGGCCTTCTGGTTAGCCTCAAAGATCTCCTTGCCCCAGGACTTCTTGATCTCGTCGTCCGAGACACCCATCGTCTTCAGCACAGGGTAAAGCGGAATGTTTGCTGTCCCATACTTCAGCTTCATCATGCGGCTAGCTGGATCAAAATCCATGTTGAAGCCGCGGCCCTTGGCCAGGTTCCACTGAGCAGACAGGTCGCCGTTGTCCTTGATGCGCGTGTAGACGCCCGACTTCAAACGGAACTGGTTCGAAACCTGCCACTCGTTGCCGTCAACGATATGCGTGTAGCGACGGGTCACCTTTGGTAGCTGGGCTACCGTCACGGTGCGCGAGTCGATGACCTTGCCGTTCTCATTGTGAAGTTCGAGCTGTGCCTTCACGGGCACTGCCCAGGTACGGTTCTTCAGACGAGCATCCTGCTGCCCATGGATGTCGTCTGTGTCCTTGTCATCTTCAACCCAAACCTTCTTCGCAACGAGGGTGTTCTTTGTACCCTTCAGCGGGAAGTAGTCCTTGACGGTCTGGGCAGTGCGGTCCTTGAGGGAATCGAACGCCTCCTCAGGGGAGAAGTACGCCATCTTGAATCCTCCAACGATTCTTCATCAGCGGTGCGAGCCGCCTCGAATCATCTGGACCCCATTATGTATCAGAGTTGGGTGTCGGCAAATAGCTTTCGTTTTCTGGCATAAGACTATTGGAGGCCCATCGTTAACATTCAACCTAAGGGAGGCAACATGGACGAGACCATCGGGACAACGATGGAGACTTTTGAGATGGACATTGGGTCCCTCACAGATGGGGGGTGTTTCGAAGACTCCTCATCTGTGGGGGAGGACTTCAGCGGAGGAGGGAATGACCCGGGTCTTTCCACAGACATCGTCTGACCCGGTTCCTCCTTTTAATGTTCCTCAGCGGGTTCCTGGCAAGGCTCGCCGAGGAACTACCCAACCTGCAACAGCAGCATCATTGGCGCGGACGGCGACGCGGGGTGGCGAAGAGTTGGCCTGCGAGGAATGCGAGCAAGCCATCATGTCTTCGGCACCCGATGTCATCCGGATCCGAATCGGCAACACTCGGTTCTCAAAGCGGGGCACCGTCTTTGAAGTTTGGCCGAAAGAGCCGATTCACTTTCTCCACCGTTCGTGCGCGAACAAGGCTTCGTCAATTCCGGTAATCAAGACGAGGGAGAAGTGTCCGTTCTGCGGACAACAATTCTTCGGGCCGGACAGTGACGAACCCTACGAGACGGTACTCGAGTTCGCCGTGGGACAAATGACCTTCGTCCCTGGCGAGCCTGAGCCGTACTTCACAGGAGATGAGTCATGGCTAGTCCATTGGTCGTGCGCGAACAGCTACACGGCTCTGCGCATGGACTGAGGGCTCCAGCCAAAGCTCAGCCTGTTCGTGCATGCAGCTGCGGCACGGTAGTCACGGACAACTACCATATCCGGGATGGTCAGATTGTCTGTGATGGTTGTTTTCAGAGTGTGATGGACCAGGCGGTCCAGCGGCGGGTCTTATCTGAACAGAACGGGCTGCTGAAGAAGGTCTGCCCGGCCTGTCGGAGAAGGATTTGCCGGGAAGGATAAGGGAGATGGGCCTCCCCTTCCTTTTAGCCTGTAACAGGTTGACAACAACGTCCGTTGTGTCTCACGAAACGCCATTTGGTGAAACTCAAACTGCTTGAGCCTCTGGTCCACGGCGGGCTGGCTTCTGCTTCGGCTGAGCTGTGGCTGCAGAAGACTGGTGAGCACCAGTTCGCTGACTCAGCATCTGCAACACGACTGCATGAAGCTGCGGGTTCCCCTTCTGCAGCTGAGCCAGGTACGGCATCTTCTCCTGGTCTGACATTTGGTCGAGGAACGCAACGATCTTCTGCGCGATGCCCATCAGATCCATCGAGTGCATCTCGTCAGGACCAGGACCTTGTTGTTCAGCATTCAACGGAGACTGCGCGCCAGGCAGAGGTGCCCCGGCAGGACCAGGCATGGGAGCTCCGCCCATCTCCGGGGGAGCACCTGGAGGTGCGCCACCAGCCTCGGCAGGTCCTGGAGGGAGGGCCAGTTGCTGCTGTCCGGGCATCGGCTGACCTGGTCCTGCCGGTTGCATAGGCGGCTGCGCTGACTCCATCATCTTCTGACCACGCATCTGGTACTTCTGCATGATGAGGCTCGACTCGCCCTGGATCACGGCCTGCGAGATGGATCCCTGACGCTGAGTCTCGAGCACCTGCTTGTGTTCATCGGCGATACGATCAGCCTCGTCATCCGAGTTCCAATCGATCTCCTCAAGCAATGTACGGTCACTGAGCTTGCCAGCCTGGTTGAGCTGCAGGTTGAACGCGCTGCGCTGCAGGTCATCCGCCATCTTGAACTTGCGGAAGTGGCTGTTAATCGGCTGCCAGCCCATGTAGGCACCAACGTTGGGCATGATGAAGTGGTCCACCAGCTTGTGGTGGTTGCTACGATCCTCCACGAAGTGGTTCTCGAGCATACGCATCGAGACGTTCGAACCGGAGTAGCTCAAGCCACCCCACACGAACTCGACCGGCACACCCATGCCAGCAACGATGTGCTCGGACCACACCCGGTACTCCTGGGCAAGCATCAACGCACGACCGTCGCCACCCAAGGTCTGTTGCCCGATGGGCAGCGGCATGATCGGGATGTAGTTGTTGTCCAGGCGCCAGCGGAGCAGCTCTTTCTCCACGCGGCCGCGCCAGCTGGCCAGGTTGACCGTCTGGTACGGGTCGGCACTGGCCGATGCTGCTTGCGGGAACAGGATGCGCATCGGAACGATGTGCTCGATGGCGATGGTCTCCTGTGCCTTGCGGAGCACCTGCAGATAGAAGGTGTCCTTCAACACCGGGAGGATCATCGGCAGACCCCAGCCCCTATCCTTCTGGGCAATGGTCGGCCGGCGCATGTGGAAGAAGTTATCCTTGCTGAACTTCAAGTTCTTGTTGTTGCGCAGTGTGTCGATGAAGATCTGCGGGCAGCGCTCAATGACGTGGCGTTTGCCCATGCGGATGTCGTTCTGGTCCGTTGGCGGGATGGTGTAGTAGTAATCGCTGTCGCCAGTCGCGTCGCTGTGCTGAACGGTGACGTACTCGGGGTTCCACCGGACGAGCCGAATCTCTCGAGCCGAGCGGATGTAGTAGTCATACGCCTCAAACACACCATGGTTCCCGCACTTTGAGCACTCACCGACAAACTCAAAGTTCTGGAAGCTGTACTTCTGTTTGTCTACCCGAATGGGGTAGTTGCACTTCTTGCACTTCAAGTGCTTCCGGAACGGGTAGAAGATCGAGATGAAGCAGTTGCCGTAGGTGTAGTAATCCAGACCGCACTCAACCAGGAACTTCTTGAACTGCAGAATATTGTCAAAGAAGAAGCTCCACTTGTCGTGCAGGCTCTTGTTCCTGGTGTCAAAGATGAGGTCGGTGACTGGGTACTCAGCCATCTTGTAGACAACCGCATTGATGAGCGGGTTCGTCAGGAAGTAGTACCTGCACCACTTCAGCAGCGCCTTGAAGCTGCTGGGCAGATACATGTGAGCGATGTCGAAGAATGGGGACGGGTAACGGATTGCCCCCAACGATTGATTGTAGGGATTGCGCCCGGAGAACCGAGCGAATCTTCCCGCGCCACCGGGGCCTACCTGGAAGGATTCAAGACTCATGCAGGCGTCCCGTAGTATTTTTGGATGTTGGCCAGCTGAGCTGCAGCTTCAGTTGGAGAAGGCGCTCTGATGGCTTGACTAACGGTAGCACCACCACGTAGTCGGTCAAGCACACGTCCTGCCTTTCCACCAAGATGTGACCCAAGAATAGTAGAACCAATCCCCGTAACAGCTCCCAGGCCACCAGTAAGAACCATTGCACCAGTTCCAGCTATGTCGCTCATTGCACGCTGAAGAGTACCACCCTCACCCGTAGGGGTAGGCCTTTCACTCTTTGTGTATGAGGGGATAGTTGCCAACGGGAAGCCCATAACCATTCCCTTTTCGCCAACCGGCAGGTACTTGGTAATGTTGCCCTTACCCGTCCACCCTCGGCGCGACAGCTCCTCGGCGGTGGCCCGTAGTCTACCTACACCTTGAGCTCCGCTACCTGTGAGAGCGCTGCCTTCGCCAACAAGAGGACGCGGGGCACCCATGTGCTCAGTAAGATGCTTACCAGCACGGAATGGTTCCGAAAACCTTCCCCAAATACCAGTAGGTTTTCCTCGAGCAGCGATCTCTGCTGTCCGCTCTGCGGTCTGCCATCCTCGAGGTGCCATTGTCTTCCAACCAGCGGCCAGGCCTTCTACTGGATGGCGTAGCCTGCCCATGAGCGATGTCATGGACTCCGTCCCCTTTGCTGCAGTAGCAGAGCCACGCCCAAAGAACTTGGCCAAGGAATCGAACACGCCGGCTTCCTTGTCCATCGTTTCCAGCTCAGAGGCGAACGCCTCCATCATCTGAGGTGTCAGTGTGAGACCCACGACTTTAACTCCTCGAGCTGGCTGACAAGCTGCTCGCGACGAAGATTCAGGTACTTGTAGGCGACCACCAGCTTTGCTGCCTGGACGTCGTCTGCCGACTCGTCGTTGATGTCGTACTCCTTTTTGTCCTTCAGTTCATCGAACCGCTTGCGGGCGCCAGCTGGATCGCGTTTCACGAAGCGTTCGATGTGATGACCCACATCGTCAGGTACCCACGGAGCAGGCTTGCCATTCAGATTGTGCTGATCCATGTATCGACCAACACAGAAGTCGCATCGACCATCGGATAGGTCGTCATCATCTACATTACCGCAGTCGAGACAGACATACTGCGGGTCGGACAGATGGACCTGAGCAAACTCGAGTGGCGGCGGCAGATACATAATGCCCTGGTCGATGGCACAGGCCGACACATACTTCGAAATCTCGTCACCGTACTCTTCACGACGCAGCTGGGACACCATATCGATGCCAGCCAAGAGCTGCGCCACGGTACACCGCTGCATCATGGCGAAATCGGGAAGGTTGTTGTTCAAGGACTGAATGACCTTCTCGAAGATGGGCCACTCATGCCAGAAGCTGATAGAGGTGAAGATGGCACGGACGGCCTGAAGCTTGTTCCAGTTGTGGTCACTGATGGAAGTTGCTTTGAAGGTCGCGAGGATCTCGCGCTTCAAGGTCTCAGCCTCCCAGTAGATCCACTGATGGCCAAACTTCTCCATCAGGACCATCGTTGCCGCTGCAGGGTGCATGTCGTGCCAGGCGAAGAAGCGAATGATCGGCTCTTCGGAGGCGCGCACCGCTGGTGACACACGGCTCGGGTCGAGGCCCCACTTCTCCAGGCTGCTCACCGGATGGGACCTTCGGATTTGCCCTTGGCGTTCATGTCAGCAGCCAGACGGGCGATCACCTTCTTCTGTGGCGCTGGCATCGAGTTGAAGATCCCAACTGGGTCCTTCATGAACTCGTTGGCGAAGCACGGGGTGAAGATTCGCTGGACACCAGAAAGATGATTGGTGGCCAAGTTCATCAACTCGGCATCGGTCAGGCGATCCACACCGTCTTCCCAAACCACCTCAGCTGTCTTGTCCATCCCGAAGGTGGACTCCCACGGATTGGGGACATCCTTGCCCCACCATTGATCGATGCCGGTCTCGATGTCGTACCGGCGCAGGCACTCGGAGTACATCTCCGGGCCAATGGATGCGCGCTTCTCGAACAGCTCATCCAAAAACCCATCGTTGCCCGCAGCGATCTTGCGGATCTCGAGGTTGGCTTGGAGGTGCCCAGGATTGGCAAACGTGGTGGCACCAGCTTCCTTGATCTTCTCGTCAAGCGGATAGCCAACAACCTCGGCCTTTGCCGCGAGCTTTACCGCACACGCCCGGCGGATGTCCGGACGTAGACGGACGCCCTCTTGCTGCATATAGTTCTCAGCTTGCTTCACGCGATCCCACGAATCGATAGGGAACTTGCACTCTCCTGTCTGCTTGTCGACCCACATGTAGTCGTTGTTGGAAAGTGGGGCGGCTGTTTTGACGCGTGTCAATGGCTTCTGGCCGGTGATGTCCACAACGTTCGACACGGAGGACTCCTTCTTCTTTTCGGGATCTGAAAGACCAAGGATCTCTGTGGTCTTGTCGCCGATCTGCTTGCCACCTCTCATCATCTTGTGACCAAGACGATGACCAACAGCAAGACCAGCACCACCAACCACTGTTGCACCACCAATGAGCTTCGCCAGTTGCACGGGGTCTCGGGTAGCTCTTCTAACTCCTTCAGCGCCTGATGCGCCTGCCTTTCCAGCGATTTCCCCAATAGCCCTCATGGTAGCTTCGCTCTTGGGAATGTCCTGCAGTGTTCGCTGGGTGGCTTCGCTCATGCCCTTGCCAATGTGCTGACCGAGGGCTTCAAGCTTTTTGCCGGGGTATGATCGAACGGCTCGAACGGCCTTCAGGAAGGTTGGTAGGTTCTTTTCTGCCCAAGGACCGGCTATCTTCATCAGCTCTTCCGGGGGCAGCAAGTTGTACTGCATACACGCGTCAAGAAGATTCACCGCAGCTGTCTTCTGGGCTTCAGCTGGGAGCTTGTCGCCATGCTCCATGAAATAGACCACCGACATAGCGGTGTTTCCTGCATCCTGGCAGGCGTACTTCCGCATAATGTCAGAGCCATCCACCATCACAAGCGCGAAGTTCTCGTTGGATAGCTGGTTGTAGGGCTGATAGCCTGCTGTCTTAATGACATCGGGCAGATCTGAAACATCGGGGACTCGTGCCTTTAGAGTCGCACCTTTGTCATCGTCCCTGTCCAAGATGATGCCGCTGTAGTTGCTCATGACTCTTCTCCTGGGTCTACAGGCTAGTACCCCACTCTACAGTGAGTCAAGGCCTGAAATTTACCCCGTACGACCGGTATAAGCGTTTTGTAACCCTTGACCAAGGAGGTTAGCCGTATGTCGTACGAAATTGATCGAGCACTGGAGTTGTGTTTCAACGGGCACTCCGACCGAGACTGTGACAGCTGCCCTGCTCATCCTTCAAATGGGGGCAGCTGTTGCTTTGCTGACCCCCAGAAGTATGACCCAGGGGATAGGGAGTGCCAATACACCTGCATTCACAGAAAGGATTGTTGCGAACTGTGCAGCGAGTTCTCCCCTCCGAGACCCGTTTGGCGTCCATCGGTCAACACGGGGGCAACCGTTCATGCAAGTCGAACGGCGACTACACGACCGTCGTCTGATAATCGGATCGGTGTGGGTCACACCAGTCCGACCGAGCGTGGTCGAGAGCGCTTCTTCAAAGACGTTGTGTGGGGTGCTGGTGAAGGATTGTTCAAGGCCGGCTTGGACTTCTTTCGCAGCCACAAATTGCGTTGACATGAGTATGTACACATGCCATGTGTACAGCACCATTTCACGCCCGAGGAAACTGTATGGAGTTCACCATCAAGGACCCTGACAAGGGGTACGTGGGGACGTCTCTACTGCTCCCCAAGAAGTACATCAACGAGCAAGCACTGAAGGCCAGCCTAACCTTCATCTTGAAGGAACGGGAAAAGATCTTTGATACCAACACGCAGGAGTTCCTGGGGGACAAGCCAAGGGAACTAAAGCTATGGGATGAAACCGAGCACCATCTCATAGTCCCCCGGGAACTATTCCCGCGAAAGCAGTGGTCCAAGCTAGGCTTCGAGCTGGTAGATGAACGGCCTCTGCAGTTCCCAAAGGCGGGCATCAAGGCCAGGTCCAAACCGCTACCTGAGCAAGACGTAGGCATGAAGTCTCTGAGCGAAGCCGATGGTGGCACGTTCAACATGCGCTGCGGTGGCGGAAAGACGGTTCTGGCTCTGCTCAATGCAGCCAAGCACGACGTTCCAACCTTGATCGTGGTGAACTCGACAGCGCTCCTCGAACAATGGCTAAAAGAAATCGACAAGCACTTGGATGTACCAGCCAAAGACGTTGGGGTCATCCAGGGCGACCAGGTGAACTGGCGAGGGAAAGCAATAGTCCTCGCCACGATCCAAACGCTGGCCGCCCGGCCAGAGCTTCGATGTGCAGAGTTTCGAGAGTACTTCGGGTTGGTCTACTACGATGAAGGGCACCACATGAGCGCGCCAGTCTTTGTCCTTGGCGCCGACCTCGTTGCAGGTATGCGGTTCACGCTGACCGCTACGGCCAGCAGAACGGATGGGCTGGAGAACGTTTACCAGTACCATCTTGGCCGTGTGTTCTTCCAGGATCTCGAGCAAGACCTGATACCGACCACCATCTTTCACATGCTTGACTGGGTAGTACCTCCTGCCGATGAAGACTTGATGCGCGACAAGACTGGGGTAACGAACATATCTAGATTACGTGGGTACCTGGGCACAGTTCAAAAGCGCAACGACTTCATCCAGGACCAGATTCGTATGGATATGGAAGCAGGACGCGTCATCCTTGTCCTCTCCCATTCAGTTCCTCATGTGCAGGATCTATTTGCCGGCTGTCAATACAAGGGGAGCGGCATCATCATCGGCGATACGGAACAGAACATGCGGATGCCGATGCTGAAGAACTCCAACCCGCTGTTTGGGACTTTCCAGCTTGCACGGGAAGGTCTTGACAAGCCACCGCTCGACACTCTACACATCTGTACCCTGTTCGGAAATCCAAACGACCTGCAGCAATCCTGGGGGCGCATTCAGCGTACCCTCGATGGTAAGCAACCACCAATTGTTCACGTTTACGTGGACAAGAACATCAGTGCTTGCGTGAAGTCAGGCCTGCAGCTTCAGAAATTTCTGCGGGCACTCGACTATCCGTTCGAGATCAGAAAGGAGACTCTATGACCGAGAGCTATCCCAAGTGGAGCCCGGAGTGGCGGACAATGCAGCTTCTCAAGCTCGACCGCGAATGGTCGGGCTGCCAGAAGTGCCCGAACCTGGTTGCATCCAGAAATCGCTTGGTTCTTGGAGCAGGAAACCCAAAGGCGGACATCGTCATCATCGGTGAGATGCCTGGCGTGGAAGAAGACCGAGACGGTGTCCCATTCGTGGGTGCCTCTGGTCAATGCTTAGAGTCGTTGATGACCGCGGTAGGAGCACACCGAGAAGACTTCTTCCTCACCAACCTGGTGGCGTGCGTACCTCCAGACTACCGGTCACCAACCAAAGACGAGATCAACAACTGTTTGCCTCGGCTCTATGCCGAGCTGTACATCGTGGATCCAATGCTGATCATCGCTGCTGGTGCTACGGCACAGGGTGTTCTCATTGGAGCACGAGGCAAAAAGAAGCTGACCGATTACTTCGGGAAGCTCACGAAGATCAAGATCCCCGGCAAGGAGTTCGAGCTGGAGTACGACGCTTCGGCGATGTATAACCCAGCCTACATCCTACGAAACGATACACCTGACGACAACGATGTCTACCCTGCTGGT
>Ga0315288_10011392_pt1 | contig 11194 bp, 19 predicted proteins | sample YL17G11_20_MG_FD_203454 | JGI IMG/M metagenome (GOLD analysis project Ga0315288, IMG submission 203454) | Sediment microbial communities from Yellowstone Lake, YNP, Wyoming, USA - YL17G11_20 | ecosystem: Environmental > Aquatic > Freshwater > Lake > Sediment | place: USA: Wyoming | collected... | reverse complement strand
GAAGGCACGCTAACTTTGTACTGTTCCATCAAAACTCCATATTTAGGGCGTTCATTACCCTTCGACCTGATGACCTAAAACCTGGAACGACTTTGAAGCGCGTCGAACTAAACGTCAGAGCAAACAGACCATTATTTCTGGGCTTTTAACGGTAACGGGAAAGTGACTTTTTCTTGTAGTCTAAAAAGTTTCACTGCCCGCTGAAGCACCCACGGTTTCAGGCATAGGAGCCGCCGCAGGCTTAGCGGCGCGGGCACGGATTACGTCTTTCACCGTGTTCACCGTCCGAGCCTCACCATCACGAGTCGTGTACGAGCGCTGCCCAATGACAATACGAGCCTTCTCGTTTACGAGATCGCCTGTCTTGAACTTGAACCCAGGAGAAAGTTCATCAACCGCAAGAATCTCCTGCACCCACGCACGCATCTTGCAGTCTTCGTGCGAAGTGAAGATCGTGGAGGTCTGGCCCCACACTCGACGGTTCTTGTACTCACCTTCTTCTGTGATCTTAAACGTCCATTCAACCTTGAAGACATCGTTGCCATTGTCATCCTGGAAAGGCATCTTCTTCTTCTCCATGCCGAGAAGCTCTGCCTCGACCATGGTGTCTTCTGGAATGACTACAAACTCAGTCTTCTCATCCCCCGAGCCTGAACCCGAAGAATCTCCCAATTCAAATTCCATTGCTATTTCTCCTTAGTCGTTGTCTGTGTCTTCTTGTAACAGGGCTTGCATAACACTTTCCTTAGTCGGATGCGACTTAAAGCCGCTTGGTCCGAATCATGAAACTCGGCTTTGCAGTCCTCACAAACGAATGTTTCTTCTGATGTGGGCTGCTCGACCGAGTCGGCCGCCGGTTCAGTTGCCACTTCAGGTTCAGCAACAACCTTGGGCTCCGACGGGGATGTTTTCATCTCAACAGGCGTTGACTCCCCACATTCGACGTCCTTAAAGATCAAGTCGTTCATGCGAGCATAGTCATCATCGAAGTTCACTGGGAACTCTGTCGGCAATTTGCCCGAACGATCTTTTACCCACGGGTGTTGACTGTCGGGGAAGGTCTGAAGATTACGAATGATGATTTGGCGGCTCTCATTGTCCACCACCGTAGTCTTGATGTGAGAGGTCAACAGTAACGAAAGGTCTACGAAACCAGGAATCTGATCTGAGATCCCTCCCTGAAGTCCAGGCTTGTAGACGATGCGGCCCAACTCGTCATCTCGAGTTTCCTTCAGGTGGCAGGTGAACACAACGTTCATTTCTAGGTTCCTGAAACTACGGATCACTGTTTGCATCTTCTCGCTTAACCATCCGAAGTCCTGAAGCGTCATCTTGTCTCGACGTTCAGAATCGAGACGTTCACGAATCAAAATACGTTGGATTTCGTCAATCGTGTCGATGATAACAGTATCGACAGGCGCACCCATCAGTTGCTCGCGGCCATCAGGACTGAGATCGAGGAAGTTCTTCAACTCAAACAGGTCGTCACTCGATTTGATCTCTGCGTATGGAACATTACGGTCAGCGATGGACATTAAGCCACCCTCAGCTGACGCGTAGTAAGGATTAGGGAACGTACTACTGATCAACGTTTTCCCTGAACCTGGCTCGCCACAAATTAATGCTTTGATCCAGCGTCCGTACTCTGCATTTCCGGTACGTCGAGTTTGTAATGTCATAACATTTCATCCTTCTTGGGTATCGGTAGCCCACATGGCTTTTGGTAAGAACAGAATGTACACGAATCGCCGGAAAGATTAGGGACGTACACTTCGTATTCCAAAGCCCGCGCCATCTCTTTCGCAATCCTGTACAGCCGCATGTAATCTTCATCATCACGCAGCCCAGTGAAAATCTCTTTGTTAGTTTCTAGGTGATACCAGTAGCCGCGAGGCTGACTGTTCTTGTACCTCTCCCACCGCACTTCAGCGTCAGGGACCGGTGGGGAATCGTCAGTACCAAACCAGAATTCTCGTTGCGTGGGAGCGTAGGAGTAGCAAGTGAACTGGACGTCCCAAGGCAAGTTGTTTCTAAACGGCTGCTTCTTGTTCGTTTTGTAGTCGACGATGTGAAGCTCGTGGTTACCTCGACCGTCTTTATGACCTTCTACCAAGTCGATGAAACCTACGATGTCGAACTCACCGAACGGAACCACAAACGGGTGTTCCGTGGCGATCACCTCACGACTATCCCACTTCACTTGTTCGTGGTAGTTGCGGAGAGTGGCAAGTCCACGGGATCGAAGCGAACCAAAATTAGTTCCCTTTGTCCAAGTGTCGGGAACTACATCTAGTTCTTCGGGGTGTTCCCAAGTATGAATGAAGTCGGAGATGGCGGCTTCTACATCACCCGTCTGGTTGTAGATCTGGAGGGCATGGTGGATACAAGCACCATATGATGCGGAAGAGTTCTGTCCTCGAGGAAGTTTATCGACGTATTGAAATTTTGCCTGGAGAGGACATTGCATCCAGGTCCTTAATTTGCTAGCGGATATACGAATCCGCTCAGTATTATCGCCGCTCACTTAGCCCTCCACTGTCCATTCTGAGGCTCTATACAGCCTGATCTAGCCACTCTACACCACCAGTAGGACATTATTGGGGACCCCCATGCTCACGGCTTACCGTCGTCGTCCGGGCGGATACTTGGCGGGACCGAAGGCTCGCGTAGCCCTTCCTGTATTACACACAGGTAGATTTCCTGCTGGTTCATCCCCAGGATGAGAGCAATTCTGGCGAAGGCTCGGACACTCGGCTCGATCTCACCGGACTCTAACTTCCCCACGTATGAGGGGCTGAGACCGGCTGCAAGACTCAAAGCACGCGAACTCAATTTCTTTTCTGTACGATAGTAATGTACAGCATCGGCTAGACGAACACTTCGAACGTCGTGTTGCTTCGTATTAAGAGGTCCCATTCCGAAATGTCTACTCGTCTTCACTCACGAAAACAAGTCCGTTTTGGAGGGTAAGCAAAAAATGCTGATAATATGGACAGTTATTTTTTACAGGATTTAATTGGAAGGTCTTTCAAAAGTGCGTCGTAATTGCCTCTCAACGGATTATTCGGTTCTTGTTGAACCCTCAGTTGGATTAACGTTCGAGCGACCTTACGGTTCTCTTGCTGGCTTAAACAGTCATGATAGACAGTATTTCGAAGTTGTTCATTATTCTCCTGGAGTCGAATTGCGTTCTGAATAAATCCAGCAGCCAAGAGAATAATGGAAACGCTGAGAGCAAAAAGGACACGACGTAGCCGACGTCGAAACTTTCTTTCGTTGACTAGATGGTCTTCAACAAGACCATCTATTATCTTCGCTTGATCTTTGATTTTCTCAAATTCAGCATCAGACATCGTCAAGTCTCTTCCGCAATTTGTTTCGTTCCTCGATCAGTTGAGCATTTTCTTTCTCAAGTCGAGAGTGAGTCTTGCGCTCCTCGTCCAACGCTTTTTCAATTGTCTCCCGGTACTTCCCCCACTCAGAAGCAATCAACTTCCGTTCTTCCACAATAGATTCAGCCTCTGTTTGATCTTTCTGCCCACGGAAGGCTAGCCACGAACCAAGACCGGCAGCTGTAGCAGTAATAACGGCAACTATTATTGTTGGTTCGATGCCAGAGGCATCGGTGGCGAGGAACAACATTTAGCCCTCGTCAGTCTTGACCTGAGTGTGGGCTCTTTTCACAATTTCAGAAGGTATAGGAAGAATAAAAGGACAGTTATAAAGATCACAGTTAGGAGATCCGTACGATGTGTACGGCAATGAGACAATAATAAAATCTTTCAGACAGATAGCAAGAAAAACGATAGGGGTCCATAAGTTTATGATGTTATCTGGATTGATTAACTCGTGAGCGATAGCGCTCCCCGCAAACAACGCCATAATGACACCGCTCAGTACAACAAAAACTCTTACCGTAGCGAACCATCGTCCAAGGACGCCTACCAGCAAACCAAACGCAATTGCCATCATCGCTACGCCCCAAAAGACTTTGGACGGATGATCAAAAGCAATTTCGAAACTTGAACTGACGAACATTGAAGGGAAACATAGAAGCAATGCGCCCATCAAAAGGTTCCGAATCCCTACGATTCCCAGATACAGGTAGGTTCTCAAAGTGACAGTCTTGTCAGGGATCGGATGAAGATGGGGCAAATGCAAAGGGTCAAATATGCGGTTCATGGAGTCAAAAATCTCGCGGTCATAATAAAAGGATCATAACGTTTAGGCAGTCCCCCAAAAAGATGAAGAGTAGTAATACCCCACATCGCTAGGACAGGCCAACGGGTTTTAGGATGACGTGTTGCTCTCCGGAAACTCGTAGATAGAGTTTCTCCATCCAACCGGAGAGCAACACCGTAATCCCAAGCGAACACATACGCAGACAATAAAGCCCAACCGTATGCACCCGACTTTAATTTCATCAGCCGAGCGGCAGCGCAGCGATAGAAGCACCCTTATCAGGAGCAAGCCTCTTCGCAACCCAAGTCTTCGCTGTTGCAACTAGACCAGCGATAGGAATCGCCCACCATGCGGGGATAGAAGCCAAAGTGACAGCGGCGTACGCAAGTCCTGCTTCGGCCGCGGTCCATAAGACACGCTCAGCGGCGTCCTTAAAGAATTCAGAATCTGGTAAATCAAAACTCATATTAGTTCTCCTCATTAGCGACGAGAGACTCATTGTATTCTTGGACTAAACAGGCTTCACATGATTCTGGTCCCTCGTATGCACGAACCCAGAAGCCTCGTTCTTCCCGTTGAAGAATGTTCATAGCATCAACGGCACAACCATCACACAAAATTCCTATTCTGACTACGCCGTCCTTTCTAACAATGCCGCACTTATTCACGGTCATCATCCACTTCGTCGTAATCATCCCCACCGAACTCATCGAACATTTCCATGATGTAATCATCGAGAGTTAAGCTCAATAGGGCTTTAAAGAGGCACGTCACCACTTCAGATTGAGATAGGTTGTCATCCCACTGAACCCTCGGGGCTTCGTTCTCCCTTTGGACTACCGTAACGATTTTGGTGTGGGCATACTCCTTCTCTAGACGGTGAAATGCTTCGTCCTCTTCAACTTTGTTGTCAACTTGTTCTCCGTCAAAAGGTGCAGGCGAGTCGCTCATACCTACTCACCTGACTTCTGGACGAAGTCGCGCACGAAATCGAAAGCATTAACCTCGAGAACAAGGTCGATTTCGTCGAGCAGATCGTCCAGTTCCTTCTTGAGTTCAGAAGCATCAATGGACGAAACGTCCGTTACATCTCCAGATGGGCGTTCCACAGTCCGCTTGGTTTTGCGAATCTGTTTCATGGCCTCTCCCTTGGAAACTTCCCATAGGATCGGCACTTTTCAGCCTGGAATTGAGCCTACCGCCAGATGCGCCGAGGGGTCGTCTCCGGTACGACACTCATGGAATGTTCCTTTGGGGAGGAGAAACTCTTCGCCTTCTCTTAGCCAGAACTCTCGATCAGGAAGTCTCCAGAATTTGCTTCCGAGCAGTTGGACTACCCGAATATCATATCCGTCTCTGTGCCCTCTCATACCCTGACCGTTAGCAGGTGTGTAATAAAAATTAAGAGAGTTACTCTTTTCATATCCTGGAAAGTACTCCCACACGTCTCTAATACAAAAAGTATCAGAAAAAATCATTAGGGTTCGACAAATGATGTGCCTGGAATCCCCCGGATAACAACTAAGGTAACATTGATTTCCAGATCATAGGAGGAAGGAGAGTCAAATGAGAAGACGGGGGCTGCTATCTCTGAGGTGTAATCAAACGTAGCGTGATATGTATAAATCTTTCCTCCCGTAGCATCGGGAGCCGACGTCGGAGCAGACCATTCGTCTTGCCCATCAAGAGTTTGAACTCCGTCACCCACAATAAGTGAGGGCGCAAACGCTCCATAACCTCCCGCATCGGTTACTAATACTTGCACCGTCGCAGTACACCAGAAACGAGTCTCAGTATTAACAGTCACTCCTGGCATCGTATACAAAGGGGCCGTGCCAACAGTCTGCGGTTGCGGTAGAAACCTCGCTACATCAATAATGACACCAGCTGGGTCATTAGGACGCTGCGTACCGAAAACGGGTGTAGTTGTGCCCCGAACCCAAACTCCGCCCGGCATTAAGTGGGACTCAAATCTGTTCCTGTGTTACCAGCGATCCCTCGGATAACGGACATGTACGTTTCGAAATACCCGGATGCCGTAGAATGTAATTGGAAAGAGAATTTAGGAGCGGCAATGGAACCAGCGTTATAATCAAAGATAGCGTTGTACACGAAGATCTGTCCTCTGGCTCCCGTCGACGACTGCTTCCCATCTCCGAACGTCGGTACTACATACACAGCAGAAGAGGCAGCGTCAGACCAGTCCGTACTAACAACTGTAAAATCTCCGGCTAATCCCATATAAATGGTGATACTAACCATCCATCTCGAGTCGTCTTCGAGAGGGACGGGTTCACTCGTGTCAGGATCAAGTATTTCTGGCATCGTCCAAGAAGTATCCGCCGCTAAGTTCGAAACCGCAGAAGCAGCAGTCGTTCCGAAAAATTCTCGGGTAAAGTTTGCAACGTCAATCAGAACATCAAAAAGATCATTAGGACGTTGTGTCCCGAAAACTGGTGTTGTTGTACCCCGGACATTAACTGCTTTACCTTGACTCATGGTGTTGCACAAGCTTCAAATTTTGAGACAACAGTAAGTCCTGAAAACCTATCGGCAATCTCATCGCCCGTAATATTATGGAAAGTGCCAAGTCCATGTTGTTGAGGTTCACCAGTGAACTCTTGAGTGGGACCTTCATGATCATAGGGCTCGTTACCTGGTCGCGGCGTCTCGGACATTTCGAAACCCACATGTAAACCATTCTGAGGCTTTGTCTTATATAGACGCCCCGTAGTGGGGTTTGTCCAGGTTGCTCCTTTAGCAGTCCAATACGCTGGACTAGTCGAAAGTAAAGGCACATCACCAACAGCTACTGATACACGAGTGTTAATCCCGAAGCCCTCAATAGACAGTTCAATTTCACCACCGTACGTAATAGTGTTTTCCTTTACACCTCCCTGATTAATAGGATCATAGGTCCAGGCTAAATCGCTGGAGCCAGCAATCACAATAAACAGGTTAATTCTCCAAGGGTGGTCACCCTCAGCAAAAGTCGCACGCTCCGGAGTTACGTCCGGTCCTGGAGGCCCTTCCGCTCCGTCGCGAACCACTTGCAGAAACCAACAATCTATCGGAATCAGGCCAGAGGTGGGAATTTTATTGGCACGAGCGATAATAATAAAGTTTGTAGCAATTGAAAAATCGTAATAATCAGCCATAAGGCTAGCCCGATTAATCTGAGTAGGAGAGGGGCTTGGATACCCAGGAGCCGTCCACTGAATTACTCGGTTTCGGTTACCAGATTGGTTCGGCAAAGTGTTTGATGCGTGGTGGGAATCGTCTCCTTGAGCGAAATAACATCCTGGACCAAAAGCATCTTGCACTGGATAATTCGTAGTGTATACGTACGCTGGTGACACTCCTTTAACCGTCGGAGTTCCAATAGTTAGTTTCACTGTCTGATCTGGACTCAACATTTGATGATCGGGATAAAAACTAGCTGACGGTTGGAAGTTGTTACCTGGAACATTAAACTCATCAACCTCATCCGCTGGAATGCCAGGATCTTCAGTTGTAAGAGAACTTATAAAAGTTACCGAGCCATCAACGATAGCCGGGTCCATCCTTTGCCTATACGGAGGATCGTCCCAGCCCTGATCAACTGAGGTAAAAGAGAACCAATCAAGGTCGGCACTAAAAGAAAACGGAAAAGTATCTAATCTTAGATTAGAACGAGTAAAAGTCTCAAGAATACAATCCCCGCCGTTAACATTAGGATTAGTTTCTCCTGCGACTCCACGAATAACAGACAACTCCACTTCAGTAGCGATCCCCGTCGGAGCCGTCGGGACATCAAACTGGAAAGAAGGTGCTGCTACTGCATCTGCAATATAATCAAAAACGGCTTGGTAAATATAAAGAATTCCTGAACTACCATCCGAGCTATAGAGACCAAAACCGTCTGACACTGGGCGAGGAACCCCAAACCCCCCGAGAGGGACATAAATAGCGGTTGCCGCATCATCCGTCCAAGTCACTTTCGGAGCGACACCGTCCAGCGTATGAAGATAGACCTGAGCAGAAACGAACCATCGAGCGGGATTCTCAACAGTTCCCTCCTCGATAACAACTTCGTCCATCGTCCAAGTGTCACCCACAAAGGACTCGCCGAAATACTTTGCAGAATCTACAATGACTTCAGTTGTGTTATTTGGTCGTTGTGTCCCAAAAACAGGCGTTGCTTTCCCAGTGACATGAACTACATCGTTTGCCATGGGTTACACCCACAAACCAGCAGACGTCGTATCGGTCATCTTCGCCCAGCCGTACAGAGTCACACGAAGGTTCCGATGGTTCGGTGTTGCCCCACCACCATCAGCGATGACATCCAACACGAGCATCTGGCCTTTCACAACTGTTGTCACATCGGGGATCGTTACAGAACCAAAATACCCGTAAGCAGGAACAGAAGGACGGTTCGCTGGAGTCGTGAAAATCGTTGTCGCCGAATCAGGCTGAGCACCCAAACTTACGTCAGCAACAATCGTAGTGCTCGACCCTGGCTCAGTGACCCACGCACGAGCACCCTTAATAACAAAGGTGGGATACTCACAGAGCCACAAATCTTTCTTGCGCCCAGGCACGAACGTCCCATCTGCATTCAGGATGACCTCAACAGGCGTTCCGTAAACATGTCCCGGAGGCAACAATCCTTGGACTTCTGCACCGTCACCCAACTCAATCTGAGAAGGATCACCATAAGTAAAGTTAGCGTTCGGTGGTTCACCTGTCGTGGCACCAGCACCCAAATCTAGATAAGTTGGAGCAATAACACCTGAGCCTTCAACCGTTTCTTCAACAACATGAGTGACCAAAGAGTTCGTGTAATACCCTGCCGTATACGTACGATAAATTTTCCAAGTGAACCCAACAGGAACCGTAGGAGTAGCCCCAGGGAGGGCAATCGTCACGGCGTTACTGATGTTCGTAGAGTTCGCAAGAGGAAGACCACGGTTACAATCTTCTTCGATCCCCGTGTCAACATATGTGGTCGGTGGTGTAGCAACCGTCATATCAATAGAAGCAAGATACAGGTAAGTCAAACCACCCGGCTTCTTTCGATACACATTAAATCCATCTGCCCCAATTGGGAGCGACGGCAACGTCAAAGTAATCGTGTTCGTTGTCGTAGTCGCTGGCACCGAAATAGAGTTCGGAGAGATAGCCGAAGTTTCCTGACTATTAGCATCCTCGTAAGCAGACAACACATAAAAATAGTTACCTGCGACGAGAGTACCGCCTGTCGTCGCACGCGCCAAGGTCGGAGCACTCGGGGTTTGAAGAGATTGAGGTGTTTCGACATACGATTCGGGTGAAGCAGCAGTCTCATTACCAAACTGGTCTACATAGGTGTACTTGTAATACACGCGGGTAGCCGCTGGGATCACACCTTGCGTAAGATCTAATGTCAACGACGCGCCCAGAGTCGGAGCGTCAGTGATCCCGTCCCCTCCACGATGGACGTGAGCTACAGCCCCCTGATATAGAAGACGGTCAATAGCCGCACGGTCAGCGTTCGTGTACTTGTAACTCGTCAGACTAAAATCATCACCCGCCGACAGCGTTTGAAGACCATAGTGGTCAGTTGTACCAGCCATTTAAATCGTGCTCCCTGTCCCAGAAGAACCCTTAATAGGGTTCCGATATGCGGGACCCATCATCTTGTAAACAACCCAAACCAAACCGGGTGACCCTAAAAGGGTGACACCCAAAGTGGCGCCGGTGTACGAAAAAATCCCTGCTAAACGCTCATACCTCTGCCATTTCAAAACCATCGCAGTACAAGTCGGCACCGTTCCTGGTGCTACCGACCAGTTTTCCTCAAGCTCAATTCCATAAGTAAACGTAGGTTTCTGAGCAAACGTAATCGGAAAATTAACTGTTGTACTCACATCGAGAACCCCAAGACCACTGATCACAAACCGTCCAGTGTAACTATGCAACTGAGCGGCTTGATTCGTAACGCGATCAATCTCTCTATGCCTATTCTCGAGAACATGCTGGAAACGGTGTCCAGATTCAAAATTAGGCATTAGCCGGGGTCTCCTTCGATACCCTTAAAAGCATTGTAATGAGCTTCAACTCTTGCTGCACTCAACGCAGAATCATAGAATGCAATTTCATCGGCACGTCCGTAGATAAAACTTGCTGACGATCCATTCTTCATAGCGTACCACGTCGTTTGACTGGCAGTATTAGAAGCTCCGACTCCAGAATGGACCACCGTATTATCGACATAAAGATCAACTAATGGTCCTGTTTTCACAAGAACAATGTGCTTCCAGGCGTTCTGGATACTCGCCACAGTAGTAGTTGTCACATAACTTGTACCCGCAACTCTGAAAGCAAGGAACCCTGCGCTGGAATACCCCATGATCCACCCACCAGCGCCAGAAGTTGCGTCTCTAATAAGAGAGTCAGTCCCTGAATACCACAAGAAGATTCCTTCTATAGTGGCATTCGTTGAAAGTGTAATAGTAGGAAAAGACGCGTACGCATTGACTCCATCGAACTCTTTAGCCGTATCACTGTCTAGATACAATCCACCCGCTGCATTGGTGACATTGCCACCATACGTTCCGTGCTTTTCATTATCCGTTGAGTCCGTCGCTGTAGTTAAAGCGCCTGATTCTCCCATCCGGTACTGCCCTAACGGAGCGTCTCTCGCCACCTCAATAGGGTACGAAAGCAACGTTGCAACCTGAGCCGGAGTAACACTCGAGTTTGTTGATCGAGCAACAGTCAGAGAACGTGAAGAGCTCTTACGAAGTTGATACTTCAATTTATTCGTAATCACATACTTGTCGGTCATGGCTTATTCTGATCCCCTATCGCCATCTGCCCCTGCTGTTTAGCGATCCCTTCGCTGTAACCGGCGATAACTTCACGAACCCCCGCCCGGTAATGCTTCGGACCCCAATCCGTTCTAGTGAGATGAGAGAAAGAAAGTCGAATACGACTTGCCCCCATATCTCTTGGGAGATAGAACAATGCGGGAGTTTCGATTCCGATA
>Ga0315288_10011391_pt1 | contig 11196 bp, 4 predicted proteins | sample YL17G11_20_MG_FD_203454 | JGI IMG/M metagenome (GOLD analysis project Ga0315288, IMG submission 203454) | Sediment microbial communities from Yellowstone Lake, YNP, Wyoming, USA - YL17G11_20 | ecosystem: Environmental > Aquatic > Freshwater > Lake > Sediment | place: USA: Wyoming | collected... | reverse complement strand
TTAAAGGACTAAATGACCCTTTCCCGCGTAAAAGTGGGGGAATAGGATTGATTTCGAAGGTGCTTTTTAGTATAAGTTAATAATATAGGGTTAATTTGTTAATTAACCTCTACGATGATTTTGAGGCAGGAAAATGTTGCAATAAAATGTCGCCCCACCCCGTAAAAAAAAGTTCCCTTAACGACGGGCTTAGCCCAAAGCCTCGTTTCCGGCTTATCATTTTTTTCTTATCGTCCCTTATCTTGTTTGCTTTGGTCAAGGTGCCCCAGCTTCCGGCCAAGTCTGTTTATGCCATCACCAATCATGGCATTAGTTATCCTTATATCGACGAGATTTCGGCATACCGGGTTCAAGACGACCATCTGGAGCTGCAAATCCACCATGAGCCGGCCGATCATGGCACGGGAGCCTATCTGGGACCGGTAGGCTTGGCTCTTGACCCGGATTCGGGTTATCTCTTTGTTACTTATGAAGGCCTGGGCGGCATCGAACTAATCCATACCCAGGCCATGACCAATGAGTCATATATCCCCGTTCCCGGCGCCTCCAACCTGGCCGGTATCGTCTTCGATTCCAGCCAACAAAAACTCTATGTTGTGGACCGGCTAACCAATAAATTCTTTGTGTTTTTTTGGGACCCTCTTCAACCCTCGTTGACTCTGGAAGGAGGACACTCCCTGACCCTTTCCCATACCACCAGTGCCGCCGGTCTTGCCCTCGATGAAATCGAAGGTCTCCTTTATGTGGCCAGTATCGGCGGTTCCTATGGCCATAGCCCCGTCTCCAATATCGTGGATTATTACGAAACCACCAACTGGACCTATCAGGGTAGTATTGAAATCGTAGTCGGCGCCAACCCCCGTAACGCCATGGGCCTTGACGTTTATAATGACGGGGCCGGCACCAGGTATCTTTACTCCGGCGGCTACGGCTTTACTAATGCCCATACTTTCCTGGTCCGCAGTGACCTAAATAATCCCGGCGACCCTAATTCCTTCCAGGAATTTTTTATCGACGCCATGGTCATCGGCCTGGCGGTGGACCAGGATACCGCACTGGTCTATGCCACCCTTTCTAATAATCGCGTTGTCGTTGTGGATGCCTCCAGCTGGCCTCCCGTCATCACCGACATCGAAACCGACCGCGTTGCCGGCCCCGCCGGTATCTGCGTCGGGCCGGCTGATTATAAACCCCCCCTTGCCTACCTCGCCAAAGATGCCCATGACGAAGACACCGACCCCAATTTCTGCCTCGACCCCGGCGATCCCTTTATTTATACCATCTGCTATGGCGCCGAGGCCCACCAGCTTGAAAACGTCGTTCTCTACGATTTCCTGCCCGATGAAGCTGACTATATCTCCAGCGACCCCAACGAAGGATTCTATAACTCGTGGTATCATGTTTACGTCAAGTTTCTGGACGATTATCCAGCGCCTCCCTGGGGCGACCCTAATATCTGCCTGGAGCTTCACATGCGGCTCAACGATGCCGCCCATCCCGCCGGTCAGGTAATTAACGTAGTGGAATTGGAAAACGACACCAACTACTCCCTGGCCGAAAATCGCCTGCCCGTCTGCTGTTGGGGCGGCGATATTATTTACGTCAACCCCGTCGCCCGGGGCTTTAATAACGGCATCTCCTGGCAGCACGCTTACACCGACCTGCAAATCGCCCTTGAACGCGCCCGGCAAGGTTGCGGCCGCCAAATCTGGGTCGCCGCCGGTCTGTATAAACCCTCCCGCGTCTTTAAACGCACCGATTCGTTCCAACTCGTTAACGGCGTAGCTTTGTACGGCGGGTTCCAGGGTAACGAAACCAATCTGAACCAGCGCGATTTTTCCAAATATCCCGCCATCCTCAGCGGCGATATTGATATCGATCTTATCAATAGCTGTTACAACGTCGTCTCTGCCAGGGACGTGGATGGCACCGCCGTTCTCGACGGCTTCGTCGTCACCGCCGCTGCCACCGAAGCCATCCGTTGTGAAAATGCCCAGCCCCTGATCGCTAATTGCGTTATCACCGACAACGTCAATGACGGAATTTACTGCCTGAATGCCTCACCCCTGATTACCAGCTGCACCATCAAAAACAACGCCGGCGACGGCCTCGAATGCTATGGCGGCTCCAGTGCCCCCATCTTGCTTAACAATAAAATTCACCACAACGCTTCTCACGGCATCTACTGCCGCTTTGCCCGGCCCACTATTAAAAACAACTGGATTCATCATAACGGCAGCGCCTGGGCCGGCTGTGGCATTTACCTCGAAAACCCCTCCTCTCTCCTGACCATCCGTAATAATACCGTCGTTTATAACACCAATGTCGCTGTCGCCAAAATCAACGGCGGTGATATCGTTATTAATAACTGTATCTTTTGGGGTAATAACGCCCAGGGCGATAACGAACAATTGCTCAACTGCTGGGCCGGTTACTCCTGTATCTACGATCGCAACAACCCCGGCGGCTCTTCCGTCCCCGATACCTACGGTAATATCACCGGTAATCCCTCTTTCGTGTACCATGACACCCTGCCGGATGATTTTCACCTCGCTGCCGGCTCACCCTGTATCAATTTAGGGAATCCGAATCTGAATTACCAGAACGAATCCGATATCGACGGCGATATCCGCCGCTTCGGCCTTCGGGTGGATATAGGCGCCGACGAATATGTCTGTGATGACCTCCTCAACCCCCTTGACTTCAACGGCGATGCCTTCGTCAATCATAAAGATTATGCCGTTTTCGCCCTCGCCTGGCTGGCCGTCCCCAGCCAGACGAATTGGAATCCTTCCTGCGACCTGGACCAAAACAGCCTCATCGACATCCCCGATTTGACGTTATTTATGCAACAGTGGCTCTGGCAGCCCTGCTGGGTCTCATCTCCTAATTAATCCCTTTTCAGGATTGATTTCTCCATCTCTTTTCCTATACTTAAATCGTAAGTCCATAAAATAAAAGCTTTTTCCTTGCCGGCTCCGAAGGAGCGTCAGTATTTAGCCGTGGCGCAAGCCACCGGAAAGTAAGAACATACAATTTTTCCTAAGCCCCGAAGGGGCGAAAGTAAAACCTCTTGCCCGGCAAAGCGTTGCCCCTGACGGCACTTTTTTTATTGTTATAACCTTAGGAGCCCCTTGCTATGATCAAAACCGCAAAAATCAACCGAACTTTGTTGTCTTTGTTCGCTCTGAATTTTTTCGTCCCTGCCCTCTGCCTCGGTGCCGAGGAAACCATCCGCTCCGACGTTCTCGCCGTCCAGATTGACAGCGACTTTCCCCGTGTTCTCCAGTACCAGTACGCCCCTACCGGGGCCATCCTCTACGGTCAGCAGGAAAAAATCTCCCTCGTAACCGTCAACGGCGAAAACGAAAGGCCCCAGATAAAATTCTCCCATACCGATGATACCGCTACCTATGAAATGCGCACCCATACCTTCCTGGTGGTTCTGCAATTGCGCGTAACTGCTAACGTCCTGGAATTCAAGGTCACCCAAATCAACGACGGCGGCTATCACCTTCTCCAAACCCTCGAATTTCCCAACCACAGCCTGATCTCCCTCCGCTCCGACCAGCCCGGCGCCCATCTCACCGCCGCCCACGTTAAACCCACCACCTACACCGGCGAAGAATTCATCCCTCTCGCCGATAAAGATATCGACGAAGGCCCCGTCCCCAGAACCTATGTCATCCTCAATACCAACCAGCTCGCCGCCACCATCTACAACAACGTCCTGCAGGACAGCGCCCGCTTTACCTATCTGACCAAAGACAAAGGTACTTATAAAACCTGCGGCGTCTCCAACGGCACCTGGATTTACCGCCGGCTCGAAAAGGAAATTGTCGAGCTGCCCTTCTGCAGAGTGGTCATTGTCCCGGACCAAAATAACGACGGCGTGGTTGACTGGCAGGACGGCGCTATCGCCTATCGCTCCGTTATGGATAGCCCCCTCGGGTCGGATGACGTCAAAAACAACGTCGCTTCCCAGATCGCCATGAACTTCGCCTCCTTGGCCCAGCATCCCTTCCTCCGCGTCCTCGATAACGTCAAAAAAATCTACCTTTACACCGACGGCCTCGGCCAAACCGTCCAGTTCAAAGGCTATCAGTCCGAAGGACACGACAGCGCCCATCCCGATTACGGCGACCACTTCAACCAACGCGCCGGCGGCGCCGACGACCTGAATTTCGTCACCACCCGCATGCGCGATTTCCACTGCCGACCCGGCGTCCATATCAACGCCACCGAATTCTATCCCGAAGCCATTCACTATAATGACGAAACCCTCACCGGCAAAAACGGCTGGGCCTGGCTCGATGAGTCGATCTACGCCGACAAACACTACGACCTTGTCGCCGGCAATCTCTACCGACGCTTCGACCAGCTCAAAGACAAAATCCCCAGCCTCTCCTGGATTTACGTGGATGTCTATTTCGGCCAGGGCTGGGACGCCTGGAAACTCGTCCGCAAACTCCACCAGTGCGGCTGGGCCGTTTACACCGAATTCGAATCCGTCCTCGAACGCGACGCTGTCTGGCTCCACCGCTCCCAGGAATACTCCGACCTCGGCGTCCAGGGCAAAGTCATCCGCTTCATCCGCAACCATCAGCAGGACGTCTGGCCCAAACATCCTCTCCTCCGCGGCAGCTACAATCTCGGCTTTATGGGCTGGCATGCTGAAAACGACATCCTCGCCTTCATCCACAACGTCTTTACCAACAACCTGCCCACCAAATACCTCCAGCATTTCAAAATCATCCGCTGGCAGGACAAACGCATCGACTTCGAGGACCACGTCTTTGTCGCCGATGAAAACAGCGCCCTCAATCTTTATAAAGACAACCAGCTCCGCGCCACCGGACGATATGATGAAAAACGCCGCCGCATGACCGATAACCAACTCTTTATCCCCTGGCCTCCTCACGAGGAAACCAAAATCTATCATTGGTCCGACCACGGCGGCTCCTCCTCCTGGCCGCTGCCCCTGAGCTGGTCCGGTACCGAAAAAGTCAAGCTCTATCAGCTCACCGACGTCGGCCGCACCTTCGTCGCCGACCTGCCCGTCGAAGATAACAAAATCACCATCGACGCCCAACCCTCCCTCCCTTACGTAATCTACTGCGACGAACCCGCCCCCTATCCCGACCTGCAATGGGGCGAAGGCTCGCTCGTCCAAGACCCCGGCTTCGACAGCCACAGTTTCAAATACTGGAATAAATCTTCCTCTGCCGACAACACCGACCACGTCTTCATCACCAACGACGAAAAAGGCCAGACCCACCTGCGCATCAAAGGCAACCACGGCGCCGATGCGGTCATCTACCAAAACCTTACCGGCCTGACTCCCGGTCAAACCTATTCCGCTTCCGTCTGGGTCCGGCTTGAAGGCAAGCGCACCGCCTCCTTGTCCGTTAAAGATTACGGCGGTCCCGAACAGACCGTTACCATCCGCAAGACTGACATCCCCAACCTCTCCTATTGCGCCGATAAATTCGGCACCTTCTATCAGAGAATTAAAGTCGTTTTTGACATGCCCGCCCTCAACACGCAGGCTGCCTTAATCCTCAAAGCCTCCTGTGGCGCCCCCGACTCCGCCGCCGATTTCGACGACGTCCGCGTCGTCGCCTCCCCCCAACGAGATTACCGAGGCCATTACTTCTTCGAAGACTTCGAATATACCGACGAAGGCTGGGGTCCGTTCGTCTTTGCCATCGACGATGATACCCACTCCCACCTGTCCGAACTCCACGAAGAATACACCTGCGATACCATCAACGGCCGCTTCTCCCTTAAAACCCGAAACGAAAAACCGGGAACCGTCTTTCGCTCCACCCCCGCCCTTCTGCCCCTGGCCCCCAACACCACCTATACCCTCAGCTTCGAGTATCTCGCCGATAACGACCTGCAGTACAGCGTCGCTCTTCGCAGCGACAACGGCAAAGCTGCCCACGAAAAAATCAACGCTACCTTATCGAAAGGTCGAAACCGCTTCCAGCAAACCGTCATTACCGGCGATTTTGATGACTATTACCTCGCCATTATCAAAAATGACAAAAATCCCGGCGTCCTCGTCATCGACGATGTCGCCCTGGACCTCGCCCCCACCAAAAAATAAAGTGTTTTCAAGAAAAGGTAATTAGTAAATGTCAGTTAAAAAAGAGATGTTCCAACATGTTCTCTGCGTGTACCCCTATCGGCATGAGTTGAATCGTGTGGGCTTTTTGCCGCCGCTGGGCCTGGAGTATATCGCCACCGTCATCGAGCCATATACGCAAACGCTGGACCTGGTAGATATGCGCAAAGAGACGAAACGCACCAAAGATTTCTTGCGCCCGCAGACCGATTTGGTCTGTTTCTCAGTCAATTGGAACCGCGAGTCCCAGTTCTTGCACGAGGAGATACTCTCCGTTGGGCCGCATATTTTCACCATCGTGGGTGGAAGGCACGCCACGGAAAATCCCGAACACTGGCTGTCTCAATGCCCTAACGTGGATGTGGTCGTTCGGGGAGACGGCGAGGAGGTGATGGAAGATATTTGCCGGGGCATTCCGCTCCCAGAAATCAACGGCATCAGCTTCCGCTCCCATGGGAGGATAATCCATAATCCTAACCGCAAGCTGGGCCCCGTGACGGATGATTTCTATCCCCATCGCCGCCTGCGCCGCTACGTCTATAAAGTGTTCCTTGAAGGCATCAACACCGGGGTGATGATCGACACCATGTCCACCTCACGCGGTTGCCCGTTTAACTGTACCTTCTGTTCTTTCAGTCGAAATCCCTGGGGTGAGAAACGCCCATGGTCGGCCCGCTCGCCGGAATCCGTAGTGGCGGAGCTTGCCCAGATTGAAGCCCCCCTGGTGGGGATTATCGACGATCTCTTCACCGCCGACATGGACCGTGTCGAGAAAATTTGCGATCTAATCTTGGCCCGCGGCATCCGCAAGAAGTACCTCATCAATTGCCGGCTGGAAATTGCCCGACGACCCGATATCCTGCGGAAAATGGAACAGGCTGGTTTTGCCTTTCTCATGCTGGGCATCGAATCGACTAAGGACGAGACCTTGAAGTCCATGCGCAAAGGTTTCAACACGACCATGATTCGGGAGTACTTCAAAGTGCTCCGCAACACTTCCATGATCCTCCACGGCTACTTTATCCTGGGAAATATTGGCGAGAGTGAGGAGGAAATGCTCCGGATATCATCCTTCGCACATGAGCTGGGTCTTGATTGCATTGCTCTCTCAACGCTGCGCGTTAGCCCCCACTCCGGCCTGGAAGAGCTGGTGGCGAACAACCCAGGATATCACATCGCCCCTAACGGCAAAATCTATTCGGACCACTGCTCAGCCCCCCAGATCAGGCAACTACGCCGTAGGATTAACCGGCAGTTTTACAACGGCAGCCAGATTTTACAACTCATTCGCAAAGGAATCTTCAACGGGGCACTTCGCTTCCTTCCCCACGTGCTCTTGCGCTTGCCAAGAATCGTATTGACGATGGTCTTAAATGCCCGCAAAAAGGCCAAACGACGTTCCCTTCGCCATAAGAAAAAGGGGCCCGGATAAAATGTATCAGGAGTTTTTTGAAAAGAATAAAACTTTACCCGACCCGTGCCGGCTGAACCGCTCATCCGGCTTAAAAATCCATAACTCCTTTTATTGCAATATGATATGTTCTTATTTCCTCCCCCCTCGGCCTCACTCCAGCATAATCTTTTACCCTCCATTAGAAATCTCTGCTTTGTCCGGTTGACCTGTCCTTTTTTTGGTGGTAAAATTTATATATAAATATTTGACTACGGTTTTCTTCCTCGGCGTTATCCCAGCTAGTTATGGACCCGGCAAAAAATTCTCGGAATTTAAATTTTTTCCGATTTTTGCCCTTGACGATGGTAATACAAGTTGATAAATTGCGTAACTCTATGCAACTGTAAATGAAATGGTTTTTCCCCTTGCAGGTTGCGTACTGGGCCCGGACGGGCGAAAAACGCCCCTATGGATAGCCTGTATGGTCGGCTCAAACCGACTGATGTAATCATCTTAAGGGCTCATAGCTCAGTTGGTAGAGCACACCGCTGATAACGGTGAGGTCGATGGTTCGAATCCATCTGGGCCCATGTGTTTGGGCCCCAAAGGGTGTTTGAACCCAATCGCCCTCGGCTGGAACGTGCGGTAATGGCCCTGGTAAAAGGGCTGGTGCATGACCGAGGCTTTGATTTTGGCCGCTGCCTTCAGAACCCTGCTCAGGTTACTGGGCATTGGAGTTCTGGTCGTGGCGGTTTTGGCCTGGTTCATCAGTTGGCTCCGCGATAAAATCGCCTGATGGGTACGACCCGCCCCCATAGCCGACGCTGATGGGGCCGTAGCTCAACTGGGAGAGCGACTGGTTTGCAACCAGTAGGTCGTCGGTTCGAGTCCGATCGGCTCCAGGCAACATAAGTTTTAGGCCTGTAACCTTTTGCAAGGTTATGTGTCTAAGGCTTATGGCCTGATGGTATCGCCGGTGTGTTCCGGCCGGCCCAAACTGGTTTTGGGCCTTAACTTGCTCTTTGACAATTGAATATGAGTTAGTAAGTGATATCTCACCGGATTCTGTCCCCCAAAGGGTAACATTTTTCAAGAAGCCCCCCATGGAAATGGGGGAAAATGTAGGGTGGGGCTTGCCCCACCATTATTTTGAAAGGTGGCATGTTTTCGCGCAGCGAGGACATGTTTGCTCTGCTCCGGGACAGAATCGGGCAATTTGACGGTTTTCCGGCCTCAGCGGCCGAACCGTCAAACGAGCGCGTAATCAACCGGTTTGACCATATCAGCCTTAAAATGATACGGTCAAGCTACTAAGGGTGCATGGTGGATGTCTTGGCGTCAAGAGGCGATGAAGGACGTGGTAGGCTGCGATAAGCCCGGGGCAGGTGTCAAACGACCGTTAATCCCGGGATCTCCGAATGGGGCAACCCGGCGGAACTGGGCAACCAGATTCCGTCACGACCGGCTGAATGCATAGGCCGGCTCGAGCCAACGCAGGGAACTGAAACATCTAAGTACCTGCAGGAAAGGAAATCAACCGAGACTCCGTCAGTAGCGGCGAGCGAAAGCGGATATAGCCCAAACCCAGCACCTATTTCAAAACTCAAAAATTAAAATGTAAAAATCAAAATTAAGGCAGGCATTGCAGCAAAGCTGCAATTCCACATTTTTTATTTTTGATATTTGATTTTTGATTTGTTTATTTCAGAGTTTTGAAATAGGTGCTGGGGGTTGCGGAAGCAGGTTAGCAGTTACAAAAGCCTAGCTAGCAAAAGTGCCTGGAAAGACACACCACAGAAGGTGATAGTCCTGTATGCTAAAGCGAAAGCTCTGCGTTATGCCTGCTCTCCAGAGTAGCACGGAGCTCGTGGAACTCCGTGTGAAGCCGGGGGGCCCACCCTCCAAGGCTAAGTACTACTTGACGACCGATAGTGAACCAGTAAGGCGATTGAATGATGAAAAGTACCCCTTCTAGGGGAGTGAAAAGTACCTGAAACCATGTACCTACAAGCAGTCGGAGCTCTATGGCCAGCATCCTTTTTTGGCCAGTTAAAAAAGGGAAATCCAAAGCACGAAATTTGAAGTTCGAAACAATATCGAATTACCAAAATTTAAATGTTCCAAACAGATTTTATTTGATGTACAGCATTTTTGTTTGAGATTTTGGTCATTTAAATTTTGGATTTGTTTCGGATTTCGATATTTGAATTTGGAATTTTTCGAAGTTGACTGGTTAAAAATGGATGCTGGTAACGAGTGACGGCGTGCCTTTTGCATAATGAACCGGCGAGTTACCTTCTGCGGCAAGGTTAAGCGGCTCCGCCGCGCAGCCGTAGCGAAAGCGAGTCTGAATAGGGCGCTATAGTCGCAGGGGGTAGACGCGAAACCAAGTGATCTACCCATGGCTAGGTTGAAGGGAAAGTAATATTTCCTGGAGGACCGAACCCATTAACGTTGAAAAGTTATGGGATGAGCTGTGGGGAGGAGTAAAAGTCTAATCAAACTTGGAGATAGCTCGTTCTCGGCGAAATAACTTTAGGGCTAGCCTCGTGCCACTACGTCGTGGGGGTAGAGCTACTGAATGGGATTGGGGGGCCACCAGCCTACCCACCCCAATCAAACTCCGAATACCACGACGACTAACACGGGAGTCAGACTACGAGGGAGAAACTTCGTGGTCAAAAGGGTAACAGCCCAGATCGCCAGCTAAGGTCCCTAAATCCTGCTAAGTTACTAAGGAAGTTGAATTGCGGCGACAGCCAGGATGTTGGCTTAGAAGCAGCCATCATTTAAAAAGTGCGTAATAGCTTACTGGTCAAGCGATTCAGCGCCCATAATAATCGGGAATAAGCAGGACACCGAAGCTGCGGATTGCCCGGCACTTAACCCTGCCCATGGGGAAAATAGAATCAAATATCAAAAATGAAAAATCAAAATTGTGGAGTTGCCGCGCTGCGGCAACAACTTACTTAATTTTACTTTTTGCATTTTGATTTTTAATTTTCATCAATTGAAATGGGTGCGGTTAAGTGCCGGGTAGTGGTAGCCGAGCGTAGCTGCCCGCATCGAAGCGGTACGGTAACGAACCGTGGAGCGGCAGCTAGTGATTATGCCGGTATGAGTAACGATAAAGCAGGTGAAAAGCCTGCTCGCCGAAAGCCTAAGGTTTCCTGGGGAAGGTAAATCCGCCCAGGGTTAGTCGGACCCTTATACGAGGCTGAAAGGCGTAGTAGATGGATGGCAGGTTAATATTCCTGCACCATGTTTGTGAGGTTATTACCGAGGGAGTGACGCATTTTCAAGGGCCATCCCATGATTAGTCGTGTGGGTTATGGGCCCGGGTCCGCCGGTAGGCAAATCCGCCGGCAAAAAGGGTTCGGGTCGATTCGAGGCCGACATACGTTGCCGAAGTGGCTGGCGAAGGTGCCAAGAAAAGCTTCTAGGGACGAACAAGCATGTCCGTACTAAAACTGACACAGGTAGGCGAGGAGAATATCCTCAGGCGCTCGAGAGAACCGTTGTTAAGGAACTAGGCAAATTGACCCCGTAAGTTCGCGATAAGGGGACCCTCCAGGCGCGTTTAGTTTACTGGACGCGTGCTGAGGGCGCAGAGAAGTGGATCTGGCGACTGTTTATCAAAAACACAGTTCTGTGCTAACACTTAAAGTGGATG